>OLII01000362.1_pt1 | contig 17676 bp, 22 predicted proteins | sample 1609481 | NCBI WGS metagenome assembly OLII01 (sample SAMN05416859, study PRJEB24817) | seawater metagenome | isolation source: Sea water | place: Canada:Atlantic | collected 2013-11 | reverse complement strand
ATCTAGTACGGTCTCGTGGGCTCGGAGATGTGTATAAGAGACAGCTTCACCACCGCGCGCCTGCAGCTCACGCCCCTGCAATTGAGCGACGCTGCGGCGATCCAGCAACTGTTCCCGCAGTGGGAGGTGGTGCGTTATCTCGACAGCCGCGTGCCTTGGCCGTACCCGGACGACGGCGCACTGACGTATGTGCGCGACCTGGCGCTGCCCGCCATGGCGCGTGGCGAGGAATGGCACTGGATGATCCGCCTGGTGCAGAACCCGCTGCAGTGCATCGGCAGCGTGTCGCTGCACGATACCCCCGGCAACCACCGCGGTTTCTGGCTGGCGCCGCAGTGGCAAGGCAAGGGCTACATGCGCGAGGTGTGCGAGGTGATCAACCGCTTCTGGTTCGACACCTTGAATCGCCCGACCCTGCAGGTGCCCAAGGCCGTGAGCAACCTGGCGTCACGCGCATATCGCTGCGCGAGGGCATGCACCTGCTGCACGTGCAGCCCGGCAATTTCGTCAGTGGCCCGATGCCCCAGGAAACCTGGGAGCTGACGCAGGATGAATGGCGCAAGCGCCGCGGCGACGCCAGCCCCGCAACGCAACCCGCTGGCGAGCTGGAAGCCACCCTGCACTACCTGGAGCAACGCCTGCTGCAGCAGGACGTACGCAGCAACACGGCCTTGCTGTCGACGCTGCTGGCCGATGACTTCATGGAGATTGGCGCCAGCGGCAAGGCCTGGCACAAGGCGGATGTGCTCTCCAGCCTGCCCGTCCAGGCATTCAGGGTGCGCACGATCAGCGATTTTCAGGTACGCCCCCTGGCGCCGGACGTTGCGCTGGTGACCTATACCTGCCACAGCGACACCGCGTCGCTGCGCAGCTCGGTATGGCGCAGGCTCGATGGCCATTGGCAGATGACCTTTCATCAAGGCACCCCGGCCGCGTAATGCCGCAAACGGTGCGGCCCCACCCGCGCCGTTTGCCTGCGGCGCCCATGCGCGGCATCATCTGCCGCCCCTGTACAGCGAGCCACCTCGATGACCGATTACCGCGGGCTGATGCTCGAAGACACCCGGCAAGGCGCCAGCGACGCTGCGCTTGCACAGCTGGAGGCCAGCCTTGGCGCGCCCCTGCCGGCTGACTACCGTGAATTTCTCACGACCTGCAACGGCGCCTACCTCGAGTACGACGTGGCGGTCACCCTGGCCAGCGGCGAACGCGAGTTGATGAGCTTCTCGCTGTACGGGCTGGACCTGGACGGCGAATGGGAGTCGAACCCCTACGAGCTGGAACGCGCACGCCAGCGCCCTGGCTACCCTGCCCACGGCCTGCTGCCGATCGGGCGTGACGGCGGCGCCAGCCTGTTGCTGCTGGACCTGCGCGAGGGGCGCCAGCAGATGGCCGCGATGGTCGCCGCCCTGCCCGCCTGGACCGGCCGCCGCCAGCAAGGCGACGAATACGTGGTGCTGGCCGAAAGTTTCGACGACTACCTGGCCCTGCTGCATGTGGCCGAAGAGACCATCGTCAACCATATCGACAGCTTCATCATCAGCCAGGACAGTGTGCAGGCCACCCTCGCCTGGCTCGATTCCGGCAGCCGCGGCTGGCGCGAACGCCACCGTGAGCGCTGGAACGCACGGGTAAGCGACTGGCCAATATGACTCCCAGGGAAACACCGCAATGAAGCTGACCAGTCAGATCCGCCCCTACGACAACCAATGGCCCGAGCGCTACCTGGCCGCCAGGGCAGGCATCGCACAGGGTTTTGGCAGTGAACTGATCGACATCCATCATGTGGGCAGCACGGGCGTACCCGGCCTTGCCGCCAAGCCGGAGATCGACGTGCTGGTGGTGGTTCAGGCGCATCGGGAAACCGCAGCACGCCACGCCCACATGCAGGCTCTGGGGTACGTGCGCGGCTCCGACCTGTCGCCGGGCCACCACTTCTACCGTCGTGATGTCGACGGTATCCGTACCCACAAGGTGCACGTGTGTGCCCAGGGCCACCCACAGATTGCCTGGATGCTGCGCTTTCGCGACCTGCTGCGCAGCGATGACGACCTTCGCCAGCGCTACCAGGCGTTGAAGCTTGAGCTTGAAGCAACCAATCGTGACGGTATCGGCGAGTACCTGGCCGGCAAGGCGCCATTCATCGAGGCCGCGATGCGTGGCCAGGTGCCGTCGCAGGGCGGCGTCTAACGGGCATATCCGCAATCAGTGGCTATGCTTTGCGCGTGATCCACGCACGTTGCGTCATGCGTTGTTCCGCTCATTCAGCCATTACATGGAATGCAGGCTTATGAAATCGATTCGCTCCCTCGCCCACGCCGTTGCCCTCGCCTCACTCATGACCACTGCCAGCTTTGCGGCCCACGCCGCCGAACTGCCGCTGGGCAGCGAAGCGCTGCAAGACCACATCAGCACCCAGGTGCTGGCCGTGGACCCGGGCAACTTCCGGGTCACGATCGAAGGCCCGAACAACAGCCAGGTGCCTATCCAGCTGACCAAACAGGCCAAGGACCTGCACAACCTGAAGGTGGGCGACAAGGTCGACATCACGGTGACCCGTGCCGTGGCCTATGTGCTCAACACCAGTGAGGGCGGCGCGCCGAAGGTCACCGACGAGGCCGGCACCGTGCGCGCCACCAAGGACAACCCCAACCCGGGCGGCGAAGCTTTCCGCCAGGTGCGCGTCACCTCCAAGATCACCGCCATCGACCTCAACGCCCATGAAGTGACCCTGCTGCCGCCCCAGGGCAAGGTGAAGGTGGTGAAGGTCGAGGACCCTGAACTGCAGGCGCGCATGAAGAACCTCAAGGTCGGCCAGACGGTCGACGTGGTGTACACCGAAGTGCTGACCGTGAAAACCTCGCGCCCGTGAGGTATGCTCGCCGAGTCGACTGACTCGAACGGCTCTGGCGCGCCGTTCCCGGCCGGATTTCCCCGGCCAGGAACGCACCGCCCACCACCCGATGGCCAGCCGCGCCTGCCACGGGTATTCCATTGGAACACCCCCCTTTTTCACGTCGCTTGACCGTTGCACAGGGGAACCGGGATGAACGCAAAAACAGTGCCTGGCCGCTTGTCATGGGGCCTGCCCTGCCTGCTTGCATTCGCCCTGCTGCTGACCGGCGGCTGCGCCGGCAAGACGGCCGCCAATCGTTATGCCGCCCAGGGTTCCAACTGCTACGCAAAGGCGGTGCCCAGCGCTGGCGAAGGCGGCCTGGCCTGGGGCTCGACCCTGGGCCAGGCCCGCAAGAAATCCATGGACAACTGCATGCGCTACGCCAGCCGCTCCGGTGGCACGCCCAGGACCTGCCAGGTGGTACTGGCCCAGTGCAAGGGCCAGTAACGCATCGGCAAGGCGAACCTGTTTGAACGGACGGCGCCCCATTGCACCACGCCTTCACTGCTAGGCTGGATTGATACCCACTGCCCAGGTCAGCCCCATGCCCTACTCCCCCGCCGCATTGCAGATGCTCGAACAGCTCGGCATACCGTTGAACGCAGTGATCGAGCGCCATCTGCAGGAGTTCGTCGAAGCCAGCCTGCTGCAGTGGGCCGAGACCGGCCAGGACAACCGAAAGCACGAACTGATCGCCGTGGCCGCTCAGGCCTGGCGCCAGTTGAAAGCGGCTGCCGGTGCCGAGGGCGTGGCGCTTTACCTGGTGTCGGCCTTCAGAAGCGTCGAACGGCAGAAGAGCATCATCCAGCGCAAGCTGGAAAAGGGGCAGAGCATCGAGCAGATCCTTGCGGTCTCGGCCCCGCCGTTCTTCAGCGAGCATCACACCGGGCGTGCCGTCGACATAGGCACCCCCGGCTGCACCGACCTGGAGCCCGAATTCGAAGCGACACCGGCATTCAGATGGTTGACCCGCAACGCAGCGACCTATGGCTTCGAGCTGTCGTACCCACGCGACAATGGCGCAGGCTACGTGTATGAGCCCTGGCACTGGCGCCATGTAGCCAGCTGATTCAGGCGGGCTGCGGCGCCGCCCGTGCAACCAGGCGCCGGTGGGCCCACACAGCCACCAGCAGCACCAGGGCACCGGCCACCAGCGCCACACCGAAGCCGGCCCGGGCGCCGCTGCCATCCACCACCTGCCCCGATACCGCCGCCCCCACGGCCACACCGATGTTCAAGCCGGCCAGCAGCCAGGTCATGCCCTCGGTCAGACGATGTTCGGGCACCAGCCGCTCGACCAGGGTCATGGCCACGATCAAGGTCGGCGCAAAGAACAGCCCCGCCACCAGCACCGCCACACCCAGGCCCGGCAGGCTGGCGACCAGCAACAGCGGCAGGGTCGTGGCAGCGGTTGCCAGCCCACCCAGCAACAGCAGGCGCGGCAAGGGCACCTGCAGCTTGAACGCACCGAACAGCAGCCCCGCCACGCACGACCCCACGGCATAGGCCGACAGCACCAGGCTGGCCGCCGCCGGCTGGCCGCGTTGCTCGGCAAAGGCCACGCTGACGATATCCACGGTGCCGACGATCATGCCCAACGCCACCATCAGCAGGGTCAGCAGGCGCACGTTGGCCAGGCGGATCACCGAGCCCGAACGATCCCCGGCAGCTTCCCGGGGCTGGATCGGCGGCTCGGTACTGCGCTGGATGACCAGTGCGAACACACCCAGCACCAGCAACAGTGCGGCCGCAAGCAGGCCCGCCTGGGGCATTACCACCACCGCCAGGCCCACCGACAGCGGCGGCCCGGCAATGAAGCTGACCTCATCGAACACCGTCTCCAGCGAATACGCCGCATGCAACTGCGGCTGGCCACGGTACAGGGCCGTCCAGCGCGCGCGCACCATTGCCGACACGCTCGGCATGCACCCTGCCAGCATCGCCCCGATGAACAGCGCCCAGTCGCCAGCCCGTTGCCAGGTGCTGGCCAGCACCAGCAGCAGCCCAAGGAGGCTGATGGCGGTGGCCGCAGGCAATACGCGGCGTTGCCCGAGGCGATCCACCAGGCGCGATACCTGTGGCGACAACAGCGCATAGCTCAGCACGAAGACCGCCGCCACTGCCCCGGCCAGTGCATAGCTGCCACGCAATTGCGACAGCAAGGTGATGATGCCGATGCCTGTCATCGGCAGTGCGGTACGCGCCAGCAGCCCGGCCAGGGCAAAGCCCAGGGCACCCGGCGCGGCAAAAAGGTCTCGATAAGGGTTGGCCATCTGATGCTCCAGGGCGGTGAATTGGCCGCTGACACGGCGGCGCGACAAGTTACATACGGCATGTATGTATAAAAAGCGTATATTCATACGCACCGAATGTAAATAATCATACGCACCGTATGTAAGGAGACATGCCCATGGCTCGCCGCACCCGTGCCGAAATGGAAGAAACCCGCGCCACCTTGCTCGCCACCGCCCGCAGCGTGTTCAGCGAACGCGGCTATGCCGATACCTCGATGGATGACCTGACCGCCCAGGCCGGGCTGACCCGCGGCGCGTTGTATCACCACTTCGGCGACAAGCAGGGGCTGCTGGCGGCCGTGGTGGCGTCGATCGACGCCGAGCTGGATGCACGCCTGCAGGCGCTCTCCGACACTGCCCAGACGCCCTGGGAAGGCTTTCGCCAGCGGTGCCGGGCCTATCTGGAAATGGCGCTGGAGCCGGATTACCAGCGCATCGTGCTGCGCGATGCCCCAGCCGTGCTGGGGGGCACCTCGACGGACGCGCAACGCCATTGCATCGCGTCGATCCAGGCACTGCTGGAACGGTTGATCGAACAAGGCGTGGTGGCCGAGGCCGACCCGCAGGCCCTGGCCTCGCTGGTCTACGGCAGCCTGGCCGAGGCTGCGGTGTGGATCGCCCAGGGTGATGACGGCGATGCGCGACTGGCGCGCAGCACCGGCGCACTGGAACTGCTGCTGCGCGGGCTGCTGGCCAAACCATAGGGCATCAAGGCCACGCGAGGGTGGCCCGATTGGGGTGACAGCGGCGCACTAGGCCCACTGCAGGTTGAACACCATGAAGTTCAGCACCACCCACACCACCAGCGCCAGGTGAGTGAGCTGCAGGCCCTCCTGGCGTATCCAGTAGCCGAACCACAGCCCCCCGAGCAGCATGGCGAAAAGAAAGCCCAGGGCTGCGCTAAGCGCCAGGTTCAACCAGGGCCGGGCTGCGTCCAGGCCGCTGCCCAGCAGCAGGTGGTAGCAGCCCGCCCAGGCGGCCAGCACCGCCCCCGCCTGCAGCAGCACGACGACCATCAATGCCGCCCTGTGCACAGCGGGCGAGTGAATGGCCCGCGAGCACAGGGGCAGGTCGATCGCCGGTGCCTGGCGCAGGGGCGCCATCGACAGCGTGCCCCCGACGGCCGCCGCCGAACTGGCAAAGGCCTGCAGGTTGTTGACCAGGGCGATGCTCAACCACAGGGTGAACCCTGCGGCCAGTACCATCTGAAACATCAGCAGTGAAGTTGCAGTATCCACGAAGCGGTCCTCATCAGTTGTTCAGGGTGTTTGCGCTAAGCGTCCTGCCGGAAGGCGCGCGCCAGGCCAGGGCCTTGTACAGGTCCACGGCGTTGCCATAGGAGGCGGCCTGTGCCCGCGCGATGTCCTGGCGCAGACGCAACAGGTCGCGCTGGCTGTCCTTGACCGCCAGGTAGCTGCCCGAACCTGCGCCATAGCGCTGCTGGGCGATGGCGAACGCCGCCTCGCCATGCCGCGCCGCCTGCACCAGGCCGAGCAGGTGGCGCTGGTGCTCGGCCAACTGCGTGACTGCGCCCTCTACCTCTTCCACCGCCACCAGCAGCACCTGCTCGAAGTGCGCTGCCTCACCCTGGGCCAGCGCCTGGGTACCGCGCAGGCGTGCCCGCACCGAGCCCAGGTCGAACGCTGGCCAGGTCAGGCCGGGCGTCAGCTCGAACGCCCGCGCCGCACTGCCCAGGTCGCCGTCACGCAAGGCAAAGAAGCCGATGAACCCACCCAGGTTCAAACGTGGGTACAGGTCGGCAGTGGCAGCGCCCACATCCTGCACACGGGCAGCCAGCAGCCGTTCGGCCTGGACCACATCGGGCCGGTTGCGGATCAGCTGATCCACATCCCCCAGTGGCAGCTGGCGCGCCAATGGCATCGGCGGCATGTCCCCCAGCGCGATGGCGAAGCTGCCGGGGCGCTGGCCTGTGAGCACCTGCAGCCGGTACAGGCGCCGCTGCAGCTGGCTGCGCAGTGGCGCCACAGTCGATTGCGCCAGCAGCAGGTTGCTCTGCGCGCTCTCCAGCGCTTCGGGCAGGCCGGCGCCGGCGTGCAACTGCGCCTGGGTCAACTGCACGGTCTCCTGCCAGCTGCGCACCGCCTCTTCGGCCAGCAGCCCTTGCTGGCGTAGCCCCTGGGCCTCGAAGTAGGCCTGGGCCACCTGGGCCGCGATGCTCAACTGCACCTGCTCCAGGTCGGCCGCGGAGGCCTGCGAACGGGATTGGGCGGCGCGCTCCAGGTGATCGAGGCGGCCGAACAGGTCAAGCTCCCACTGCAGGTCCAGCCCCGCCCGCCACGATTCGGACAGGCTGCGGGCCGGCGGCTGCCCCTGCCTGGCCTGCTGCGCCAGGCTGCGCTGGTAGCTCGCGCTGCTGGTCACCGTCGGCAGGCGCTCCAGCGCCTGTTCATCCACATGGGCACGGGCCAGCAGCAGGCTGGCATGCGCCTGCTCGATGGCGTGGTTGTGGGCCAGGGCGGTTGCGATCAGGCGTTCCAGCTGCGGGTCGTCGAAAAAGGTCCACCAGGCTGACGTCGGCTGCACCGGCGTCGCAGCGAAGGCCTGCGCCTGCGGGCTGACCACATGAATGGGCGCCACCTCGGGGGCGTGATATTGCGGCCCGACGCTACAGGCGGCCTGCAACGCCACGGCGCCCAGCAACAGCGGATAACGGCTGAACCCCTTCATGGCCTTGCCTCCCTGTGCCCAAGCGCAAGGCCCTGCTCGGCCTCCTCCAGTTGCTGCTTGCGCGGGCTGTGCACGCGATGGTCACGGGCCAGCCAGGCATACACCGTGGGCAGCACGAACAAGGTGAACAGCGTGCCTATCAACATGCCGCAGACAATGACCACACCCAGGCCGAAACGGCTGTTGGCACCGGCGCCGCTGGCGAACAGCAGCGGCATCACGCCGAAGGTCATCGCGGCGGTGGTCATCAGTACCGGGCGCAGGCGAATCTGCGCGGCGCGGATGATCGCCCCGGCACGGTCGAGGTTCTCGCGCAGCTGGATCTCGTTGGCGAACTCCACCATCAGAATGCCGTGCTTGCTGATCAGCCCGATCAGGGTCACCAGCCCGATCTGCGTGTAGATATTCAGGGTGGCCCAGCCCAGTGCGAGCGGCAGCAGTGCGCCGCAGATCGACAGCGGCACGGTGACCAGGATGATCAGCGGGTCCACCAGGCTTTCGTACTGGGCCGCGAGCACCAGGTAGATGACCACCATCGCGGCGAGAAACGCCAGCACCAGCGCATTGCCTTCCTGCACGTACTGGCGCGACTCGGACTGCCAGTCATGGCTGAACTCCGGCGGCAGTTCGCTGGCCAGTTGCTGCAGAAACGCCACCGCCTGCCCCTGGGAAACCCCCGGTGCCGGGATGGCCTGCAGCGTGCTCGCATTCTGCTGGTCGAACTGCAGCAGCCGGTTGGGCTCGACCGTCATCTGCAGCCGCACCACGGCAGACAACGGCACCAGTTGCCCCGCTTCGCTGCGCACATACTGGCGCTCGAGGGCCTGGGGCGTCAGGCGCTGATCCTGGGTGCTCTGCGGGATCACGTCATACGAGCGGCCATACAGCGCGAAGCGGTTGATGTACTGCTCGCCCACCAGCACGGCCAGGGAGTCGCCGAGGGCCTGCATGCCGATGCCCAGGCTGGCGGCCTTGGCGCGGTCGACCGTCACCTTGACCACCGGGTTGTTGTAGTCCAGGTCGCTGTCCACCACCGCGAACAGGCCGCTGTCGCGGGCACGCTGCTTGAGGGTTTCCATGGTCTGGTACAGCACCGGGTAGTCCTGCGCGCTGCGCAGCACCATCTGCACCGGCAAGCCACCGCTGGAGCCTGGCAGCGAGGCCACCTGGAAGGCAAAGATGCTGCTGCCCTCCACTTCGCTCACGGCCTGCTGCAGGTCGGCCTGGACCTGATCGGCCGAGCGCTCGCGGGCCTGCCACAGGCTGAGGTTGATACCGCCGAAGCTGCTGGCCGGCCCGTCGGTGCCGTTGATGATCCAGGTGTCAGTGGTTTCCGGCAGGCTGTGCATCACCTGGTCGAGCTTGCTGGCGAAGCGCTCGGCATAGTCGAGGCTGGCGTACTGCGGCGACTTGATGGCAGTGAGCACCGCGGCCTGGTCTTCGGGTGGCGCCAGCTCGCGTTGCGGCTGCAGGTACAGCCACGGCAGGCTCAGGCACACCAGCAAGGCGACGCCACCGCTGACCCAGCGACGCGACAGCGAGTGCGCCAGTGCCCGCCCGTAGGCGCTGGCCAGCCCGCCGAACACCTTCTCGGCAAGCCTGGCCATGCGCCCCTCCTGCTGGCCGGGCTTGAGCAGCAGCGAGCTCATCACCGGCGACAGGGTCAGGGCCACCACCCCCGAGACGATCACCGCCCCGGCCAGGGTCAGGGCGAACTCGCGAAACAGCGTGCCGGTGAGCCCGCCGATCAGGCCGATAGGGGCATACACGGCGGCCAGCGTGAGGGTCATGGCGATCACCGGCCCGGCGATCTCGCGGGCACCGACCAGCGCGGCGGCCACCGGCGTCTGGCCCTCCTCGATATGGCGGTGCACGTTCTCCACCACCACGATCGCGTCGTCCACCACCAGCCCGATGGCCAGCACCATCGCCAGCAGGGTCAGCAGGTTGAGGCTGAAGCCGAACGCCAGCATCAGCCCGGCCGCGCCGAGCATCGACAGCGGGATCGCCAGCACCGGGATGGCCACGCTGCGCAACGAGCCCAGGCACAACCAGATCACCAGCACCACGATCACGATCGCCTCGACCAGCGTGTGCAGCACTTCCTGGATCGAGGCCTCGATAAAGCGTGCAGTCTCGTAGGCCAGCGCCACGTTGACCCCTGGCGGCAGGGTCTGCTGGATCTGCGGCAGCAGCTTGCGAATGCCGTCGACGATCACCAGCGGGTTGCCCGCAGGCGTCGGGAACAGGCCTAGGTGCACCGCCGGGCGGCCATCCATGGTGGCGCTGGTCTGGGTGGCCGCGGCGCCCAGTTCGACCGTGCCCACATCGCGCAGGCGCACCAGCGCCGTGCCGTCATTGCGAATCACCAGGTCGCGAAAGGCCTCGACACTGGTCAGGTCGGTATCGATGCGTATGTCGGCCAGCACGAACTGGCCGCGTACCTGCCCGGGCGTGGCCTGGTAGTTGTTGCTGCGCACGGCATCGGCCACCTCGGCGGCGGTCACGCCGCGCCCGGCCATGCGTTCGCTGTCCAGCCACAGGCGCATGGCCAGGGTCTGGCCACCGAAGGTCTGGATCTTGGCCACGCCGTCGATGCCGGAAAGCTGCGGCTCGACCACCCGCGACAGGTAGTCGCTGAGTTCGGGAATCGACAGCGTGTCGCTGGCAAAGCCCACATAGGCCACGGCGGTGGAATCCCCGGCCGACAGCTCGACCACCGGGTCGTAGGCCTTGTCCGGCAGGCGGTAGCGCACCTGGTTGACCTTGGCCATGGTCTCGCTCAGCGCCTGGGTCGAGTCGCGGTTCAGCTCCATGCGCAGGGTCACCAGGCTGCGGCCCTGCACCGACGACGAAGACAGGTAGTCGATGCCTTCCACCGACGACACCGCCTGGGTGATCGGCTGGGTCACGAAGCCCTGCATCAGTTCGGCCGATGCACCCGGGTATTCGGTGCTGACGGTAATGGTGGCGGTTTCCAGCAACGGATACTGGCGGATGGGCAGCTTGCCCAGGGCGAACAGGCCGGCCAGCACGATCAGGCTGCTGACCACCAGGGCCAGCACCGGGCGACGCACAAAACTGTCGGTGAACCTCATGAGGCGTCGCCCCCGTCGGCGTTGTGCAGCGTGTCATTGGCCACCTGCTCCACCTGCATGCCGTCACTGAGCTTGAGCTGGCCCGAGACCACCACGCGGTCGCCCGCCTTGAGCCCGGAGGTGACTTCCACCTGGCCCTTCCAGCGCTCGCCGGTGGTCACCTGCACGCGGTGCACGCTCAGGCCGCGTTCCGGGTCGTGGTTGGCAATGAACACGGTCTGGCCGTAGGCGGTATAGGTGATGGCGGTTTCCGGCACGGCCATCACCCGGGTCGGCTGCGCCGCCGCGAGCTGCACGCTGGCGTACATGCCGGCCTGCAACTGCCCGTCCGGGTTGGCCAGGGTGGCCTGCACCCACACTGCGCGCGCCTTGCCCACCATCGGGTCGATGGCGTTGATGCGCGCCGCAAAGGTCTTTTGCGGTAGTGCATCCACCGCCAGGGCTGCGGTCTGCCCCACCTGCAAGCCCGGGGCGGCACGCTCGGCCAGCGAGAAGTTCACCCGCAGTTGCGTGGCGTCCACCAGGCTGGCCACGGCGTCACCGGCATTCAGGTACTGGCCTTGATGCACGCGGCGGATGCCCAGCTTGCCGGCAAAGGGGGCCCGGATCGCCTTCTGCGCAATCCGTGCATCGACCTGCTGCAGTTCGCCCTCGGCCATCTGCACGGCGGCGGTGGCGTTGTCGAGTTGCTCCTGGGTAGTGACATTGGCGGTGCGCAGCTTGCCGATGCGCTGATGCAGGGTGCGGGCATTGCGCAGCTGTGCGCTCAGGCGCACCCGGTCGGCCTGCTCGGGGGCATCGTTGAGCTGCACCAGCAGTTGCCCGGCCTTGACCCTTTGCCCCGACTCGAAGGCGATGCGCGTGATGCGCCCGGTGGTTTCCGCGGCCACCTGCACCTGGTGGGCGGCTTCCAGCTCGCCGGCCGCGAAGGTCTGGCGGGGCGCCTCACGCGAGGTGACGGTGGCCAGCGCGACCTTGGTCACCGGCCACGCCGCAGTGGCGTGCGCCGCCGAGTCCTTTCTGGTCAGCAGCATGACGACGGCCAGCACGCACACAACAGCGGCGCCCCCTCCCAACAGCATCCTCTTGCCCATCTTTGCTCCGCTCATCGGTGTGGTGTGTTCGCTGCACAGCGCATCCCGTGCCGACGGCTGGCATCGGCACGGCAAAGCGGTTGCAGGAAAGATCGGGCCGGACTATAAAACCTCAACTTAACTTGAGGTCAACACACGTGGCGGCAGAAAAGACGATGGATGGTGCGCGCTCGCTCACCATCGGCGAGGTGGCCAGGCGAAGTGGCGTGCCGATTTCCACCTTGCACTTCTACGAGTCCAAGGGGTTGATCGCCAGCACGCGCAATGCCGGCAACCAGCGGCGGTTTCCGGCGTTGGTGCTGCGCAGCATCGCGATCATCAAGGTGGCGCAGCGCACCGGGATTCCGCTGGAAGAGATCAAGCATGCGATGAGCCGCTACCCGCCCAACAGCAAATTGACGGCGGCGCAGTGGGGTGAGATGTCATCGGCCTGGCGCGAGAACCTGAATGCGCGCATCCGGACGCTGGAGGCATTGAGGGATAGCCTGGACAACTGCATCGGTTGTGGCTGCCTGTCGCTGGATGATTGCCCGTTGCGCAACCCGGGGGATGCGCTGGGGCAGGATGGACCGGGGCCGAGGATTCTGGAAGGGGCTGCCGAGGGTTAGGCGCGAGGGTTGCGGGTGGTCTGGCTGATGCACCGTGCACGCAGGTTCTGCGACCGCTTCGCGCTCGTTCGCCAGCAATGCTGGCTCCTACAGCCCTGTGGCTTCTGCCCGAAGGGCGTAGGAGCGGGCCTTGCCCGCGAACTGGCGCGCAGCGCCAGCAAAACCTGCAAACGCGATCTGGCTGATGCATCGCGCACGATCGTCGGCCAGCAGCAGCCCACCTGCACGCCTGTGGTTTCAAACGGAGCGACAGCGCTCCATCAATCGACCCGCATGGAGCGCAGTCACTCCATATAACCAAGCCCCGCTGCGGCCAGTTTCGCCACCTCAAGGGTGCCGCCCGGTGGTTGATGGTCTTCGAGCAGCCAGCTGACCGACAGGCCCGTCCACGCGAGCACCCACTGCAACAACCGACGAGGTTCCATGCCGCTGGCCTTGGCGACGATCTCGACCCGGTGCGCGAAGCGCCCCGGTACCAGCGCCTGCTCACCATCGGGATTGCAGAAAATGTTCGCGTAATCGAAGCCCCGCTCGCCATACAGCCCCTTGGGGTCGATGGCGAGCCAGCCGGCTGCGCCGAAATCGAGCACGTTGCCGTGGTGGATGTCGCCATGCAGTACCCCCACATCGCGCGGCGCAGCCAGCAGTTCGCGGGCGGTGCTGGCGCAGTGCAGCAGAACACCGCCGTGCCTGTCGGCCCCGTGCCACAACCCCTCGAACCACTGCTCCAGTGGCACCAGGGCGGGCATGGGCGTGGCGCGCGGTGCATGCAGGCGGGCGGCAACCGCGCAAAGAATGCGCGTGGCCTGCTCGTCGTGCCCGTCCTTGACCATCTGCGTCAGTGCATCCGTACCTTGCGCGCGCACCATAAGAAGGGCTTGACCGTCGTGAGCCAGTACCGGCGCTGCCCCCTCGCCCTGCCACCACGCCATGAGCAGGCTGCCCGCCTGTTCTTCGGCAACGTGTGAAATCTTCAGCATGGCTGGCCTGCCCTGCTGGCGCACCGGCAGCAGGGTGCCGTTCAGCGAGTCGAACGGCTCGCCATCGACAGTCAGTTGCCAGCGCTTGAGATAGTCGTCAAACATGCCGTGGCCTGGGTAGCGAGGCGATCATCTGGTCAAAGGCCTCCAGCGCATAGCGCCCTTCCAGGCTCTGCAACGTGGGCAACTGCGCGGGCAAACCGAATTGCACCCTGCCGGGCAGCACCTGCTTGATGGCGCCGTACCAGTTCAGCACTGCTTCCTGCAGGCGCACGTGCAGCTCGAACCTGCTGCGCCGACGCGTGCTGTCGGCCCGGGCCCGCTCCCGTGCCAGCTGTGGGTCGATGCGCGCAACCAGGTAGGCGTCGGCAAAGCCGATGCGCCCTTGCGCGAAGGTCTGCCGGGTGGCGTCCAGTTCCACCTGCCAGTCGCGCTCACTGGCCTCGCCGATCTGCCACAGGCTCCAGATGTAATGCAGCTTGAGCGGGTCGCTGTCGCATACGGCCCGCGAACGGCGCTGCTCCATGGCCAGCGCCGCCTGCCAGCGATCGACGTTGCGTTCGGCCCAGAACGCAGCCGCCCCGAGCGGATCTGTCGCGCGATCGGGCTCGTTCTCAAAACGCCCGTTTTCGGCAATCAACTGTTGCTCGGCGTGACTTGTGCACCAGGTGGTCTTGCCACTGGCGCTGATACCTTCGACTACCACAATCATTGCAACTGCCACTCCGTTGAACAGGGCTTGCTGCAAAGCCCAAAACCGGCCGACATCATACAAGCCGCCGAGCGTGTGCAATACACAGGTGCTTCCACCACCCCATCCGCAAGATAAGAAGAACTGATAAGGCATGAGGCCTAATCATTGGATCTGATACGGCTCACCGTTCAAGAATGCGCACCTGTTCTGCTCCCCCTGCCTTCTGGAGAAATACATGTCGTTTGTCGTGCCTGTTCTTGACCCGCAGATTGCAGAGATAGCACCGGGGTTCCGTGCCATGAGCATCTGCGTCAAAGCCACGCCGATCACCCGGCCCGAGGTGGCGACCAACGCCCTGACGCAGGCCTGTGAGGCGGTCACAGCCGGCGCCCCGGACTGGGCAGAGGCGCACCTTGCGGCATGGGCAAACACCTTCCGGCTGTTCGGCGCCAAGCCGCAGCGCACGCCGTGCTCGGCCGAGGCACTGCGCAAGCGCGTGCTGCGCGACGCCGTGCTGCCGAGCATCGACCCCATTGTCGACCTGTACAACGCCATCAGCCTCAGGTTCGCCGTGCCGGTCGGCGGCGAGAATTTCGCTGCCTACATAGGTGTGCCGCATTTGACCGTTGCCACCGGTACGGAGCTGTTCGACACCATCAAGGACGGCAGCGCCGCCAACGAATCGCCCGACAAGGGTGAAGTGATCTGGCGCGACGACCTGGGTGTGACGTGTCGGCGCTGGAACTGGCGCCAGGGAAGCCGAACGCGCCTGGACGCCGATGCAGAACAGATGTGGTTCATCCTCGAAAGCCTGCCTGCAATGCCCCTGGAGGCACTGCAAGCCGCGGCTGACGAACTGGGCACCGGGCTTTTGCAGATGATGCCGGGTGCCACGATCGACCGGCAGTTGATCGAACTCTACTGAGTTGCGCGCGCCGAGGGTCAGAGCCGGTGAACGCTGATCTTGACCCCCTCCTCGGGGTCGGGCACCCGAAAGTGGCTGGTGATCAGATCGAACTCGGCGTCGGTCGCGGCGAACTCATGCTCGGCGCGGCCGTTGCGAAGGTGCAGCCTGGCCCGGCAAGTCTCATCGCTTGCCTCGATGTAGTGAACGCAGTGCGGCACCTGTGCGAAGTCGGCCAGGGCGCGCAGCCATTGGCGATCGGCAGGCGTGTTGGCCGGAAAGTCCAGCACCACGCTGGTGCCCGCCCTGAGCATGTCGGTAACCAGCGGCCCCATCACCGCCCGCACCTGGCGGGCAAGGCGCACGTAGTCGGCCACCGAGTGGATCTGCTGCGGGCACAGCCTGGAGAGCCAGTGATCCTCGCTCAGCAAGATCGCCGCGTGTTCGGTTGCCAGGGTCTTGGCCAGTGTCGACTTGCCGGAGGCGATCTTGCCGCACATCAGATGAAGCGTCGGGGTGACCATGGCGTTGTCCTGATTGATGAACCCCCATGATGCCGTGCCGGCGCTTGCACCCACAACAGTAGAACGCGCTCAGAGGTTCATGCCGATGGCCAGCCGGTTGAACGCATTCATCAACGCCACCGCCAAGGTCAGGTCGGAAATCTCGACGTCGGAAAAATGGGCTTTCAAGGGCTCGTACAACGCATCGGGTGCGCCCTTTTCGCTGACATGGGTCAGCGTCTCGGCCCAGGCCAGTGCGGCGCGCTCGCGCTCGTTGAACAGCCCACTGATGCGCCAGCCGGCCAGGCAATCGAGCTTGGCTTGCGCCACCTCGCTGTCACGCAGGGTTTGCGAATGCTTGCCCAGGCAGAAGGCGCAGCCGTTGATCTGCGAAATGCGCAGGTACACCAGTTCGATCAATGGCAGGCCCAGGGAACTGGCGGCCAGTGCGTTGTTGGTGGCGAGCAGGCCTTGGTAGGCCTCAGGCGACAGGGAAGCGAACGGCAGTCTGAGTTGGCTCATGGTGAAACTCCAGTGAAGTGAAAGGGATCAGGCGCAAACCTGTGGGTTGAACAAGGGCTCCAGCGCCAGGCGCGCGCGGCCGGCGTCGATTGCGCTACGCACCGCCTGCTCGCTGCCCACCAGGCCCTGCAGGTAGGTGAAGTGCAGGTCGAACAGCCCGAGGGTGTTGAGTACATGGCGCAGGTACGGCGTGAGAAAGTCCGGTTGGCGCGCCGCCTCGCCCTGGTGAATGCCACCGGAGCCCACCAGCACGTACACCGGGCGGTCGCGCAGCAAACCGACCTTGCCCTGCGGGCCGGCACTGAAGGTGCGGTGAATGCGCAGCACGTAGTCGATCCACAGCTTGAGCGCGGCCGGCAGCATGAAGTTGTGCATGGGCGTTGCAATCAGCAGCACATCGCTGCGCTCCAGTTCCTGGATCAACGCCTCGGACACCGCGAAAGTGGGTGCGTCGAATGGCGTGCGGGTGGTCAGGGCGCGGGCGTAATCGGTATCGAGCGGGGGCAGCGGGCTCGCGCCCAGATCACGCTCGATCAGTTGCAGCCCGGGGTGGCGCCGGCGCAAGGTGGCCACCAGCTCCAGCGCCAGTTGATTGGCATGGGACACCGCCCCCTGCGGGCTGGCGTTGAGCAGCAGTACGTTGTTCATTGCGGGCTCCCCGGCTTAAGGCTTTGGGTAAAGTGCATGCCACGGGCCAGCAACCCCTGGCGAAAATAGAAGCGCTGGGCCAGCGGCATGTGCAGGCCGGTATCCAGCACGAAGTGATCGCAACCGCGCTGCAGCGCCTCGTCACGCACGGCGCTCAGCAACTGCGCGCCCAGGCCGCCGCGTTGCAGGTCGGGGCTTACCACCAGGTCATCGACATAGATGAAGCGCCCGTACAACAGGTTTTCCAGCGGGCGGTAGCCCGCCAGGCCCACCACCTGCTCACCCTCCCACGCCGCCAACAAGCGGTAGCCCTGCGCCGACTGACGCTGCAGTTGCGCCACATAGTCGGCCAGGTCAGTGAGGTGCGGGCGCAGTACACGCATCAGTTCAAAGCTGGCTTCAAAGGCTGCGTGGCTTTCGAGGTGTTGAAGGGTGTAGGCCATGGTCGTCGTCCGCTTTTCAAGAGCGCCCACTTTAAGCAAGCAATGGCTTAAGCTACAGGGCCGAAAAATGAATAAACGACTAGGCCAAGATGCTTTCCTTCGAACTGGACCGCAGCCAGCAGGCGCCGATCTATCGCCAGCTCTACCAGCGCTTTCGCGAATCCATCGCCGACGGCCGCCTGCGCCCAGGTGATCGCGTGCCGGCCGTTCGCGCCCTGGCCGCCGAGCTGAACCTGGCGCGGGGCACCGTGGAGGCTGTCTCTTATACACATCTGACGCTGCCGACGATCTACTCTGTGTAGAT
>OLII01000361.1_pt1 | contig 17727 bp, 20 predicted proteins | sample 1609481 | NCBI WGS metagenome assembly OLII01 (sample SAMN05416859, study PRJEB24817) | seawater metagenome | isolation source: Sea water | place: Canada:Atlantic | collected 2013-11 | reverse complement strand
GTCTATCCTGATTTAAAACCAAATAAAAAAGAGAGCAAGCAATTTTTATATTTAATGAAAAAAATTAAATGGAAAGGAACCTGAGAAAAAACAAGGCTATATTAGTAATGTATAGAGGATATAAATAGGGATTATTGCAGACATTATGCAATTTAAAATACTGATGAAAATATTCATTACTTTCTATCTTTGAACTAAAAGGAATATAATCGGCCCCCATCATAGGTGTGATTAATTCCCACGTCAAGAGTTTTATGTACACCTTTGAGTTACTTCAAAACTAGATTACTTGAAAGTGAAAAACATCCAAAGAGGAGCCCATAAAATAGTGCCAACCCCATTAACCCTTGCAGAGCATACATTCTGGCACACTTAATAATTGAACTTAACTAGGTAACTAAACACTAAGCTTTCTGTGCATTGGCGCCTTTATAGGTGTCCTGACTCACCACCTACGTAATCTGAGGAATTCCCCGTGAAAGTTTATAGTGCAATTCTGTTCGTTTTATTCGTTGCCCTACAAGGCTGCAGCATGAAACAAGTCTCTCAAGCTGTATATGACAGCGCCAAAGGAGATGAATGTATGAAAAAAACAGGTACTATTGAATGTGACCTTAACCAATAGAAAAAACGATATATCGCCACTTACTCCGTCTTTTTAACAGATATGGGCCATGAACTACTTTAGCCTACCAGCCTATTAATTGAATTACAGGCTAGATTCAGTAGCCACTTTAATCCACCCAATAAATAGCCAGCCGTAAAAATTGACTCCTATCTCTAATAAACACTTAGCCAATATAATCAGTTTAGGTTTTTTGGGAATCTTATTAATAGCTTTTCTTTTGGCTAAGCTACCACTTGAGCCTCTTATTCTGTATGGCGCCATGAGTGTATTAGCAGTTATTTTCTACAGTTGGGATAAGTATGCGGCTAAAAAAGGCAATAAGCGTATTAGGGAAAGCACCCTTCACTTAACCTCTTTGCTATTCGGTTGGCCAGGAGCTGCATTGGCTCAGCAATGGCTACGCCATAAAACAGTTAAAGTGAAGTTTCGTAGGGTGTTTTGGTTAACTGCCGTGATCAATACCTCATTTTTCTATTGGCTTTATAACCAACAACAAGAGAAATGGTTTATCTATTTAAAGAGTATGTTCGTCAGCTTGGATATTTACTCATTATAGGCTGACGAAAAATTAAACAACACAAATGATATTCAGTAATCAAGGCTAATAAATACACCCGCTAGCAATAAGGTGTATTTATTAAAGTAAAATTAAGTCGGTATCTTTTACCCCGCCTGCTCGGCCAAAGAGTATTTTTTGAGTAAAGAGGAATTGTCATGATTCCATGGATGGAAGTCTGCTTTGTAAAACACTTTATACTGAGGCCACAATTCTCGAATAAAGCCACCTTTACCAAATAAAAACTTCACACCATTTTTAAATGTTTTCCATTTCCAAAGTTGCTTGTCATGACGCAGCATGCTAAATGTACATGCCAATAAATCCACAAAAAAATGATATGTAAAAATTCTCAGCATTAATTTTCTTAATCCAAACGAGCCACCCACTTGTTGATAGACATCAAATGCTACTGATTTATGTTCTAGCTCTTCAGATGCGTGCCATAGCCACAGCTCTTTCATTTGAGCTGGCAGGTTTTTCATTTCCCAACCCATTAGTAACTTTTCAGCCAGAATGGCGGTGAAATGTTCGGCGGATACCGTACCACCGAGTACTAATATTTTCTTACCACGAGCATTAAGTTGCTCTACTCGCTTAATCCAACGGGACTCCAACTTATTTAAATCGTAACCTCGTTGTTCGCATAATAATTCATTGTATTTTTGATGTTCACGACGATGCATCCCTTCTTGTCCAAAGAAACCACTCATTTCCTTTTTTAGTTTTGGGTCTTTTATTTTATCCGAATAGGCCCGTACACTATCAATAAATGACTTTTCACCCACCGGAAAACTCATGCTCATACTATTAAAAAAGGCAGTTTTAAAAGGATCGTTATCTAACCAGTCTGTTCCCAAGTGCTTTTGTAAATCGAAGTGACGATTGCGCACCTCAATTTCCATTCCTTCTGGCATTCCGGATGATTGCAGTAAAACTGTCATTATCTAAGGCCTCTTTTATTGGGTGACGCTTTCGATTATAGTGAACTTACTACGCTTAACAGGATCATTTTCGGCCAAAGAGCAAGTCATTTCCGGTCAGTCCTTTTTTAGATAAAAAGAGTAAGTATCAAGTGGAATTTAGCAAAGCCAGTTTTTATAAACCTCTCATCGATTTAGCCAGCGAACGAGGCGTAACTAGCCAGGCACTTTTTAATGCGGCGCATATAGAGCAATACCAAAATGCTAAAAGTCCTCTTAAACGCTTACAATTATGGGAAGATATTTTACAACGAACCGTTGAACTCACTGGAGACAAAGCCATAGGCCTACACTATGGAAAACACGTTAATATAACCAGCCTTGGTACATTAGGTTTCGCGGTGATGAGCTGTAATAATTTGGAGGAGGTACTTCGGTTAGTGATTCGCTACCATCCTATTTTAAATACAGAAATTTCCTGTGAGCTGTTTCACGAACCCCAAAGCACTGTATTAAGAGCGAATTTAAAAAATAGCCATTACGCCCAACGACATGTGATTTTTGAATCTACTTTTTCTACCATCATTGCACTAGGTGAGTATTTATTGAATCGCCCTTTATTTGATGTGGAATTGCATTTAAATTACCCACCCCCCGAATACCAAGATAACTATAAACAAATTTTCTCCATGCCTGTTTTGTTTAACCAAGATCACTGCCAACTGGTGGTGAGTAAAAACAGCTTACTGGAAACCAAAATAAAAACCGCCAACCCCAGTGGCCGTGTTGTATTCAAACAACAATGCGAGCTTATGCTGCGCAAACTTAACACTAAGCAAGATATCGCCTGTAAAGTACAAAGTATATTAATGCACAGCAGTGGCCACTTCCCTGAAATTAACCTTGTTGCCCGCGAGCTTTGCATGAGTGAGCGCACCCTAAGGCGCCGATTAAAAGATGAAAACACCAGTTTTAGGCAGGTATTTGATGAGGTTCGCAGTGTATTGGCCTGTGAATATCTAACCACCACCAAAATTACCGTCAGTGAAATAGCTAATTTATTGGGTTATACCGAATGTGTGAATTTTCGAAGGGCTTTTGTTCGCTGGAATGGACAAACCCCCAATCAATATCGCATTGAGAATAGTGGTGGTTAATTTTCTAGTAACTTCAATTGAAATTAACTACTATCCTATGCAGCGTTAATTTCCCTTCATAAACCGTAAAGATAAGGACACATAATGATTAAAAAAGGCGATCAATTGCCCAGTGCCAACCTACAACGGTTATCAGCTGAAGGCATGCAAAACCTTAATAACGACGATTTATTTAAAGGTAAAAAAGTTATTTTATTTGCCGTACCAGGTGCATTTACACCCACTTGTTCAGAAGCCCATTTACCTGGTTTCGTAGTGAACTTTGATACTTTTAAAGAAAAAGGTGTAGATGATATTTTGTGTTTGTCAGTGAACGATGCTTTTGTGATGAAAGCTTGGGGAGACAGTCAAAATGCTGAAAACCTATTGATGCTAGCCGACGGCGATGGCAGTTTTACTAAAGCACTAGGCCTCAATATGGAAACAGGCAGTTTTGGCGGCATGCGCTCACAGCGTTACTCTATGTTAATTGACAATGGTACTGTCACAGAAATAAATGTGGAAGCACCTAAGTCATTTGAAGTGAGTACCGCTGAATACATGTTGGGTTTGCTTTAAATCAATAAGCCCAGCTTCTTGCTGGGTCTATTAAATTCAGGCGGTGACATTTCATACCACTCTTAAAATGAAACAAAAATACACCCAGCTCTTTTTACTCCTGTGACATTCCATTTCAAATATCCATCAATTCAAGCCCTTTAAGTCATAAAAAGATGCAGTTCGGTTAGGCTAGCTTTATGCCTTTAGCTGCAAGAGCCGCAGCACATACCTTCTTTTTCTTTAGGGGCTTCAAATTTTTCAAGGGCACGAGAAAACAAAATATTATTTTCTATGTGTATGTGCATATTAATATCACTCACAAATTCTTGAAGCCCCAAATACAAGGCCCGCCATGTATTACAGGCTTCAGAATGAGGCACTAAGTCTTGAGTTAGCGTGTATATGCGTTCAATGTCTTTAATATGCCCTTCATGGTCAGCCATCATAACGCTAATCGGGCCTTGTACCATTGGCGGGTAGTTTGCGGTGAGCATGGGGAACAAAATTGTTTCCTCTTTATGCATGTGCAACTCAAGTTCTTGCTTCATGTTGGATAAATGCTTAGCAAGCCCATTTGGGCATAGCTCATGGTTACCATGAACCGTTTCAACACGGGTAGCTAAGCGAATTAACTCTGTGAGTTGCTCGCGGTGTACTTCATGGTAACGGCTTAAAATATGATCAATTGTTTCTTTATTATCACGCAAAGACCAGTCCGTGCTACTTTCATTGCGCTTCGCTAGAAGCAGTAATGCGTCATCAAATTCGGCGGTATTTAAGCCTTTTATGGCCAGCACATCCTTGAGTGCTTTATGGCCGTTACAACAAAAATTAATCTTATGGGCAAACAAAATAGAGGTAGCACCGGGTAGTTGTGTAGCAATTTGGCCTAATTGCCAATCTAAATATGACATATCAAATCCTTAAAGATGTATTTTAAATGAATCTTTATTTTAAAGCAGTCTATCCCCCACCACTAAAGATGTAAACTAAATACATATTATAAAAAGACATAACAGGTTAGAATCTCTATGGCCATTAGCAGGAGTACCCAACAATGAACATTACACGGTTTACCGACTACTCATTGCGGGTACTGATTTACTTGTCCTTGCACAAGGAACAACTAGTGACCATTAAGGAAGTAGCCGACAGTTACGGTATATCGAAAAACCACTTAATGAAGGTGGTACAAGAGCTTAGCCTTAAAGGCTATATCACCTCTATTCGCGGCAAAAATGGCGGCATAAAGTTAAGCCGAGCGCCATCACTGATTAATGTGGGGGAACTGGTCAGGCTAAACGAACAAGGTTCAACCCTTGTGGAGTGCTTAGGGGAAGATAATCAGTGTGTGATTACACCTGCTTGTCAGTTAAAACACATGTTGGCAGAAGCCATGGAGTGTTTTTTTCAAAGCTTGGAGCAGTATACATTAGCCGATTTAGTAAAGGGGCCTGACAAAGAACAGCTCATTAATATATTCACTTTAGAGCTAGCCAAAGATGGGGCGAGCCACTCATCTGCGCTTGAGTAGCTTTTTGTTACAAATTTATTATGCCTACTTGTTTCGCCAGACTTTAGAGCCTAGTAATTCAAAGTCGACTATCACACCATATTTTTCAAAGATACTTTGCAATTTCCCTGTGGCCAATGTTTTATCAAGAGCGTCGTTAAATTCATTTCGCAACGCTTCACTTTTAGGCCACACTTTTGAAAACCCCACATGAAAAGACCGAAGAGACCCTGTGCGTTTATTAATATAATCTAATTCATTAAATTCAGGAGCGTATTTATTGATTAGAAAACCGCAAACATTCAGCTCACAGATAAACACATCAGTTCGGCTCAGTGTAAGCATTCTTAAATTAATTAGATCAGGATTTTTTCGGTAGACAAAATTGGCTTTAATGTGGTTGTCTTTAATAGCCTTCATAAATGGCTCTGGGTAATAATAACCACCACTGGCCCCTATTCTTAGTTTTGCCAGATCTTTGTATTCAATCCAGGTAATATTGTCTTCTTTTCTTTTAAAAAAGACCCCGCTAATATAAGAAACCGGATTAGAAAGGTAGGCCTTTTCTCTGCGTTGTTCAGAATGGGTATAGGTAAATATTATCGCGGCCTCGCCTTCCTCTAAAAATCGTTGAGCACGCTTAAAAGGCAAAGAAGTAATACTTAGAGAATGCCCTGATTCTTTAAATATATGTTGAATAAGCTCTGTACTGGCACCAAGCAACTTCCCATTCTCTAGATAATTATATGGAGGAAAATCATACGTCACCACAGGAAGCTCTTCTGCAAGTGTGATAACAGACAGAGTTAATGCACAAATCAAAAAAAGCGCTCTGCAACCTATGTGGCCGCGACTTTTGTTATTCATATTGTTCACTGACTTTCATCATAAAAAATCATACCGATTTCAGCTTAACACTATGGCTGGTCACTTAATTAAGAATCTGGCCATGATTCAATTAATGAAATTTGGTTATTAAAATTGCTCATACTTATCCTCTTTTAAAACATACTGTTTGCGTATTTTATCTTCTGCCTGCTTGGCTATCCCTGAGCGAAGACTCTCTTGAATAGCTTGATTCACTTTGGGAATAAGAGCTTCGTGCTTCATATGCAAATAATGGTGTAACTCTATCGCCATCACCCTTGGGGATAAAACGAATATCTCGTTAATGGGAAAACCTGTTCGTTCTAATTCAGTTAATGATCCTAGCGCCGACCAAATGTCCGTCACGACAAAGTCCACTCTATCTTTATCTAAAATACGAAATAGCTGCTGATTGCTATTCACAATTTGGCGGTTCATACCGTCAGTGGCCACTTCAGAAAACTGAACCCCTCTTTCAATACCGATTTTAAATAACTTTAAGCTATTCCAGCCTACCACTTTAAAGTCGCTGCGCTTGCTATAAGCTCTTATGTCTACCTCATAAGAAACCACTGGAATCATGAAAAGATTTGGGTATTTTTTTTGGATGCCTGGAATTCGAAATAATTCACCATCAAATTCACCGGAATTGGATTTTTGAAGCGCTCTGGCGGCTGGCAACTTTTTAATGAACACCTGAATGCCCAGTTTTTGATAAGCATCACGGATGATAATTTCATTAATATCAGCCACTAGCGTGTCTTTAACGGTTGAAAACACCATGGTTTGTTGGCCATATGTGGCAACACTAAACGTGATAATTAAGCAAAATGTTAAACTGTTAGGCCACATACAGTATCCATGTAATACACAGACCAGAAATCCATACTGATTCATTATTTTAGTTCAGTTATCTAAAATAGAGTTACACTCCATAAGCTTTTATTGTCAATACTGACATTTTTTCTGTGTTAATAACCAGTGAGAATAAGTACTAGAAAAAGCAAACAAAAAAGAATATAAGTAGGAAACCACAGAAAACACGAGCACCTTTCCATTAACTCAAAGATACCAAATAATCTTAGATGAAAATAAATGGGCCCATTAAAAAATCAGTTGGCCACCACAATCCATTGACCTACACGAACATACTGATATTGATCAGCAAATTCTTTGCTGAACTGCTCTATCACTTCATCACTGCTGTCATGCCCTCCTAGCGCCACCACACCAGGCTTTAAGAGTTTTAACATATCAATTTCATCATTAATGGCTTGCTGGTCAATCATTTCAAAAGGCCCGTTGCCAGACGCAAACACTCTTTGCAGGTTGACACCCAGTAGACTCAAACGTCCCATAGGAACTGGGTAATGTAAGTCTCCTACCAAGCCATAAATAGGCTCATTAAAGGCCTGCTGGGTTCGTTTGAGTATTTTAGGTAAGGTTTGGTGGCCGCAGCCCACAATTAACACCAAGCCTTTTCCTTGCACATTAATAGCTAAAGCTTGCTCTTCTATCACTCCCATCAATAATTGCCTTGCAATGGGGCCTATGCTGGCAGCTCCCTCTCCTATCACATGGGCTTTAGAGATCACTGACACATCCACATTGGGGTATTCAATAGAATTGGCGGCATAAATGTTTTTATTTGATAAATCCACCTGTTCGGCGCCCAGTGAAAAAGTATTCTTGTTCACCCACATTTGACCACCACTGTGATCGAGGTGATGGTGGCTTAAAAATAAGGTGTCTATATCCTCTAGGCTCACCCCTAAACTGTTCATATTATGCTGCAGGGGGGAAGGGTTTTCATTGTGTTGATTAAAACCCACATCAAACAAAATGGTTTGAGTATCTGTTTTAATTAAATAAGAAACCCCCGCTTCCCCTTTAAGAGAGTCACTACTCTTGTGCCAATTTACTAGGGGTAATATTGATAGCGTTTTGGTGCTGCCAAAATTTTGAATTTTTTCGGGCTTATAATTTAACCAATCTTTTTCAACGTCTTTTAACCCTTGATAAAAAAACACCATTCGCAAGCCCATCAGTAAAAATAGCAGCGCGAATACTGACATAATACTTATATAGGTAATTTTTTTAAGAGTCTTAGTCTTTAGCTTCATTTTCTAGTCATACCCATTCACCGTACTCATTTAATAACTTTCATTTAAAGTATTTGGCCAAATCATCGGGCACCGGCATAGCTTTAATGGGGTTCACTCGTGCTCTACCCGTATTACCCACGGGTACAGTATGAAAAAACGAAGAGTCCAGTAAAGAAAAAACACTCATGATCATTCGTACCACCTGACCTACCACTTCTCGACCATCCCCTTGTTTCAAGCCTACTTTACACATCCAGAAATGATTATTTACATGCGTAATATAGTTTCGTTGCCCAAGAATGTGCGCACGCTCCAAATGCTGGTAGCAGCTATCATAATCACTTTTAAAATAAAACTTTTTGGCCATGTTCATTTCGCGATTAAATGCTTCCCGCAAGGATTTGTTCATGGGTATTGCCTCTTTGATCTGTTTATTAAGGGAATATTAACAACAAGCTTGCCTTTAAAATTGTATAAACCTGCTATAAGTGAATTCCGCTATGAATACCATAGCGCCCCTTTAGCAAGGTTTATTAAAAGTGTTATATTATAGATATTGTCAGTCACATAATTTCCCCTGAAAGGCTTACACATAAATGCCCTTAGCCGCTAAAAACATCATATTTAAAAGTGTCAATTCGCTTTTAATTATAGGGGATGAAATTCAGGCCAGCTCTCACAGTCATCATGCGTTACAGGTTTCAATAGCCCTAGACACGCCTTTTAAGTTAGTTTGCACTGGACAAAATGGCTTATATGAAGGGGTTATCATCGGCCCAGATATAAAGCATAGCTTAAGCGGTTTACAAGGGCGGCAGGCATTACTGTTGTTAGACCCTGAACTATCGAGCGTTAAAGGGATTATCAATCAGTTAAAGCAAGGTTGTGGCTTTTTTGAAATAAGCACAGATACTCTTAAATCACTGCGCAGTATCATTGAAAAAATACTAAACAATCACGAGTTAAATACTCAGCCCATAGAGCGTTTATTGGCCCTATTAACAGATGTTCATGTTCCCCAATTATCTGAACCACGAGTGGAAAAAGTTATTCAGTACATAGCACAAGCCCCTTTAAAACAGGCCAGCATAGATGAACTAGCGAAACTGGTTAATTTATCTTCAAGTCGATTGGCGCACCTGTTCAAGCAAGAAGTGGGTATTCCCATTCGCCGCTACTTATTATGGCATCGGTTACTGGCCGCCAGTGTCGTTGCCAGTTCAGGCACTTCCTTAACTCAAGCTGCTCATGAGGCAGGCTTCACCGATTCATCTCACTTCACTCGTACCTTTAAAAGTATGTTTGGCATTCACCCGTCTGCAATCATCAAGCATAGCCAGCTATTACAGTAGGTCACTGACCAATAAATTAAGAAAGAGGGTTTTAAAACGATAAATTAAGGCAGGAAACTGCTTGATCAATTAATAACATTAATCAAGCAGTTAGCGGGAGAGTGATTTTAACAAGGCAATTAGATGGGATTACTCCCAAACCACCGCTTTAGCTTCACTGTATTGCTTAACAAGATTTTCATAATAAGCCGCCACTTCATTACGTTTCACTTTTAACGTAGGTGTCATTAGACCATTTTCTGGTAACCACTCTTCCTTCACTACCAGTAACCCGTTTAACACTTCATGGGATTTTAAAATTTTATTCACTTTTTCAAAAGTAGCTTGCAAAGTATCATCCACTTCTTGCTTATTACGCTGCTGGGCTTGCTCTGACAACACCACTAAAGCCATGGGTTGTGGCAAGCCTAGCCCCATGACACACACTTGCTCAACATTAGTATTTTCAAGAATAAGTGATTCAATATGACTGGGCGTTATAAACTCACCTTTGGCTGTTTTAAATGTGTCTTTAATTCGCCCGGTGATTTTTAAGAAACCCTCTTTACACACTTCTCCTTTGTCCCCCGTGTGGTAATAACCATTCTTAATCACTTCGCGGGTTTTTTCTTCATCTAGATAATAACCCTTCATGGTGGCAGGGCTTTTAATTAGCACTTCTCCTTCTTGAGAGATTTTAATTTCGCCATCACGCATGGGCTTGCCCACCGTACCAAAGCGAATATCATCGCCACGATTAATAGTGCCATAAGCCCAGTTTTCGCTCATGCCGTAACCTTCTTGAATATTTATGCCCAAGCGACTAAACCACTGCATCACTGAAATGGATAGCGGTGCAGCACCTGAGATAAAGGTATGGGCGTTATCAAGCCCTAAGCCTTTTCGGATTTTCTTTTTCACGATTCGATTTAATATTGGAATACTCAATAATCTATCAAGTTTTTTCTGGGGAAGTTTTTCCAAAATTCCCATTTGAAATTTTGTCCAAAGCCTTGGTACTGAAAAGAAACGAGTGGGGTTTACTAAGCGCAAGTCTTCAGCAAACGTATCCAGTGATTCCACGAACGACACAGTAAAGCCTGCATATAAACTTGGTAATTCCACTAACACCCGTTCAGCCACATGAGCTAGTGGTAAAAAAGACACACTATGATCGTCGGGGGTTAAATTAAACTCAGGCACCGCATGAGTGGCCACAAATGAAGCAGATTGAAAATCATTCACCACGCCTTTGGGGTTACCTGTGGTACCCGAGGTATACACGATCGTGTAAATATCATCCAACTTCGGATGGTAAGGCTTTTCAATGGGGGCATGCTTTTTAATTAAATCATCCCACATTAAAGGGGCGTGAATGCCTTGGTAGTTATACCCAATTTGAATAATATTTTTAGGAATAATTGTTTGAATTTGCTCAGGGTTATCTAACTTACCCACAAACACGACCGAGGCACCGCAATGCTCTAATACAAATTGAATAGATTCGTCTGATTGTGTGGGATACAAGGGCACACTCACGCAGCCGCTCATCATAATAGCCAGATCGCTTATTATCCACTCAGCACAGTTTTTAGAAATTATCGCAACTCGACTACCCTTGTCTAAATTTAAGCCACTTAAAGCCGCTGCCATACGACGTGCCTGATCCGCTACCTCTTGCCAGCTGTATTCCTGCCAAACCCGATCACGAGGCTGCCTTAAATAGGTTTTAGTAGGGGTGTTTTTTTCCCATTTATACAAGCAGTCAAGTGGTGTTAGATAGTTGGCGGACATAATTCATCTCTTATACTTGTTATAATTTTTCGCCTCTCAACAGGTTATTAAATAGACCGTAACGAGGTGAAATTTGATAACTCATACTAGGGGATAAAAAACTTACCTTCCTAACTCATAAAGACAAAATGCCGACAAAAAAGACATTCATATAGAAGACTTAACGCATATAAATCTTGATATTAGCCAATAAACGCAGCGGTAGTTTAAAAACTATTTGAGTGATTTAGAGCGTCTTTTTACGGTATTCACTGGGACTAATGCCAGTCCAGCGCTTAAAACTACGGGAAAAACTATTTGAGTCGGAGAAGCCTAATTGATAGGTGATGGTGGTCATGGACAGCTCAGGCTCTTTGATATACTGCAAAGCCAAATGCTTACGGGTGTCATCCAATATGGTTTTAAAACTGGTGTCTAATTCTTTTAACTTTCTGTGTAAACTGCGACTACTGGTACCCAATGCATCGGCCACCTTTTCTCGGCTGGGCTCCCCTTGGGGCATAAGTTTCAGCAGGCTATTATAAACTGCCGCCACCGTGTCACTTTTATTAAAGCGCTGCATATAATCGCTTAACACCTGGGCATTAATACGCGCTAATTCAGCATTGCCGGTTGGCACATACTGGTCTACAAATGATTTGCTAATGCGCGCTTCATAGCAATCGCTGTTAAATTGAATAGGACATTTAAATACTGCATTATGCCTTGATATGTCTCGCGGTTCTGCGCGCATTAACTTCACGGCATGCAAATGGTTAATACCGTCAATACTCACGTCATTCATGCTTTTAACCATTAAGGCCATGAAGGCATCTCTAGCGTGTTTACTGGGCTCATCTAGGCCATCTTTTAAATCTAATCTCACCACCACTTCATCGTGATCGTCCACCACGCTAATGTTCACCGCAGTACTGATTACCTTAGAAAATTTCACCATTAAAGTAAGGCTTTCTCTCAATGAGCTGGAGGCATGATGTGCGTTATAAAGAGCGTGAAAGCTGGTGGGGTTCACGTGCTTAATCACTTCTAAGCCAATGCAATCATCCCCTGAAACTGCTTCGGCTAATTCCCAAAGTTTACGCATTTTATCAACAGAGACACGTTGATTAGCATCGGTGATGCATTGCGCCTCTATTCCCACTTGCTGCAAAGCATCCGCTTCGTCGCAAAAGGGTTTAATGGCGCTAAGAATGGGCATAACCCAGGTAGCAATGGTGGTATGTGTACTTTCTGACATGGCTTCATACTAACATTTTGTCCTGTTTAGTCTACAGCTTGGCCGTTTAAGCGCTGTAAAAACCCCCTGTGGAAACTAGCATGTCTATAACTTATAAATCCCGACGCACTTAGCCTCCTGCTGCAAAGGGTCACAGTAAATACCTATGCTTAGATTTAAAAAGGGAATATGGCAAGAAGTTTGAAATATTTTGCCACTGAGAATTTTCGAGCCCAGTATTAGAGTGATCACTACAAAATGTATAAATAGGCTAAATAAAACCGTCTTCTTTCGCGTGAAAATAAAAAGAGAGCAATCATGGATAACCAATACAACGCATTAACCATCCAACGAGATGGACCGGTTGCCATCATTATCAATAACGATGGGCCATGGAACCGAATGACCTTGGCATTCATTGATGAATTAGAAGAAGTGATTCCCATGCTTGGCGATGATCAGTCTGTTCGCGCCATTGTTATTCGTGGCACAGGGGATGCGAACTTTTCTGTGGGCATGAATTTAAAACAGTTTTCGCAAGGGGCAAAAGCCAAAGGGGGTGCCGATGCGTTGCTGGATCAACGCTTAAAAGTACTGGCCAGCATAGAAAACCTTAATAAACCAGTTATCGCCACTTTATACGGCTACTGCCTAGGCGGTGGACTTGAATTACCGCTTGCCTGCCATTTTCGCTTGGCCGCCCAAGATGGCGCTCAAATTGGTTTACCCGAAATGGATTTAGGCACCGTACCCGCATGGGGAGGCAGTGCTCGCTTAACCCGTTGCGTAGGACGAGACCATGCCTTAGATATGATATTGCGCGCTAAAAAAATATCAGGCCCGCGGGCTTTGGAAATTGGCTTGGTAAATGAAGTTTGGCCCAATGATGAACTTCAAGAAGCTGCCTTAAAACTGGCCCATGAATTATCCGCCCAACCGCCATTGGCCATTGCCGGAGTTTTAAAAACCGTCATACAAGGGGAAGGAGAGCCCTTGGAGGAAGCCATTAGGCTAGAGCGTGAAGCGGTACACAAAACCTCCATGACCAAACACCAGTTAGAAGGCATGATGGCGTTCTTACAAAAAAGAACACCTGACTTTTCAACAGACCCTGTTTAACCCCTATTGTACTAGGAATCAACCATGGCCAGACCGCAGAATTTTGATCGACTGAATGTCTTAAAAAATGCCACGCTTGTTTTCTGGCATCAAGGATTTCAAGGCACCAGCATGAAAGACTTAGAGCTAGCCACTGGGCTGCAGCCCAGTAGTTTATATAACAGTTTTGGTAATAAAGAGGCTTTATTTCTAGAAGTGCTAGATTTTTACGAAGAGTTTGTTTTAGGGGCACGCATTAAAAAGTATTTACATCAACAAGACCCTATTGCAGGTATGAAAGATTTTTTTACCACCTGTTTTACCGATTTACCAAGAGGTAAAAAAGGCATGGCGTGCTTAATTGTCAATTCCGTCTCTGAAATGGCCATTCACAACGAAACCATACGAAAACGCCTTAACCGTACTCAAAAAAAATTACATTTAAATTTTGTTAAAAGCATAGATAGGGCCAAACAAGATGGCAGCCTAGCGGCCAATAGCCCAAGTGAAATAATGGCCAACCAAATGCTCATTAGTTTGAATGGATTATTAGTGGCCTCAAAGGTGGTAAAAGACAATAACAAAATGGTTGCAGCCAGCTTGCAATCTCTAACATTCATTCTAGGCAAACAGTAATCATTTTTTATTTTTTGAGTGTCCCTAATTGTCGAAAGAATGGCGATTAAAGTTTAGAAAAAGATTTCATAATCAATACTATTGATTACTGAAAATAACCACACAACCAACATGTAAAGAGCTGCCCATGAACTCAACTATTTCGTACCAAGTAACTGACGGCATTGCTAGCGTTATTCTAAACCGTCCAGATAAAATGAATGCGCTAAATAAAGATTTATTTGAAGCCATTATTGCCACGGGCGAAGCCATAAAAGAAGACAAGAGTGTACGAGTAGTGGTCATAAGTGGCGCAGGTCGCGCTTTTTGTGCGGGCCTTGATATGGAACTGATGATGGCTGTAGGTGACACCAATTTAGATGAACGTACCCATGGTTTAAGCAATGTGTTTCAACAAGCCGCTTGGGTATGGCATGAAGTACCTGTTCCGGTTATTGCCGCAGTACACGGCACCTGTTTTGGTGGCGGCTTACAATTAATGACAGCAGCCGACATGCGATACATTCACCCTGAAACCAAATTAAGCATTATGGAAATGAAATGGGGCATCGTGCCAGACATGGCCGGCACACAATTGTGGAGCCGTTTTGTAAAAGAAGACATTATTCGTGAACTGACCTACACCGCGCGAATTTTTAATGGGGATGAAGCCCATCAATACGGATTTGCCACTCGCTTAACTGAAACACCGCTAGAAGATGCCATGGCCACCGCACAACAAATTGCCAATAAAAATCCTGATGCCATTCGTGCCGCTAAGCGCCTCATTAGTAACCAAATTCAAACTAACCCTGCAGCGGGGTTATTGGCCGAATCGGTTGAGCAAACCGCTATCATTAAAACCCCCAATCAAATTGAAGCGGTAATGGCTAACATGCAAAAACGTGAACCAAAATTTAGTGACCCAAAATAAATGGCCTAGTGATCATTAGTAAAGAACGTGATCCTAAACCAATAGCTAATCAAAAAAATAAATAGTTTAGCAACACCAATAAAGGAGTGTTCGACATGGCCAAGCCAATTCCAGCCAATATATTACAAGAACAAAAAATCTTAAAAGACAGCCGAGAATTAAAGCCTGGCCAAGAAAATTTTTACCGTATTTGGCAAAGCTATGCGTCCCCCTATTCTTATAAGGTCATGACCTACATGAACTATAAGGGTATTCCATATAAACGTATGGAAGCTGAGATGAATGCCATGGCTGGTGAAATCAGAGAATTGGTTGGCCAATCAATTATTCCCGTGATTCTCACACCAGATGAAAAAGTGATGCAGGATTCCACTCCTATCTTGCAGTATTTTGAAGAAACTTTTCCTGAAAAACCCACTGTTCCGCAAGATAATCGCTTGGCCTTTATTATGTGGATATTGGAAGAGTTTTCCGACGAGTATATGCCACGTATTCACATGCACACGCGCTGGGGCAATGATCAAAACTATCGCACCATGGGGCATCGCTTGGCCCGTGGTTTCACTTATGGCAATGCCAGCATGACCTCTCAATCCATGGGGCCTGTTATTTCAAAGAGACAAGAAGGGTTCAACAAACACCTAGGGCTAAGTGATGAAAGTATCAAAGCCAACATGGATCAGCAAATATTGGATCTATTGGCCATATTGGAAGAGCATTTCAGCCACCATCAATTTTTATTGGGCTTTAAACCTTCCATGGCCGACTTCGCCTTGTTTGGCCCCTTAAGAGTTCACTTATTTAACGACCCGCAATCCAATGAAATCATGGAAATTCACGGTCCTCGTACTTGTCGTTGGATGGACACTATTTCTGAATTAGGAGATACCCGTGGCTGCGCAGGCCAAACTGAATTTGGCCAATGGATTAATTTAGATGAAGGCATGCCTGAAAGCTTACAAAATTTATTAAGCTTTGTTGGAAAAACTTATTTTCCTTTTGCAAAAGCCTGCGCCATTGCCGGTAAAGACAGAAACAAGTCTTTCACAGCGACAGTATACGGAGCCCAAGCCACTTTTAGTGTTCACCAATACCGTGTGTGGAGCTTTGAGCAACTTCAACTTAAGTACCTAGAATTATCAGGTAAAGATAAGCACTTCATTGATGAATTGCTTAATGGCTGTGAAATATTACCAAAATTCATGGACGGAGAAATCGTTCATAACGCTTTGTTTGACGGTTTCACCCCTCCTTTTGTAGTGGACGGTATAGCAGATGCACGGGCCAAACACCTGAAAAGTAAAGGCGCCAAGGTGACAGGGGTTTAACCCTTATTTTAATGGGCTTAGCTGATTATTCAGCTAAGCCCCCTAATTAGGAAAGCAGTTATGAATGAAAATATTTCCACACAATTAGAAGATGGCATTCTCTATGTCACTCTTAAGCGCCTTGATAAAAAAAATGCCATTACCAATGACATGTATGTTGAATTAATCAAGATCGTGAATGAATATGAAAGTAATGAGCAAGCGCGCGTTCTATTATTAACAGGTTCTAAAATGTGTTTCACCGCGGGCAATGACATGGTGAGTTTTTTAGAGCAGCCCCCCATTGACGACAACAGTGAATCCCCTAGCTTTTTACGAGCCATTTCTTTGGCCAAAAAACCATTAATGGCCGCTGTGAACGGTCCTGTAGTGGGTATAGGTGCCACCATGCTTATGCACTTTGATTTAGTTTACGCAGGTAGCAGTGCAAAGTTTGTCATGCCCTTTTGTAATTTAGGTATTTGCCCTGAAGGCGGCACCACATTATTGCTGCCACAAATGATCGGCCATAAAAAGGCCTGCGAACTTATTATGTTTGGTGAAGCGTTTGATAGCCAAACAGCCAAAGAATGCGGCTTTATTAATGATTTTTTTAGCGATGACGAATACCTAGAAAAAATCACCGAAAAAGCTAAGAAACTCGCTAGGCAACCGGCCGCCTCCATTCGCCTGACCAAAGCCATGCTTAAAAAGAATCACGCCCCCGCCATGCAAGAAACGCTTTATTATGAAGGCGTCGAAATTCGTAAAGCCCTTAAAACACCTGAATCAAGAGAAGCCATGAGCGCCTTTATGGAAAAACGCCGGCCTGACTTTTCTCAATTTAATTAATCACATTCAATACATACAGCACCCAAGTATTTAAAGGAAACATTATGAAAACTCGTATTACAGAATTATTTGGCATTGAACACCCTGTTCTACAAGGTGGCATGCACTTTGTTGGCTTTGCTGAATTAGCAGCAGCAGTCTCTAACGCCGGGGGCTTGGGCACCATTACTGGTTTGACTCAAAAATCCCCTAGTGATTTAGCTAAAGAGATTGCCAAATGCAAAACCCTTACAGACAAACCGCTGTCTCTTATACACATCTGACGCTGCCGACGATCTACTCTGTGTAGAT
>OLII01000360.1_pt1 | contig 17738 bp, 14 predicted proteins | sample 1609481 | NCBI WGS metagenome assembly OLII01 (sample SAMN05416859, study PRJEB24817) | seawater metagenome | isolation source: Sea water | place: Canada:Atlantic | collected 2013-11 | reverse complement strand
GTTCTATGCCGCTGCCGCCCTGCCGCAAAGCAGCTGGAGCCGGCTGGTGGCGTGTGCCGGGAAGGTGCGCGACACGCCGCTGTTCTTTGCCACCGAATGGGGCTCCACCGAAACCTCGCCGGTGGTCACCAGCGTGCATTTTGCCGCCGACAAGGCCGGCATCATCGGCCTGCCGGTACCGGGCACCGAGCTCAAGTTCGTGCCGGCCGGCGACAAGCTGGAGATGCGCGTGCGCGGCCCCTCGGTGTTCCCGCGCTACCTGGGCGACCCGGCCAGCACCCTGGCGGCGTTCGATGAAGAGGGCTTCTACCGTATCGGCGACGCCGGGCGCCTGGTCGACCCGGCGCGCCCCGAGCTGGGCGTGCAGTTCGACGGCCGTGTGACCGAGGACTTCAAGCTCAGCAGCGGCACCTGGGTGTCGGTGGGCACGCTGCGCCCACGCCTGGTCAGCGCGCTGGCGCCGTATGCCAGCGACTGCGTGATCGGCGGGCATGACCGCGACATGATCGGCGCGCTGGTCTACCCGTCCCAGGCCCTGCGCGACCTGCTCGGCGACGAGGGCCAGCACATGAGCGGTGCACAGCTGGCGCTGCAGCCCGAGGTGCGCCTGGCGCTGTGCGCGGGCCTGCAGGCACTGGCCCGGGAATACCCGGCCTCGTCCCAGCATGCCGTGCGCCTGGTGATCCTCGATTCGCCGCCCAGCCTCAACGACGGCGAGATCACCGACAAGGGCTACATCAACCAGCGCACCGCCTTGAGCCTGCGCGCCGAGGCCGTGCAGCGCCTGTACGCCGACAGCCTCGACCCGAGCGTCATCCTCCTCGCCGAAGTCTACGGAGAAGCCGTATGAACCCTGCAAAATTCAATGTCGCCATCATCGGCTCCGGCAATATCGGCACCGACCTGATGATCAAGCTGCTGCGCCACGGCAAGCACCTGAAAATGGCCGTGATGGTCGGCATCGACCCGGCCTCCGACGGCCTGGAACGCGCCCGCCGCCTGGGCGTGGCCACCACCCACGAAGGGGTCGAGGGCCTGGCGCGCATGCCCGAGTTCGCCGATATCGACTTCGTGTTCGATGCCACCTCGGCCGGCGCCCATGTACGCAACGACGCCTACCTGCGCGCACGCAAGCCCGGCATCCGCCTGATCGACCTGACCCCGGCAGCCATCGGCCCGTACTGCGTGCCGGTGGTGAACCTGGAGCAGAACCTGGCGCAGTTGAACGTCAACATGGTCACCTGCGGCGGCCAGGCGACCATCCCGATGGTGGCCGCGGTGTCGCGGGTGGCCAAGGTGCACTACGCCGAAATCGTCGCCTCGATTGCCAGCAAGTCCGCCGGCCCCGGCACCCGCGCCAACATCGACGAGTTCACCGAAACCACCTCCAAGGCCATCGAAGCCATCGGCGGTGCAGCCAGGGGCAAGGCGATCATCGTGATGAACCCGGCCGAGCCGCCGCTGATCATGCGCGACACCGTGTTCGTGCTCTCCGAAGCCTGCGAGCAGGCCCGCGTGCAGGCCTCCATCCACGAGATGGCCCAGGCGGTGCAGGCCTACGTGCCCGGCTACCGGCTCAAGCAGCAGGTGCAGTTCGAGGTGATCGAGCCCCAGGCGCCGCTGCTGATCCCGGGCTTGGGCCGCTTCAGCGGGCTCAAGACCTCGGTGTTTCTCGAAGTCGAAGGCGCCGCCCACTACCTGCCGGCCTACGCCGGCAATCTCGACATCATGACGTCCGCCGCGATGGCGACCGCCGAGCGCATGGCCCAGGCCATGGCGCACAACTGAGGATGCCCGCATGACGTTCAATCCCGCCAAGAAGCTCTACATCAGCGACGTGACCCTGCGCGACGGCAGCCACGCGGTGCGCCACCAGTACTCGCTGCAGAACGTGCAGGACATCGCCCGTGCGCTGGACAAGGCCAGGGTCGATTCCATCGAAGTGGCCCACGGCGATGGCCTGCAGGGCTCCAGCTTCAACTACGGGTTTGCCGCCCACACCGACCTGGAGTGGATCGAGGCCGTGGCCGACGTGATCAGTCACGCCAGGATCACCACCCTGCTGCTGCCCGGTATCGGCACGGTGCATGACCTCAAGGCCGCGTATGACGCCGGCGCCCGCGTGGTGCGCGTGGCCACCCACTGCACCGAGGCCGACGTGGCCCGCCAGCACATCGAATATGCGCGCGGGCTGGGCATGGACACCGTGGGCTTTCTGATGATGAGCCACATGATCCCGGCCGAGCAGCTGGCCGCCCAGGCCAAGCTGATGGAAAGCTACGGCGCCACCTGCGTGTACATGGCCGACTCCGGTGGGGCGATGAACATGCAGGACGTGCGTGATCGCTTTCGCGCGTTCAAGGCCGTGCTCAAGCCCGAGACCGAAACCGGCATGCATGCCCACCACAACCTCAGCCTCGGGGTCGCCAACTCGATCACCGCGGTGGAGGAGGGGTGCGATCGCATCGATGCGAGCCTGGCCGGTATGGGCGCGGGCGCCGGCAACGCGCCCCTGGAAGTGTTCATCGCCGCCGCCGAGCGCCTGGGCTGGAACCACGGCACCGACCTCTACACGCTGATGGATGCAGCCGACGACATCGTGCGCCCGTTGCAGGACCGCCCTGTGCGGGTCGACCGCGAATCGCTGGCGCTGGGCTATGCCGGGGTCTACTCCAGCTTCCTGCGCCACGCCGAAATCGCCGCGGCGCGCTATGGCCTGAAAACCGTCGACATCCTGGTCGAGCTGGGCAAGCGGCGCATGGTCGGCGGCCAGGAGGACATGATCGTCGACGTGGCGCTGGACCTGCTGGCCGCCGCCGGACGCGCGCAGTGACGGAGGGTACGCACATGAGCTTCACCCTGCAGATCCAGCCGGTCGGCCTGAGCTGCCCGGTCAACGCCGGGCAGAGCGTGCTCGACGCTGCCCTGGCCGATGGCCTGATGCTCAAGCACAGCTGCCGCACCGGCACCTGTGGCAGTTGCAAGGGCCAGGTGCTCAGCGGCGAGGTGGACCACGCCGACAGCCCGCTGGCAGTGCTCAGCGAAGCCGAGCGGGCCCAGGGCCTGGCGCTGTTCTGCTGCGCCAGGGCACGTTCCGACCTGGTCATCGACGCGCCGGAAGTCACCGAGCTGCGCGGCATCGGCATCCAGCAGATGGGCGTGCGCGTGGCCAGCCTCGACAAGGTCAGCCACGACGTGGCGGTGCTGCGCCTGATGCTCGCGCCGGGCGCCGCATTCGCCTACCTGCCGGGGCAGTACGTGCAGGTGCTGCTCAAGGACGGCAGCCGGCGCAGCTACTCGATGGCCACCGCAGCGGCGCGCGACAACCAGCTTGAGCTGCACATCCGGCACATGCCGGGCGGGGTGTTCAGCGGGCATGTGTTCAATGCGTTGCAGCCCAGGGCGATCCTGCGCATGGAGGGGCCGTTCGGTTCGTTCTACCTGCGCGACAGCCAACGGCCGATGGTATTGCTGGCCAGCGGCACCGGCTTTGCCCCGGTGCAGGCGCTGCTCGAGCAACTGCGCGAGCGCGGCGACAACCGCCGCCCGGTGTACCTGTACTGGGGCGGGCGGCGCCGTGAGGACCTCTACCGGCATGAACAGCTGCTGGCCTGGGAGGCGCAGTTGCCGTGGCTGCGCTACACCCCGGTGCTGTCCGAGCCGGGCCCGGCCTGCGACTGGCAGGGTGCCACCGGCTTCGTGCACCGCCAGGTGCTGCAGGACTTCCATAGCCTCAAGGACTTCGAGGTCTATGCCTGCGGTGCGCCGATCGTGGTCGACTCGGCGCGACGCGATTTCGTCGAGCAGCGGGGGCTGGAGCCCGCGCATTTTCATGCCGATGCGTTCGTGTAGCTCAGGCCGGGCGACCCCACGCACAGCGGGTGGGTGATCGCGTCACCGTCCTCGGCCCTCAGGGCCCTGGCCGGTGACGCCCCCATGCAGCCTGGATACAAAAAGTTACCTTGGGAAAACCCATTCAAATCAACCCATTAGGAAATTTACGGGATTCAGATACAAAAAATTTCAAAACTCCCGTGTACAGCTGAGGAAGGCCAGGGGTAATTTCTCCTACAAGCTGCGCGGTCAACTCTGCAATGGAATGCAGCCTGTAGCATCCCGGATCTTCATGCCTCCACCGGGGTTGCACCTACAACAATAGAGGGAGCTATCCGTGAACTGCATTTTCTGTGCAATCGCCAAGAAAGAAGCACCGGCTGCCGTTGTCTACGAAGACGAGCAGTGCCTGGCCTTTCTCTCGATTCAGCCGATCACTCCTGGCCATGTCCTGGTCATTCCCAAGGCCCACGCAAGCGGCCTGGGTGATATCCCTCCTCAAACCTGTGGCCACATGATGCGTGTGGGTCAACGGATGGCGGCCGCCCTGCGTGAAAGCGGCCTGAGCCTCGAAGAACAGCCCTGTGAAGGTATCAACCTGCTGCTGTGCGATGGCGCAGTGGCCGGGCAGACCGTAGGTCACGCGCACCTGCATGTGCTGGCCCGCTTTGTCGGTGACGGTTTCAACCTGGGTCATGCGGACCTCCCGATCGCCACGCCACAGGTGCTGGGCGAGCGCGCCGAGCAGATCCGCCGAGCCTTGGCCTCGCTACCACCGAACTGACTGCACCTCGCTCTGGTTCAACGGCACGCCCGCCACTAGCGGGTGAGTGTCTGGCTGTGCGCAGCCCGTAAATCAACAACCTATGGCTATCTACGCAAGGAGGCGAAGCTATGTATTGTCCTGTGGAAACTTAAGTCGTGCGCTGGGCTGAGTTGAATACTACAGATCACAATAAGAAGGGATTTCTCATGCCGTCACTCGCCAGTAACAAGGCTGACTTGCCTTCGGCAAGTATGCAGTTGGTAAAGGATGATTCCGCCGGTTCGGCCATCTACAGTTTCTATGATTCAGTCCTCCAGGAGTTGTGCCAGTCTGACAAGGTAAAGGTCAGGCAGGTGGTAACGCCTGCGCAATTCATCGAACTTTCTCGTGCCCGTAGCCGGTTGTATGGGCAGCGCAAGATCTATTACAAGACGCTGTTTGGCAACTCGGTCGACAATACCGTGTGCCTGGATGAATACGACCCGCGTTCCTATGTGTTTGCCTTTTATCATGATGGTGAAATCATCGGCACTCAGCGTATTACGCCGTTCCCTCACGAGTCGGGTGAGTTCATCAGCCATGAACAACTGGTGCAGTTCTCCGGGCCCAACTACGAGCACGAGTGCGTCGAACTTTCACGCCTGATCGTCGACAAGCATGCCCCGGTCAAGAACGTGGTCAACGGGCTGGCCATGACCGGTGCCTCGCTGGTGGCCCTGCAAGGCGGCTACAAGACGTTCATCACCTATGTGAAGCCACGGCTGGCGCCGAAGTTCGACAGCTTCGTGTTCGATCAGGACGGCATCTTCTTCCAGATCAAGGCCCGTGGCGATCATTACTACGCCCTGTACAAAGGCGATCTGATGCCGTCGGTCACGCCCTTCTTCGGCCTGCCCAGCTGCCCGGCAGACCTGAAGGACGTCGATGACCTGATTCGCCATACCTTGGCCGCCCGTCACGCGAGGCAGTCACTGGCGGGATAAGCATCACACAATAACGACAACATTGAGGTTGATCCAAGATGGAAGCCAGGAACAAAGAAGTGGTCATCGAGTTTTACGAGCGCATGTTTGGTCAGCGTGAACTGGCGGTTGCCGATACCTTGATTGCCGAGGACTACGTGCAGCACAACAACGTGTTCATTCCCCCGCGCCGCGAAGGCTTCAAGACCTACTTCACGCAGTTCTTCAAGACGTTCCCCGAGTCGGGTACCAGTATCGAGCGGGTCTGCGCCGAAGGCGATTATGTCTTCCTGTATGCCAAGCACTGGGCCAAGCACAGGTTCTTCACGGTGAACTACAAGGTGATCGATATCTACCGTGTTGAAAATGGTGTGCTGATGGAACACTGGGACACTATCGAAGGCCTGGGCTTCTTTTCCAAGTTCATCTACATCATCAAGTCCGTGCTGCGCCTGTAACGCCGTATTCGCCTGACCGTATAACACGTGTCATGAACGATTTATCAACACGCCAAGGAAGAGAGTGAAATGACTGAAGTGACCGCGTTTCGCAAAGAGCTCAAAGCCATCTGTGACGCCGAATGGGAAAAGATCAAGGCCGGCCGTTTCTTCCAGATGATGAAGCGTCCCGAACTGCAGCGTGAGCTGTACATCAAGTCGATTGTCCAGGTGTACCACTACACCAAGAACAACGCGATCAACCAGGCGGTGGCGTGCTGGAACCAGGACCACAAGAAGGTCGGCCTGCTGCGTTTCGCGATGAAGCATGCGCTGGAAGAACTGGGCCATGAAAACATGGCGTACAACGACCTGATCGCCATTGGCGTGGACCCGTCGGAGTTCGAGAAACCGATGCTGCCGGCCACCGAGGCGTTCTACGGCTACCTGGACTTCGTTTCCGTATGCCGCGGCATCATTCCGCGCCTGGGCTACAGCTTCTGGGCCGAGGACTGCTATGAGCACCTCGAACCCCTGATGGACGTGTGCAAGAACCATCTCAAGCTGACCGACCAGCAACTGACCTTCTTCGTCGCCCACGCGATCATCGACGAGAAGCACTCCGAGCAGGTCAACGCCGCCATCGACCGCTGGGTCGTGACCGACGAAGAAAAAGAGGCGGTCAAGCAAGTGGCCCGCACCACGGTCTACCTGATGGGCAAGATCCTCGAGTCGGTCGCCGACGAGTTCTGATTGATCGGCACCAGGCGTCCTCGCGCACCCCGCTGCGCGAGGACTTTTTCACATGGCGTGCACAACAATAAAAACGATTGGCTGGTCATGGCGTTTGTCGAACCGCCTGGCGGCCACGGTCAATCCACCAGGAGGTGCCATGAGTAGTAATAGCGACATGATTACCTGGGGCATGATGCTGCGCAAAATTCCCTCGATCACTCGGGCCATTCCTCGGCTCGTCAGGGGCCTCAAGGTTTCCAAACTCAAGGCCGATCAGCCCTGTGGCCTGGGCTGGGCCTTCGAACAGGCGGTGGCGCGCAACCCTCAAGGGCCGGCGCTGCTCTACAAGGACACGCGCTTCAGTTACGAACAGGTCAACCAGTGGGCCAACCGTTTCGCCCACTACCTGCTGGCCCGTGGCCTGAAAAAAGGCGATGTGGTAGGCATCTTCATCGAGAACCGCCCCGAATTGCTGGTCAGCGTACTGGCCGTGAGCAAGATCGGCGGCATCTGCGCCATGCTCAACACCTCGCAGACCAACAACGTGCTGATCCACAGCCTGGGCCTGGTCAACCCGTCGGCGATCATCGTCGGCCAGGAGCTGGTGCCATCGTTCGAGGCGGTGCGCGACGAGGTGGCCATCGACAGGCAGCGCACCTTTTTCCTGGCCGACACCGATACCACGCGCGATGCCGGCACCGCCCCCGAGGGCTACGTCAACCTGACCCTTGCCAGTCAGGGGCACGCTACGGCCAATCCGGCGACTACCCAGCAGGTCTACCTCGACGACGCCTGCTTCTACATCTATACCTCCGGCACCACCGGCCTGCCCAAGGCCGGGGTGTTCAAGCATGGGCGCTGGATGAAGGTCTACGGCAGCTTCGGCATGATCGCCCTGGACATGCGCCCCGATGACATCGTCTATTGCACCTTGCCGCTGTATCACGGCACTGGCCTGTGCGTGAGCTGGGGTTCGGCATTGGCCGGTGCCTCGGGCTTCGCCATCCGCCGCAAGTTCAGCGCCAGCCAGTTCTGGGAAGACACGCGCAAATTCAAGGCCACCACCATCTGCTACGTCGGTGAACTGTGTCGCTACCTGATCGATCAGCCTGCGGCCGGCAACGATGGCGACAACCCGGTGGTGAAGATGATCGGCAACGGCCTGCGTCCGGGCGTGTGGCTCGACTTCAAGAAACGCTTCAACATCGAGCGGGTCTGCGAGTTCTACGCCGCCAGTGACGGCAACATCGGCTTTACCAACATCCTCAATTTCGAGAACACCATCGGCTTTGCCATCAACGCCTGGTCGCTGGTGGAGTACGAACACGACACCGGCGAACCACGGCGCAACGCCGACGGATTCATGCAGAAGGTCGGCAAGGGCGGTCAGGGCCTGTTGCTGGCCAAGATCGACGACGACGCCCCGTTCGATGGCTACACCGACCCGGAGAAGAGCAAGAAGGTGGTGCTCTACGACGTGTTCGAAAAGGGCGACCGCTACTTCAACAGCGGCGACCTGATTCGCGATATCGGCTTTGGCCATGCCCAGTTCGTCGACCGCCTGGGGGATACCTTCCGCTGGAAGGGCGAGAACGTCTCCACCACCGAAGTCGAGAACATCATGGTGCAGCACCCCCACATTGCCGAAGCCGTGGCCTACGGGGTGGAAATCAAGAACACCAACGGTCGCGCCGGGATGGCCGCCATCACCCCGTCGGCGCCGCTGGAGCAGCTGGATTTCTGCGACCTGCTGCGCTTCGTCAAGAGCCAGATGCCTCACTACGCGGTGCCGATGTTCTTGCGCGTCAAGACCTGCATGGAAACCACCGGCACCTTCAAGTACCAGAAGACCAAGCTCAGAAGCGAAGCCTTCGACCCCAGCCAGACCGGCGAAGACCCGGTGTATGCCTGGCTGCCGGGCACCGAAACCTACGTGCGGGTGACCGATCAGGTGCTGCAGGACATTCATGGCGGCAAGTTCCGCTACTGAAGGGCAACCGCGCCAGCGGCGCACCGCAAGGCCTGCCTGCATGCATGCGCAAGGCTGCTCACTGGAGCGGGCGGCCTTGCGATCCACTTTCAGCTTCACTGCCCTGCAACTTCTGCCTGCCGGATTCTGCAGCAGCCCGTCGTGACCCCCACCGCTTGATTGCGCGCCTGATGCTCTGCCCCTTGCGGTACAGGGCATTCCGGAGTACAGCTGATGGCAGGATGCCTTCAGTTGTGGCATCGCAGGAGCGTTTCATGATGTCGACCCCCTTACTGCCGGTGCCGCTGCCGCACAAGCGTGACGTGCGCCTGGCCGTGCTGCTGTTGCTGGTGATCTGCGTATCGCTGGCATCGCTGACGGCCTGGAAGATATGGGCTGCACGTCAGCGCGCGCTGAACGAGGTTCAGGTACACAGCCTCAACCTGACCCAGGCACTGGACACCTATGCCGAGGGCATCATCCGCCAGAGTTCGATGATGCTGCTGGGCCTGAGCGAGCGGCTCGAAGTCGATGGCGGCGGGCCGCAGCAACTGGCGCGCCTGGCCGGGCTGGTGGAGGAGCAGAACGAACTGCTGACGCAACTGCATGGGCTGACCGTCTATGGCCCGACGGGCGAATGGCTGATGTCGACCAACGGCCCGATTCCGGACGGTGCGAACAGCGCCGACCGCGAGTTCTTCATCCACCATCGCAACAACCCGTCCCGCGAGGTGTTCATCGGCCCGCCGATCCGCAGCCGCTCCACCCATGACTGGGTGATCACCGTCAGCCGGCGTTTCGAGCAGCCCGGGGGGCAGTTCGCCGGGGTGATCGCGGTGACCCTGGGGGTGGAGAACTTTCTGCGCCTGTTCGGCAAGATCGACGTGGGCAAGGACGGTGCGATTGCGCTCACCTACACCAGTGGGCGCATCCTGGTGCGCTACCCGTTTCGCGAGCAGGACATGGGCCGCGACTTTTCCCGGTCGCCGATCTACACCCGCTACCTGGTGGAAAACTCGGTGGGCACGGCTTCGTTTGCCTCGAGCCTGGATGGGGTGGAGCGCCTGTATGCGTTTCGCAAGAACGAGCACCTGCCACTGGTGACCACCGTGGCCATCGGCAAGCGCGAGGCCCTGGACGCCTGGCGCATGGAAGCGTGGCTGACGGTGGGGCTGGTGCTGGCGTTGCAGGGGGTGATCGCGGTGATTGGCCGGCTGCTGATCCGTGACATGCGCCATCGCGCCGAGATGGATGCGCAATTGCTGGTGGCGCGCGAAGAACTGCTGGCCACCAACCGGCAGTTGGCGGTGCTGGCCACCCACGACACGCTCACCGGGCTGGCCAACCGCCGGCGTTTCGACGAGGTGCTGGCCAGCGAAGTGCGGCGTGCCCAGCGCGAGGCCCAGCCGCTGGCGCTGCTGCTGATCGATATCGATCATTTCAAACGCTTCAATGACGCCTACGGACACATCGGCGGTGACGAATGCCTCAAGGCGGTGAGCGCCTTGTTGCGCGAGTGCGTGCGCCGCCCGACGGATGTGGTAGCGCGTTATGGCGGGGAAGAGCTGGCGATGGTGCTGCCCAATACCGAGGTGGCGGGCGCGGTGGTGGTGGCCGAGACGGTGCTGGCGCGGTTGGCCGAGCTGAACATCGTGCATGCTGGCAGCCCGTTCGGGCGGGTGTCGGTGAGTATCGGCGTGGCAGGCATGGCGGAGCAGGGCGAAACGCCCCTGACGCTGGTGGCGGCGGCCGATCAGGCGCTGTATGCGGCCAAGGCGGCGGGGCGCAATCGGTGTGTGGTGTTCGAGGGGGGCGGTGCCGCCCATCGCGGGTCAAGCCCGCTCCCACAGGGGTAGCGCAAGCCCCTGTAGGAGCGGGCTTGGCCCGCGAAGAGGCCCTCACAGACGACACAAAAAGCCTTATTGCCCCAACCACTGCGGCGTATTGAAGTTGCTCAGGCGCCGGTCTTCCTCTGCACACTCCACCGCCTGCAACGGATGCTCCAGCAACGCCCGCAGCAGGCTGCGCTCACCGGCCTGCCATGCCGCCTGCAAGCTCGCCTGCTGGCGCACCGGGATCACGCAGAACATCGGCTGCCACTGCTGGCCCTGGCGCACCATCGCCGCGCAGTCCCCGGTGACCGCCACGCTCAGCAACTGCTCGAGCAACCCGCGCTCGATCAGCGGTGCATCACACGCCAGCACCACCAGCCAGGCATGCCGCGCCACCGCAAGCCCGGCCAGCACCCCGGCCAGCGGCCCGGGAAACCCAGGCTCGGCATCGCCCACCAACTGGTCGGCAAACGCCCGATAGGCGTTCTGGTTGCGATTGCAGGAAAGGATCAGGTCATCGCTCAGGTCACGCACCACGGCGTGCACGTGCGCGATCAGCGGGCGGCCCTGCCAGGACAGCAGGCCCTTGTCCTGCCCGCCCATGCGCTGGCCACGGCCGCCGGCCAGCAAAAGAATGGAGCAGGGGGGAAGTACGGCGGCGGTCATTGCAAGGTTCCAGTCCATAAGCGGGCTAGCACCATCCCATGACCGCCGCGCGGCTGTCCATCAGCTTTGTTCGACCACCGCAGTGTCGGCCTGGGCGTCACGCCGGCGCCAGCCGGTCACGCGCATCACCACCACGAAGAACACCGGCACGAACACGATCGCCAGCGTGGCGCTGAGCATGCCGCCGATCACTCCGGTGCCGATGGCCTGCTGACTCGCCGAGCTGGCGCCGGTGGCAATCGCCAGCGGCACCACGCCCAGGATGAACGCCAGCGAGGTCATCACGATGGGCCGCAGGCGCAGGCGCGCGGCCTGCACGGTGGCCTCGACCAGGTCATGCCCTTCGTCCACCAGGCTCTTGGCGAACTCGATGATCAGGATCGCGTTCTTCGCCGACAGGCCGATCAGGGTGATCAGGCCGACCTTGAAGAACACATCGTTGGGCATGTCGCGCAGGGTCACCGCCAGCACCGCACCGAGCACGCCCAGCGGCACCACCAGCAGCACCGAGGTGGGGATCGACCAGCTTTCGTACAGCGCCGCCAGGCACAGGAACACCACCAGCAGCGACAGCGCCATCAGCATCGGTGCTTGCGCCCCGGACAACTGCTCCTGCAGCGACAGCCCGGTCCATTCCAGGCCAAAGCCCAGCGGCAGGGCATCGACCAGGCGCTGCACCTCGGCCATCGCCGCGCCCGAGCTGTAGCCCGGTGCCGGCTCGCCCGACACGGCAATGGCCGGGTAGCCGTTGTAGCGGGTCAGTTGCACCGGCCCCGATACCCACTGCGCCTGGGCGAAGGCCGACAACGGCACCATCTTGCCGCTGGTGTTGCGCACGTGGATCTTGAGCAGGTCCTCGACCTGGCTGCGCTGGTCGCCCTCGGCCTGCACCACCACCCGCTGCATGCGGCCCTGGTTGGGGAAGTCGTTGACGTAGGTCGAGCCGATGGCCGTGTTGAGCACCGTGCCGATGTCGTCGAACGACACGCCCAGCGCGTTGGCCTGCTTGCGGTCGATCAGCAACTGCACCTGCGGGCTTTCGGCCAGGGCGCTCTCGCGCACGTTGGCCAGCACCGGGCTTTTCGCGGCCTCGGCCAGCAACTGGTCACGCGCCGCCATCAGCCCGGCATGGCCCACGCCGGCACGGTCCTGCAGGCGGAACTCGAAACCGGTCGAGGTGCCCAGGCCATCCACCGAGGGCGGCAGCACCGCATAGGCCACCGCGTTCTTGAACTGGCTGAAGGCGATGTTGGCGCGCTCGGCGATGGCCTCGGCGCTGTCCTTGGCGGTGCGCTCGGACCAGTCCTTGAGCGTGGTGAACACCAGCGCCGCGTTCTGCCCGCTGCCCGAGAAACTGAAGCCCAGGATCACCGTGGTGTTGCCCACGCCAGGTTCGCCTGCGCTGTGCGCCTCGATCTGCTCGGCCACCTGCACGGTACGGTTGCGGCTGGCGCCGGGCGGCAGCTGCACGTCGGTGATGGTGTAGCCCTGGTCTTCGGTAGGCAGGAACGAGGAGGGCAGCTGGCTGAAGGTCCAGCCCAGCGCCACCAGCAGCAGGCCATACACCACCAGGTAGCGGCCGCTGCGCTGGATCGCGTGCATCACCCAGCGCTGGTAGCCGTTGCTCATGCCTTCGAACTTGCGGTTGAACCAGCCGAAGAAACCGCGCTTGACGTGGTGTTCGCCCTTGGCGATCGGCTTGAGCAGGGTGGCGCACAACGCCGGGGTCAGGCTCAGGGCAAGGAACGCCGAGAACAGGATCGATACCGCCATCGACGCCGAGAACTGCTGGTAGATCACCCCCACCGAGCCCTGCATGAACGCCATCGGCACGAACACCGCCACCAGCACCACGGTGATGCCGACGATGGCGCCGCTGATCTGCTGCATGGCCTTGCGCGTGGCTTGCTTGGGCGGCAGGCCTTCCTCGGCCATGATCCGCTCGACGTTCTCCACCACCACGATGGCGTCGTCCACCAGAATGCCGATGGCCAGCACCATGCCGAACAGGGTCAGCACGTTGATCGAGAAGCCCAGCGTCAGCATCACCGCGAAGGTGCCCATCAGCGCCACCGGCACCACCAGGGTCGGTATCAGCGTGTAGCGGATGTTCTGCAGGAACAGGAACATCACCAGGAACACCAGCACCATGGCCTCGATCAGGGTGTTGATCACCTGTTCGATCGACACCTTGACGAACGGCGAGGTGTCATACGGGATGTCGTACACCGCCCCGGGCGGGAAGTAGCGCGACAGCTCGTCCATCTTGGCCTTGACCAGGGTTGCGGTCTGCATGGCGTTGGCACCGGGCGCCAGCTGCACGCTGAAGGCGGTGGACGGCTTGCCGTTCAGGCGCGTGCCGTACTGGTACTCCTGGGCGCCGATCTCGACCCGCGCCACATCACCCACGGTGACCCGCGAGCCATCCGGGTTGGCACGCAGCACGATGTCGGCGAACTCCTGGGGCGTCGACAGCTGGCCCTTGATCAGCACGTTGGCAGTGATTTCCTGGGTCGGGCTGCCGGGCAGGTCGCCGATGCTGCCAGGGGCCACCTGGGCGTTCTGCGCGGCAATCGCAAGGTTCACGTCCTCGGGGGTGAGGTTGAAGCCGATCAGCTTCTGCGGGTCGAGCCAGATACGCATGGCGCGTTCCGAGCCATACAGCTGCGCCTTGCCCACGCCCGGTACGCGGCGCACCTCGTTCATCACGTTGCGCGCCAGAAAGTCGCTCAGCGCGGTTTCGTCTAGGCGGTCATCGTCGGCGGTCAGGGTCACCAGCATCAGGAACCCGGTGGAGATCTTCTCCACCTGCAGGCCCTGCTGGGTCACCGCCCGCGGCAGGCGCGACTCGACGATCTTCAGGCGGTTCTGCACATCGACCTGGGCCAGTTCCGGGTTGGTGCCCGGCTGGAAGGTCGCCGTTACCGTGGCGCTGCCCAGGCTGCTGGTGGACTGGAAGTACAACAGGTGATCGGCGCCGTTGAGCTCCTGCTCGATCAGGCTGACCACGCTCTCGTCCATGGTCTGCGCCGAGGCACCGGGGTATACCGCGTACACCTCGATCTGTGGCGGCGCCACGTTGGGGTACTGGGCCACCGGCAACTGCGGGATGGCCAGCGCACCGCCGAGCAGGATGAACAGCGCGACCACCCAGGCGAACACCGGGCGGTCAATAAAGAACTGCGGCATGGATCAGGGCCTCACTGGGCGGTGGTCTGGGCGATGGGGGCAGCCGTGTCGGTGGCGGGGGTCACGCTCACCTGGTCACCCACCTTCACGTGCTGCAGGCCTTCGGTGACGATGCGATCGCCCGGGGCCAGGCCCTCGGTGACGATCCAGCGGTCCTGCTGCACGCTGCCCAGCACCACGGCGCGCTCGCTCACGCGCTGCTCGGCGTCCACCAGCAGCACCCGCGGCAGGCCCGCGCTGTCACGCAGGATGGCCTGCTGCGGCACGCTGATGCCCTTGGGCTGCACCGCTTGTTCCAGGCGCACGCGGATGAAGCTGCCGGGCAGCAGGTCCAGGTCGGGGTTGGGGAACTCGCTGCGCAGGGTGATCTGGCCGGTGCTCGGGTCCACGCTGATGTCGGAGAACAGCAGCTTGCCCGCCAGCGGGTAAGGGGTGCCGTCATCCTGGATCAGCGTGGCGCGGGCCTGGTCCTGGCCCACCTGCTTGAGCTCGCCGGCACGCAGGGCACGGCGCAGGGCGTTGATCTCGCGGGTCGACTGGGTCAGGTCGGCATGGATCGGGTCGAGCTGCTGAATGATCGCCAGCGGGGTCGATTCGTTCTGCCCCACCAGCGCGCCCTCGGTCACCAGGGCACGGCCCACGCGCCCGGAAATCGGCGCGGTCACGGTGGCATAGCCCAGGTTCAGGCGCGCACGCTCGAGCGCGGCCTTGGCCGCTGCCACTTCGGCGTCGGCCTGCATGGCGGCGGCGCGGGCGTTGTCATGCTCCTGGCGGCTGATCGCGTCGATCGAAATCAGCTCGGCGTAGCGCTGGTCCTGCAGGCGCGCCTGAAAGCGCGTGGCCTCGGCCTTGGCCAGGTTGGCGCGGGCGCTGTCGTAGTCGGCCTTGAACGGTGCCGGGTCGATGCGAAACAGCACGTCGCCCTGTTTCACGTCGCTGCCCTCACGGTACACCCGCTTGAGCACCACCCCGGCCACCCGCGCGCGCACCTCGGCGATGCGTGGCGCCAGGATGCGCCCCGACAGCTCGGTGCTGATGGCCAGGGGTTGCTCGCGCACGGTTTCGACGCTGACGGCGGGCTTGGGGGCTTGTTCTTCGGCGGGCGGCTTGCTGTCGCAGCCGGCCAGGGCCAGGCTCAGCAGCAACAGGGGCGCCAGGGTACGCAGACGGACGGGGCTTGAACTGGGCATGCGGATCTTCCATAAATGACCCGGCAATGCTAAGGCAGCCGCGCTACAGGCAGTTGTTAAGCTATGTAGGGCGAGTGTGAAAAAGTGTGAAGAATTTCGCGACCTGCGAATAAGCGCTATATCCTGCCTGACTTTCCCGGCCTTTCAAACTACCCATGCCCACTATCCTTCTGGTCGAAGACGACTGCGCCCTGAGCGAACTGATCGCCAGCTACCTGCAACGCAATGGTTTCAGCGTCAGCGTGATTGCGCGGGGGGACCACGTGCTGGAAGAGGCGCGGCGCAGCAAACCCGACCTGGTGATCCTGGACCTGATGCTGCCGGGCCTGGACGGCCTGCAGGTGTGCCGGCAACTGCGCGCCGAATCGCTGCTGCTGCCGATCCTCATGCTCACCGCCCGCGACGACAGCCACGACCAGGTGCTGGGCCTGGAGATGGGCGCCGACGACTACGTCAGCAAGCCGTGCGAGCCGCGCGTGCTGCTGGCGCGGGTGCGGACCCTGCTGCGGCGCAGCAGCATCAACGAGCCGCATCTCGAGAGCGACCTGATCGTGATCGGCGGGCTGCGCATCGACCTGGCCGAACGCACCGTGCTGTGGCGCGACCAGACGGTGGAGTTGTCCAGCGGCGAGTTCAACCTGCTGGTGGTGCTGGCGCGCAATGCCGGCAGCGTGCTCAGCCGCGACTGCATCCTGCAGCAGTTGCGCGGCATCGAGTTCAACGGCACCGACCGCTCGGTGGACGTGGCCATCTCAAAGCTGCGGCGCAAGTTCGACGACAGCGCCGGCGAGGCGCGCAAGATCAAGACGGTGTGGGGCAAGGGCTACCTGTTCAGCCGAGTCGAGTGGGAATTCTGAGGAGCGGCCACGGCCATGCTGAAAATTCTGGTACGCCTGTATCTGGTGACCATCGTCGCGTATGCCGGGTCGATCTTCCTGATCCCCGAACTCATCCTGCATGTGTTCCATGACCGCTACATCGCCTACAACCAGGACCAGGCGCGGGGCGTGCAGCGCCTGATCGTCAACCAGTTCCACCTCAAGCACCGCGACAGCTGGCCCCAGGTGGCCGAGGCGCTGAACACCGATTTCGCCCCCCTCAGCATCGAGCTGCGCCGGCGCGCCGACCTTGACCTGAACGCCGAGGAGCAGGCGCACCTGCAGGCCGGCCAGTACGTGGTGCGCCTGGGGGAGTGGGGCTATTACGAAACCGCCCTGGCGCCGCTGGACAGCGAGTGGATGGTGGTGCTGCGCAACCCGCCGGACCCGGCGGACATCTACCTGCTGTCGTGGGGCATCACCGTGCTGATCGGTGCGGCGCTGCTGGGCTGCCTGCTGTTCTGGGTGCGCCCGCACTGGCGTGACCTGCAGCGGCTCAAGGCCACGGCGCAGCGCCTGGGCGAAGGCAACCTGGCGGAGCGCACGCTGATCTCGCCACGCTCGAACATCGGCGCGCTGGCCAAGGTGTTCGACACCATGGCGGCGGATATCGAATGCCTGCTGACCCAGCAGCGCGAGTTGCTCAATGCGGTGTCGCATGAGCTGCGCACGCCGCTGACCCGCCTGGATTTCGGCCTGGTGCTGCTGTACGACGAAATGCCCCCGGCCAGTCGCAAGCGCCTGCTGGAACTGGTGGGGCACGTGCGCGAGCTGGATGCGCTGGTGCTTGAGCTGCTGTCGTACAACCGCTTGCAGAATGGCCAGGGTGGCGAGCGGGTGGAGGTGGCGCTGCCCGAGTTCGTCGACAGCATCCTGGGCAGCTATGCCGAAGAGCTGGATGGGCGCGGGGTGAGCCTGGAGGTGCGTGCCGAGCCGGATCTGCCGCGCTTTGTGCTGGACCCGCGGTTGACGGCGCGGGCGGTGCAGAACCTGATCCGCAACGCCATGCGTTATTGCGGGCAGCGCATCCTGCTGCGCCTGAGCGTGGATGCCAAGGGCGCGTGCGTGCTGACCGTCGAGGATGACGGCATCGGCATTCCGCAGGAGGAGCGCGAGCGCATCTTCCAGCCGTTCTACCGCCTGGATCGCAGTCGGGACCGTGCCACGGGCGGGTTTGGCCTGGGGTTGGCGATCAGCCGTCGGGTGATCGAGGGGCAGGGTGGCACCCTGACGCTGTCTCTTATACACATCTCCGAGCCCACGAGACCGTACTAGATCTC
>OLII01000359.1_pt1 | contig 17742 bp, 15 predicted proteins | sample 1609481 | NCBI WGS metagenome assembly OLII01 (sample SAMN05416859, study PRJEB24817) | seawater metagenome | isolation source: Sea water | place: Canada:Atlantic | collected 2013-11 | reverse complement strand
CTACACAGAGTAGATCGTCGGCAGCGTCAGATGTGTATAAGAGACAGATTTTACGTAGATGTGTTTTCCAGTTTTCGTCAATAATTGCAAGGGTAATGTTCTTTTCAAAATCTTTTACCAATTCCTTACCTTCTGATTCATATGCGCTTTTTAAGTTGGTTACTACTTGTAAAGTCTTAATTCCATCAGAAAAAGGAACTACAATTCTTTCATATCTATCTCCTTCATTTTCATAGACATCTTTAATTACAGGATATGCTAAAACTGCATTCCTTTCAATTTTAGATTTGTAGTGGTCGGTTACAATGTCATATAATTTGTCTGCTAATTCTTTTTCAGAAAGCTTTACAAATTCATCCTCAGAAAAAGGAGAAGTCATTGATGAGAATTTAATCAATTCAAATTCAAAATTTTGAAAATCCTTTACGGCTTTGTTTGCATTGATAATTGATTCGCAAGTATCATAAATCATATTTGCAATATCAACTTGTAAGCGTTTACCATCTAAAGCATTACGTCTTCTTTTGTAAACAAACTCACGTTGTGAATTCATAATATCATCATACTCTAAAAGACGCTTCCTGATTCCAAAATTGTTTTCTTCTACTTTCTTTTGCGCCCTTTCAATAGATTTAGAAATCATAGAATGCTGAATAACTTCACCTTCTTTTAATCCCATTCTATCCATCATTTTGGCAATACGTTCACTACCAAAAAGACGCATTAAATTATCTTCTAATGATACGTAAAATTGCGAGCTTCCTGGATCTCCTTGACGTCCAGCACGACCACGTAATTGTCTATCGACACGACGAGAATCATGACGTTCTGTACCAACAATAGCTAAACCACCAACTTCTTTTACTTTGTCAATTAACTTAATATCTGTACCACGACCAGCCATGTTTGTCGCAATTGTTACTTGTCCAGTTCTACCTGCTTCGTCTACAATTTCCGCCTCTTTTTTATGCTGTTTTGCATTTAAAACGTTGTGTGGTATTTTACGAATACTCAACATTTTACCAAGTAGTTCACTAATTTCAACCGAAGTTGTACCAATAAGCACAGGACGACCAGCTTGTGATAGTTGTGTTACATCATCAATAACTGCATTGTATTTTTCACGTTTAGTCTTATAAACTAAATCTTGTTTGTCATCACGTGCGATTGGTCTATTGGTAGGTATTTCAACAACATCCAATTTGTAGATTTCCCAAAATTCTCCAGCTTCAGTAACCGCTGTACCTGTCATACCAGATAGTTTACGATACATTCTAAAATAATTTTGTAATGTTACTGTTGCAAATGTTTGCGTAGCATCTTCAATCTTTACATTTTCTTTTGCTTCAATCGCTTGGTGTAAACCGTCACTATAACGACGACCATCCATAATACGACCAGTTTGCTCATCAACAATCATAACTTTGTTTTCCATCACTACATACTGTATGTCTTTCTCGAATAACGCGTAAGCTTTCAGTAATTGATTAAGTGTATGGATGCGCTCAGATTTGATTCCGAAGTCTCTAAATAAATCTTCTTTTTCAGCAGCTTCTTCTTCTTTAGATAACCCTTTATCCTCAATTTTTGAGATTTCCATACCAATTTCTGGCATGACGAAGAAATCTGGATTGTCTTTACCTGACAAATATTCAACACCTTTATCTGTTAATTCTACCTGATTGTTTTTTTCTTCGATAACGAAATAGAGTTCTGCATCAACTTTCGGCATTTCTCTGTTATTATCTTGCATGTAAAAGTTTTCGGTCTTCTGAAGTAATGCCTTGATACCTTCTTCACTTAAGAATTTGATTAAAGCTTTATTCTTCGGAATACCTCTGTATGCTCTTAATAATAAGAAGCCACCTTCTTTAGTGTCACCTGCTGCAATTAGTTTTTTAGCTTCAGCCAAAACACTAACGAGTTCTTTCTTTTGAACATTTGCAATGTCATCTACTTTTGGTTTCAGCTCTGTAAACTCGTGACGATCTCCTTGTGGAATTGGTCCAGAAATAATTAATGGAGTTCGTGCATCATCGACTAATACAGAATCTACCTCATCGACAATTGCGTAATGGTGTGGTCGTTGCACCAAATCATCAGGTGAGTTAGCCATATTATCTCTAAGGTAGTCGAAACCAAATTCGTTGTTAGTTCCGTAAGTGATATCAGCTTTGTAGGCTTTACGACGCGCTTCAGAATTTGACGGGTGATAATCAATACAATCAATACTCATTCCATGAAACTCAAAAATAGGAGCCATCCATGCGCTATCACGTTTTGCTAAGTAATCATTTACTGTTACTAAATGTACACCATTACCAGATAATGCGTTTAAATACACTGGAAGCGTCGCAACTAAGGTTTTACCTTCACCAGTTTGCATCTCTGCAATTTTACCTTGATGCATTGCCGCTCCACCAATTAACTGAACATCGTAATGAATCATGTCCCATGTAATTGCTTTACCAGCTGCATCCCAAGAATTTGCCCAAACTGCTTGGTCTCCATTTAGAGTGACATAATCTTTATCACCAGAAACTAAGCGATCAAACTCATTAGCTGTTACTGCAATTTCAGAATTGTGTACAAAACGCGATGCAGTTTCTTTTACCACAGCGAAAGCTTCAGGCATAATCTCAGTTAAAACAACTTCTGTAACTTCGTAGATGTCATCTTTAATTTTATCAACTGATTCGTAGATGTCTTCTCTTTTGTCAATATCATCAGTTTCTTCAGCATCTTTTAACAACTGATCAATCTCATCTTGAAGAGGTTTGCGCGCTTCAGTAATTTTTGCTTTGAACTCTACTGTTTTCGCCCTTAATTCGTCATGTGATAATTGCTCAAGTGCACTTTCAAATACTTTAACTTGCTCTACAATAGGAGAAAGCGCCTTAACATCTTGTTTGGCTTTATCTCCTACAAATACTTTTAATACTGAATCTAAAAAACTCATTGGTGTTTATTTATCTTATTTAGAAACGTTGCGAACAACGTTTTATCTTTTAAGGTTTGAGAACCTCAAAGATATGATTTGTGTTAGTTATTCTGAAAGATTCAGGCACAAAAAAAGTCTCTAAATGAGACTTTTTTACGTTTCTTATATCGAAAAGATAATTTTCATTTCAATTATCTTTAATACTCGTCCTCATTCCAGAGATAATCTTCGTCTGTTGGGTAATCAGACCAAATTTCATCAATAGAGTCGTAAGAGTCGCCTTCGTCTTCTATCGCTTGTAGATTTTCAACAACTTCTAATGGAGCTCCTGTTCTAATAGCGTAGTCAATTAATTCGTCCTTCGTTGCTGGCCAAGGCGCATCACTTAAATAAGATGCTAATTCTAATGTCCAATACATTTCTTCTCGTTTAATTTTGTGCAAAAATAATTTTTTTACTGAATTACGCAAGTCTTTTTTAAGAAATATAAAATCAATATTTAAAGAACTTAATTATTTTTTTTGGGAATCCACTTGATTTCCTCCACTGATAGGTCTTTAGACAATTTCCGTGCCAATACAAAAAGATAGTCAGATAGGCGGTTTAAGTATTTTAAAATGTCATTATTAATGGTTTCTTCGTCATTTAGTTCAACACAAAGACGTTCAGAACGTCTACAAACACATCTTGCTACGTGACAGAATGACACAGATTGATGTCCTCCTGGTAAAATAAAATGGGTCATTTGAGGAAGATCCTCTTCCATCGAATCAATTTCATTTTCTAAAAAAAGGATTGAATTGCTATCAATTTTTGGAATGTTCAGTCTTTCTGCTCCACTTTTTAAGGTTTCTTTTTCTGCAGGGGTTGCCAGCATAGCGCCCAATGTAAATAACTCGTTTTGAATTTTTAATAACGAATCTTTAATCGATGTTGAAATTTCTTGATCTTTAATCAATCCAATATATGCATTCAATTCATCAACCGTTCCATAACTGTCTATTCGTAAATTGTACTTTTTTACTCTACTTCCTCCATAGAGTCCAGTAGTACCATTGTCTCCCGTTTTTGTATATATTTTCATTTTAAATGAGTTTCAAAGTTTCTATTTTAGTGTGTGTAACCGTTTTACTTTTTTAGAGGCGTATCTTAAAATGTTCTTTTTGCTGTTCTTTTCTCATGAAAACAAATCCATAGTCATAAACATCGACGGTTACTGTTATTTTTGGATGTTGTTTTATTTTAGCCCAAGTAGTTCTCATTTCTTTACTTTGGTAAAGATCTTTAAAGATAAAGAATGTTTCGTTATGAACACTAGAAAGACAGCTTTCAAAATACGACAAAGTTGCTTTTTCGGTACTATTAAAAAAAACCATATCATACGGTTTGCTGTTAATTGCTTTCAATAAATTCGCTTTATCATCAGCAGTTTCAGGAGTATTTGTTATGGTTGTCACTGTAGCATTGGGCTGGGCAATTTTTACTGTGGATGCAAAGTGTTCGGAAGCATTGCCAATTTCTAAACTTGTAATGGGTTTAAAATAGCCAATGACTTTTAGGAGTAGTTCGGGTTTCTTATAGCTTCGTTTTGGAAGGTTTACTTTTCTAACCTGCAAGGCACTTTTCTGGATTTCTCGGTATTGCGCTATTTGCTTTTTATCCACTTTCGTGTAAAAACAGGTTGTAACTAAACGATACACAAAAGGGGAATGCACTCCGTGTTGATTTGTGGAATTCAAAAGAAACTTTACATACTGAAAAAAATGAAAAAACATGCAATAATTTTGAAGGGCAAATTTAAAGATAAAAAAAGAGTTAAGGCCTTTAGAAAAAGAATATTTGCAAGTATTTTCCTTTAAACTACCGAATTAACGAGTGGCTTTTTTTCCTTTTAAATAAACGGTTTCTATTAAATGATCTCCAAAACGATAGGGGAGAAAGCTATAAGAAGCTATTTCTTTTGTAATGAAAAAATTGGCCAATTTTCCTTTGGTAATACTGCCCACTTTGTGGGATAGATTCATGGCAAAAGCACCATTTATTGTTGCGGCATTCATAGCTTCTTCAGGAGTCATTTTCATTTTGATACAGGCAGTTGCCACTACAAAATTCATGTTTCCAGAAGGCGTAGAGCCTGGGTTGTAGTCGGTGGCCAGTGCCAAGGGCAAGCCTGCACTAATAATTTTTCTAGCAGGGGTGTATGGAATGCTTAAAAAGTAAGAGCAAGCGGGCAGCGCCACAGGCATCGTATTTGTCCCTTTTAGTGCATCAATATCTTCCTGTGTCAATTCCTCTAAATGATCTACAGACAATGCTTCATACGCTACAGAAAGAGCAATTCCTCCAAAAGCATTGAACTGATTTACATGTACTTTTGGAATCAGACCATATTTCTTTCCTGCTGCTAAAATTCGTGCGGTGTCTTCTACATCGAAATAGCCAATTTCACAGAAAATATCGATAAAGTCTGCTAAATTTTCTGCTGCTATTTTAGGAAGCATCTCTTCAATAATTAGATCAAGATACGCTGCTTTGTTTTTTTTGTATGCAGCTGGAAGCGCATGTGCACCCAAAAAAGTGGCTTTTATAGGCGTGTTAAAATTTTCTTTCAATCTTTTAATGACCCGCAGCATTTTTAGTTCTGCTGCTACGGTGAGCCCATAGCCCGATTTTATTTCGATGGCACCCGTTCCCAATGCAATTACTTCTTGCAGTCTTTTGGCAGCTTGTTGGTACAAATCGTCTTCTGAAGTTTCTTGTAGTTTTTTTGCTGAATTTAAGATTCCGCCACCATTATTGGCAATTTCTTCATAACTCAATCCCTGAATTCGATCTACAAATTCTTGCGTTCTATTTCCTGCATAAACAATGTGTGTGTGTGAATCGCACCAAGATGGGAAGATCATTTTTCCGCTGCAATCGATGGTTTCATCTGCTGTTTTATTTTGCAGCGTATCCATCAAACCATAGTCTACAATCAATTCATCTTCAACGCGTAAATACGCATTTTTAAGGGTTGGTAAAATGCCCATTTCTTTCCCGGATACTTTTTGAATATTGGGTGCTCGAACCTGAATGAGTTCTTTGATATTGATGAATAATTGCGTCATATAAAATGCTTAGTTTTACAAAACAAACTTACATAAAAGAAAAGGAATGATTCCAAAAAATGAATACGCAGCTTATTTTGAGCATTACATCCAATTGGTTGCAGTGAAAAATAGATCGATTATAGAAAATTTACAGCATTCTCAACAAGAGTTTGATTCCGTTTTTCTTTCTCAATTTTCCTTTTTTAGGATTTTTACGGCACCTCGTAGCAAACATATATGCATACAATAAGGTTTTATGGGGTGGTGCAAGCTATAAAATCTTTATGTAAAAACCTAAAATAAATTAACGTATGATTATAATTGTAAAAACCCAAAACAATTCAGTTTTGGGTTTTTACATTTTATGTGCAACAAATGAAGGGATTTATTTTGGATATTTCTCTCTAATTTTATCTAAGGACAAATTATGAATACTTCCCACGTGCGTGTGTTCTTTTCCAAGGTCTGGGGTATAAGTGCCTGCTTGAACCTGACCGCCAATTTGTTGGTAGGCCTCTCTAAACGACATGCCTTCCACCACTAAATTATTAATACTATCTACCGTAAATAAATACTGGTATTTTTCATCCTTCAAATCAATATCTTTCACAATAACTTGCTGAATGGCGTAATTTAAAATGTCTAAAATCTCTTTTACATCCTCAAAAGCATTGATAATGTTCTCTTTCAATAACTGAAAATCTCTGTGATATCCTGTTGGAAGATTGTTGGTAATTAAGAGCATTTCGGTATGTAGTGCCTGAATCTTATTACACTTTCCACGGATGAGTTCAAACACATCTGGATTTTTCTTGTGGGGCATAATGCTGCTCCCAGTAGTCAATGCATCAGGGAAACTAATAAAGCCAAAATTCTGACTCATGTACAAACAAACATCCATAGAAAATCTCGCCAAGGTGTTGCACAATCCGCCCAAGGCAGCGGCAATGCTACGTTCACTTTTCCCTCTGCTCAATTGGGCCGCAACCACGTTGTATTTTAAGGTGGCAAAATTCAGTTCTTGGGTAGTTAATTCTCGATCGATCGGGAAGGAGCTACCATACCCTGCAGCAGAGCCTAAAGGATTTTGATCCACTACTTTAGTAACGGCGTTGAGCATGTGTACATCATCAATAAGCAATTCTGCATAGGCTGAAAACCACAATCCAAAAGAAGAAGGCATCGCAACTTGTAGATGAGTATAGCCAGGCAATAGCTTTTCTTTGTGAGTTTTTGCCAAATTTAAAAGCGTGTCAAAAACTGTTTTTACTTTTTCATTCACCACCCCCAAATTCTCTTTATAATAGAGTTGAAGTGCTACTAAAACCTGATCGTTTCTGGATCGTGCTGTGTGAATTTTCTTTCCTACTTCGCCCAGTTTGTTGGTCAATTCCCATTCAATTTTAGAATGTACATCTTCAAAAGAAGCTTCAATTACAAACGTACCGTTTTCGATATCGGTAGCGAGTTCTTGCAAACCTTTCTGCAAATCTTTCAATTCATCGGCTGTAATAATCCCAATTGATGCTAGCATAATTGCGTGAGCTAAAGAAGCTTGCACATCATATTTTGCAATGTGAAGGTCAATCTCTCGGTCGTTTCCTACTGTAAAAAGTTCTATTTGTTTGTCTATTGTAAATCCTTTGTCCCAAAGTTTCATATAACGATTGTTTAATGGTGTAACTGTTTTGTTGTTTTATTGCGGTTAATTTGCTGAAAGAAGTACACAATTCAGCAATTCAATATACAATTGAATGCCTTCTTCAATTTCTGATAGGTAAATAAATTCATCTGCAGAATGGGAACGCGTACTATCGCCAGGCCCCAATTTTAGGGATTGACACGACAACACTGCTTGATCTGATAATGTAGGAGATCCATAGGTAGTTCTGCCCATTGCTATGCCTGCTTTTACCAATTCATGGTCGGTGGCAATTGCCGAAGAGTTCAATCGGAGGCTTCTTGGAGTTATTTTTGTACAAGGAGATTCCGTTTGTAGAATGGTTGCAATTTCTTGATTTGAATAGGCATCGTTCACTCGAACATCGACCACTAAATTTACGTGAGCAGGAACCACGTTGTGTTGAGAACCCGCAGCAATTTGCGTGACAGTCATTTTTACATCACCGAGTGCTTCGGATGTTTTATGAAACTTAAAATTTTGAAACCATTGCAACACTTCAATACTATTGTAAATGGAATTGTTTGTGTTTGGATGTGCAGCATGACTTGGAGTTCCTGCAACTACAGCATCAAAAACTACTAAGCCCTTTTCGGCAACTGCCAACTGCATTAAAGTAGGTTCGCCTACAATCGCAACATCAATGTTTGGAATGATTGGAAGCATGCTGTTCAATCCGTTTTCGCCACTATTTTCTTCTTCTGCTGAAGCCACAATCACCAAATTATAGGAAAGGCTTTTTTGGGCATAAAAATGTGTAAAGGTTGCGATTAAGGAAACCAAACAGCCTCCCGCATCATTGCTTCCAAGTCCATAGAGCTTTCCATCTTCTACAATGGCTTTAAATGGATCTTTTGTGTAGGCGGTATTTGGTTTTACAGTGTCATGATGGGAGTTGAGTAACAGGGTTGGTTTGCTTTCATCAAAATATTTATTCGTTGCCCAAATATTGTTTTTTGTCCTATGAAAAGACATGTTGTGGTTTGTAAACCAGTTTTCAATTAAAACCGCTGTTTGCGCTTCTTCTGTGGAAAAAGATGGGGTTTGGATCAGTTCTTTTAAAAGTGATATGGCATTTTCTGTTAGATATTTAATTTCCATAGCTAGAGAGTGATTTTGGTATGTAGATTGTTTTCTTTTGAGAGTAGCGTTGTATTTCCAATAAGAACTTCTTGTACGCCCTTTTGCAAAGCATCAAAGCAATTTTCTAATTTCGGGAGCATTCCTGCTGAAATGGTACCGGCTGCTAAGAGTTCTTGGTAGGTTTTTGAATTGATTTTTTGAATCACCGATTCCTTGTCTTTAAAATCGTTTAAAACCCCCTTCAATTCAAAACAATAATAAAGAGACGTTGCATAAATTTCACTCATTCCAATGGCAATCTGACTTGCAATGGTATCGGCATTGGTGTTTAACAATTGTCCGTTTCCATCATGTGTAAGGGCACAAAAAACAGGTGTGAATCCAGCAGTCATCAGCGTATCAATTCCATGATGATTGACCTTGATTACATCACCTACAAAGCCAAAGTCAATTTCTTTTACGGGTCTTTTTTCGGATTGAATACTATTGATGTCGGCACCCGTTAAACCAATAGCATCGGTGTTATTTGCTTGCAATTGCGCCACAATTTTTTTATTAACCAAGCCCGCATAGACCATCGTAATGACCTCCAATGTTTCTTTGTCGGTGATGCGCCTTCCATCAACCATTTTAGAGGTAATTCCTAATTTAGAAGCGAACTGTGTTGCACGTTTTCCGCCACCGTGAATTAAAATTTTCTTCCCTTCTAACTTCGAGAATGATTGAAGAAATTGCTTTAAAACTACTTCATCTTCAATGATGTTTCCACCAATTTTTACGATCGCTATTTTTTCTTTAGTCATTTTCTATTATTTTTTTAAGGACCAATTGTGCGGCAAAAGTCCTGTTATTCGCCTGTTCAATAACCAATGAGTGGTCGCTATCTAATACGGCATCTTCAACCACTACATTTCTACGAACTGGCAAACAGTGCATAAATTTTGCATCCCCAATCTTCTTTTTGGTGAGCATCCAATCCATATCCGTTTTGGATATTTTTCCATAATCTTCATAAGAACTCCAGTTTTTAGCATACACAAAATCAGCATTTTTAAAAGCCACTTCCTGATCGTGATAAATGGGTGTGTCTTTGGTGATTTCTGGATTTAAATCATACCCTTTTGGATTTGCAATGACAAAATCAACGTCCATTTTTTGCATGGCTTGTATAAAACTATTCGCGACAGCATGTGGGAGTGCTTTTACATGTGGCGCCCAACTTAAAACTACTTTGGGTTTTTTCTTTGTCGTATTTTCTGAAATGGTAATGGCATCTGTCAATCCTTGTAATGGATGCCCAGTAGCACTTTCCATATTCACAATAGGGACTGAGGCATAATTCATAAAGGCAGTTAATACTTCCTCTGATTCATCTTTTTCTTTGTCTGTGAGCGAAGGAAAGGCGCGAACAGCAATGACATCACAATATTGTGAAACTACGGCTGCTGCTTCTTTTATGTGCTCTGCAGTACTGCCGTTCATAACAGTTTTATCTCCAAATTCAATGCCCCATGCGTCCTCAGAAATATTCATCACAATTGGGGTCATCCCCAAATTTAATGCTGCTTTTTGGGTACTTAAACGCGTTCTTAAACTGGAATTAAAAAATAACAATCCAATGGTTTTATTTTTTCCTAGCTCCTGGTTTTTTAATGGATTCTTTTTAAGCGCTTTTGCTTCCTCGATCCAAGAATGCAGATCGTCTATATCGTCTATATGTGTGTATTTTTTCATGATAATTCGCTGATTAATGCTTCGAAAAATGTGTCTATATGACTTTTTTTGATGGTTAATGGGGGCAATATTCTTAATACATTTGGGTTTTTGGCGCTTCCTGTAAAAATCTTGTGTTTATAGATTAGGTTTTTACGGAGTTCGGCGATTGGGAATTCAAATTCTAATCCCAGCATCAATCCGCGCCCCTTTACTGTTTTTAACTTTGGAACGTTTAGTGCTCTTCTTAAAAAATGTGTTGAAACTTCTAGTGTATTTTGCAGTAAGCGTTCTTTTTCTAGGATTTCTAAAACCGTTAAAACAGCAACACAGGCTAAGTGATTTCCGCCAAAAGTGGTTCCTAATAAACCAAAAGAAGCCTTAATGTTTGGATGTACTAAAATTCCACCAACAGGAAATCCGTTGCCCATTCCTTTGGCGATAGAAATGATATCTGGTGTCACATTGTATTTTTGAAAAGCAAAGAAATCGCCCGTTCTTCCGAAACCAGATTGCACTTCATCAGCAATAAAACAGGCATTGTATTTTTTACAGAGCTTGTCAATTCCTTCGTAAAATACGGCAGTACTTTCGTCCAATCCACCGACTCCTTGAATGCACTCTATGATCACCGCACACACATCGTTTTTTGAAAGTGATTTTTCAAGGCTTTCTAAATCGCCCAAGGCTAAAATTTCAACTTCTTGTTGTGCATTGATCGGAGCAATTATTTTGGGATTGTCAGTTACTGCAACAGCTGCAGAGGTTCTACCATGAAATCCATTTTTAAAAGCGATTACTTTCTTCTTTCTAGTATGAAAAGATGCCAGTTTTAAAGCATTTTCATTGGCTTCTGCACCGGAATTGCAAAGAAATAATTCATAAGAATTACAGCCGGATACCCTAGCTAGTTTTTCGGCAAGTGCAACTTGTAAAGGATTCTGAATAGAATTGCTATAAAACCCTATTTTTCCAACTTGCTCTTGAATATTTTTTACATAGGCTGGATGTGAATGGCCAATTGAAATTACAGCATGACCGCCATACAAATCTAAATATTGACAGTTGTTTTCATCGTATACAAAGACATCTTTCGCAGTTACTGGCGTAATGTCAAATAAGGGATACACATTGAATAAACTCATAATTGTTCTTTTTTAATGGTATTAATTTTATTGAAAGAGGCAACCATTCCTTGAATCAAAGCCGCGCTTAGTCCCTGGTGTTCCATTTCATTCAAACCTTCGATCGTGCAACCTTGGGGTGTTGTAACACTGTCAATTTCTTCTTCTGGATGCTTTCCATTGGTAAGTAATAAGCTAGCAGCTCCTTCACTGGTGTACATGGCCAATTCTTGTGCTTCTTTTGCATCAAATCCTAATTGAATTGCTGCTTGTGTTGTGGCACGTATTAAGCGCATCCAAAAAGCGATACCACTTGCACACACCACAGTTGCGGCTTGCATTTGCGCTTCTGGAATTGTCAATGAATGCCCCAATCTGTTAAAAATTGCTTCGGCAATTCCAATGCGTTCTTGTCCTTGTTGGTTTGCACACAAACAAGTCATCGATTTTCCAACGGCAATTGCTGTGTTTGGCATGGCTCTAATAATAAAGTTATTGGCACCAATTTTTGCTTCAATTTTTGAAATTGAAAAGCCAGTGATGGTCGATATGACCACATGATTCGCTGTTAAAATTGGTTTTATTTGATCTAGTATTTCTTCAAAATGAGCAGGTTGTACTGCAAATAGAAGAATGTCGGAGTTTTTTATTGCTTCGCTATTATTTGTTGTGAGATACACATTTTTATATCCGTTAAAATCTGCAATTCCGTCTAAATTTCTTTTGGTAAGATATAAGGAGGTAATTGCATTGTTGGTGATCAATCCTTTTGCGATTGATTTCCCTAAGTTTCCAGTTCCGATGATGGCTATTTTCATTGTTTTGGCTTTATTATTACGGTTTAAAAGTAACTTGCTTTTAATTGCAAGCCTGCTGTTTCTTCAAAGCCATACATTAAATTCATATTCTGAATGGCCTGGCCCGATGCTCCTTTTACTAAATTATCTATGACGCTGGTTATTAATAACTTGTTGTTGTGTTTTTCTAGGTGAAGCAAACATTTATTGGTGCCTACTACTTGTTTTAAATGAATTACATCATCAGAAACAACCGTAAAAGGAGCGTCTTTATAAAAGGCTTTATACAGTTCTCTTGCAGCTTCAATAGTACCTTCATATTTTGTATAGATTGTTGCAAATATTCCCCGAGAAAAATTTCCACGATTGGGTACAAAATTGATTTCACTCTCAAAATCAGTTTGCAATTGCCCTACTGTTTGATGTATTTCGTCTAAATGCTGGTGAGTAAAAGCTTTGTAATGGGAGAAATTATTGTCTCTCCAGGTAAAATGTGTGGTTTTAGATAAGGAAGTTCCAGCGCCAGTTGCTCCAGTTACGGCATTGATATGAATGTCGTTTGTAAGTAAGTTATTTGCTGCTAAAGGTACTATAGCCAACTGTAAAGCTGTTGCAAAACAACCTGGATTGGCAATGTAATTTGCTTTTTGAATTGTTTCTTTATGCGTTTCTGGTAATCCATAGACAAACGCTTTGTTTTCGAAGTTTTTGTTTGCTAATAATCTGAAATCGTTACTTAGATCGATCATTTTTGTTTGCTTAGAAAAATCATTTTTTGATAAAAATGCAGTTGAGTTCCCATGCCCCAAACACAAAAACAACAAATCAACCTCGGGATTGATTTTTGATGTAAAACGAATCTCGGTATCTCCAATTAAATCTTGGTGCACCTGATGGACTTTATTACCCGCATTAGAGGTACTATACACAAAATTGATGTTTGTTTTTGGATGATTTAGTAGCAAACGAATCAACTCACCCGCTGTATATCCGGCACCGCCTATAATTCCTATTTCTATTTTTTTCATTTTGAATACGATTTGTTTAGAATTCAGACCTAGGGGTTTTTAAAACCAGATAGGTCCGTTTTGACTAACTGCTATTTTATGGGTTTACTTGTTGGTATATTTTATTCTGATTTCCAATTATTTTAATGAACCCTTTTGCTTCATCGGCAGTCCACCCTTTATTTTCTTCGCCATAACTTCCAAATTTAGCATCCATTAAGTCATGTTTTGAAACGATTCCGTCTAAAGAAAAATGATAGGGTTTTAGGGTAACAAAAACGTCGCCAGTGACTTTGTCTTGTGCGCTTTGTAAAAAGGCTTCCATATCTCTCATAACGGGATCTAAATATTGTCCTTCATGCAAATGCATTCCATAAAAATTTGCCAAATACGCTTTGTGTTGCAATTGCCATTTTGTGAGGGTATGCTTTTCTAATAGATGGTGTGCTTTTATGGTAATTAATGCTGCAGCAGCTTCAAAGCCAACCCGTCCTTTCATACCTACAATGGTGTCACCTACATGTATATCTCTTCCGATCGCATACTTGGAGGCAATGTTGTTTAACTTCTCGATGTTGTTTTCTGGGGTATCCACCAAATAATCTAAAGCAATGAATTCGCCATTTTTAAAACTCATTTTTATCTTTTCGCTTCCATTATTTTCTAAGGGAGATGGATAGGCATTTTCGGGCAACGGGTTTTCAGATGTTAAGGTTTCAACACCGCCAACACTGGTTCCCCACAATCCTTTGTTTACAGAGTATTTTGCTTTTTCCCAAGAAAGATCAATTCCGTTGTTCTTTAAATATTCAATTTCTTGTTGTCTGGTGAGGTTTCCATCTCTAATGGGTGTAATAATTTGAATATCAGGAGCCAATGTTTGAAAAATCATATCAAAACGTACTTGGTCATTTCCTGCACCAGTACTTCCGTGGGCAATGTATTTGGCATTTATACTTTTCGCATACTGAATAATTTCAATGGCTTGAATAATTCTTTCTGCACTTACGGAAAGGGGATAGGTATTGTTTTTTAGAACATTTCCAAAGATTAAGTATTTGATTACTTTGTTATAAAAAGTAGCCACTGCATCAATGTTTTTATAGGTTGAGACGCCCATCTTATAAGCGTTTTTTTCGATGCTAGTAATTTCTTCTGAAGAAAATCCACCTGTATTTACGCTAACTGCATGTACATCATATCCTGCTTTACTGAGGCTTACTGCACAGTAGGAGGTATCTAAGCCACCACTATAGGCGATTACTAATTTGCCAATATTATTTTTTTTCATTTTTGTTTTTTTTAAGGAATAAATGCTGTTTTATATTTTTCAATCTTTTAAAAACGTTTTCTTTTATTTTTTTTGGTTTTTCAGATTTTTTCAATGTAGGATCATAGAGCATGCCTGTACACAAGCACATTTGTTGTGCTGTTCGTGTTAAGACATCATAATTTTTACAGGTTTGGCAGCCTTTCCAAAAAGATTGATCGTCCGTCAATTCAGAGAAGGTTACGGGTTTGTATCCCAGATCGCTATTCAGTTTCATGACTGCCAATCCAGTGGTGATGCTAAATATTTTAGCATTGGGAAATTTGCTTCTAGAATGTTGAAAGACAATTTCTTTGATTTTTTTTGCCAAGCCTATTTTTCGATACTCTGGATGTACAATTAATCCAGAATTGGCCACGAATTTTTCATGTCCCCAAGCTTCTATATAACAGAACCCTGCAAATTTCTCATTATCTAAAGCAATGACTGCATTACCATTTTCCATTTTGGTAATGATGTATGAAGGTTCCCGTTTAGCGATCCCTGTACCTCTCACTTTTGAAGCTTCTTCTATCGTTTTACAGATAATTTCTGCATAGATGCTATGTGACTTATTCGCAATTACAATTTGCATTGTATTGATATTTTTTAAATGGATGTTGTTGAATTGTTGTTTTTGAAAAGTGGAAATGGACGCACCTAATTCCGAAAATTATAATACACCCAAAGGGCGACGTGTTAAAAATCGGCGTACAAAATCGGGGTTATTTAGAGAAATAACTTTGTGGTGATTGTTGAAAGAGAATGTAAGAATTGACATGATGAAAAATAAATAAATGAATATACCTTGCGCTGTTAATTGTAGAATTAGCGGTTTGTTTTGCGACAGCGCAAAATGGGGTTTATTGATTTTATTTTATTTCTTGTAGTAAACATCGAAACAAATGTATTGTATATTATTTTAGATTAAGGCGTGTTTTATTCTTTTTTGTGAAGTTTTATGATTTTATGATTTAAAGCTACTTTTTTTTATAATTATATCATTTTTAAACAAGTAAAAATGATAATTATTAAAATATCGTTTTTTATAGTGATGTTCTTCAACGAGTTATCCATTCCTTTTAACAATATCAACTCAAAATTACATTTGAACCTCTAAAAAATACAGTTGGGTATCCTTTTGTTTTTGGAGTACAATTTGGCTTGCATCTTTGTATCAATAAATAAAAAAACATGAAAATTTTAGTGACCCTTTTACTCGGAGCTATGCTATTTGTATCGAGTATATTAATAGCTCAAAAACAAATGATTACCGTACACATGGAAAATATTTCGACTGACAAAGGAACTGTAAAATTTGCGTTGTACGATGAAACCAACTTTCGATTGCAATCTTTGCAAAGTGTTGCGGGTACAATTGAAGCAGGTAAGACTTCGATAGTTTTTAAAGATGTTCTTCCTGGAGTGTATGCAATTGTTTGTTATCATGACAAAAACGAAAACAATCAAATGGATTTTCACCCCAATGGCATGCCTTTAGAAAATTACGGTACCTCTAATAATGTTATGACTTTTGGCCCGCCAAAGTTTGAAGATGCAAAGTTTGTAGTTGCAGATAAAAATATATCTTTAGCCATTCGATTTTAATACCTTTAACAACTGTTGAAATAAAAAAAAAAGTCACTGAAAATGAAAGTTCGCGAAAAAGGAACCCTACATAATAATTTAAAAAAAGGAATCAAAAATTGTTTGATAGCGACCCTCATATCGGGCCTTTTCTTTTTAATTGTTTTTCAACAATTTACAATAGAAGGTATTGGATATACTTTTTTACTTTCAGCGATGTATTCTTTTGCATTGGGTTTCGGGAATAGCTTTCTAAATAGTTATTTAAGCTCTAAATGGAGTTGGATTACTCAAACAAATCAAAGAGTTTGGTTGGGTGTTATTGCTACAATTTTATATACAGTTCCTGTTATTCTGGGGATTAATTACTTTCAATTTGTTGTATTATCGAATCAAGATCCTGTTAATTTTTTTAAGGGATACATGATTTTCTTACATTTATTTTGGATTTTATTTGCTTTTGCTATTTCAATATTTTTTCATGCGAGAGGTTTTATGCAGAATTGGAAAGCAGCAATGACCAAAGAAACGACCATTCAAGAAATTGTTGCAAAAACAGAAACGGCAAAATTTGAATCCTTAAAAAATCAATTAGATCCTCATTTCCTATTTAATAGTTTGAATGTTTTAACAAGTTTAATAGGGGAAAACCCCTTAAAAGCTGAAAAATTTACCACCAAACTTTCTAAAATTTATCGCTATGTCTTAGAACAGCGAAATAAAGAGCTAATTCCCTTAGAAGAGGAATTGCGTTTTGCGAGCGCTTATATGGAATTGCTAGGCATGCGTTTTGAAGATGCGGTAAAGTTTACTCTTCCAGAGTCTGTGAGTAATCGCGAATTAAAGATTGTGCCTCTTTCTTTACAGTTATTACTAGAAAACGCTGTGAAGCACAATGTAGTTTCGACTTCCAAACCTTTAGAGATTCACATTTTTGAAAAGGAGGGGTACCTACATATTCAGAATAATAACAATCCAAAAGAAGCGATTGGGAAAAGTACCAAAGTAGGTTTGCGAAATATTGCGGATCGCTATGGATTGTTCACTCACAAAAACGTATTAATAGAAAACAATAGCAAAACATTTACAGTGAGTTTACCATTGTTAGAAAAAACACAATTAATGATGCATACAGAAGATTTTGAAAACAGCAACTATGTAAAAGCAGTAGAAAAAGTTCAACGTTTAAAAGAGTTTTATCAGAACCTAGCTTCGTATTGTTTAGTAATTCCATTTTTAATATTTATTAACGTTCAATTTTCTCCCGGTTTTCATTGGTTTTGGTTTCCCGCTTTTGGATGGGGAATCGGCCTAGTATTTCACTTTTTAGATGTTAATAATTACAATCTCTTTTTAGGAAGCTGTCTCTTATACACATCTCCGAGCCCACGAGACCGTACTAGATCTC
>OLII01000358.1_pt1 | contig 17758 bp, 15 predicted proteins | sample 1609481 | NCBI WGS metagenome assembly OLII01 (sample SAMN05416859, study PRJEB24817) | seawater metagenome | isolation source: Sea water | place: Canada:Atlantic | collected 2013-11 | reverse complement strand
CGAGATCTAGTACGGTCTCGTGGGCTCGGAGATGTGTATAAGAGACAGGAGCCAGCACACTTACCAGCAGGCGGCCTTCGCCGTTAATGGCGCCGCCGGTCACGCGGTCGCCCGGCTGCTTGGGCACGGGCAGGCTTTCGCCGCTGATCAGGGCTTCGTCGGCATGGCTCTGGCCCTCGATCACCTCACCGTCCACTGGGAAGCGTTCGCCAGGCAGCACGCGCACCAGGTCATGCAGGCGCAGGGCGCTGATGGGTACGTCCCGCTCCTGGCCGTCGATCACCTGCAGGGCGCGCTCAGGGCGCAGGGCTTCGAGGGCGCGGATGGCACTGGCGGTCTGGCGCTTGGCGCGGCTTTCCAGGTACTTGCCCAGCAGCACCAGGGCGATGACCACCGCCGAGGCTTCGAAATACAGGTGCGGCATGCTGCCTGTAGTGGCCCGCGCCCATTCGTACAGGCTCAGGCCGTAACCGGCGCTGGTGCCCAGGGCTACCAGCAGGTCCATGTTGCCGGCCCCGGCACGTACCGCCTTCCAGGCCGCGACATAGAAGCGTGCGCCCAGGATGAACTGCACGGGGGTGGCCAGTACGAACTGTGCCCAGGCCGGCAGCATCCAGTGGATGCCGAAGGGCTGCAGCAGCATCGGCAGCACCAGCGGCAGGGCCAGCAGTATGGCCAGGCCGACCGACCAGCGCTCCTTGCGCAGGCGTCGCTCGGCGTCGGCCTGGTCGGCCTTGCCCGCTTGCGGCAGGCTGGCCGTGTAACCTGCCTGGGTCACCGCGTCGATCAGTAGCGCGCTGTCGACCTGCCCCAGCAGCTCGATGTGCGCGCGCTCGTTGGCCAGGTTGACGCTGACCCGCTGTACGCCGGGCACCTTGTTCAAGGCTCGCTCCACGCGCCCGGCACAGCTGGCGCAGGTCATGCCGCCAATCTGCAGTTCGAGGCTCTGGGCGGGCACGCTGTAACCGGCCTGGCTGACGGCGTCGACCAGTGCCGGCAGGGCGTCGGCAGGGGCTTGCACCCGGGCGTGTTCGGTGGCGAGGTTGACGCTGACGTGTTCGGCGCCGGCGACTTTGCGCAGGGCGCGCTCGACACGACCGGCGCAGCTGGCGCAGGTCATGCCTTGAATCGGCAGATCGAAGGTGGTTGATGCGGACATGGGGCTCTCCTCCTTGGACAGGCGCCAAGCATCAACCTTACCCCATTGGCAAGGTCAATAGCCCAGAGCGGCCTTCTTCAGGCTGAGGCCATTGTTGTCCATGACGATGCGGTACTTGTTGACCTGGCCCGCCAGTACGTTGATTCGCGTGCTGCGCTGGTTCCCGATGCCGTTGTTGCAGCCCGGTGCCTGCCCGGGAAGCAGGCGCAGGCGCACGTTCACCGGGCCGCCCGGCAGGTTGAACGAGGTGGAGTGTTCCTGGAACAGTCGCGCCGACAGCTGGTCGTTGAGATAGATGCCGATCTCGCAGGACGTGGCGACCTCCAGACGCTCGCGGGAAATGATCAACACGCTGTAGTCCGACGGCCCTTCGGCGCTGGCCAGGGGCACGATGCTGCACAACCCGAGCAAACCGATAAGGCCCAATGCTGCCCTGCCCATGAATGAATCTCCTGCTGATCGTTCGACAAGGGCGCAGCTTGGCCGAGCTTGGCGCGGATTTCCAGTTCGGCATGCACTTGACCTTGCCCCGATGGCAAGCTTGAGACTGCGCTCAAATCCCAAGGAGGTAGTTCCCATGCAAGTATTCACTGTTCAAGGCATGACCTGTGGCCACTGTGTGAAGGCCGTGACCCGTGCGGTACAGAGCCAGGATGCACAGGCCATCGTAGAGGTGGACCTGGCCAGCAAGCAGGTGCGCGTCGACAGTTCGCTGCAGGCGCCGCAGATCGTGCAGGCGATTGTCGATGAGGGTTACAAGGCCGAGCTTGTGGCCTGAACAAGCCGGTAGCCGCTTCGCCTGTAGGAGCCAGCCTTGCTGGCGAACCGGCGCGAAGCGGCTACCGACCCTGCATGGGCGGTGTGTCTGCTGCACTGTGCATTCCGGTGTGCGAGCGCTGCGCGCTCGATCCCCGGCAAGGCCGGCTCCAACAAGGGGCGCACGTGCCAGCGAATTCGGCAAAAGATTCGCGGCTTATCCATGGCAGCCCGGTTAGACTAAGGCACTTGCTTAGCCTGCTATGGATTCCCGATGAACCTGCGCACCATCCTGATCCTCGGCGCACTCAGTGCGTTCGGGCCGTTGGCGATCGATTTCTACTTGCCCGGCTTCCCGGCAATGGCCCTGGCCTTTGCGACCGACGAAAAACACATCCAGACCACCCTGGCGGCCTATTTCCTGGGCCTGTCGCTGGGGCAGCTGGCCTATGGCCCGGTGGCCGACCGCTTCGGTCGACGCATTCCGCTGCTGGTCGGGGTGACCCTGTTTACCCTGGCGTCGCTGGCCTGTGCCTTTGCACCGAGCCTGGACGCCCTGATCGCCGCGCGTTTTGTACAGGCCCTGGGTGGTTGCGCAGGCATGGTGCTGTCGCGGGCCATCGTCAGCGACAAGTGTGATGCAGTGGCTTCGGCCAAGGTGTTCTCGCAACTGATGCTGGTGATGGGCCTGGCGCCGATCCTTGCCCCGATGCTGGGCGGGGTGCTGGTCAACCTGTATGGCTGGCAGTCGATCTTCCTCGTGCTCACCCTGTTCAGCGCCGGCTGTACGCTGGCCGTTGCCCTGGGCCTGCCGGAGAGCCTGCCTTCCAACCAACCACGCCAGCCGCTGTCGGGGGCGTTGCGCCAATACGGGCGCCTGCTCAAGGACCGCGTGTTCATGGGGCATGCACTGACCGGCGGCATCGCGATTGCCGGCATGTTCGCCTATATCGCCGGGTCGCCCTTCGTGTTCATCAAGCTTTATGGCGTACCGGCCGAACATTACGGCTGGCTGTTCGGCAGCAATGCGGCGGGCTTCATCCTGGTGGCGCAGGTGAATGCGCGATTGCTGGCCAAGCGTGGGCCTGCCTTTTTGCTGGCCCGCACGGTGTGGGTATACCTGGCGGCCGGGCTGGTGCTGCTGGGAATCAGCGCGCTGCATACGCAGGCGCTGTGGCCGTTGCTGGTGCCGCTGTTCGTGTGCATTGCCAGCCTTGGCTGCATCATCCCCAACGCCTCGGCCTGCGCCATGAGCGGGCAGGGTGCCCGCGCCGGCAGTGCCTCGGCGTTGCTGGGGTGCGTGCAGTTCAGCGTGGCGGCGGGTGCGGCTGCCCTGGTGGGAGTGCTGCATGACGGCAGCGCGCTGCCGATGGCGCTGGTCATCAGCCTGTGCGGTGCGGCGGCGGTGGGCGTGGCTATGTTGACCCGACGCCTGCAGCTCAGCCGACCTGCTTGAGCGGGTGCGGGGCCCGCAAGCGTTGTTGCAGGGTGTCGACAAAGGCGCGAGCCTCGGCCTCGCTGCGAAAGCTGACCACATGCTGGTCGAGCTGAACCTGCCACGGGCACCCGGGTTTGCGGGCTGATGCACTGACGATAATCTTCATCGCTGCCTACCTGTGTGGTTGGGTAAATGCAGCAGCATTGTAGCGCCGCGACCGGGCCCCGGCATGACCGGCGTCAGTGTACTGACTGACGGTCATGCCGGGGCCCGGAGGGGCTCAGAACCCTTCCAGCACGATCTTGCCCTTGGCTGCACCGCTTTCGAGCAGCGCGTGGGCCCGGCGCAGGTTGGCTGCGTTGATCGGGCCGAAATGCTCGCCCAGGGTGGTCTTGAGGGTGCCTGCGTCGATCAGCTCGGCCACGCGGTTGAGCAGCGTGTGCTGCGCCTGCATGTCGGCGGTTTCGAACAGCGAGCGGGTGTACATGAATTCCCAGTGCAGCGACAGGCTCTTGCGCTTGAGCTTGGTCACGTCCAACTGCTTGGGGTCGTCGATCAGCGCCAGCTTGCCCTGCGGGGCGAGTGCCTCGACCAGCTGGTCCAGGTGCTGGTCGGTCTGGGTCAGGCTGGCAACGTGGGTAACGCTATCGATACCCTGCGCCTTCAGGGCCTGGGCCAGGGGCTGACGGTGATCGACTACCACATCGGCGCCCAGCTCCCTTACCCAGGCCTGGGTTTCGGGACGTGAAGCGCTGGCGATGACCTTGAGCCCGGTCAGTTGGCTGGCCAGTTGAGTCAGGATCGAACCGACGCCGCCGGCGCCACCGACGATCAGCAGGCTCTGGCCCAGGTCGGCCTTGCCTTCGGCGATCTGCAGGCGTTCGAACAGCAGCTCCCAGGCGGTAATGGCGGTCAGCGGCAATGCGGCGGCTTCGGCGAAACCCAGGGTTCGGGGCATGTGCCCGACGATGCGCTCGTCGACCACGTGCAGCTCGCTGTTGCCCCCGGCGCGGGCGATGGAGCCTGCGTAGTAGACCTTGTCGCCAGGCTGGAACAGGCTGACCTCGCTGCCCACCGCCTTGACCACACCGGCAACGTCCCACCCCAGCACCTTGGCCACGCCGGCCTCGGGCTGCACGTTCTGGCGCACCTTGGTGTCGACCGGGTTGACCGAGATGGCGTGCACCTGCACCAGCAGGTCGCGCGGGCCAGGCTGCGGGGCGGGCAGCTCGATGTCCTGCAGCGCGGCGGGGTCGGCGATCGGCAACGATTGATAGTAGGCAATGGCTTTCATGAAGAGGTCCTTGAGGGGGGAGTGCCGCCATCATCAGTGCTTTCACTTGGGGTTAAAACCCGATAAAACGGCAGATACTTTCAATTTTTTTTTGATAATGAGGCCGACAAGTGCTGCGTACCGATGATCTGCAACTGTTCGTGCGCGCCGCGGAACTGGGCAGCCTGTCGGCCGCTGCGCGCCAGCTCGACCTTTCGCCGGCAGTGGCGAGCGCAGCGCTCAAGCGCCTTGAGGCGCAATTGAAGGTGCGGCTGCTGGCCCGTTCGACGCGCAGTCTGCGCCTGACCGCTGAAGGCGAGGGGTTCCTCAACCACGCCCGGGTAGCCTTGGCCAGCCTCGAGGAGGGACGGCGAGCGTTGGCTCAGGGCCAGGCCGAGGTGAGCGGCGTGCTGCAGTTGTCGGCACCGTCGGATTTCGGACGCAATGTGCTGTTGCCCTGGCTGGACCAGTTGCAGCAGGCGCACCCGTTGCTGAACGTGCGCCTGCTGCTGGGCGATCGCAATGCCGACCTGTTTCGCCAGCCGGTGGATGTGGCGCTGCGCTACGGCACCCCCGAAGACTCGAGCCTGGTGGCGTTGCCCCTGTGCCCCGACAACCGCCGGGTGCTGTGCGCCGCACCTGATTATCTGGCGCGCCATGGCCAACCGGCGACGGTTGCACAGCTGGCCGAGCACAACTGCCTGCTGTACCAGTTGGGTGGCCGTGTGCATGACCAGTGGCGCTTCAGTGACGGGGCCGCGACACAGACGGTGCTGGTGCGTGGCGACCGCTTTTGCGACGACGCCGACGTGGTACGGCGCTGGGCCGTGGCAGGTGTGGGCATTGCCTACAAGTCCTGGCTGGATGTGGCAGCCGATGTGAAGGCCGGGCGCCTCGAAGTGCTGCTGCCCGGGGTGCGGGGTGAAGCTGCGCCGCTGAATCTGCTGTGCACCCACCGGGCGCAGCTCGGCAAGCCGGTGCAGTTGCTGCGCGACGAACTCAAGGCCAGATGCCGGCACCTGCTGGAGCCGCTGCTGGCGATGACCGGCTAGGCAGGGCCGGCTGTCGGGCGCTGGATCAGGGTCATACATTTCATTTTAGGTTGAGTGACTTGTTTACCTTGAATGTAGGGCGTTGCGCGCTCATCGGCCCTTGAGCGCAACCCTCGCTCTGCAGGGAAAGCCGCCCCCATGCGGCTGTGGTGCCAGGGGCGGAAGGCCCGCCACCCGAAAGCGACCTTTGCAGAAGGCCACATGGTTGCCCAAAACGGGCAATTTTGCCGGAGATAGAGGCCGTTTAAGTGCTTACAGGCCGGCATATACTTGCCCCCGCAGTCGTTACCAGCAAGAGACGTTTCCATTGCAGGGGCGGGCAAGTTACGTCTTCGGAATCCGCAGGGAGTGCAGATATGAAACCTGTAGCAAGTATCAGTGTGATCGCCAGCCTGCTGGCTGACCCCAAGCGCAGCGCCATGCTGTGGGCCTTGATCGACGGTCTGGCCCGCCCCTCCGACGAGTTGGCCAGGATGACCGGCCTGACACCTTCTTCCACCTGCGCTCACCTTGGGCGCCTGCTGGCAGGGGGGCTGCTGAAGATAGAGGCGCGCGGGCGCAAACGGTATTTTCGGCTGGCAGCCCCGGAGGTGGGCGCCGCTGTGGAGGCGCTGGCCAGTGTGCCGGTGCGCGAGCATTTTCGTCAGGGCGTGCGTGTCAGCCGGGAGGCGCCGGGGATCCCGCTGGCGATGCGCCGCGCACGCTTGTGCCGTGACCACCTGGGCGGTGAGCTGGCGGCCGACCTTTACCAGCGCTTGCAGGAGGCCAAGTGGCTGGAGCTCTGCGACCGCCAGTTGGAGGTCAGCTCGCTGGGGCGCCTGCACTTTGCCGACTTTGGCATCTTCGTCGAGGCATTGGCACTGCGCGAGGGCAGAGCCTGCAGCGCGTGCAGTTGCTGCAGCGAGTGGAGCGAGCAGCGCCCGCACCTGGGCGGGGCTCTGGGCAGCAGCCTGCTCAGGCTTTTCGTGCAGTCGGGCTGGGTGCGCATGAACGGTGACTCGCGCGCCTTGCACGTCACCCCCGCCGGGTTGCGTGAAATCCCGCTGATTGCACAGTCGCCCATGCCGTTGGCGGTGGGGGAGTAGCCGCAGGTGGCGGGCAAGGCCGACCCACCGGTGATGGGTCGACCTGCCCGCGCAGAGGTCAGGGCTTGAGCAGGCGTGCATCCAGGCTGTTCTGCGCCAGACGCCTGGCCTGGTCCTGGGTCATGCCGAGGTGGGTATGCAGGGCATGGAAGTTCTCGGTCACGTAGCCACCGAAATAGGCTGGGTCGTCCGAGTTCACCGTGACCTTCACGCCACGCTCGAGCATCTCGAGGATGTTGTGTTCGCGCATGTGGTCGAACACGCACAGCTTGGTGTTGGACAGAGGGCAGACGGTCAGCGGGATCTGCTCGTCGATGATGCGCTGCATCAGGCGCTCGTCCTCGATGGCGCGCACGCCGTGGTCGATACGCTGGATCTTGAGCAGGTCCAGGGCTTCCCAGATGTACTCGGGCGGGCCTTCCTCGCCGGCGTGCGCGACGGTCAGGAAGCCTTCGCTACGGGCGCGGTCGAACACGCGCTGGAACTTGCTGGGCGGGTGGCCTTGCTCCGAGCTGTCCAGCCCCACGGCGATGAAGGCATCGCGAAAGGGCAGGGCCTGATCGAGGGTGGCGTGGGCCTCGTCTTCGCTCAGGTGGCGCAGGAAGCTCAGGATCAGGCCACTGCTGATGCCCAGCTTGCGCTGGCCATCCTTGAGGGCTGCGCTGATGCCGGCCAGTACCACCTCGAACGGGATGCCCCGGTCGGTATGGGTCTGGGGGTCGAAGAACGGTTCGGTGTGGATCACGTTCTGTGCCTTGCAGCGCAGCAGGTAGGCCCAGGTCAGATCGTAGAAGTCCTGCTCGGTGCGCAGTACGTCGGCGCCCTGGTAGTACAGGTCGAGGAACTCCTGCAGGTTGTTGAACGCATAGGCCGCGCGCAGGGCCTCCACATCGTTCCAGGGCAGGGCGATGCCATTGCGTTCGGCCAGAGCGAACAGCAGTTCGGGCTCGAGCGATCCCTCCAGGTGCAGGTGCAATTCTGCCTTGGGCAGCGCGTTAAGCCAGTCGTACATAGCGTGTTCTCATCAAGGTGCGGTTGCGCGCCATTCTACAGCGGTTGACGAGGGGCGGCGCGAAACCTGGCCGGATGGTCAGGCAGCAGGAAACCTTCCACAGCAGCTACAGTCTCTAGCCACACCCCTTCTGTTCAAGGCCGCCGATGCTCAAGCTACTGACCCAGGAAAAGCTCTTGCTGCTGGCCGTGGTGACCGCCCTGTTGGCCTGGCCATTGGAGCCGTTGTTGCTGGGGCACGGCCATGGCGTGGCGTTGTTGGCCGGGTTCGCGCTGGTGGGGGCGATCGTGTGCGCCTCGATGCGGGTTGCACAGCATGCCGAGCTGCTGGCGGAAAAGGTCGGCGACCCCTACGGCACCATGATCCTGACCCTGTCGGCGGTCTTGGTGGAGGTGGTGATCCTGGCCATCATGATGAGCAATGAGGCTTCGCCGACGCTGGTGCGCGATACCATCTACTCGGCGGTGATGCTCGATATCAACGGGATCCTGGGCCTGGCCGCGTTGATGGGCGGGCTCAAGCACGGCGAGCAGAGCTACAACGACGATTCGGCACGCACCTACAGCGTGATGATCATGACCGCGATGGGCGTGTCGATGGTGGTGCCCGAGTTCATCCCCGAAGCCCAGTGGCATCTGTATTCGGCCTTCACCATCGGCGCGATGGTGGTGCTGTACACGCTGTTTCTGCGCATGCAGGTGGGGCCGCACAGCTACTTTTTCAGCTACAGCTACCCGCAGAAGAAACGCCGCGACCCGGTGGCAGGTACGCCGGGCGGCCACAAGGCGCGATCGATCGCGATTCTGATTTCGGGGGTGGTGGTGATCGGCCTGCTGGCCGAAGTCATGTCCAAGACCCTGGACTATGGCCTGGAGGGCAGCGGAGCACCGCCGGTACTGACGGCAATCGTGGTAGCGGCCATCTCTGCCGCGCCGGAGATTCTCACCGCATTGCGCGCGGCGCTGGCCAACCGCATGCAATCGGTGGTCAACATCGCCCTGGGGGCCTCGCTGTCGACGGTGATCCTCACCGTGCCGCTGATGGAGGCCATGGCCCTGTACACCGGTCAGCCGTTCCAGATGGCCATGACCCCGGTGCAGACGGTGATGATCTTCATCACGCTGATCGTCAGCGCCATCAACCTGAACGATGGCGAAACCAACGCGATCGAGGGCATGACCCACTTCGTGCTGTTCGCCACGTTCATCATGCTGGCGCTGCTGGGCCTGTAGCTGCCTAGCCGGCGATCAGTTGCGCGGCGGCCTGGCGGTGATCGGCGATCAGGCCCTTCACGTCCAGCCCTTCGATCTGGCCATCGATCACTCGCCACCGGCCGCCGACCATCACCCGGTCGGCCCGGTCGGCACCGCACAGCAGCAGGGCCGAGAGCGGATCATGGCTGCCGGAAAAACGCAGTTCATCCAGCTTGAACAGGGCCAGGTCAGCCTGCTTGCCCACGGCCAGCTCGCCGATGTCGTCGCGCCCCAGCAGTTGCGCCGAACCTCGTGTGGCCCAGCCCAGCACGCGCTCGGGGGTGATGGCCTCGGCACCGTAGCGCAGGCGCTGCAGGTAAAGGGCCTGGCGGGTTTCGAGGATCATGTTGGACGCATCGTTGGAGGCCGAGCCATCCACACCCAGGCCCACTGGCGCACCCGCGTCGGTCAGTTCCACGGTGGGGCAGATGCCCGATGCCAGGCGCATGTTGGAGCTGGGGCAATGGCAGATGCCGGTGCCGGCAGCGCCCAGGCGGGCAATCTCGTCGGGGTTGAAGTGGATGCCGTGGGCCAGCCAGGTGCGCGGGCCGAGCCAGCCGACACTGTCCAGATAGTCGACCGTACGCAGGCCAAAGCGCTGCAGGCAGAAGTCTTCCTCGTCGAGGGTTTCGGCCAGGTGCGTGTGCAGGCGCACGTCCAGCTCTTGGGCCAGGGTCGCGCTGGCGCGCATGATTTCGGGCGTGACCGAGAACGGTGAGCAGGGGGCCAGGGCGATCTGGATCTGCGCGCCCGCGTCACGCTCGTGGTAACTGTGGATAAGTCGTTGGCTGTCGGCCAGGATCACCTCGCCCTGCTGCACCGTCTGCTGCGGTGGCAGGCCACCATCGGCTTCACCCAGGCTCATGGAACCGCGGGTGAGCATGGCGCGCATGCCGAGTTTGCGCACACTCTCCACTTGTACGTCGATGGCGTTTTCCAGGCCGTCGGGGAACAGGTAGTGGTGGTCGGCAGCGGTGGTGCAGCCCGACAGCAGCAGTTCGGCCAGGGCTACCTGGGTCGCCAGCTCCAGCTTGGCCGGGGTGAGCCGGGCCCACACCGGGTACAGCGTCTTGAGCCAGGGGAACAGCGGCTGGTTGACCACCGGAGCCCAGGCACGGGTAAGGGTCTGGTAGAAGTGGTGATGGGTGTTGATCAGGCCTGGCAGTACCACGTGCTCACGGGCATCGAAGGTCTGCTGGCAAGGTGTGGCGGGGGTTTGGCCGAGGCCGAGGACTTCGCGGATGATGCCGCCTTCGAGCACCAGGCCGCCACGGGCGTCGAGGGTGTTGGCGGTAAAGATGGCAAGCGGGTTTTTCAACCAGATACGGGTCGCAGGCATGGTGCCGGCTCCTCTGAAAGTGGGTTCAGGTTAGCCAGCTCAGTGTTGCCCTGTCTGCTGATCCAGGTCCGCCGCGGTGGGCGAAGGGCCGAGTCTACACCCACCGCGCGTCAGATCACCAGATCAGTTTTTCGCCCTTGTAGTTGATGAAATGCAGGCCACCCTTGCCGCTGTTGAGGGTGACCTGTTCAACCATCCCGCCCGTGCTGGTAGGCACGTCGATTTCAGCGCCTTCGCCGCCCATGTCGGTCTGGACCCAGCCCGGGTGCATGGCCAGCACGGTCAGGCCGGTGTCGCCCAACTGCACGACGAAGCTGTTGATCATGGAATTGAGCGCCGCCTTGCTGGCCTTGTACAGGGCCAGGTCGGGCGCGTCGGGGATGCTCACGCTGCCCAGCACCGAGCTCATGAAGGCGATGACCCCACCCTTGTCGTTGAGCTGCGGGCTCAAGCGCTGCGCCACGCGAATCGGCGCGACGCTGTTGGTCATGAACAGTTCGCCGATATCCGCCAGTTGTACCCGCTCCGGGTTCTGGTCATCAGGGCCCTTGACCCCCGCATTGACGAACAGCAGGTCGAAGGTCTGACCCTTGAGGCGCGCCTGCAGTACATCGAGCTGATCGGTGCTGTTCATTTCCAGGGTCTCGACCTGTACGCCGGGCACCGCGGCCAGCGCAGGGGCCCTGGCAGGGTCCCGAACGGTGGCGGTCACGTTCCAGCCCTGCTCGCGCAGGCGCTGAACAAGGCCAAGGCCCAGGCCACGGGATGCGCCAATGATCAGTGCGGTTTTGGGGGCGGTCATGGGATAACTCCGTACAGGTGGGCAGAGGATACGCAGCGTAGCACGGCCTGGAGGCTGCTCATAAAATGATCAATCGACGCTGAGCATTGGCCGGCAGGCCTTTGGCGCAGGCGCTCACGGTTTATCCACAGCTTGCTCCACAGTATTTGTGTGCAAGCGCCAGGCACGGTTTTGTGGCCATGGAGCCGGCCCTAAAGGACACCTGGCTGGGGATAAGTCACTGATTCGACGCCGATTGATGGCCTGTCATCAAATCTTGATCAAAATATGATCGTTTCTCTGCGAGCCTTGATCCAGAAGGGCTGCAGCCGAGTGCTAAGAGGTTATCCACAGCCGGGCCCACAGTGGATGTGGGCAAGTGTCAGCGCCGTTCGAGCAGAATGCGCCCGCGGCTCAGGTCGGCCAGTTGTCGTTGCACCGGTTCGATCTGCTCCTCGCCAAGCGCCAGCAACAGGTCGACACCGTTGGCGGTGAACTGCTCGTCCATCACCAGGCCGTCGGCTTCGGCGACGCGTAGCTTGAGCAGGGCCAGTTCGCTGAATGCGCAACTGCAGTGCAGCTCGACACGGCTTACCAGCAGGCGCTTTTCGGCCTGTTGCAGGCACTTGTTGGCGCCACCGCCATAGGCCCGGGCCAGTCCACCGGTGCCCAGCTGAATGCCGCCGTACCAGCGAATCACCAGCACCACTACCTGGTCGCAGTCCTGCGCCTCGATGGCCGCCAGGATCGGGCGCCCGGCCGTACCGCCGGGTTCGCCGTCGTCGTTGCTGCGGTACTGCGCCCCCAGTTTCCAGGCCCAGCAGTTGTGGGTGGCGGCCAGGTCGCTGTGCCGTTCGATGAAGGCCTGGGCCTCGGCCGGGCTGCTGATGGGGCCGGCCAGGGTGATGAAGCGGCTCTTGCGGATCTCTTCACGAAACTCGCAAGTGTCCAACAGGGTAAAAGGCATAAGCAGGGTTCAGTTCGGTGGGGTCAGGCCACAGCCTTTGAGGATGATGTGGATAAGGTTGTTGCTGGCGTCTTCCATGTCCTGCTTGGTCAGGCGGCTGCGACCGGTTACCTGGCAGATCTGTGTGGAGAAGTCGGCATAGTGCTGGGTGCTGCCCCAGAGCAGGAAGATCAGGTGGACCGGGTCGAGGCGGTCCATCTTGCCGGCATTCATCCAGCTTTCGAACACGGCGGCCCGGCCCTTGAACCAGTCGCGGTAGTCCTGGCTGAAGTAGTCGGTCAGGCACTGGCCGCCGCTGATGATCTCCATGGCGAAGATCCGCGAGGCCTGCGGGTTGCGCCGCGAGAATTCCATCTTGGCGCGAATGTAGCGGCTCAGCGCCTCGGCCGGGTCGTCGTCGGCACTCAGGGTGTTGAAGGTGCTGTCCCACAACTCGATGATGTTGCTCAGCACCGCCACGTACAGGCCCAGCTTGTTGGTGAAGTAATAGTGCAGGTTGGCCTTGGGCAGCCCGGCGTTCAGCGCGATGGTGTTCATGCTGGTGCCCTTGAAGCCGTGACGGGCGAACTCGTCTTCGGCAGCCTGGATGATGGCCTGCTCGTTCTTCTGGCGGATACGGCCGGCAGGCCTGGCAGCCTGGAGGCGGTGTGCGGGGACTTCGAAGGTCATGGGCGATTCCGGACAGAGCGGGGTAGTGTGGCACATGCACTGATAACCCAGCCGTGGCAGGCGGGCAAGCGCTCATCGGCGAAAAAGCCGATAAACCGCATCAGCGGGTGGCCGCCAGGCTGTCCAGGAAGCTCTCGAGCACCAGGTGCGGGCGTCGTCCCTTGCGGGTAACCCAGCACAGGCTCAGGTCATAGAAGCGTTCGTCGGGTTTGAGGGCGCGCAGGCGCCCCTGCTGTACCCAGGCGTTGGCGTAGTGGTCGGGCAGGTAGCCGATGTAGCGCCCGGTAAGAATCAGGAACGCCATGCCTTCGCGGTCCGAGGCGCTGGCGGTGCAGTGCAGGTCCTGATACTGGGCCTGGATCTCGGCCGGCAGGCGGAAGGTGGGGGCGATCGCGTCCTGGCTGTTGAGGCGGTCGTCGTCCAGCTGGCGGTCATCGGCATAGAACAGCGGGTGCCCGACCGCGCAATAGAGCAGTGAGCGCTCACTGTACAGTGGCTGGTACTCGAGCCCCGACAGCGGGCTGGTCTGGGGGACCACGCCGACGTGCAGGCTGCCGTCGAGCACGCCCTGTTCGACCTGGCTGGGAGCGATCATGCGGATCTGGATGCGTACCTCCGGCCCCCGGTCCTTGAGCTGCGCCAGGGCATGGGTGATGCGCATGTGCGGCAGGGTCACCAGGTTGTCGGTGAGGCCGATGTTCAGCTCGCCGCGCAAGTGCTGGTGCAGGCCGTTGACCTCGGTGCGAAAGCTTTCCAGCGCGCCGAGCAGTTGCAGGGCGCTCTGGTACACCTCGCGGCCCTCTTCGGTCAGCGAGAACCCGGCACGGCCGCGCTGACACAGGCGCAGGCCCAGGCGTTGCTCCAGGTCGCTCATCTGCTGGCTGATGGCCGAGCGGCCGATGCCCAGCACGTTCTCGGCTGCGGAGAAGCCGCCGCATTCCACCACGCTGCGGTAGATTTTCAACAGACGGATGTCGAAATCACTGACCTGCGCAAGCGGCTCCGGGCGACGGCTCATAGTTTAGTGTCCAGCTAACTGAAGATTAGAAAAGTAGGCTTTTTCAGACTTTATCCCCGTGACAACTTAGCTGCAACAACGTTTGCCTCCCTCATGTTGCTCATTGCCTTGCGAGGTTTGTCCCATGAATCTGCCTGAAAACGCTCCCCTCGGCCTTGCCAGCCAGCTCAAGCTGGATGCGCACTGGATGCCCTATACCGCCAACCGCAACTTTCAGCGCGACCCGCGCCTGATCGTCGCCGCCGAAGGCAGCTACCTGACGGATGACAAGGGGCGCAAGATCTATGATGCGCTGTCGGGGCTGTGGACCTGCGGCGCCGGGCATACCCGCAAGCAGATTCAGGAAGCGGTGTCGCGTCAGCTGGGTGTGCTGGATTATTCGCCGGCCTTCCAGTTCGGCCACCCGCTGTCGTTCCAGCTGGCCGAGAAGATCACCGACCTGACCCCGGGCAACCTGAACCACGTCTTCTATACCAACTCCGGTTCCGAATGCGCCGATACCGCGCTGAAGATGGTGCGTGCCTACTGGCGCCTCAAAGGCCAGGCGACCAAGACCAAGCTGATCGGCCGTGCCCGTGGCTACCACGGCGTGAACATCGCCGGCACCAGCCTGGGCGGCGTCAACGGCAACCGCAAGATGTTCGGCCAGTTGCTGGATGTGGACCATATCCCGCACACCCTGCTGCCGGGCAACGCATTCAGCAAGGGGATGCCGGAGGAGGGCGGTATCGCCCTGGCCGACGAGATGCTCAAGCTGATCGAGCTGCACGATGCGTCGAACATCGCGGCACTGATCGTCGAGCCGCTGGCCGGCTCCGCCGGTGTACTGCCACCGCCCAAGGGCTACCTCAAGCGCCTGCGCGAGATCTGCGACCAGCACAACATTCTGCTGATCTTCGACGAAGTGATCACCGGTTTTGGCCGTATGGGTGCCATGTTCGGTGCCGACGCCTTTGGTGTGACGCCCGACCTGATGTGTATCGCCAAGCAGGTTACCAACGGCGCCATCCCGATGGGCGCGGTGATCGCCAGCAGCGAGATCTACCAGACCTTCATGAACCAGCCGACCCCGGAATACGCGGTCGAATTCCCGCACGGCTACACCTACTCCGCGCACCCGGTTGCCTGCGCTGCCGGCCTGGCTGCACTCGACCTGCTGGAGAAGGAGAACCTGGTGCAGTCGGCTGCCGACCTGGCACCGCATTTCGAACGTGTGCTGCACGGAGTCAAGGGCGCGAAGAACATCGTCGACATTCGCAACTACGGCCTGGCCGGTGCCATCCAGATTGCCGCGCGGGACGGGGATGCCATCGTGCGTCCGTTCGAGATCGCCATGAAGCTGTGGAACGCCGGCTTCTATGTTCGCTACGGCGGCGACACCCTGCAGTTCGGCCCGACTTTCAACACCACCCCGCAAGAACTGGATCGCCTGTTCGATGCGGTGGGCGAAGCGATCAACCAGGTCGGCTGATCCCTCTCTTTATATAAGCAGGCGCGCGGTGCCGCGCCTGAACCCCCTTTCTGGAGTTCTGCATGAGCATTGTTCAGCATCTGATCCACGGTGAAATGGTTTCAAGCGGTGAGCGCACCGCCGATGTGTTCAACCCGTCCACCGGCCAGGCGGTACGCAAGGTGGCGCTGGCCAGCCGGGAAACCGTGCAGCAGGCCATCGATTCGGCCAAGTCGGCATTCCCGGCCTGGCGCAATACCCCGCCGGCCAAGCGGGCCCAGGTGATGTTTCGCTTCAAGCAACTGCTTGAGCAGAACGAGTCGCGCATTGCGCAGATGATCAGCGAAGAGCATGGCAAGACCCTCGAGGATGCGGCGGGTGAACTCAAGCGCGGTATCGAGAACGTCGAGTTCGCCTGCGCTGCCCCCGAAGTGCTCAAAGGCGAATACAGCCGCAACGTGGGCCCGAACATCGATGCATGGTCCGACTTCCAGCCGCTGGGCATCGTTGCGGGGATCACCCCGTTCAACTTCCCGGCCATGGTGCCGCTGTGGATGTACCCGCTGGCGATTGCCTGTGGCAACTGCTTCATTCTCAAACCGTCCGAACGCGATCCGAGCTCGTCGCTGTTCATTGCCCAGCTGTTGCTGGAAGCCGGCTTGCCCAAGGGCGTGCTGAACGTGGTGCATGGCGACAAGGTGGCGGTGGACGCGCTGATCGAAGCCCCAGAGGTCAAGGCGCTGAGCTTTGTGGGCTCCACGCCGATTGCCGAGTACATCTATGCCGAGGGCACTCGTCGTGGCAAGCGTGTGCAGGCGCTGGGTGGTGCGAAGAACCACGCGGTGCTGATGCCCGATGCCGACCTGGACAACGCGGTCAGCGCACTGATGGGCGCGGCGTACGGTTCGTGCGGTGAACGCTGCATGGCAATCTCGGTAGCGGTGTGCGTGGGTGACCAGGTAGCCGATGCACTGGTGGCCAAGCTGGTGCCGCAGATCAAGGCGCTGAAGATCGGTGCCGGTACCAGTTGCGGCCTGGACATGGGGCCGCTGGTGACTGCGGCTGCGCGCGACAAGGTGGTTGGCTATATCGATGACGGCCTGGCCGCCGGTGCCGAATTGGTGGTGGACGGCCGCGGCTACAGTGTTGCGGGGCATGAGCAAGGTTACTTCGTGGGCGGTACGCTGTTCGATCGGGTCAGCCCCGAGATGCGTATCTATAAGGAAGAGATCTTCGGCCCGGTGCTGTGTGTGGTACGGGTGAACAGCCTCGAGCAGGCCATGCAGTTGATCAACGATCATGAATACGGCAACGGCACCTGCATCTTCACCCGGGATGGGGAAGCGGCGCGTCTGTTCTGCGACGAGATCGAAGTGGGCATGGTGGGGGTCAACGTTCCGTTGCCGGTGCCGGTGGCCTATCACAGCTTCGGTGGCTGGAAGCGCTCGCTGTTTGGCGACCTGCATGCCTACGGCCCGGATGGCGTGCGCTTCTATACCCGGCGCAAGGCGATCACCCAGCGTTGGCCGCAGCGCGCCAGCCATGAAGCATCGCAGTTCGCATTCCCAAGCCTTTGAGGTCGGGCTGAAAGGAGGGAGGCCGCAAGGCCTCCCTCTTTTGTTTTTCAGCGTTTTTGACCGATGTGACAGATTTATTGCGAGTAGCGCTTGACGGGTTTCCAGAAGTCTTTATACTTCGCCCCACTTCCAGCGTAGCAGGAACGAAAAACTCCTTGAATATCAATGGGTTGGACGTTTCAGGTCAGGCTGGAGGTGCTTCGATCGAAAGATCGGCAGCGGTGAAAAAGGTGGTTGACAGCAGGTTGTAACGCTGTAGAATTCGCCTCCCGCTACGAGAGATCGAAGCGAGTCAAGTGTTTGAAGTGAAACGAAAAACTTCAAAATAAACGCTTGACAGACTCTGAGGAAAGCGTAGAATGCGCGCCTCGGTTGAGACGAAAAGTTCTTGACCAACCGCTCTTTAACAATTGAATCAAGCAATTCGTGTGGGTGCTTGTGAGCTCAGACTGATAGTCAGAAAGATTATCAGCATCACAAGTGACTGCACGAAAATCGAAAGATTTGAAAGTAAGTCATTTGAGAATGCTGAGCCAAGTTTAGGGTTTTCTCAAAACCCAAGCAGTATTGAACTGAAGAGTTTGATCATGGCTCAGATTGAACGCTGGCGGCAGGCCTAACACATGCAAGTCGAGCGGATGAGAAGAGCTTGCTCTTCGATTCAGCGGCGGACGGGTGAGTAATACCTAGGAATCTGCCTGGTAGTGGGGGACAACGTTTCGAAAGGAACGCTAATACCGCATACGTCCTACGGGAGAAAGCAGGGGACCTTCGGGCCTTGCGCTATCAGATGAGCCTAGGTCGGATTAGCTAGTTGGTGAGGTAATGGCTCACCAAGGCTACGATCCGTAACTGGTCTGAGAGGATGATCAGTCACACTGGAACTGAGACACGGTCCAGACTCCTACGGGAGGCAGCAGTGGGGAATA
>OLII01000357.1_pt1 | contig 17768 bp, 13 predicted proteins | sample 1609481 | NCBI WGS metagenome assembly OLII01 (sample SAMN05416859, study PRJEB24817) | seawater metagenome | isolation source: Sea water | place: Canada:Atlantic | collected 2013-11 | reverse complement strand
GATCGTCGGCAGCGTCAGATGTGTATAAGAGACAGTCAGAAATATCATTGCCTTGTTTGATTGTGCTTTGAATATTTCTAAAAACCCTCCTGACATCAGAAAAAGCATTCGAGTCATAGTTATTAAAGCTGTTTTCGGGGAGCATATTTAAAATAAATTCTCGATTATAAATATTATTATTAACATCGCTCCATGGCAGTTCAACTAAACCCCCAACTCTATTTTGAGCTTGTTGAAATTCGTCCCAACGGGTTTCACTATCTGTCACTATAATTGAACCTGTAACTTGGGCAGTAAACATAGCCATTTCAAAGTTAGGAACTAAGCTAAATAAATGTAGTTGGCCATCTTTAGACACATCTAAATCTTGAAGTAATGCCAATGGATCTGCTTTAGCCTTTTCCTTGAAGTTTAGCTGTAGTTCATTTACCTTTTCATCATTAAGCTCAGGCATTTTTTGTCGTATTTGTTGCTTTTGAGCTGCTTCAGGTAAACATGTTATAACTCGTTCAAAGACTTCGGAATTTAATTTTTCTAAGATGTTTATATCATTTGGGCTAACCGTAGCATTCCCTTTTCTGCTCTCAACAATACGTATCATTTCCCTTTTTAAATGTTCATCAAATGATGTTGGATCAGGGATTAAGTTTATGATTCCTTTATGTACAAGTGGTTCAATAGTGAGTAACAGTAATACGTTCTTTAATGTATCAAGCTTGAATTGCTCAGGGTGCTCGATTGGACTGAATTTTGGATTGATTCCATTCGGGTACATAAGAGGGTTTATAAGTAAAACCTCATCAAAATAAGGAGTGATACCTATGGCTGATTTACAAATAAACCTCGGATCTAGAAGTCCACTATAAATAGCTCTTAGTTTATCATCAGGCTTTGGTAGTAAATCGTATATATCGGTAGAACGTGGCCACAAAAATCCATAATATCGATATAATTCTGAAATTTGTTCACCAGATATGTTTCTTCTTACGTCATCCCACTCAGCACCTTTTTTATTCAGTCCAAAAATGTCTTTGATAGCACGGTACAAGCCTAAATTTCGCTCTCTAATACTAAGCGCAGTCCATGAGGTTCTCTGTTTTTCTGGTTTGTCTCTACAACACTTTTTATATTTTCTACCACTTCCGCAACCACATAGATCATTGGGCCTTATCTGACTTTCGTTAATATTTTTTAATAAATGTTTACTTACAGGTTCTGTTCGACCAAAAGCATCTTGATAGTGTGATGTGCCGTCTGCATACCCGACAATAATTTCACCCGAAAATTCTGATATCTGATTTTTAGGTGGCAATAACACGTCCTTTAAATCAGCCCAGTTTTCTTGCATATGCTTTTCAGGATAAAGCCATTCTTCTTTTCCCGCAGCTATAAATTGCTTAGCCCGTCTTTTCAAAATTAGGTTTATTTTAAGAACATCTTCCTCAGACAAATCGCGAGTTCTTATCATAGAGTCGGTTTTAGCTAAAGTTTGCCTCACCCTAGCTGGGTTGACTCTATTTTCTAATGGGTTTTGATTTCTGGGATCTTGGGCGTATTCAAGGTTTGTAAGGATCAAGCAATGATTTTGATCCAATGGGTATATTGTTTGGGAGCCTTTTAACGCAATAGATGGGTCATTTGGATAACTACATTCGTTAGACTCAGGATCTAAAGCATGGTTATAGATTGTTACAGGGTGGTCTGTAACGATAAATTTTACTAGAGAGTTGTTTGCCGAAACAATCTCGCGAACACCTTCCGTCCATAAGGTGCAATTTAGATTTTGCAGCTTCTGCATCTCAACCATTAATTCAACTTGACTGAGTTCAGGATAATTACTTTGTATCCAGTCGAGTCCTTTAATGGACCTTATTCTTTGAGAGTCTATAAAGGAGAAGAAGCTTTCGAAATTAACGCGCCATTGCTCCGCGTCATCCTGAATAAAAGCTCTTATTGCATTCGCACCTTTATCATCAATTTCACCAAAAAGAATTCGCTCGACTTCGTCGTTAATGTCTTCCCCAAAGAAGGTGGTGTACAAATCAGTCTTATAGAAACAAGTGGATGTATAACACCACTTCTTATCATGCAAAGCTTTAACTTGCCCATTAGGTAACGTAATCGTATCAGGTTGCATATTCAAATATCGAAGTTGCTGTTTCCCGGCTAATAAAAAGCCTTTCTGATACCATTGAGGTACGTAGTGATTGTCCCTAGTTTTTACCATTTCATTCCCTCTATAACTATTTCTTATATGGGGACACCATTGAGTTTCTCAACGAGGCATCTATTGAATTTATATTAAAAGACACGTTTAAAGATTTTAAAAAAGCACAGGAACCAGACAGTAAATTCCCGAAACACGTAAAGTTAATCAGTTCCGGTCGATGTTGAGGGTATGGGCTAGAAGTTGGATATAGGTGTAAGCAATTAGTCCTAATTAGCTTCAAATACTCACAGAATATGCACAGGGGCGCTTTTATGAAGTGTTAGTTTATTGTGTATTCTAAGGGGGGATTTAACTTAAAAGTGGTCGGTGATGCAAGATTCGAACTTGCGACCCCTTGGACCCAAACCAAGTGCGCTACCAAGCTGCGCTAATCACCGATTTATGCTGCTTCAACTAAACAGTAGACTGCCTCGTTTCAACGGATGCGGATATTACCGAGTTGCTTCCCCTCAGTCAAACCTTTTTTTTAAATAAATCGCTGTTCGCTTATTTTTAACCCAAGTAGATGATTTGTTCGGCTAACCGCTTAGCTTTCGTTGTTTATTTAATCAATAAATATAGTTAAGTTGTATCCATGCTTTATATCGCTAACTTTTAGCAAGTTTTAATTATTGGGGAATTTTAGCTCTACGCTTAAAGTCGTTTTCTTGATAATAATTACCAAGGGCTTTATCAGTAGCTTTATTAATAAGAGCGAAATATGGTTAGGTCATTTTTATTCACTTTATATTAACATTATCAGTTTCATGTCCCGCTAGAAGGCCTAATACACCTGACTATTGTATACAATGCATGAATAATATAAGTGAAATAGCTCAAGTTACAGATTTGCGCTAACTACTAGGCATGTTACACAAAGTAAACCTACAACAGGCCAAAGTTTTATGGCAAAATAGCGGCGTTTTTTTTATACATAAACCAAGGTAATAGTAGAGTTATGACAGCATCATTGATCGATGGCAAATTAATTGCCAAACAACTTAGAGATTCAGTTAAAGAAAAAGTAAGTCTACGCATTAATAATGGAAAAAGAGCACCTGGTTTAGCCGTTATATTGGTGGGCTCTGATCCTGCCTCAGAAGTATACGTAGGCAGTAAAAGAAAAGCCTGTGAAGAGGTTGGCTTTGTCTCACGCTCTTATGACCTACCAAGCACAACCTCAGAGCAAGAGTTACTTAGCTTAATAAGTGATTTAAATGTTGATGATGCTATCGACGGAATTTTAGTTCAATTGCCTTTACCTGAGGGTTTAAACTCAGATCTCATCATAGAGCACATTAACCCACTTAAAGATGTTGATGGCTTCCACCCTGCTAATGTTGGTAAATTAGCGTTAAGACAACCAGGCTTAAGACCATGCACACCAAAAGGCATAGTCACCTTAATCAAGTCTACCGGAGTCGATCCAAAAGGCTTAGATGCTCTTGTTATTGGTGCTTCTAACATTGTTGGACGCCCAATGACATTAGAACTGTTATTAGCCAAGTGTACAGTTACTACAACACATCGATTCACTAAAGACTTAGAGCAAAAAGTTCGCAACGCTGACCTGATTGTTGTTGCTGTAGGTAAGCCTCACTTTATTCCTGGAGAATGGATAAAAGAAGGTGCAATAGTTATCGATGTTGGTATCAACCGTTTAGACAGTGGCAAGCTTGTTGGTGATGTTGATTTTGATATTGCCAAAGAAAGCGCTGCTTATATTACTCCTGTTCCCGGTGGCGTTGGTCCTATGACAGTGGCAAGCTTAATTGAGAATACGCTAATCGCTTGCGAGCAATCAAATAAATAAATAAATAAATAGTCATTAAGTACACTACTCGCTTTACAGCATAAAAAAAGGGTGAACACTTATGGTGTTCACCCTTTTTAGTTATTACATAACTAAATAATTATAGTTAACTAAATGATTAAGCTTTGCGCCAAGTGGTTTTCCCTGCACTATCTTCTAGCACAATATTCATAGCATTAAGCTTGTCACGAGCATCATCAGCAAGACCCCAGTCTTTGTCTTCACGCGCTTGGTTACGTTGTAGAATAAGCGCTTCAATTACGGCTACTTCATCGTTATCATTATTACCTTGCAAGAAGCCCGCTGGCTCGAGTTGTAATAGACCTATAATTTCACCTAAGCCAACAAGCGTTGACGCTAAATCACTAGCGCGCGCATTATCATTTTCAGCCTTGGCAACGTTAAGCTCTTTCACTGTTTCAAAGAAAACAGCTAAGGCTTGCGGCGTATTAAAGTCATCATCCATCGCTTGGCAAAATTGTTTAACGTAAGGTGAGCTTTTATCTAATTTATAGCCATCAATCAAGTTCACATCACGTAAAGCAGTATAAATACGTTCTAATGAAGATCTTGCCTGGGTTAAGTTATCTGTAGAGTAATTTAACTGACTACGATAATGCCCTGTGGTTAAAAAATAACGGACGGTTTCAGCATCATATTGTGCTAATACATCACGTATAGTGAAAAAATTACCTAATGACTTAGACATCTTTTCTTGATCAACTTGCACCATACCTGTGTGCATCCAATAATTTACATACGGAGTATCAAGCGCACAGCAGCTTTGTGCCACTTCATTTTCATGATGCGGGAAGGTTAAATCTGAGCCACCGCCATGGATATCAAAGTGATGACCAAGCTCTTTAGCATTCATAGCAGAACACTCAATATGCCAACCTGGACGACCTTCACCCCAAGGAGATGACCAACTTGGCTCGCCTGGCTTAGCTGATTTCCATAGAACAAAATCAAGAGGATTATCTTTATTATTATCCACTTCAACACGAGAGCCTGCTTGTAATTGCTCAAGATTTTGACCACTCAACTTACCATAATCAGCATAGCTAGACACATTAAACAGTACATCACCTTGACCTGCTTCACGATTATCACCTGATACATAAGCGTGTCCCTTAGTAACTAAGGTTTCAATCATGGATATAATTTCATCCATATGCGTGGTTACGCGCGGCTCAAGATCGGGGCGTGCCATATTTAAAGCATCGAAATCTTCATGCATAGCTGCAATGGTTCGCTCGGTTAGTGCTTCGGGCGTTTCGTTATTTTCGTTAGCTCGGTTAATGATTTTATCTTCAACATCGGTGATGTTACGAACATAATTTACTTCATAACCAGAAAACCTTAGGTAACGGGAGATATTATCAAAGCTGATGTAAGTACGGCCATGCCCTATATGGCATAAGTCATAAACGGTGCAACCACAAACATATAAGCCCACTTTACCTGGATTAATTGGTGTAAAAGTTTCTTTTTGACGACTTAAGGTGTTGTATATCTGCAACATGAGGTTATATGACTCCAACTGAGGTGTGTTAAATAAAATAAGCTGTAGATTGTACCTGAACTAAGCTAAAGGATCATCATGACTAATACCAAATACATCAATTAATTGATGCAATTGCGATAATGCACTTTTTAATAAGTTAGCGTACAATTACGCCATTAATTTATTTGCAATAACTTTGAACTGAATAAGAGACTATTATGATCACATTTAAAACAAACCTTGGCGATATTAAAATAGCTTTAGACTTTGATAACGCACCAGTAACGGCGAAAAACTTCCAACAGTATGTTGAAGAAGGTCACTACAATGGCACTATTTTTCATCGAGTAATTAAAGGTTTTATGGCACAAGGCGGTGGCTTTGCTCCTGGTTTAGAAGAAAAAGAAACGCGTGCAAGTATCCAAAATGAAGCAAACAATGGTTTAAGTAACAAGCGTGGAACACTGGCGATGGCTCGTACACAAGAGCCACATTCTGCATCAGCACAATTCTTTATCAACTTAACAGATAATAACTTCTTAGACTTTACCGCTGAAAATATGCAAGGCTGGGGTTACTGTGTATTTGGTGAAGTTGTTGAAGGTATGGACATTGTTGATAAAATGACATTGATTGAAACTGGCAATATGTATGGTCACGGCGATGTACCTAAAGATGATATTGTTATTGAATCAGCAACCGCTGAGTAATCGACTTTAGTAATGATAAACAAGAATAAAGCAGCCATTAGCTATTTCATTGCTGACTTACACTTGACTCAAAACAGGCCTGATATCAGTGCCTGTTTTTTTCGCTTCCTCGAAACTGACGCAATTAAAGCTGAAAAACTTTATATATTAGGAGACTTATTTGAAGCTTGGGTTGGAGATGATGATGATAGCCCTTACCTCAGAGATGTTGCTCAAGCACTATCAAAATTAAGTGAAACTGGGACTGATATATATTACATCCACGGTAATAGAGATTTCCTTATTGGTACACGTTATGCCAAGCAAGCAAGTATGACCCTTTTACCCGAGGTTGACACTATTGATCTTTATGGTCAACACGTTGTCATTATGCACGGAGACACGCTTTGCACCCGTGATGTTGCTTATCAAGCCTTTCGAAAGAAATCCAGGTCTTGGTGGTGGCAAGGGATAGTAAAAAGCTTACCGTTATTTATCCGTAAAAAGATGGCAGCAGATTACCGAAAGAGAAGTGCAGAAGCTACGGCTATGAAGTCACAAGAAATTATGGATGTCACGAAAACTGAAGTTATTAAGTGCCTTGAGTTATACCAAAGTCAATTGCTGATACATGGCCACACTCACAGACCTGCTGTTCACGATATTAAAGCAAACGGCAAAAAAGCTCAGCGCATCGTTTTAGGTGATTGGTACGAGCAAGGTGCTTGGTTAAAAGCAACACCTGATTCAATAGAGTTATTAAATAAGCCGCTGCAACACAGTTAACACTCAATAATACTTGTCAGAATATCAAGCGATTTTATTTCCTTGATATTCTTCTTTCCCGTTAAGCCGGAACTCCTGAGTGAAACTTAAAATCCTCATCTGGAGAAGAAATCAACTCCGCTTCTACTTTGGCAAAATATGCAATGCGCTCACTAACATCGCCGCCAGCAACTTGCTCAGCAAGTGCTAAATAATCTTGATAATGCCTCGCTTCACTTCTTAATAATGACACATAAAACTTATTTAGATCATCATCTAAATGCGGCGCAAGTTTAGCAAAACGCTCACAAGACCTTGCTTCAATAAATGCACCAATGATTAACTTATCAATTAACGCATTTGGCTCATACGTTGTAACATGTTTCATCATCCCTTTAGCATATCGGCCAGCGGTAATACCATCAAAAGGAATATCACGCTTAACCATAATTTCTAGTACTTGATAGAAGTGATGCAGCTCTTCTTTAATTAGCAATACCATTTTATCGATAAGTTCCTGTCCATAAGGCGAGTTACCTTGGGCAGTGTTACTTTTAGGTACGATTGCTTTTGATAGATTATTTTTATTAGCGAGGGAGGCTAGATCGCCCTTCTTTTTATATAAGAACTCTTCATAAGGTGTGAACCACTCAAGTAACACCTTGCTACTCTCTTTATCAACCGCATATTTTCGAATCAAGAACATGGCTGTTTGACCCGCTTTTAGCTCACACGCAAGATGATCACGTAATATTACCGGCAAGTTTTCAGGTTTCTTGGCTTCATTGATCCAGGCATCAGGTGTTTGACAAGATAAGAATTTCAAAATCGGTTCAAGTAATTGCTCTGCTTCTGTCATCTGTTTTCTCTACCTCAAATAGCAAGGCGTTGGGATAAGTATAAATAATTGCGCTATTTTAAGAGTCTCTTTCTTGAGATACTAGTAAAATATCTTTTTTACTTTACATAGATCAAACTTATGTCATCAACTTTTAAAAACAACCTGACAAAAAAAGACGCTGCCCATAAGCTCACTCAAAAGCATAAAGATTTAGTTCACAGTGAAGGTATGAAGGTTAGCTCTCACGTACAACGTGAAACAGATGATTGGATAGTTAACACCTTGATGATTGATGGTGTTGACGTACCCTATAAATATAAACGTAAAAAAATTTATAAAAGCTTAAAAGGTCAAAGAGTTAACTTAACCTATTACCCTGATACAGAATCAATTGCAGGCTTTGATATTGAAGTAATGTCTATTGTTCGAATAAAAGTTAGCTAAAAGAAAACTTAAAGATACTTTAAAGATAATTTAAAGGTAACTTAAAGATAATCCCCTATTTCATTATCGCATAAAAGTATTAAAAACACTTTCGATAGAGCTTTATTGTTTATTTATCCATCAACACTTGACGGATCACCTTATTTCTCTCATAAATATAGATGTAATAATAAGAGTACTGATGGCTTAATTATTGTTGTTTTTGACTAAAAAGTACTTTCACAACACTACGTGCGAGAGGATTGATTATGATACTAAACCATATATGGGGACTTTATGCTCACCCAAAAGAAGAGTGGCATGTTATTGAAAAGCGTCATGAAAGCTTAAGTTATAGCTTAATTCACATTTTAACCATAGCGCTAATACCTGCTATTTGTAGTTATTATGCTGCTGCTTATATTGGCTGGACTATTGGTGTTGGCGACCCAATAAGAATTAGCACACAAAGTGCCCAAATCATGGCTGTGAGTATGTATTTTGCTCTAATCTTTGGTGTGTTTGCTTTAGCCTACCTTATTCAGTGGATGGCTAAAACCTTCGACTCTAAACCAGACTTTGTACAAGCATTAGAGCTTGCTGCTTATACAGCTACACCATTACTGATGGTTGGTGTAACAGCGCTATTCCCTGTGCTTTGGTTTGTCGCTTTAGCTGGACTAGCCGCTGTCGCCTATTCTGTTTACTTATTGTATTCAGGTGTTCCTATTATGATGAACATCCCTGAAGAGAAAGGCTTTATCTATTCAAGCTCAGTAGTGACTTGTGGCTTAGTGCTATTAGTATCTTTAATGGCCTTCACGGCAATGATGTGGACAATGGGCTTTGGGCCTGAGTTTGTTTCATAACCTTTAATTGCCTTATGTTTATTCGCTTAATATGAAAGCAAAGGGTATATAAATCAAAAGCCTAATTTCTAAAATAGAAATTAGGCTTTTTTAGTTAACCCCTGCGAGGGTTAAGAGATATGCTAACCACTTGAAATAATTAAATTGAAAATTATCCCGAGTTAAGGTTAGTTACTCAATCAATGGGTTTTGACCAATATATCGCTATTCTGCACCTTCGTTATGCATATCGATAATTGAATCAGCATTTTTATCTGACTCTTCTTTGCTGGTATTGTTGCGCAAAGCATCAAGCCTTTCTAAGTAGTCCTGATTGATATCATTAGTTACATAGTTACCATCAAATACTGACGTATCAAAAGTCTTAATTTCAGGGTTACCTGAGCTAACTGCAGTAATGAGATCTTCAATTGATTGGAAGATTAACTTATCAGCACCAATTAAATTACAAATATCGTCTAACTCACGACCATGGGCAATCAACTCATTTGCACTTGGCATATCGATACCATAAACGTTAGGGAATCTTACTTCTGGCGCCGCTGAAGCAAAATAAACTTTATTTGCACCAGATGCACGTGCCATCTCAATGATTTGCTCTGAGGTTGTACCTCTTACAACAGAGTCATCAACTAAAAGTACATTCTTACCTTTAAACTCTGCGCTAATAGCATTGAGTTTTTGACGTACTGACTTTTTACGTTGCTCTTGACCAGGCATAATAAAAGTACGACCAATATAGCGGTTTTTAACAAAACCTTGGCGATAAGGTAAATCTAGTTCGTTAGCTATTTGCAGTGCAATATCACATGATGTTTCAGGGATAGGGATAACAACGTCGATATCAACATCTTGCCATTCATTAGCAATCTTTTTACCAAGCTTTGTGCCCATTTCAACGCGTGAAGCGTAAACAGACATTTTGTCCATTGTAGAGTCTGGGCGAGCAAAATAGACAAACTCAAAGATACATGGACTATACACAGGATTTTCTGCACATTGCTGGCTATGAATCTGACCATTTTCAGAGAAGAAGATCGCTTCGCCCGGTGCAACGTCACGTACAAACTCAAACGAACAAGCATCAAGGGCAACTGACTCAGAAGCTACCATGTATTCAACACCCTGCTCGGTTTCACGCTTACCAAAAACCAGTGGACGAATACCATTAGGGTCGCGAAAAGCAACCATGCCGTGACCAACAATAAGTGCCACACTAGCGTATGCACCACGAACACGTTTATGAACATTTGTTACCGCATTAAAAATGTCATCTGGTGTTAAAGCAATATTTTCACTTTGCTGTAACTCATGCGCTAAAATATTGAGTAATACTTCAGAGTCAGAGGTGGTATTAACATGACGGCGAGCTTCATTAAACAACCAAGTTCTTAACTCATCTGCATTGGTTAAGTTACCATTGTGCGCTAACGATAAGCCAAACGGAGAGTTTGCATAAAATGGTTGAGCTTCAGAAGAGCTTGAAGTTCCTGCGGTTGGGTAGCGAATATGGCCAATGCCAATATTCCCCTGTAAACGATGCATGTGGCGAGTATGAAATACATCTTTTACTAAGCCATTCGCTTTACGTAATCTAAACGTATTATTATGAATCGTTACAATGCCCGCGGCATCTTGGCCACGATGCTGAAGTACAGTTAATCCGTCATATAAGTACTGACTAACAGGGGTTTTACCAACAATACCGACAATGCCACACATGAATTTTTCTCCACAAAAAAGTATTTGCAATATCTATAGGGTTAGAGCGTTATGCTCGAAATGGAATTATCCATCTTTATAATTTTCAATGGTAAATGAGGTTGTCTCATTTACCTTTAGCCGCAAAAATTGCAGCTAAACTAAAAAGCTTGATGATTCTTTAAGGTATTCAAAAAACCATACAACAATTAACTTAAACTCAGGGATCAGAATTGAACTTTGCCACCAAGTTGAATTCGGCGCACCAGTAAAGGAGTCGATAAAAAATAAAATAGCACTGATGATCAGAACGCCCCGTAAGGCACCAAAAACTAAACCTAATATTCGGTCTGTGCCTGACAACCCTGTTTTACTAACGAGTTGTCCAATAAGATAGTTAACTAAAGCACCGAGTACTAGGGTGGTAATAAAGAGGATGGTTACCGCTGCGGCATTACGCAAGAATTGGTCTGAAATATTTGTAAGAAGATTTGCTAGGTTCGCGTAAAAAGTACTGGCGATAAAGAAGGCACTGATCCAAATCACTAATGATACCGCTTCTTTTACAAAACCACGTACCAAACTAACTAGCGTTGAAAGGCCTATAACGGCCAAAATGGCGTAATCAATCCAAACCATAACTTGAGTGTTTCTCGTTGAGTTTCTCTAATTTAGAGGCGCGCATTCTATCAGAATTAACTAAATAATACCTAGTTTTTTTATCTTTAAGGATTACTTTGTCGGCTCGAAGCGAGCGACTTTGCCCTGAATTCCTGTAAGTTGTTTTAAAGCTGGCAGTTTCTTAGCTATTGATGATTTTATCAGTTCAGGGCCTATGATCACTTTAGTTAAGGTACCCTTTTTTGTTTTAATTGGTTTGGTAAAAGCCACATAACCTTTAGCTTTTAGCTTTTTCAGCAATTGAGCAACGTTTTCTTTATCTTTAAAGCTGCCTAAGTGTATAACCCAAGCTTCTTTGGCAATCGCTTTTTCAGGCAACTTTTTACTCACCGTTTTAGGCTTTGATGCTACTTTTTTCTCTGGTGTTGGTTTATCGGCGGTGGTTGCGGTTGTGCTACTACGCTTATTAAGCAATTGCTTATTTTCTTCTTGCTTGGCGATCGCGTTGTTGTTGGCAGCTTCATCAGGCGAGGTTTCATCAAGAGCAACTTCTGCAGATACAGGCGTGACTTTTTGCCTGGTTAACTTATCTTCTGGAAAAGGCTTATTGGTTAGTTTTCCTGAGAACACTTCAGCTTTAGGGATCGCTTCAAAATCGGCTTGATAAGATTGCTTTTCGCCATCAAGTACATCGGGTAGAAATATAATAACCACAGCTGCCACAATAATTGTACCAACTAGGCGGTTTTGAAACGGTGTAGACAAGTGATGCTCCTAAAAAAATAAACGTTAACGAAACTAATGAACTATCAAGCCTTTAGTTGCGCTCTTATTTGTGCAACAGTGAAAAAAGAGCCAAAGACAAGAATTAAATCGGTAGAACTCGCCTGCTTGCTTGCCATTTTAAATGCCTCGTCGACATTGTCAAAACAATTAATCGCCTCAGTGAAAACGCTTAAGCTTTTTTTCATCACTTGTGAAGAAGCCGCTCTTGGTACATCTAATGCGCCGGTATACCACTCATCTATTTCGTTTTCTAATGCGCGTAAGCTCGCGTTAATATCTTTATCGCCTAGCATAGCCACTACGGCGAATATTCTTTTATACTTTCCAGCTTGTTTCAATTGCTGTACATGGGCAGCTAAATAGCGAGTAGCTTGTGGGTTATGGCCAACATCTAAAATAATATCACAGTGCTCTGACTGCTCAATAAGCTCTGTTCTGCCAGCAACCTTTGTTTGTGCAATAATATCGTTAACAAAATCACTGGTTAATTCAATATGTAGTTGTTCTAACACCATTAGCGCCGTAGCGGCATTATCTTGTGGTATGAATGTACTAGCTAAGTTAGTTAAGCGATTAGCTTTCGATTGCCAAGTCCATTGGTCTTGTATATTTTCTACCGAAAACTCTTGTTGGCGCACAAATAAGTTATCACCATGTACAGCCTTTAAACTTGCAGCATGGTTTAAGATAGACTGGGGCGGCTGTAGATCGCCAACAATTTTAATTTGTTGCTCTCGCATTATCCCCGCTTTTTCAAAACCTATCGCCTCTCTGTCGTTTCCTAAAAATGCCTGATGATCAAGATCGATTGTGGTGATTACTGCAACATCTGCATCAATAATGTTAGTCGCATCTAAACGCCCACCTAGCCCGACTTCTAAAATGATAAAATCAGGCTTAAGTTTCATTAACACTAACAATGAAGCTAGCGTTGTGTATTCATAGTAGCTAAGCGATATTTCTGCACGTACTTGCTCTATGCGCTCAAATGCATCGATAAGTGGCTTGTCTGCTATATCTTGTTTATTTATTCGTAAACGTTCGTTAAAACGTTCAATATGGGGAGAGGAATATACCGCGACACTGGGTGTGATATTTTCTTTTACGCTGTTCAATAAAGCATTTTCGATAAACGCACACGTTGTACCTTTTCCGTTAGTACCGGCAACGGTAATAACCTTGGCAAAACTTAAATCAATTGCTAAACGTTCAGCGACTTGGCTTATACGAGTTAAACCAAGATCTATTTCTGTACTGTGAAGGTTTTCTAAATAAGAAAGCCACTGATCGAGATTTTTAAAATCTTGATAGTGGCTTGAATTTGCTTTTGACATTTATATAATCAACAAATGATAGTAGTTAATTGGGCTATGTCGTTACTTTAACATAAAGTGTAGTTACGAAACTACGCTTACTTGCCCCATAAATTTGCCAAGCATACGAGAGAGTGTAGTTCTCATTTCACGACGATCGATAATCATATCAATTGCGCCTTTCTCTAATAAAAACTCACTGCGTTGGAAACCTTCAGGTAGTTTTTCTCTTACCGTTTGCTCGATAACACGAGGGCCGGCAAAACCAATTAGCGCTTTAGGCTCTGCAACATTAATATCGCCTAACATTGCTAAACTAGCAGATACACCACCCATGGTAGGATCAGTTAATACTGATACATAAGGCAGACCTTTTTCACTCATTTTAGCTAATGCTGCACTGGTTTTCGCCATTTGCATCAAAGAAAAAAGTGCTTCTTGCATACGAGCACCACCACTGGCTGAGAAACAAACAAACGGTATGTTATGCTCTAAACAGTATTCAACACCTTTAACAAAACGGGCGCCAACAACAGAAGCCATTGAACCACCTAAAAAAGAAAATTCAAATGCAGCGGCAACAATTGGCATACCATTTAACTCACCTTTCATTACAACTAAGGCATCTTTTTCACCGGTATTCTTTTGAGCTGCGCTAATACGATCTTTGTATCGTTTTGAGTCTTTAAACTTCAAAATATCTTGCGCTTCAAATTCTTCGCCAAGTTCTAAACGGTTGTTTTGATCTAAGAAGCTATCAATACGCTTACGTGCGCTAATGCGCATATGATGATCACATTTAGGACAAACAGAGATTTGTCGCTCTAATTCTGCTTTATATAGCACGGCGTTACATGAAGTACATTTACTCCACACACCTTCAGGAATATTACTCTTTTGAGTCGTTTTTGCTTTCGGGAGAATTTTTTCTATCCAGCTCATAATTTTATTTTTGCCTGTTGCAACGAAATATCTGTCGATTATTTGATGGATATACGCCATCAAATTCAATTTTTAATAAATGCTTATTATAAACGGCATATTAGACCATAGTATAACCCATACAATATAGAAAAAACTGGTCTGCTCAGTAAATAAATGGATATATTTAGCGGTTTTATCTACAAAAATAATGGCCCAAGACGGCGTTTTGGCAAGTCAAAACATTCTGGATAATCAACATCAACAAAATATAAACCTTCTGGTGGTGCTGTAACACCGGCAACACAACGGTTTTTAGCCAGTAGCACTTCCCTAATCCACTCTGGCGTTTCTTGTGACTGCCCTACTCGCATTAAGCTACCAACAATGTTCCTTACCATATGATGCAAAAAAGCATTGGCCTTAATGTCAACAACAAGGTAATCACCATGACGGGTTACCTGACAATGCTTGATGGTACGAACCGCGGAATGTGATTGACAATGCACGGTGCGATAAGAGGTAAAATCATGCTTACCGATGAGGTGGTTAGCCCCTTGTTGCATAAGTGTTTCGTCTAATGGGAAATGACAATGACTAATGCCATGGCTTAAAATCGCTGAACGTAATCGTTTATTGTAAATGATATAACGATAGTTTCTTGCCGTTGCGCTGAAACGAGCGTGAAATTCTTCATCGACTTGTTTAACCCATGATATGGCGATATCTGAAGGTAAGTGGGTATTTACACCTAGCGTCCAAGAAACATCTTTTCGCTGTTGATTAGTATCAAAGTGGATAACTTGATTGGTTGCATTAACACCCGTATCTGTACGTCCTGCACAAACAACTTCTATCGGTTCATTGGCAATTTTAGATAGTGCTTTTTCAACTTTTTCTTGTACGGTGACAGCGTTATTTTGTCGTTGCCAACCACAATAATTTTTACCATCATACTCAACGCCCAACGCATACCGCATGCAAACCAACCTTTTCTATTGATGAGATTATTTTCGCTGCGCATTATCCTTTATTTTATGCTGTTAGGCTATTGCTCGTTTGCTTAATTCACCCTTAAAATGTATCTAGAATAGCTTGGGCTTGTGCCTTTTGCTCTTCATCACCTTTAGCAATCACTTCTTGTAAAATAACTTGAGCTTGCTCTTCATCACTCATTTCAATATACATTTTTGCTAAGTCTAGTTTGCTAGACATTGAACCATTCTCATCGACATCAACTTCATTGTCATTTTCGGCAAACTGCCCTAAACCAACATCAATATTGGTCTTTTCATAAGGCTCGCTATCATCGACTTCATCTAATGTATCAGAAAGTAAATCATCGACAGAAACAAAGTCGCTCGCTTCTTCGCCTGCAGCACTTTGCTCTTCAACTGCTATCTCTTTTGGCTTTTCAACAAGTTCATCGCCAATGTCGTCAAGTAAAATTTCATTAACTTCATCTTCTGAAGCGACAGATGACTCTTCTTCGATATTTGCTAGTAGCTCATCAAAATCAACATTATCAAGCTCTTCGATAACCTCGATTTCTGACTCTGGCTTCTCTTCATCATCAGTTTCTGATAACAACTCTGCTAGAATATCTTCATCTGAGAAATCTGGAGCTAACTCAACAGCATCATTTACAGACAGTTGCTCCTCACTATCAATGTCAGCTTGCTCGTCAGTTGGTAAGTCTTTTAAAGCTGCATCAGCTAACTCAGTTAAGCTGTCACCAATGTCATCTTCTGCAACTTCACTAGCATCAATTGCTTCATCTGATTCAGTGTTCGATTCAGAAACTGTATCGGCGATAAGTGCATCAATATCCAATTCTTCATCAATAACGCTAGCTTCATCATCGCTATCATCGCTTTCTTTGGCTGTACTCTCTTGAACAGAAGCCCCTTCAACGATACTTTCTTTGGCAATAATGTCGCTAAAATCAGCTGTGAGGAATGGCGTTACATATTCAGCAGTAAATTCAGCAATTTTAGCCTCATTTTCGGCAATCTCAGCTTGAATTTTCTGCTCTTGCTCAGTTAGTAAATCTTCAACATTTTTACTAGTGTCTTGAGTTTCTGCTGCCGGTAAATCATCTGATTCAGCTACATCAGTAGCTTCTTCTTTAGGCTGTTGTTTCGACTGTTCGTTAATCTCTGTCGCTTCTGGCGATGCGCCTTCTGCTGCTAATAGTGCATCAATATCATCAGGATCGGTGACATCAGCATCTAAGTCTTCGGCTGACGCAGCTTCTGGAGCAGCGGCGGCGTCAAGTAATGCATCGATATCATCCGGGTCGGTGACATCAGCATCTAAATCATCAACGGGTGCCGGTGCTGCTTTTTCAGGAGCAGCAGCTTCTGCATCAAGTAATGCATCAATATCATCAGGGTCGGTGACATCAACATCTAAGCCTTCTGTTGGTGCCGGTGCTGCTTTTTCTGGACTAACAGCTTCAGGGGCTGCAGCTGCCGCAAGTAATGCATCAATATCATCAGGGTCGGTGACATCAGCATCTAAATCATCAACTGGTGCCGGCGCTGCTTTATCTGGACTAGCAGCTTCTGGAGCAGCAGCGGCGTCAAGTAATGCATCAATATCATCAGGGTCAGTGACATCGGCGTCTAAGTCTTCAGCTGTCGCTGGTGCTGCTTTTTCAGGAGCAGCGGATTCTGGAGCAGCAGCTTCGGCAAGTAACGCGTCAATATCATCAGGCTCGGTGACATCAGCATTTTCCGAAGGTGCTTCTGCATCAAGTAGCGCATCAATATCATCAGGATCGGTGACATCAGCATTTTCAGCAGGAGCTTCTGCGTCAAGTAGTGCATCAATATCATCAGGGTCGGTGACATCAGCATCTGCAGCTGGGGCTTCATCTATTGGCTCTTCTTTAACGTCAAGCTCATCACTTCCTAGATCATCAAGATCACCTAGGTCTCCTAGAAGGCTATCTAAATCATCTTGATTAAGCTCTCCTCCTTCAAGCTCTTCGGTGGCATCTTCTGAGCTAGAGTCGTCATCTAAGCCTGATAGCAATGAATCTAAATCACCTTGGTCTAATTCATTATTATCAAGTACATCACCTTCACTATCATCATCGAGTAATATATCTTCTAAATCATCTAAGCTATCATCATCTAAATGAATTGCATCATCATCAAGCAAGCTGTCATCATTATTATCAATAAGATCAATTGATAAATCATCATCTAGCCCTAGCTCGTCATCAAGGGAAAGATCATCGCTTAAATCCAGTTCACCATCTAAATCCCTGTCTCTTATACACATCTGACGCTGCCGACGATCT
>OLII01000356.1_pt1 | contig 17799 bp, 12 predicted proteins | sample 1609481 | NCBI WGS metagenome assembly OLII01 (sample SAMN05416859, study PRJEB24817) | seawater metagenome | isolation source: Sea water | place: Canada:Atlantic | collected 2013-11 | reverse complement strand
AAGAGCTCATTGCCAAAGGTAAAGAGCAGGGTTACCTAACCTATGCCCAGGTAAACGACCACCTTCCAGATGACATCGCCACACCAGAACAAGTGGAAGATATCATTCGCATGATTAACGACATTGGCATACAAGTAGCTGAATCAGCTCCCGATGCCGATTCGCTATTAATGGGTGACAGTTCAACCGATGAAGCCGCCGCTGAAGAAGCCGCTGCTGCACTTGCCGCTGTTGACAGCGACATTGGTCGCACCACCGACCCAGTGCGTATGTACATGCGTGAAATGGGTACCGTTGAACTACTGACTCGCGAAGGCGAAATAGTCATAGCCAAACGTATCGAAGAAGGCATTCGTGAGGTAATGGCAGCGCTGTCTTATTACCCCGATTCAGTACGCACGGTTTTAGACGCCATTAAAGAATCCATGGCCGATGAAGAAGTAAACCGTCTTGGTGACGTGTTTAACGGCTTTATTGATGCCAGCGACGACGACCCAGTACCGGCTACGCCTATTTCTGCCAAGGTAGAAGAAGAGAAAAAAGAAGGCGATGACAACACCGAAGACGACGATGACGAAGACGACGCACCAACTGGACCAGATCCAGAAGAAGTAAAACGTCGTATGGCCGAAATCGATGAGCAGCTTGGCAAAGTGCTAGCCTCTATTGAAAAGAACGGTCGCGGCAACAAAACTACCGATAAAGAACAAGTTTATCTGTCTGAATTGTTTGCCCCTATTAAGCTTTCTCCTAAATATTTCGATGAACTAGTGGGTCGTGCTCGCGACAACCTAGATCATATTCGCGCACAAGAACGTCAAATCATGATGATCTGTACGCGTAAATGCAAAATGAAGCGCCAAGAGTTCATTAAGTCTTACCAAGGCAACGAAGGCGATGCCGAATGGATTGACGGCTTAATTGATGCTGGAAAAGATTACTCACCAGCATTAACGAACCACAGATACGACTTGCAACGTGCCCAGAAAAAAATTCGCCGCGTATCACTTCGTGTAGGCTTACCAATTGCCGACATCAAAGACATTAACCGTCGCGTATCTATTGGTGAAGCTCGTGCTCGTCGCGCCAAAAAAGAAATGGTAGAAGCTAACCTACGCTTGGTTATCTCTATTGCGAAAAAGTACACCAACCGTGGTTTACAGTTCCTTGATTTGATTCAAGAAGGCAACATCGGTTTGATGAAAGCGGTAGATAAGTTTGAATACCGTCGTGGTTATAAGTTCTCGACCTACGCCACTTGGTGGATTCGTCAGGCTATTACCCGTTCAATCGCCGACCAAGCGCGTACCATTCGTATTCCGGTACACATGATTGAAACCATCAACAAGCTAAACCGTGTTTCACGTCAAATGCTTCAGGAAATGGGCCGTGAAGCCACTCCAGAAGAGTTGGCAGAACGCATGGATATGCCAGAAGATAAGATTCGTAAGGTACTGAAAATTGCCAAAGAACCTATCTCAATGGAAACCCCAATTGGTGATGACGAAGACAGCCACCTAGGTGACTTCATCGAAGACGGTAACTCTTCAAGCCCGATCGATAACGCCACCGAAACCGGCTTAGTTGATGCCACTCGTGGTGTACTAAATGGTTTAACGGCTCGTGAATCTAAAGTGTTGCGCATGCGTTTTGGTATCGACATGAATACCGATCACACTCTAGAAGAAGTGGGCAAACAGTTTGACGTAACCCGTGAGCGTATTCGTCAAATTGAAGCCAAAGCCCTTAGAAAACTGCGTCATCCAACGCGCAGTGATCACCTAAGAAGCTTCTTAGACGAGTAATATTGAGTAAGTTTGCAATTAAGGCAAACTTACCAAGAAAATCATAGACTTAGGGCTATGCAAAAGGAGTATCGGGCTTTATAATCCGATGCTCTTTTTTATGACTCGTACAAAATGCGAGTAATGCAAAAGAAAGTGTTACTTAACACTGTATTTTGTCCCACTCACAAGGTGGGCAAAAGACGCGTTAAGGGCCTGTAGCTCAGTTGGTTAGAGCAGCGGACTCATAATCCGTTGGTCGCGAGTTCGAGTCTCGCTGGGCCCACCAACCAAATTCAAGATCCTCGTAGGTTAACGCTTACGGGGATTTTTTATGCCTGCCTTTTAAATATCCAATTCTTAGCTTAAACAATATTTAAAATCTTTCGTTCAAATGAACCGGACTAGGACCGGAGACTTTTTCACTCTCCCTCGCTAAATTGAAATCCAGAGCGCTAATGACTGGTTAATTTCTGATCTTAAAATATTCAAATAGATTTACCCTAACCAAATACAACCCCTGAAAATCTGTGAGCTAAATACAGTTCAAAAAACAGACAAGCCACCACGCTCGTCCATTTCTAAAGTTTCAGCCTAAATCCCTGTCGCCGTCGTCGCCAAATCCGTGAAATTTAGCCAGATGAACCGCCATAGGACCGGAGCGTCGACGACGTCGGTAAATTGAGTGGTGAATGTCTTGGTGAGAGTGAGCATTGACGTGGGCTAGAGCTGGGGATAACTCGATTGGCTAGGTCTAGGCCCACGGATTGGAGATATTTGGGAGTTGGGGGAGTGGGTAAATAGACACAGGGTTAGTGTATCTATTTAGATATAATCCCAATTTGACGGGTAAGGCAAGGCCAGCTTTTTATCACTCTAGCTTACAAGCATCATCCCGTAAGGTGATCCAAGAGAGTATCAAGTACCGAGGAGCTAGCAGTTTGAATTGGTATACTTCCTATGTACGGTAGGGCCTTTGCTTGGCGAATATTATTCTTATTATCCATCAATGAGAGCACTGACGAATAGTACGATTTATAGCCAATAGATGTGTTGTCACTATATAATACGTGCAAGGAATCAACAGTATCGACTAGTGCCATATTATTGGTAGGTCGTTTCCTTATGCCATCAATATATTTGGGTACACAATCCGCTAAGCGACCATCACGTTTGTTTACGTTTTGTTTGTTTGAGTACTTCGCATCTAGAATGTGATAACTCTTGCTCTCATTCTCTTTTGAAACAATTAATAAGAAATCAGGCACCCAAGAACAATCTAATTTAGTCACATCTTCCAATGAGTGTTTAACATCTACTAAGCCAAAGGTCTCACTTGTGATAGCCGAGCGATATGGAGGAATAGAGGGTTCGTAAAAAAGCTCAATCAAGCCTCCCTTTAACCTGAAAGAATAATAATTTAACGGTTCATTTACAGGTTTAGCAACATCAACGGGTAAGCCGGTACTTTTCAATTCAATGTACTTTGAATCTTCAAGTTGAGCACCTGCTTTAATAAGAGATTTAAATATCTGAAATAAGCAAACAAGCTCGTATACCTTACTCAAATTACGTAAACCAAAGAAGTCCATTGATCCCTGCCAATTTGGTTTTTCGGCTTGATAGTACGATCTCAATAAAAAAAATGTTTCCCTATAGTGCCCTTTGGTCAGTACTTTTGAACTAGGCTTTGGCTTATAGTTTACATTTTGACTGAGTCTGCATGGTAATACAGTATTAATAAGCCTCATTGCCTGCGAGCAAATTCTAAGTCCTTTCTGGATTTTATCTTCATGCATTGATAAAACTAGACCTGTTTCCTTTAATAAACGATCAAACGAATAGTAATTATGATTATCAAAACTGATTGACTTAACCTTACTTCTATTTGAATTTATAAGTACTTCATTTGCGTTATTTAGAAATCGATAAAAGTGCTGAATAAATGCAAGGATCACTTGATTTTCATATATATCCAGATTTTTTCGAGCATGCTGTCTTGCCAGGTTATTGATTGCAAAGTGCCGATTATTTAAAATCACATCTGAGTTATAGACATTACTTTTAATTAATTGGTCCGGGTTGGATGCCAAATATGAAACACTGGCTGCATCAATTGGAGTATGTTTTTGATATGGCTGAACTCTTGTTTCAGGCACATATATGAAGATTGGATCTGCTTTAAATCGCGCAGCATTTGCAACTAGGAAATTCAAAGCATTAATCCCAGCCTCAAGCTTACGGCTAATTATATCTATCTCTGTATCTTCGCCATCACTCCCCATTTTTGTACTGGAAAAACATAGCTGTGATAATTCGGGAGATTCCTCACTTAAAAACTTTAAATATCCAGTTGCTTTTTCATAAGTTAACTTTGATCCGAAAACATTAATGGCTCTAGATTCAAAATCAACACCATCAATAACTAAATTAAAATGTGTTGTTCCTAGGGTGTTGGCAAATGGCGTTATTCCATTTGCCCTGTACCCACCATTTTGAAAGTCTAATTTCACATCAAAGTCACCAATTTGCAATGTTACACTCTGAGATTCATCGCTTTCAATATAAATATCAAGGCGACAATATTCGTGCACATCATATGCTCCACCGGGCGAGAAAATGGGTATGTTTTCAACGCCTTTTTGCAACCTAAAACTAAACTCTATTTTAGGCTCTATATGAGTCATGCTATTGCTGATTATCACAAGCGCCTCTTTTTAATACTGGAAGAAACTGTATGTGTCTAATGTGTATTCAGCTCTTGCGATCATATCTTTTACTTTAGCCTCGCACTGCTCAAGGCCGAATTGCTCAAGCAGCACTACTAGATCAGCGAGCCTCGTACCTAATTGGCTACCTGTCCCTGATATCAAAGGAAGTAAATAATATAAAACAGTGAAATCTAAGGCCTCGTTGGATACGTTTTCTTCACTCTTGCCTAGTAGTAATGCCATGAGTGGTTTCAATGTATTAAAGTATTTAAATACAGTGGACTTTTTACGTGGTGATACCTTAAAGCGAGCACCGTACTTGGGGTCACGGTTTGAAAGTAGCTCAATAATTGATATTAAAATACGCTCTGAAGTGTCATCAATTTGTGTATTGAAAATTGACTCCACCCCGAACATCTTTTCATATACTTCAGAACTAAAAACTTCAATTTCCTTGCATTCACGAGAAATAACTTTTTCTTCTTCAGAACTCACAATATCCATTGGAATAATTGGAGCTCGGTCAATTAACCGGTGAGACAAAGGCTCAGTTGTCATATCATGGTTAGTTGTGGCAATAAATTTCAAATGCTCAGGTAACTCAACAGATTCATTGGTGAGGTTTAATGTGCGGCTACTTTCATCATCGGCCATTACAATAAATTGAGACCAGTACTGCTCAATTGGAGATAAGTTAGCTTCATCTAGCAGCACTGTCGGACACGGCATTAGTGTGGAATCTTTTTTCTCCAGTGCCTTGAGGTATTGATATATTCCAGAAGGTGCTGGTGCAAAACGATCAGTCAAAGAATTATGAAAACCGAGAAACTCACGATCTGAAAGCCAAGCCTTACCTACTGGTATCTCTAAGCTATACTCTCCCTGTCCCATTAATCTGACTAATATTCTGTAGAATGAAGTTTTACCAACACCTGGAGGGCCTGTCAGTATAGTAAGAAAACTCTGCTGCTTAGCTACCAATAAGCTGGCCAGACTCGCTAATGGAAAGTAGCGATTATGGTTGTGAAAAAATAATGATTGTAAATCAAGAATCAGCTCTACAGCTAAGGACTTTAACGAGCTCTTATCATCACTGTTAACTTCTACAACCGGAATGGCTGCTATTTCATATGTATGCTCAGTGACAGGATGGGTGCCTGTATTAATGCAGATACCGTAGGGGCAATCTCCCTTAGCTTCCTCTGAAGCTCGACCTCACTTTCTCTTAATTGATCGGTAACAGTACGTAGCGTACTTTCAAGTCCTTCAGTTTTTTTATTGTAGTATGTATGTACAGCTTCTTGCGACTCAATTTCTTTATTGATTTTCTCAAGTGATTTATGAGCTTCTAATAGTGCTTCTATTTCTTTTAGTTCTTTTGTTCTTTCAGAAAGGAGTTCATCAAGCTTCAATTCCTTTTCGTCTGTTATAGACTTAACATATGCATCACTCTCTAATTCGGTAACTTTATCTTGAATTGTTTGAATAACTTTAGCTAATTCTCGATGCTTATCGGCTACCTCTGTTTCAACTTTACCTCGTTCATTTTTCGAGCGTTCGATTGCATCTAGAAGTTCGGTATTTTCGGCTTTTACTGATTTAATCCAACGAGTATCAAATTCTTCTTTACGCGAAGACATTGCACTTTCGAGATACATTGATCCATTTTCGTCTTGTGAAATAATATCAAATATTTGCGATCGTAATTCAGTGCTCCATCCAGAATCAATACCATCAAGTTGAGCCTTAATCGACTCCTTTATTTTAAATGAAAGCCGTTTATTCCTGCTGGTATCCAAGGCATTTACAACAGGCATAAATTGATTGGCTTTTCCTTTTCCTCCCGCAGACTTAAGTACGTCTTTCAATATAGAGTTGAGAACTCGAGGCGTTAAGTATTCGAAAGGCTCTGCGTGTACAAGATTTAGTAGGCTGTTTACTTCATATGCTAATGAATACGATCCGCTTTTGGAAATAGTACCAAGATCTATAGCAAGGCTGTATTCGAACTTAAATATCGTCCCCATTGCTAACTTTTGGGTTATTGAACTAATTTCAGGAAGCTCAATAAAATATGCTAATCCTATTGCTTCGTCTTTAGAGCGCTCGTAAATAAATGGCCCGTATGCAGTATTATCATCAACTATGTAAATATATTTGGTCAGAGGTGCGTATGGGAGCACAACCCTTGGAAAACCCGGTTCTGGAAGTTTTGCATGTATGAAGGACACTACTTTATCTTGAGATAGCTTATCGTAAAAGTCAGCGCTCCCAATGAAACGCGTTTGATCTGTATTCTCTTTATAGTTTTCACTTTCCTTTACATGAAACTTAACTAGTCCATACGGTTCTCGACGCTGGATTTTTGAATAGCCATTATGTATAAAGACAAGAGCGGGATCATCGAAAAAATTAACCTCATTAATTGCTTTGACTAGTCGCTCACCACTCGAATTAGAAATCTCTTCAAATAACGCACTATACTTGCCAATATCTGGCTCACCTTCGGCATCCAGCCTTCCGCTATATGGCGTATGAGGTATGGCGTATATGGTTCTATTTGTAGTCATCGCGTGGCTCGGAGTATTAGTATTTATTTTAGTAGACCGCAGCATATGGAATAGCGGTGCATGGATGGTATTACAAAAGTACTACATTTAAAATAAACTTGACTAAATGTAACTGTATTGGATGAAATACAGTCTCTTTTTAGACCAATGTTCGTTTACAACTGAAAAATAAATTAAAAATTTACTCATACTTATTTATTGTTTTTATATTCAAATTTGAAGCAGTATAAGAAAGTATAAATATAAGTGCGGGTTAGTCTTATAAGCCACCACCTTTGAGCGCAGTGCTCACTTCTTTTTGAGTATTTACATGTTAAAGAGGTTATCCAGCCATGATAACGGTAAGCCATTCATAAACTCCATTTAATTAATATCTATCCTCCGCAACAACCCTATTTTCAAACATATATTAACTTCCTGATATTAATCACAAGGAGTTAATATATGCACAAGATCACCAAGCACACAGAGCTTACACAACTACCCCTTCCGCCAGACATTATCACACAAATCCAATCCCACCTTCTCGATCCCTTCGATACAGAACAACAAGCAGATGAGCTATGGAAAGAATTAGATTGCCAGCTATGGTTTCTCAGTGCTGAAGACGATGAGCCTGAAGATGAAGCAACTAGGAACATGCTTACACACGTTGTCACCTACCCAGAATGGGAAGAGCTAATTGGTGACGACTACCTGCTTACCCTAACTATCATCTGTGACGATGGACAAGGCATTTACCTACTGTTTCACAAAGACCTTTCATTTAAGCAATACAAAGAAGAACTGTAATGACAGCGTCTATTAAAAACTCTAAAAGCAATATTATTAACGCTGATAAAACACTAATACGAACACAGAACCACTGTAAATTAAGACTCTCCCAAAAGATGCCTACATAAAACTTTTATATTTTTCTTTTTACCAAACCATACAAGCCCAGATAATAAGCCGCGACTTTTTGTGGCCTTTTATTGCAAAAGCCTAATCGAATTGATAAGCAACCAAAGGCCACAAGGGGAGCAATGGGGGTAGAAGGGGTCTCCCCTTCAAAGGAGAAACATCTAGCTTTAATTCAATTAAATAAAACACAAACACCAAGCATGCAAAAGAAAAAGCAACCCAAGTCTTTAACTGTCACTTCCTAACAATAAATACAACCACAATAAAGAACCCCACCCATGGCATAAGACTTGTATATACCTATGTCATGACAAAGCTAAGCCAATTTACGCTCACCCTCCTCTTAATAGTCATGGTAGTGGCAATACCCAGCCATGGGGCCGACGATAATGTGGATACCGCCTTACAAGGACTTACCGATGACCCTAATATCAACAGTCCAACCACCGCCACAGCCACGAATGCCGATGAAAACCAGCCAGTAGACGAGGCATCAGAGTCAACCACTGAACCCGCGAGCGACCCAAACGCCAATGAAACGGCAGGTGACTCTAATCCTACAGGGGAGGAAGGCACAAACCCAGCACCAGCAGTCGCACAAGAAGTCATACCCCATGTTATTCCCAACCCCGGAACACGCCGCATTCAAGAAGTGCTAAAACACTTAAACCTGTTTCAGCGCGATGAAGAGGTTATTAAATTTGGTGACGAAGAATCTACCTTAAGCGGTCTGTATTTGCCTGAAAACACCGGTACCCCACAGGGTGGAATTTTAATTCTGCACGATATCGAGGAACACGCTCATTGGCCGCAAACCGTAGGGCCATTAAGAGAGTATTTACCCGATTACGGTTGGAACACATTAAGTCTATTTTTTGAAGATTACCTAAGACGTCCATTGCCCAGCAGAGAAGTAGTTAAGGCCGCCGAAGCCCCTTTAGAAACTGAAAGCAGTGAAGAGCAAGCCATCGCTGAAGATGACACCTTGGCCGAAGCTGAGTTAGAAGAAGCTGGCAATGAAGATGTTGCCAGTGAGGAAATTGAAGATCAAAACTTTGCCGATGAACCGGCCGATTCATTATCTGAAATAGCCGAGTCCCTCGATGAACTGCCTACCTTAAATACCCAAGACAGCATTACCCAACCCAGTGAACCGGAACTTTCAGAAGAAGAACAATTCTTGAAAGATATGCAAATTCGCGTGGAAGATGGTTTACGGCAATTAAACACGCTAGGGCAGTTTAACCTAGTGATCATTGCCCATGGCTTAAGTGCTAACTGGGCGGTGGCCACCCTTAACGAGCGTTTTAAAAACACCCCTGGGGTGCGGGGCTATGCTCTGGTGCTGATTAATGCAAAGGCTAGTCAGTACCCCTATTACGATTTAAATGAGCAGCTGGCCCAGCTAAAAATTCCCATGCTAGACATTGTTACTAAGTTAAATAAAGGGGAAAAACGCTTAATGGTAAACCGTCGAAATGCCATTACTCGCAAACAAAACAAACAATATATTCAAATTCAATTACCTGAAATTCATACCAATTTAAAAGGCAAAACAAACATGCTGACTCGTCGTGTTCGAGGTTGGTTGAAAACCCATGCGGCAGGTGAAGAAGTAGATGTGGTGGTTAAAAACTAAATATTAGTGTTTAACCATTAACTAAAATGATAAAGACGCCTTTATAAAATAGCTGCGCTGTTGGGCTAAAAATTTAATGGGGTCTGGGCCCCTTGGGTTAGAGTAATAATTTTTTCGGTCAAATACATTATGAACTGAAAAAGATAAACCTACTTTTTGGTACTGCCAGTTAATCACATCTTCACCTAACAAGGTGATGTCCACCACGTGGTATTCTGGCACGGTTTCAATATAGGTATTTGAATTTTCATCCTTGGCCTCGGTTTTTACCGTATCGGTATATTTGCCAATAGTTGTGATCACCCAGTTATTTGAAAGCTCTTTACTGATACCAAAGCCATATTTGTATTCAGCTAAATCTAGGTGATCATTCATCTCTAAATAGCTTGCCCATAAAAAGCCACTTAAGCTTTCATAGCGCCAGCGAAGATACGCTTCGCTACCATCAATTTTGTTTTTATCTATATTAATAATAGGGCCATCGGTATCTTGGCGGTTTTCACCAATGATGTTTCGTGCTCGGCTAGCATAGCTGGTTATTTTATAATTAATATATTCATTAGGCCTTGCATCCAACACTAGCTCGGTGGTTTCAACATCGGCTGGGTCTAATTCATCATTTTTACTTAATTCAGAGGTAGTGGGCTCGCGAAAGGCTTCACCGTATAGAATTTTAACACTGTATTGATCATTAAAATTATATTGCAGTGCGCCTCTTATGGTTTCAATGTCATCATATAAATTGCTGTTGTCATAGTGAAAACCAAGCGTTAAAAATACACCGCCATCAAACAAAGTTTGCTGGTCTTGCACAAATACTGATTTCAACTTGTGGTTTAAAAATGGCCTTAAGTAATCATAATTTTTCAAATCGAAAACAGGTTGTGCCTGATCAAGGTCTTTATAGCTATAACCCATCACAAGGTAGTTACCGTAATCCTTGAAGTCACGGTCATACTGTATAACCGCTTTATGTAGGTCGCTATTATCTTGAGCATATTGCACCAAAGGAGGTGGATCCCCTTCATCTAGATTACGTAAATTAAAATCATAAATTACATCTTCTTGCAGAAACTGGTAATCCACTGATAACTTGCCACCGGCTAAATCTTTTTTGGTATAGTTTAAAAATAGCCGGCTTTGGTTAAACGTTTCCTTAAAGTTAGTGTAAATGAGCTCGGGGTTTTCAATGCCGCCACCATCGCGACTAGCTCGATGATCAACACCAATCTCGAGGGTATCTTGCGATGAAAATTCATACCCAATAATTAAGTTAACATCCACTCCTGTGTTGTCATCTTCATAAGCATTCCCTTCGTTAATAAAACGTTCACGTAAGTCTTGATTTGAAAATGAGTACTCGTCACTTAGTACATAACTTTCATAATTAGGGTCTTTTAAATTTAACCAGCTACTGTGAAATGTGATGCCTAGTCGGTCTTTTTTATATACATTCGAATAGGTGAGTTGCTGGCTAGATAATTCATCTTCACCCTCGCCAAGGGTAACCGAAGCACTTTGCCCCGCTTGGCTATTATCATGGGTTTTGGTCACCAAGTTAATCAACCCGGCAAATACATCAGCCCCGTAAAGAGAAGATGCTGGCCCTTGAATAATTTCCACACGTTTAATGTTATACAAGGGATATTGGTGAGTAATATGAGCCTGATTACGAATGATTTTATCGGCGTCGCGGCCATCAATTAAAATACGGGTATGGGACCAAGTTCCTGTAAACCCCCGCTGACCACCCTGTAACCATGAATGGGCATCGCCGTATTCAATTCCTGCGGTATATTTTAAAACGTCTTTTAAATCACGAAAACCAAACCGCGCGAAATCTTGTTCAGTATAAACATATATTGTGGCGGGAATGTCTTTTAAGGCTTGGGCGTGTTTGGTAGCAGATGTTATTTCAATATTAGAAAGTTCAGTTAGGGATAGGTTAAATAAAACATCTGAGTCAGTTTCTGCCTGTGCTGAAAATGAAAAACTAAAGCCGATAGTTATACTACAAGCCAAAATATACGTATTTAACCTTTTAGTGAAAATACCTTTTTTTGCTAAGCCTGCCACTTTTTTAGGGACGCCAGACAAATCCAATTTTATGGTCATCACACAATCTTATTGGTTATTTATGCCTCTTTTGGGTATAGCAGAATTTATACGGATATCAATGAACCAAGGCTATTGGTATTAAACAGCCTTGGGCTTATACGAGAAGGGAGATTTCAAAAAATCACTTTCTTTTATGCTCTTTTGTATTGTCTTTTTTTAACATGGCTTTAAACTTCTGCTTTTGCTGGACGTTTAAAATATTATAAATACTTTGCATATGCTCTAGTCGGGCAAGCGTTGTAATTCTGGCCATTTCCCCAGCTTCATTGGCAAGACTGTTGGCTGCGTCACTTGAATAGTTACCCAATAGGGCAACGCCCTTATCCTTTATGGCACGCCTATCTGTCATGGCATTTTTCTTTTGGCTGCGCTTTTCACTTTTTAGCGCTTTTATTTGTGCTGTTTGCTCGGTGGATAAATTTAGTTTTTTGGCCAGTTTATCCACGCCCCCCGAGTGACTATTATTGCCACTGCCCGCTTGGGCGCCCACTGCCATGATGCTACACATAACCAGTACAGTGGTAATTCGTTGAATCAACATAATGCTCTTCCTTTCATTGCCTTTACGCCCAGTATAATGGGGCAAATATTATTAACCGCTAAGCTTGGGAAAAGTCAGGTAAAGAGGCGGTAAAGTAACGTAAAGTTAACGGTTTACCCCATATAACACTTGAATTTTATTGGTGTCAGCAGACAATAACCCCATGAAAAAAATACTTCTTGTAGATGATGACCAAGCCCTTTCTGAACTGTTATGTGAATACCTAACCGAAGAAGGATACGTCAGTACCCCCGCTTTAACGGGTACCCAAGGCCTGTCGTTGGCCCAAACTCAGCAATTCGACCTGATCGTGTTGGATATAATGTTGCCAGGCATGAACGGCATTGAAGTGCTGAAGCAACTGCGCCATGAAGACGTGAGCACCCCTATTTTAATGCTCACCGCTAAAGGCGGAGACGTGGACCGAATTTTAGGTTTAGAACTAGGTGCCGATGATTACGTGCCCAAGCCTTGTAATCCTCGTGAATTATTAGCGCGCATTAAAGCTATTTTACGTCGCAGCCAACAAGTGGTTCAGGCACAGGGCTCACTCACCATATACAGCGCCCGCATGGAAGCCTTGTACAAGCAAACCAAGCTAAATTTAACCGGCGCTGAATTCAAAATGCTCGAGCTATTAAACCAAAGCTTGGGCAACATCATTAATAAAGAAGTATTGTGCGAACAAGCTCTGGGTAGAAAGCTCACCCGCTATGACCGCAGTGTGGATGTACACGTAAGTAACCTAAGAAAAAAACTGGTGGATGCCGGGGCGGGCAATGACATAATTGTTAATCAAAGGGGTACCGGTTACCTGCTAAAGCCTGAATAATATGTCAAACCATCTGGGCCTTACTGGGCGTATTTTAATTAGTTTTTGGATCACACTATTATTAGTGGTGAGCTTTATGGCCATCATTTTTTATATTGATAGAAATGACAATTCCTTATTAAAAATTCCTCAAGTGCCCCTTCATGATGAACTCACCCAAAAGCTCATTAACCAACCTTTTAAAGAAGTGCGTGCCTGGTATAAAAACCAAGACAAGCACGATCAACGAAATTTATTTGTAATTTATCGCGGCCATGAAATACTGCACCGTGAACTGCCTAGGCCGTTAAAATATATGGCTCGTCGGCTTTCTACATCACAGCCTTTTATTTCACATCATAAATTTAATAATGCTTTTTTTGCACGTTTATTATTATTACCCAATGGTGAGAAAATGGCGGTGTTTATTCGTAATAAATCAGCGCGCCCACCCTTGCACCGTGTTGTGGCCGACAACCTAGTGTGGGTAATATTAATTACACTGGCCATTAGCGGTTTAATCAGTTATTTACTGGCGCACTTTATTAGTAAGCCCATTTTATTGTTACGCCAAACCACACAAAATTTCGCCTCGGGTGATTTAACTAGCCGAGTCTTGCCCAAACTTAAAAAACGCCAAGACGAAGTGTACTTACTAGGGCAAGATTTTGATCACATGGCTGAAAAACTAGAAAAAAGTATTTCAAGCCATAAACATCTTATTCAAGATATTAGTCATGAATTACGCAGCCCAGTGGCTCGCTTACAACTGGCACTAGAACTTACCAAAAAACATTTAAATATTAGCGATGATCAACCCGACATATTGCGCATAGAAAGAGAGTGCGAACAAATTAATAGTATTATAAATACCTTATTAAATTTACCCGCATACGAATTAGACCCACAACTGGCCCTTCAAGACAGCGTAGATGTAGCCGAATTTTTAAAAGCCGTTTGTGAAGATATAAACTTTGCCAACTCAACTAAGCCTATTCATTTTGAATCACACCTTCAGGAGGATGTGATATTACAAGCCAATAGCCAGCTATTAAGAAGCGCCATTGAAAATATTCTTAAAAATGCTCAGCTATACCATGATGCCAGCACGCCCATTGAATTAAGTCTTGTAAAAGAAGGGCAATACCTTGTTATTGAGTGCTGCGATAAAGGCCCTGGTATTAGCGAAAACATGCTACAAGACATCTTTAAACCCTTCTACCGTTTAGATGCCGCAAGGGACCGTGCCAGCGGCGGTCATGGTTTAGGGCTGGCCATTAGTAAACGTGCTGTAGAGCTGCACAGGGGCGAGATAGTGGCGGGTAACCTGCCTACTGGCGGCCTGTGTATAAAAATCACCATTCCCTGCGCTTTATAAACCCCACTGTTAAACCCAAAGCCCAATTTAACCTAAAATAAATTGGGCAAACCGCGCCCCATGCACCTACACTTTAATTAGATTAATAGCTAATTGAACGCCATGAATTCAGACCTACGCTACCAATTTACCCTGCCAGACCACTCCACCTTAGAGTATCTATTTAAGCTTGATGGCGAGCGCTATGTATTACAAAACCAAAGTCACGAGCCCCCGCCGTGGAGCGAGCTTCACTGCCAACAATGTGCCCATTGCCCTTATAAGGAGGGTAACGGCCCTACCTATTGCCCTGCGGCTCGGCAGTTATCTTTGGTGGTGGAAGATGTTAATGAATTAATGAGTTACGACAAAGTTGAAATGCTGGTGGAAACCAGCCAGCGCACCTTGGTCCAGCAAGCCAGTGTGCAAGAAGCCGTTGGTTCTTTATTAGGGTTGTTATTTGCCAGTTCTGGCTGCCCTCACACAGAGTTTTTACTGCCATTGGCGCGCTATCATTTGCCCATGGCCACCCCAGAAGAAACCATATGGCGTGCCTGTGGCAGCTTTTTATTAGCCCAGTATTTTCGTGAAAAAAACAATGAGAACCCAGAGAAACTAGAAGATGTTTTAAGGCGTTACCAAAACTTAGAAGGCATTAACCGCGCCATGGTAAAGCGTCTTAAAAACCAAGTGAGCACCGATTCATGCCTAAATGCCATTGTGGTGCTAGATAATTACGCTAAGCATTTTCCCAGCTTTTTAGAGAAATCTATACATAATTTAAAACCTTTATACGCCAGTTATTTAACCCAATAACTGGCTTTAAATAGGCGGCTATAGAATTCTTTCGATGGGTTGCACCACTGAAGCTCCGCCGTCTTTTTCCATGATCTCATGAAACTCTTCCACTAGTTTGTCAGTGGCTACCAAAACTTTGTGCCAATACACTTCGCGGTCATGATCACTCATATCTACAAAATCTTTGCGATCAGGAATTTTTCCAAAAGGTAAGTTACTAATAAACTTTTTGCTTGGAGTAATCATTACCACATTAGAATAATTTTTTGCTTTAATTTTTCTCCAAGGCAGCGCTTTATCAAACCAGCCAGGAATGAGCTTAGGAAAAAAGTGCGGATAAAATACTAAGCCATCATCCACATTAAAAGGCCCAGAGAAATGGTAGTCCACCATCCCGCCATCCCAATGCAAACGGTCTTTGCCGCCGATTATTTTGCTAGGCTCCAAGACCACAGGAATAGCACCAGATGCGGTAAGTGACTGGCGCAAGTTTTCAACGCTTAATTCAATGGTTTCAGGCTTTGTCGCGTAAGGCTCAAAACTGCCCTGCTGACTAATTAACACCCTCGGGTAAAGGGCTTCTACTATTTTAGGTGAGATTAAATTTCCCGTGGCTGCCGCCGCCAAACTTAAACCTTGCATAAACCCATGTTGGCTATTGAGCAGTTTACGATTACGCACCGCCACCACATGCAGTTTACGGTTTTCATTATTGACAATTTCTCGGGCGCGATCATCGTTAAATAGTGCTTTAAGGACTTTTTCTACAAATACCGTAATGGCTTGTGGCGACATGGGGCGAGAATATTGCTGATCCATGTAAAGCGCTTCAAATTCTTTGAAAGCAGCCAATGGATCATTTTGTGCGTAACAAGCCATTCGCCAAGCCCCAACACTGGAGCCAATCAGCGACATGGGTTGCGGCGCTTTTGGTAAGAAATGTTCACAGATATATTGATCCAACCGGCTCAGCATTAACCACTTTGGGCCACCGCTGGCGCCCACCATAAGCTTAATGCGCTCGGGCAATAGACCGTGACGCTGAATTTCTTTTCGGGCAGATTCCCCTGCAAATATTTGAATCGCCATGCGCTACCTATTTATAAACTTTTACTAATGGGCTCATCTTACAAATTTGGCCTGTGCGCGCAACAAACGGCACAGCCAATTACTTTAATATTTTTCAACTTAACCTTTATTTCAGCTTTTGGGCCGCTTCTTAAAAAAAGCAATGACTAATTAATACTATTTTGCCCCTCACCCTAAAGCTTTAGATATCTATACCGATAACCTTAATAGTCATTCACATACATGCCTTGCACGGAGTTAGCATTATGTATACCGGACAGAACTATCAGTTTTTATCGGCAGTAGAGCAACAGGCTTTTCATGAAGGATTAAAGGCTCTGTACAGCGCAACAAACCCTTATTCAAGTGCTGATACCCCACATGCTGCCAGAGCTTGGGCCAAGGGAAATCAACTGGCCTTTCGGTTAAATGCCCGATTAGGCGTGCAATACTTAAATGCCAGCCAAGGCTTTTAAAGCAGTTTTACATATTCTGGTATAAGTTGAGTAGTTCAGGGTACTGAGCTACTGACTATTTTCAATGACCTGTGACGTCACCCCTGCCTTTTTTTGCTTCCACTATTTAAAAGCCCTTTATTTATCAATCCGTTAAATTTTCAGGCTACTTGCTGGTATGGCGGAAGGTTCCGTCCCAATCATCGGGTAGTTCTTGCAGTTTAAGCTCGGGAATACGTTCAATGTAAACGCTATATACACCCAAAGGAGTTTTCTCGTATAGCGTAGTAAATGCTGCCATTGCCTCATCCCACTTTCGATCTAAGTGCAGCTGATAAGCCGTGTCATATTCTTTCAATTCATCCAATACATCTTGCGCCACTTTACCTTCCTGCCCTAGGGGCTCATAAACCCGAATGGCTGTATCCTTACCTTTAACCTGAATACGATCAACAAAGCGACACACAAAGCCACTTGAATGATCGTAGGTGTCTTCACCGATTAAAATTTTACTGCCGTAAAATTTGGTAATACTTTCTAAACGTGAACCCAAATTTACCGCGTCGCCTAGTACAGTATACGAACGCCGATAGCTCGACCCCATGTCCCCTACATTCATAAATCCCGTGTTAAGCCCAACGCCAATATTCACTTCAGGTAAGCCCTGCTCTTTAAATTCGGCTTTTAAATCACTGGTGATAATTTGCATATTGATGGCGGCTAACACCGCATTATTGCGGTGATTATCGTCATCCACCGGCGCCCCCCAAAAAGCCATTACCATATCACCCACGTATTTATCTATGGTGCCGTGTTTATCAAAAATTTCCTTGGTAATGGGGGTGAAGTAGTTATTGAGTAAACGTTTTAATTCTTTAGCCGTTAAGCTTTCACTGATGCTAGTGAAACTGCGAATATCGGCAAACAAAACGGTGAGCTCTTTACTGTCACCATCAAAGCTGTAGGCATCTGGGTCAGCCATCATTTTATCAATGTGGGCAGGGGGCACGTACTGATCGAACATGCCTTTAAGCATCCGTTTGC
>OLII01000355.1_pt1 | contig 17803 bp, 11 predicted proteins | sample 1609481 | NCBI WGS metagenome assembly OLII01 (sample SAMN05416859, study PRJEB24817) | seawater metagenome | isolation source: Sea water | place: Canada:Atlantic | collected 2013-11 | reverse complement strand
ACCTCGAGCGCCAGAACGGCTTCAAGCTCAGCGGCAGCGGCACCCAGGGCGCAGTACTGCCGGTGGAACTGGTGTGGACGCCGGCCATCGACGGCCTCAAAGGGGAATATCGCGCCGGTTACTACTACAGTAGTGCCAAGGCACAAGATGTTTACAAGGACGGCAACGGCCAACCGGCAGCCCTCAGTGGCCAGGACTATCGCAGCAGCTCGAGCAAGCACGGGTTCTGGTTGGGGGCACAGCAGCAGGTGACGTCGTTGGCCAGCGATCACTCACGTGGCCTGAGCGTTTTTGCCAATGCCACGCTGCACGACAAGAAGACCAATGCCATCGACAACTATGTTCAGGCAGGTGTGGTTTACAAAGGGCTGTTCGATGCCCGCGCCAAGGACGACATCGGCTTCGCCCTCGCTCGCGTGCACGTCAACCCGGCCTATCGCAGGAACGCCGAGGCCCGCAACCGCGCCAATGCCCTCTTCGACTACGACAACCCCGCCTTCCTGCCCGTCCAGGACACCGAGTACAGCGCCGAGCTGTATTACGGCATCCACCTGGCCCAGTGGCTGACCGTGCGCCCGAACCTGCAGTACATCCGCCACCCGGGCGGGGTCGGGCACGTGGACGACGCGCTGATCGGCGGCCTCAAGATCCAGAGCAGCTTCTGAACGGGCCCTGCGGCTCGAACCTTTTCACCTTGATGGAGAACACACGATGAGCACTGATGGTGCCTTGAGTAGAACCCGCTGGCTGCCGAGACTGCTCGGCGTGCTGCTGTTGCTGATGGGGCTGGCGCTGCTGGCCGGCGGTATCAAGCTGAGCCAGCTCGGCGGCTCGCTGTATTACCTGATCGCCGGTATCGGCTTTGCCCTGTCGGGCGTGCTGCTGCTGGCACTGCGCCGCACCGCGCTGGGCCTGTACGGCCTGGTGCTGCTGGGTAGCACCCTGTGGGCATTGTGGGAGGTCGGCCTGGACTGGTGGCAACTGGTACCGCGCCTGTCGCTGTGGTTCGCCCTGGGCGTGGTGTTGCTGCTGCCGTGGGCACGCCGCCCGCTGCTGGGCCAGCCCGGCAAGCTCAACACCGGGCTGCTGAGCCTGGCGGTGGTGCTGTCGGGCGCCACCGCAGTGGCAAGCCAGTTCACCTTCCCGGGTGAAATCAAGGGCGAGCTGGGCCGCGACAGCACCGAGCTGAGCAGCACCGCGCCGGCCATGCCCGATGGCGACTGGCAGGCCTACGGGCGCACCGAATTCGGTGACCGCTACTCGCCGCTGCGTCAGATCACCCCGAACAACGTGCACAAGCTCGAAGAGGCCTGGCGCATTCGCACCGGCGACCTGCCGACCAGCGATGACCCGGTCGAGCTGACCAACGAGAACACCCCGCTCAAGGTCAATGGCAAGCTGTATGCCTGCACCGCGCACAGCAAGGTGCTGGCCCTGGACCCGGATACCGGTGCCGAGATCTGGCGCTTCGATCCGCAGATCAAGAGCCCGGTGGGCTTCAAGGGCTTTGCCCACATGACCTGCCGTGGCGTGTCGTACTACGACGAAAACAACTACGTGAACATGGACGGCGCCCCTGCGCCGAAAATCTCCGAAGCCGGCCAGGCCGTGGTGCGCAGCTGCCCGCGTCGCCTGTACCTGCCCACCGCCGATGCGCGCCTGATCGCGATCAACGCCGACACCGGCAAGGTCTGCGAAGGCTTCGGCAACCAGGGCGTGGTCGACCTGACCCAGGGCATCGGCCCGTTCACCGCCGGTGGCTACTACTCCACCTCGCCTGCCGCGATCACTCGCGAGCTGGTGATCATCGGTGGCCACGTCACCGACAACGAGTCCACCAACGAGCCCTCGGGCGTGATCCGTGCCTACGACGTGCATGACGGTCGTCTGGTCTGGAACTGGGACAGCGACAACCCGGACGAGACCGCGCCGCTGGCACCGGGCAAGACCTACAGCCGCAACTCGGCCAACATGTGGTCGCTGGCCAGCGTCGACGAGAAGCTGGGCATGGTGTACCTGCCACTGGGCAACCAGACCCCTGACCAGTGGGGCGCCGACCGCACCCCAGGTGCCGAGAAGTTCAGTGCCGGCATCGTTGCCCTGGACCTGGCCACCGGCAAGGTACGCTGGAACTACCAGTTCACCCACCACGACCTGTGGGACATGGACGTCGGCAGCCAGCCGACCCTGCTCGACCTGAAGACCGCCGACGGCGTCAAACCTGCGCTGATCGCTCCGACCAAGCAGGGCAGCCTGTACGTGCTCGACCGTCGTGACGGCAGCGCCATCGTGCCGATCCGCGAGATCCCGGCGCCCCAGGGCGCGGTCAAGGGCGACCACACCGCACCGACCCAGGCCCGCTCGGACCTGAACCTGCTGGGCCCGGACCTGACCGAGGCGGCCATGTGGGGCGCCAGCCCGTTCGATCAGATGCTGTGCCGTATCCAGTTCCGCGAACTGCGCTACGAGGGCCAGTACACCCCGCCGTCGGAGCAGGGCAGCCTGATCTACCCGGGCAACGTGGGCGTGTTCAACTGGGGCGGCGTGTCGGTCGACCCCGTGCGTCAGCTGCTGTTCACCAGCCCCAACTACATGGCCTTCGTGTCGAAGATGGTGCCGCGTGCCGAAGTGGCCGAGGGCAGCAAGCGCGAAAGCGAGACCAGTGGCGTGCAGCCCAACACCGGCGCACCTTACGCGGTGATCATGCACCCGTTCATGTCGCCCCTGGGCGTACCGTGCCAGGCCCCGGCCTGGGGCTATGTGGCCGGTATCGACCTGACCACCAACAAGGTGGTGTGGAAGCACAAGAACGGCACCAGCCGCGACAGCTCGCCGATTCCGATCGGCCTGCCGGTGGGTGTACCGAGCATGGGCGGCTCGATGGTGACGGCCGGCGGCCTGGGCTTTTTGAGCGGCACCCTGGACCAGTACCTGCGTGCGTATGACGTGAACACCGGCAAGGAGCTGTGGAAATCGCGCCTGCCGGCTGGCGGCCAGGCCACGCCGATGACCTACACCGGCAAGGATGGCCAGCAGTACGTGCTGGTGATGGCTGGCGGGCACGGTTCGCTGGGCACCAAGATGGGCGATTACGTGATCGCCTACAAACTGGCGCAGTGATCGACCGCTGAACCTGGGCTGCCGTGCAGCCCTTCGCCGGCAAGGCCGGCGCCTGCGTCAGCGAGGTGCCGGCCTTGCCGTTATTGTGGGGGGAACAGGCCGAGGGTTACATTGCGTATTTTTGAGTCCAGATCCTGGCTTGCTTCTCATACTCGGGCCGATTAGTTTGAGCAAGAGCCATAATGTTAGGAACCAATGCCGTGTCGGGCTCAGGTTTTTTAAGCAACTGGACGATAGCCAGAAATACCTGTGAAACAGTCTTATCTGGCGACCATGAATTACTCAAAATGTCAAGTCCAACCTTGCCCGAGCTAATGATATTGGGATGAAAGATTGGGGTATCGAAGCTGATTGCAGGCGGCTTCAGCGGGTAGTCGTTTGGAAAAGTAATTTTTAACAAGAAAACCCCACCCTCAAAAGGACTCTTATCTGGCCCGATGATAGATCCAATCCATCGGAATGGATCGTCGCCGGTAGGTCCCACCGAGCACATTGGTGGCGGGTCTTTCTCGAAATCTTGAAGTTCTTTTTGGAGTCTCTCCAATATACTGTTCATCCAGCACTCTCCTATAAGATTGCACCTCTCACCCTACCCTCGTGAATAGTATTGACAACTGACACATTTATCAGTTTTAGCCTGACTGCACCTTGCGTCTGATCACCCCTCCATTGAAACCTCCCCCCTCCCGCCCCATCTAAGCACCATAGTCATTCACGCAGGTGCCCCATGAGCGACCAGCAGGATCTCCCCGAACATCCCGACCAAGACGCTGAAGTCGAGCATCTCGACGCCTCCGACCACACCGGTCGCACCCTCGCCATCCCCGGCCAGCAACTGCCGGACAAGGTCTACGTGATCCCGATCCACAACCGCCCGTTCTTCCCCGCGCAGGTACTGCCGGTGATCGTCAACGAAGAACCCTGGGCCGAGACCCTGGACCTGGTGGCCAAGACCCCGCATCACAACCTGGCGCTGTTCTTCATGGACACCCCGCCCGAAGACCATCGCCACTTCGATACCTCGGCCCTGCCGCTGTACGGCACCCTGGTCAAGGTGCACCACGCCAGCCGCGAGAACGGCAAGCTGCAGTTCGTCGCCCAGGGCCTGACCCGCGTGCGGATCCGCACCTGGCTCAAGCACCACCGCCCGCCCTACCTGGTGGAAGTCGAATACCCGCACCAGCCCAGCCAGCCGACCGACGAGGTCAAGGCCTACGGCATGGCCCTGATCAACGCGATCAAGGAGCTGCTGCCGCTCAATCCGCTGTACAGCGAAGAGCTGAAGAACTACCTCAACCGCTTCAGCCCCAACGACCCTTCGCCGCTCACCGACTTTGCCGCCGCCCTGACCTCCGCCACCGGCAACCAGCTGCAGGAAGTGCTCGACTGCGTGCCCATGCTCAAGCGCATGGAAAAGGTGCTGCCGATGCTGCGCAAGGAAGTCGAGGTGGCACGCCTGCAGAACGAGATCTCTGCCGAGGTGAACCGCCAGATCGGCGAGCACCAGCGCGAGTTCTTCCTCAAGGAACAGCTCAAGGTCATCCAGCAGGAGCTGGGCCTGACCAAGGACGATCGCAGCGCCGACCTGGAGCAGTTCCAGCAGCGCCTGGCAGGCAAGACCCTGCCCGCTGCGGCGCAAAAGCGCATCGACGAAGAAATGGGCAAGCTGTCGATCCTGGAGACCGGCTCGCCCGAGTACGCCGTCACCCGCAACTACCTGGAATGGGCCACCGCCCTGCCCTGGGGCGTGTACGGCAAGGACAAGCTCGACCTCAGGCATGCACGCAAGGTGCTCGACCAGCACCACGCCGGCCTGGATGACATCAAGGATCGCATCATCGAGTTCCTTGCCGTGGGCGCCTACAAGGGCGAGATCAGCGGTTCGATCGTGCTGCTGGTGGGCCCGCCGGGCGTGGGCAAGACCAGCATCGGCAAGTCCATCGCCGAGTCCCTGGGGCGGCCGTTCTACCGCTTCAGCGTCGGCGGCATGCGCGATGAGGCCGAGATCAAGGGCCACCGGCGCACCTACATCGGTGCCCAGCCGGGCAAGCTGGTGCAGGCGCTCAAGGACGTCGAGGTGATGAACCCGGTGATCATGCTCGACGAGATCGACAAGATGGGCCAGAGCTACCAGGGCGACCCGGCCTCGGCCCTGCTCGAAACCCTGGACCCGGAACAGAACGTCGACTTCCTCGACCATTACCTGGACCTGCGCCTGGACCTGTCCAAGGTGCTGTTCGTGTGCACCGCCAACACCCTCGATGCCATCCCCGGGCCGCTGCTCGACCGCATGGAGGTGATCCGCCTGTCCGGTTACATCACCGAGGAAAAGGTCGCCATCGCCAAGCGTCACCTGTGGCCCAAGCAACTGGCCAAGGCCGGCGTGGCAAAGGCCAGCCTGGGTATCAGCGACAGCGCATTGCGCACGGTTATCGAAGGCTATGCCCGTGAAGCCGGGGTGCGCCAGCTGGAAAAGCAACTGGGCAAGCTGGTGCGCAAGGCCGTGGTGCAGTTGATCGACACACCCGATGCAGTGATAAAGATCGGCCCCAAGGACCTCGAAGCTTCACTCGGCATGCCGGTGTTTCGCAGCGAGCAGGTGCTGTCGGGCAAGGGCGTGATCACCGGCCTGGCCTGGACCAGCATGGGCGGCGCCACGCTGCCGATCGAGGCGACCCGCATCCACACCCTCAACCGTGGCTTCAAGCTCACCGGCCAGCTGGGCGAGGTGATGAAGGAATCCGCCGAGATCGCCTACAGCTACGTCAGCGCCAACCTCAAGCAGTACGGTGGTGAGGTGGGCTACTTCAACGAGTCGTTCATTCACCTGCACGTGCCCGAAGGGGCCACGCCCAAGGACGGCCCGAGTGCCGGGGTGACCATGGCCAGCGCCCTGCTGTCCCTGGCACGCGACCAGGCACCGAAAAAAGGCGTGGCTATGACCGGCGAGCTGACCCTGACCGGGCAGGTATTGCCGATTGGCGGGGTACGCGAGAAGGTGATTGCGGCGCGCCGGCAGAAGATCCACGAGCTGATCCTGCCGGAGGCCAACCGCGGCGACTTCGAAGAACTGCCCGGCTACCTGAAGGCCGGCCTGCAGGTGCATTTCGCCAGGCGCTTCAGCGACGTGGCCAAGGTGCTGTTCTGAAACAGCGGTAACAGAAACAGCGCGGGCTGCAGGCAGCCCGCGCGGGCACCCGGCAGCGAAGCGTGAGAATCTTCCCAAGGCAGCACACTTTCCCTATTATCGGCTGCCCGGACCCTCCCCGAGCCAGGAGTCATGATGACCGCATCCCGTGTGTTACTGAGTTCGAGCCTGATACTCCTGGCCAGCTGTGCCAGCCAGCCCACACCTCCACAGCCGCTGCTGGTGGAAAAACAGAGCCAGTGCCCGGTCACGCTCGATGTCGGCCAGGCCATCACCCTGGCGTTGCCCAGCAACCCCAGTACCGGTTATCGCTGGCTGCTGCAGAATCCGGCCAACGGCGTACTTGCGGCGCTGGGCCCCGAGGTCTACAGCAACCCCGAAGACACCGGCCTGGTGGGCAGTGCCGGCCGATCGCTGTGGCGCTTCAAGGCCAGCGCCAGCGGCAGCGGCCACCTGCTGCTGGTGTATCAGCAACCCTGGGCACCGGAGGTCAAGCCGGCGATGAGCTTCGACTGCGACATCCAGGTACGCTGAGGCTGCGCCGCGGAGCATTTACTCAAGGCGTTTCTGAAGACGCCTGGCGCACTCTTCGATGAATGACCACTGCGCCAGGAAGTTCTTGAAGTGAATGACGAATCTGGCCAGTTGCTGACTGTCCTGCATGCTGTGCAACTTGCCGATCGAGGCGTCCAGATAGGTCTCGATGAACTGCCAGGCGGTCTGCAGGTGCGACGCAGCAGTGGTGACGTCTTCCAGGCGTACCACCAGATTTCGCATGCGCTGCGCCAGTAGCCCCAGGTTCCCTTCCTTTGTGCCGGATGCCACCAGGCGCTCGATCTTGCGCCCCAGTGCCGGCCTCAATTCGAACCGGGCGTCATCACGAAACCTGTCGGTCTCCTTGCGTACTTCGCCGACCTGGAACTGGAAGACGCCCGCCGAGTTCTTGAGGTTGGCCACCCACCGTGCCATCTCCAGCACAAGGGTTCGGTCTGGTGCTTCCAGTTGCACGGGCACCTCGAACTGCACGCCTTGCCAAGCCTCCCTGCGCCCGCCCAACGCCTTGGTACGTTCACACGCCAGCAGCGCACGCTCGCCTGACAGGCTGATGGAGCTGGCGCAGTTGATCAGCGCGATGGGCAACTGAATGCTTTTCTGCTTCAACCGCCCCCATGAGTCGGCGTGGAGGTTGATGCGATGGAACAACACCTGCATCGGGTAGAAGTCGAGCTCGGGGTCCGGGTGACGGTAGTATCCCAACCACTGCAGAAAGGCCTCCCGTCGGGTCGGTATCGCCATCACATGGTCCATGTAGGCATCCAGCACGGCAACGTGTTCGCGGGTGAACGTCAGGTCGATCCGCCCCTCCTCCTCCAGATCCTGCACCAATTGCAGCGGAATCAGGGCTATCTGGGTATCCAGCTCATCCTGAGGCAGTGGATGCCTCAGTCTTTGAATAATATTGTTCATTGTGGGTCATCACCAGAGCAATCCAGAAGCCGCAAGGCGCTGCTGGCCAGCACAGCCTGCAGCGCCTTGCGCCCTTCACTCAAAGGCCGGCAACATACTCGGCCTTGATCTTTTTCTTGTAGGCTTTCAACGCCTCGACCAGCTCGCTGACCGCTCTCAACGCCTGCACATCGTCGATGCTGCAGGCGATGAGCCGATCCCAAACCGGCTTCAGTTGCACGGCGATGCGCCTGATGCCGGCCAGCCATTGCTCGCGTGACGTGACCAGCTCGGCATAAGCCTCAAGGTGCTGGCACTGGGCCTGGAGGCGCGTCTTGTCCCGTGCCATCGCGGTCAGTTGCAGTTGCAGTTCATCGTGCTGCTTCTGCATCCCTCGGCGCTGCTCGAGCATCGTTGCATAGCGCATGCCTTCCATTGCCGCACCGATGATTTCGCCAATTTTCTTCAGCGCGCCTTGCACTGCCTCGACCGACAGTCCGCCCGTGGCGATGACATCCGCCGCCGCCTTGAGCTGCTCGGTGGTCGGCAACAGGCCGCCGAAGGTGGATTCCACCTTGGCCGCCTCAAGTACCTTGATCGCCTCGTCAAGACTGGCCAGGGCCTCGCGCCGCACGGCCAGTTCGTCTTCGCAGGCCTTGCGATTGGCCGCCAGCCTGTCGAGCTCGCCCTGATAGCGAGCCTTGTCGGCACTGGAGTCATAGACCGGGATGGCCGTGATCTGAGCCGTGGCCGTGCGCAACTGCCCCAACTGATCGTTGAGCTTGACGGCAATCTCGCCGATGGCGTCCTGTGCCACCTCCAGATACTGCGCAATGTCCTCGGGATCATCGTTCGGGTCGATGTCCTTTTCGAGGCCGCCCAGGTCATTGCTCTTGATCGCGACGATGATGCGATCGGCATGGCGCATCAGTTGCTGGAGGTTGTCGTCAAGACAGCGTGCATTGCGCTCCACACGCTCGTGCAACAGGGGCAGGAAGGCATAGCGGCTGTCCTGGGCGGCCTTCAGGTAGGCGGCACCGGCACGCAGGACCCTGTCGAACTGCGGATCATCCCAGCCCAGCGGAAATTGAAGAATGTTGCTCATGGGTAGCTCCTTATTGGGCCCACAGCGTGTCGTCGAAGACCCGGCTCATGGTGATGGAGCAGGCTTCGATAAACGCCCACTGCGAGAGAAAGTTTCTGAAATGGATGATGAAAATGCCCAGCTGCTGGCTGTCGTTCATCTTTTCGAGCTTTTCGATGGACGCTTCGATGTAGGTGCCGATGGTCTGCCAGGCCGTCTGCAGGTGCGAGGAAGCGGTCACCACCTCCTGCAGGCGGGTGGCCAGTTCATCCATATGGGTCGTGAGTACCTGCAGGCGTCCCTCCAGGTTGACCGCCGCCGTCAGGCGCGCCCCGACAGCCTTGCGTTCCTTCTGCACCCGGTTGCGGGTCTTGCGCACCTTTTCGGCCTTGGAGCCGTAGATCGAGCCTGAGATGACCGCCCCCAGCGGGCCGGCCGCCAGCCCGGACAGGGCCGCCTTGACGTACTCGTCGTACTGCTTGTTGAGGTTGTCGATTTCCTTGTCCAGCGCCGCCAGCTCATCGCGCAGGGCCTGGGTGGCACCGCTGGCCTGGTGACGCTCGATGGCGTCGGTCTTGAGGGCGACCTCGTTCATCAGCTCGAAACGCGCGGTGTCGCGAAAGGTTTCGGTGTGGCTGCGCACACTGCTTACACGCGCGTGAAAATGCTCGACTTCATCCTTGAGCACCTCCATGTAGTCCACCAGCGACGAGACGATCTCCCGGTCGCCAAAGCTCAACGCAACCGGCGCTGCGAACTGCACGGACTCCCACGTATCACGCCGCCCGCCAAGGGCCTTGGTCTTCTCGCATTCCTGCATCACCCCCTCGCCGGTGGTGTTGATGCCACGGGCACACACCCCCAGCTCGGCGGACAGCTTCTTGCACTCGTCGGACAGCGTGCCCCAGGCGCGGGCATGCTTGTGCAGGTTGAGAAAGGTCGTGCGCATGGCACTGACCGACAGTACCGGCTCCTTGATGTCGGTGTAGCCAAGCCAGGGCACCAGCGACGCGGTTTCGGTCGGCAGGCCGGTGACATACTTCACATACTGATTGAGCGTGACGATATGTTCGCGGGAAAGCGTCAGCCCTCCCTCGTTTTCGCCATCACGCTGGTTCATGCCTTCGATCAGGTTTCTGGGCAGCAGGGCCGCTTCCTTTTCCAGTTCACCGGTATCGTACGAGCGCGCGCCAGGTTCGAGTTTCATTTCACATTCCTTGTGAGTGAGCCAATAGGGTCAAGCCACTTCACTCTAAGGACCCGCCGGCAAGACAAATAGCCGGCAGGCTTTCCTCGAAGCCGGCATTGGAATGCAGCGGCCAGCCGCGCCGGTCAGTCGGCCATGCATCCTGTTGCAACATTGGCTAAAATGCCGGCCCTTTACCGCCGAACGCCTGGATTGCCCGTGAGCAAAGAGCCCGATCGCCTGTTCGCCACCCCGCTGGCGCAGGTCCCCGATTTCACCTTCAACGAAGATGTCGTGCGGGTTTTCCCCGACATGATCAAGCGCTCGGTGCCCGGCTACCCGACGATCGTCGAGAACATCGGCGTGCTGGCTGCCCAGTTCGCCCAGCCCGATACCCTGCTGTACGACCTGGGCAGCTCGCTCGGTGCGGTGACCCAGGCGATGCGCCGACATGTACGCAGCGAGGGCTGCAAGGTGCTGGCGGTAGACAACTCCCCGGCCATGGTCGAGCGCTGCCGCGAATACCTCAGCCACCAGGACGCGATGCACCAGGAGTTGCTGCCGGTGCAGGTGATCGAGGCCGACATCACCGCGCTGGACCTGCAGCCGGCGTCGGTGGTGGCGCTGAACTTCACCCTGCAGTTCATCGAGCCGCAGGCACGCCTGGCCCTGCTTGGCCGCATTCGCCAGTGCCTGGTGCCTGGCGGCGCACTGATCCTGTCGGAGAAGCTGCGCTTTGCCGACCCGCAGCAACAGGCCCTGCTCACCGATCTGCACGTGGCCTTCAAACGCGCCAACGGCTACAGCGAACTGGAAATTGCCCAGAAGCGCAGTGCCATCGAAAACGTGATGAAACCCGACAGCCTCGAGGAACACCGTCAGCGCCTGCTGGCAGCCGGTTTCTCGCAGGTGGTGCCGTGGTTCCAGTGCCTGAACTTCGCCTCGCTGATTGCCCTGCCATGATCGATCTGACTCCCCTGGTCCGCCGCATGGCGGGCACCCCATTGGCGCACTGGGCCCAAGGCCTGCAGGCGCAACTCGATGCCAAGCTGGAAAAGGGCCATGGCGACCTGGAGCGCTGGCAAAGCGCACTGGATGCGCTGCCGGCCCTGGAGCCCAGCCAGGTCGACCTGCTGCACGGCCTGCGCCTGGACAGCGACTGCGACGACGCCACCCGCGCACAGGTGCGCACCGCGCTGATGGGCCTGTCGCCCTGGCGCAAGGGCCCGTTCGACCTGTTCGGCGTGCACGTGGACACCGAATGGCGTTCGGACTGGAAGTGGTCACGGGTCGCGCCGCACCTGGACCTGCGCGGCAAACGCGTGCTGGATGTGGGCTGTGGCAACGGCTACTACCAATGGCGCATGCTCGGCGCCGGCGCCGACAGCGTGATCGGCGTAGACCCCAACTGGTTGTTCTTCTGCCAGTTCCAGGCCGTGCAGCGTTACCTGCCGGACCTTCCCGCCTGGCACTTGCCGTTCGCCCTGGAAGACCTGCCGGCCAACCTGGAAGGTTTCGACACGGTGTTCTCGATGGGGGTGTTCTACCACCGCCGCTCGCCGATCGAGCATTTGCTGGCGCTCAAGGACTGCCTGGTCAAGGGGGGCGAACTGGTGTTGGAAACCCTGGTGGTCGAGGGTGACGAGCATCAGGTGCTGGTGCCTGAAGACCGCTATGCGCAGATGCGCAATGTATGGTTCCTGCCCTCGGTGCCGGCACTGGAGCGCTGGTTGCGTCGCGCCGGCTTCAGCGATGTGCGCTGCGTGGATGTGAGCGTGACCAGCGTCGAGGAACAACGCAGCACCGACTGGATGCGCTACCAGTCGCTGAGCGACTTCCTCGACCCTACCGACCCGACCCGAACCGTCGAAGGCCTGCCGGCACCCAGGCGGGCGGTGCTGGTGGCGCGCAAGTAATCAGAAGGGGGCCTCTTCGCCTGCAGGAGCCGGCCTTGCCGGCGCAGAGGCCCTTGCGAACACGGCGTGCGTCAGTCCTTCACCACCTGCTGCTGCACCTGCTGCTGCACCTGCTCCTTCTTCTGCGCTACCTCCTTCCTGCCCTCCCCATGCACCCGCTCCTGGCTCTTGCGAAACTCGGCCCAGAACGCCTTGGTGCGCTCGGCGCCGCCTTCGGCCATTGCCGCGCTGCTGCCCAGCAGCAACGCGGCGATCAGTGCGTACTTGCTCAGGTTCATCGACCTTCCCTCATGATTGGATTCGAACCGATCATAAGCAGCCCAAGCTAACGCCAAGGTGAGCCGCACATTACAGTGCTGCAAGATTGTGCTCCTCCTCCTTGCGGTGCGCCCAGTGGTACAGCGCCGGCAGCACCAGCAGGGTCAACGCGGTGGACGAGAGGATGCCGCCGATCACCACGGTGGCCAGTGGGCGCTGCACCTCGGCACCGGTGCCAGTGGCCAGGGCCATCGGAATGAACCCCAGCGACGCCACCAACGCGGTCATCAGCACCGGCCGCAGACGCGTCAGCGCACCTTCGTCGATGGCCACGCGCAGCGGCCGGCCCTGCTCGCGCAGGCTGCGGATGAAGGCGATCATCACCAGCCCGTTGAGCACCGCCACCCCCGACAGGGCGATGAAGCCCACCCCCGCCGAAATCGACAATGGAATGTCGCGCAGCCACAGCGCCACCACCCCGCCGGTCAGCGCGAACGGGATGCCGGTGAACACCAGCAGGCCGTCCCTGACGCTGTTGAACATCATGAACAGCAGCCCGAACACCAGCAGCAATGCCACCGGCACCACCACCTGCAGGCGCTTGGCCGCCGATTGCAGCTGCTCGAACTGACCGCCCCAACGCGTCCAGTAGCCAGGCGGCACCTCCACCTGCGTATCGATGCGCTCGCCGGCCTCGGCCACGAACGAACCGATGTCGCGGCCACGCACGTTGGCGCTGACCACCACCAGGCGCTTGCCGTCTTCGCGGCTCACCTGGTTGGGCCCCTGCACCAGCGCCAGGCTGGCCACCTCGGCCAGGCTGATGAAGCCGATACCGCCGTCGCTGCCCGCACTGGCCGGTACCGGAATCAGCAGCTGCGACAAGCCTTCGATATCGGTACGCACGTCGTCCGAGAGGCGCACCACCATGTCGAAACGCCGGTCGCCCTCGTACAGCGTGCCGGCCTGGCGGCCGCCCACGGCCACGGCGATGGTGTCCTGCACATCGCCGACGTTGAGCCCGTAGCGTGCAGCCTTGTCGCGGTCGACCTCGATGGTCAGCACCGGCAGGCCCGAGGTCTGCTCGACCTTGACCTCCGATGCCCCCGGCACCGCCTGCAAGGTTGCGGCAATCTGTGCTGCCGTGCGGTTGAGCACCGTCATGTCGTCGCCGAAGACCTTGACCGCCACATCGCTGCGCACCCCGGAAATCAGCTCGTTGAAGCGCAGTTGAATCGGCTGCGACAGCTCGTAGTTGCTACCCGGCACCCGCGCCGCCGCGCGCTGGATATCGGCGATCAGTTGCTCGCGCGACTTGCCGGGGTCGGGCCACTGCGCCTGCGGTTTGAGCATCACGTAACTGTCGGAGATGTTCGGCGGCATCGGGTCGGCGGCGATCTCGGCGGTGCCGGTGCGCGCAAATACGCGCTGCACCTCCGGCACCTGGCTGACCACACTCTCCTCCAGGCGCTGCTGCAATTGCACCGACTGGCTCAGGCTGGTGCCCGGCACCCGCAGCGCCTGCAGGGCGAAATCGCCTTCGCTGAGGCTGGGCACGAACTCGCTGCCCATGCGCCCGGCCAGCACCGCGCACAGCAGCACCGACGCCCCGGCCAGGGTAAACGCCAGCCCACGGTGCCCCATCACCCAGCTCAATAGCGGCGCATAGCCGGCCTTGGCGCTGCGCATCAGCAGGTTTTCCTCTTCCTTGACCTTGCCGGTGACGAACAGCGCGATGGCCGCCGGCACGAAGGTCACCGAGAGCAGCATCGCTCCCAGCAGGGCAATCACCACGGTGAAGGCCATGGGGTGGAACATCTTGCCCTCCACCCCGCTCAGGGCAAAGATCGGCAGGTACACCACCATGATGATCAACTGGCCGAAGATCAGCGGGCGGCGCGCCTCGCGGGCGGCATTGAACACTTCGTGCAGGCGCTCGGAGCGGGTCAGCAGGCGGCCATGGTGCTGCTGGGCGTGGGCCAGGCGGCGGATCGCGTTCTCCACGATCACCACCGCGCCATCGACGATGATGCCGAAGTCCAGCGCACCCAGGCTCATCAGGTTGGCACTGACCTTGTTGCCGAACATGCCGGTGAAGGTGAACAGCATCGACAGCGGAATCACCATGGCGGTGATCAGCGCGGCGCGGATGTTGCCGAGAAACAGGAACAGCACCGCGATCACCAGGATCGCACCTTCCACCAGGTTCTTCTTCACCGTGGCGATGGCCTTGTCGACCAGGTCGGTGCGGTCGTACACCGTGACCGCGCTGACACCTGCCGGCAGCGTGCGGTTGATCTGCGCCAGCTTGTCGGCCACTGCCCGCGACACGGTGCGGCTGTTCTCGCCGACCAGCATGAACACGGTGCCCAGCACCACCTCACGGCCATTTTCGGTAGCCGCGCCGCTGCGCAGTTCGCGGCCGATGCCCACCTGGGCGACATCGCGTACGCGAATCGAGGTGCCGTCGACAGTGGCCAGCACGATGTTGGCAATGTCGTCGATGCCTGCCAGTTGCCCCGGCGCACGAATCAGCAGTTGCTCGCCACGGCGCTCGATGTAGCCGGCACCGACGTTGGCGTTGTTGCGCTCCAGGGCCGTCAGCAGGTCGCCCAGGGTCAGCTTGTAGGCGGCCAGGCGCCTGAGGTCGGGGGCAATCTGGTACTCCTTGGCGTAGCCGCCGATGCTGTTGATCTCGGCCACACCGCGCACGTTGCGCAACTGCGGCTTGATGATCCAGTCCTGGATCTCGCGCAGGTCGGTGGGCGTGTACTCGCTGCCGTCGGCCTTGCGCGCATCCGGCGCGGCTTCCACGGTCCACAGGAAGATCTCGCCCAGGCCGGTGGAGATCGGCCCCATGGCCGCCTCGACGCCGTCGGGCAACTGCCCGCGCGCCTGTTGCAGGCGCTCGTTGACCAGTTGCCGGGCGAAGAACAGGTCGGTGCCCTCGTCGAAGATCACCGTCACCTGCGACAGCCCCGAGCGCGACAGCGAACGGGTCTGCTCCAGGCCCGGCAGGCCGGCCATGGCGGTCTCGATGGCGAAAGTGATGCGCTGCTCGGTTTCCAGCGGTGAAAAGCCCGCCGCCGAGGTGTTGATCTGCACCTGCACGTTGGTGATGTCGGGCACCGCATCGATCGGCAGCTTCTGGTAGCTGGCCAGCCCCAGCCCGGCCATCAGCAGCACCGCGAGCATCACGATCAGGCGCTGCTCGATGGCAAATTGAATGATCCGTTCGAACATGAGGAGTACTCGTGGGGGCTCAGTGGGAATGCTCGGCGCTGGCTTTGCCCAGCTCCGACTTGAGGATGAAGCTGCCCTGTGCCGCCACCTGCTGGCCGGCCTGCAGGCCCGCCTTGATCTGCACGAAGCCGTCGGCCACCACACCCGGGGTCACCACCTGGGCGGTGAAGCCCTCTGCACTGCGCACGAACACGGTGGGCTGCTCTTCGAGGGTCTGCAGCGCGGCCTCCGGTACCGCCAGCGCCTCGTCCAGGCGTTCGGTAGGCACCCGCACCGCCACGAACAGGCCGGGGCGCCAGGCGCCGCGAGGGTTGTCCAGGGTGACCCGCACGGTGGCGGTGCGGGTCTGCTCGCCGAGCAGGCTGCCCACATGGGTGACCGTGCCGCTGGCCTGCTCGCCCAGTTCACTGGCCAGCACCGTCACCGGCATGCCGACGCGCAGCCTGGCCAGGTCACGCGGGGCCACGCCAAAGGTTGCCCACACCCGCGACAGGTCGGACAAGGTGAAGGCCGCACTGCTCTCGCTGACCACTTCGCCCGGCACCAGGTGCTTTTCCACCACCTGCCCGTCAAACGGTGCACGCAGCTCATAGCGGTTGCCGCCGGCCAGCACCACGCTGCCACTCAGCGCGCTGATCTTCTGCCGGGCATTGGTGGCGGCGATCTCGGCTTCCTGCAGGGCCTGGCGCGCCTGCAGGTAGTCCTGTTCGGCAGAGATGCCCTCCTGCCACAGGTCTTTCTCGCGGGCGAAGGTGCCGCGCGCCAGTTCCAGTCGCCGCTGGCTGGCCGCCAGCTCGCTGCGCTGCTCGGAGATCTGCGGGCTGGCGATCACCGCCAGCAGTTGCCCGGCCTTGACCTGCTGGCCGAGCACCACGGCCACCGATTCCACCACCCCGGCCGCACGCGGCACCAGGTGCGCGGTACGGTCCTCGTCGAAGCGGATCTCGCCCGGCAGGCCGAGGCTGCGGCTCAAGGTGCGCGGGGCCACGGTGGCCAGCTCGATACCGGCCACCTGGATCTGCTCGTCGCTCAGGGTCAGGTGGCCCTCCTGCTGTTCTTCGCCGTGGCCTTCCTCGCCATGGGCGTCGTCGCCATGGCCCTTTTCCTCATCGCCATGGCCCGCCTCGGCATGCGCCGCGTGGGAGGCCTGCGGCGCATTCATCTGGTGACCCAGCACAACCCCCAGGCCAACGCCCAGGGTCAGGGTGACGGCCACCAGCGTGATGGTTTTGCTGTTCATGCACATTCCTCGGCAAATCGTCGGGGGTCAGCGGCTGGCGGTGGCCAGGTCGCCGAAAAGTCGTTCCAGGCGGACTCGCGCATCGCTGCCCTGGGCCTGCGCCGCCAGGTATTGGGTGCGCGCCGCCACCAGCGTGCGCTGGGCGTCGAGCACCTCGAGAAAGCTGAACTTGCCGCGCTCGAAACCCCGCGTGGCGGCGTCCACCGCCTGCTGCGCCGCCGGCAGTATCGAGCGGTCGAAGGCCTGTACCTCGCCCGCAGCCACCTGCCACTGCGCCAGCGCCTGCACCACTTCGCTGCGCACCCGCAGTTCGGCGCCGTTGCGCAGGTCGCGGGCCTGATCGGCACGCCGCGCCGCCGCCAGCACATTGCCCTGGTTGCGATCGAACAAGGGCAGCGGTATCGACACCCCGACCACATTGATGCGCTCGCGGTCGGCCTCGCTGTACTGGCTACCCAGGCTGACGGTGAGGTCGGGGATGCGCTGGCTGCGAGCCAGCCCCAGGTCAGCCTCGCGCTGCTCGATCTGCAGGCGGGCCAGGCGCAGCTCGGCCGTGCGCTCGAGGCGGGCAAGCAGCGTGTCGCCCTCGGCTGGGGTCAGGGCGTCGGACGGCATGCCTGCCACCCGCTCGAACCCCGCCTGCGGCGCCCCCGTCACGCTGGCCAGTTGCTGATAGGCCACGGCCACGGCCTGCTGGGCACGGCCTCGTTCCAGGCGCATCTCGGACACCTGCACCTGCGCGCGGGTGGTTTCGATGGGGGAAGCGCTGCCGGCCCGCACCCGCCCCTGCACCACCTGCAGGCCACGCTCAGTCAGGCGCAGCGACTGCTCGGCCAGTTGCAGCCGTTCCTGGGCCTGCACGGCGGCATGAAACGCAGCCAGCACCTCGGCGCGCAAGGCATTGCCCTGGCGTTCCAGTTCCAGCGCCGCCAGGGCCTGCTCCCGCTGGGCCACCTCCACCCGCGCACCGCGCTTGCCGCCCAGTTCCAGGCGCTGGCTGAGGCTGACGGTGGTGGTCTGCGAGCCGCGGCGGGTATCTTCCTGCTCCCAGCTCAACTCCGGGTTGGGCAGCAGGCCGGCCTGGTTGCGTTCGCCCAGGGCGATCTCGGTGCCCCAGCGCGCCGCGGCAAGCTCGGGGTTGTTGTCCTGCGCGGTGCGCAAG
>OLII01000354.1_pt1 | contig 17813 bp, 15 predicted proteins | sample 1609481 | NCBI WGS metagenome assembly OLII01 (sample SAMN05416859, study PRJEB24817) | seawater metagenome | isolation source: Sea water | place: Canada:Atlantic | collected 2013-11 | reverse complement strand
AGATCTAGTACGGTCTCGTGGGCTCGGAGATGTGTATAAGAGACAGCTCTCGCTCAAGCTGCCTTGGCTAAAGAGCAAGAAACCCGCTCAATTGCTGACTTTGACCTGAACCAAGACTTAATTGATAACCGCGAAACCCGTGAAATTCGTAACGCGCTGATGCCTATTTGCCAAGAAATCTTGGATAACGAAGCTTCAGTTGTATTACACACTCGTAACACACGAGATTATCGCTGGTTAACTGTACGCCTAACGCTTTGTGTTCGCCGCATTGATAAAAGCTTCCGCCTACGTCATAGCTACAAGCAAGTGGCAGATGGAGAGCCTAGCATTAGCCTACACCCTGGACGCAGTGTTTCTTTGCTAAATAGAAACTAAGCTTAAAACCCAGACATAAAAAAACCGAGCTTAGCTCGGTTTTTTTATGTCTTTCATTTACTCTCTTTAAAACCCACTTTCTATCAAAACACTATGGTTTTATTACCGTGGCGCAATACTCTATCTTCTAGATGCAGCCGAACCCCTCGACTCAACACCATTTTCTCAACGTCTTTACCTAAACGCACCATGTCTTCAACACTGTCTTTATGACTTATACGCATCACATCTTGATCAATAATGGGGCCTGCATCCAATTCTTGAGTAACATAATGACAAGTGGCACCGATTAATTTCACACCGCGCTGTGCAGCCTGATGGTAAGGTTTAGCCCCTGCGAATGACGGCAAGAAACTATGATGTATATTAATAATACGCCCTTCATACTCCTCACACACATCACCTGGTAATATTTGCATGTAACGAGCTAACACTATGGTATCGGCTCGGTGTTCGGCAATTAGTTGGCTCACACGATGAAAATGCTCTGCCTTGTTGTTTTTATCCACAGGTACATGAAAAAACGGAATACCGTGCCATTCCACTAAGCTGCGCAAATCATCATGGTTTGAAATTACACAGGGAATATCATATTTCATTTCTCCACTGTGCCAGCGATATAACAAATCCACTAAACAGTGACTTTCTTTACTGGCCAGTAACACCACTTGTTTTGGCGCATCACTATCTGTGATAGCCCAATCCATTTGAAACTCTTCAGCAATGCTCTCAAACTCTTTTTTAAACTGCTCAAGGCTAAACGGTAACGAATTAGCTTTAATACAGTGACGCATGAAGAACCAGCCACTCTCTGAATCAGCATAGTGATTGGCTTCAACAATCCAGCCACCATGGCTTGATACAAATTGCCCCACCGATGCCACAATGCCCACACGATCAGGGCAAGAAATAATCAATCTATAAGTTTGTTCCATTCATATCACCTGCTAAAACACAGCTTGTATCTACTATTATTGCGCGCCACAATAACACAGCACTCTTAAAATTTAGAAATTTATGTATTATAAAACCGTATTTATCGCTTTAATTGTTAGCCTATTAATAGGCTGTAGCACTCAACAAAATGTACGCCTATATGAAGGTCCATCATTGGGTGAAAATTTAGAATCCAGACTCATTTTACCCATTGAGTTTAATTTAATTAGCCTTGATGGCCGCGAAGTTTCTTCATTCACGCAAGGGTTTCGCAACAAAGACCTTAATATTCAACTACCAGCGGGGCCTCACACGTTAGTCATTCAATACCAAGACGTATGGGAGATTGATGATGAAAATCATGAAAACATCACCAGTGGCAAGCTCATTATTGAAGCGCAAATGAAGCCGAGGGAAGTTTACACTTTAAGCTACCCCCCTCTTACGACTATTGAACAAGCCTTAGAGTTTTCTAAAAACCCCGATGTTTCATTAAAAGATAATCGACATTCTTTTAAGGCCAGTCATATTAAAAAAGACAACCCCCTTGAATTTAACTCACAAAGCGCTCAAAGTGAGGTAGAGTTACCGCGCTTAGCGCAGCTTAAATTCTGGTGGCAACAAGCCAGCCAGCATGAAAGAAAGCAATTTATAAAGTGGAAAGATGCGATTAATCAACCAAGCCGCTCATTACAATAATGAGTTAAATTGGCGCTTGTTAAGTTGGAGTCACTTTGCCTTTTATCATTATTGATCATGGCCACCCAGCCATTGCTAATTATCAACACAACATACCTAAAGGCACGGTAAGCGTCTCTAAAAGTGCGGCAGCAAAAAAAGTAGCAATACGTTCACAAAGTAATAAAAATCAAGCTGCCGCCCCCCTCGAAAACCCTTATATCAATACGTCTTTTAGTCCGCACAGAATTTATCTTGCGAAAGAAATCATGAGTAAACCGGTTATCTTTTTAGATAGCCAATATGCAACACCAGAGCAGGCTTGGGAGTTAATGCAACGCCATCATATTAAGCATTTACCCGTAACTCAAAACAAAAAGTTATTTGGCATCATTAGTGAAAGGGATGTGTTGCATTCACTTGCATTTAAATTGGCACCAAAAGAAAACTGGTTTATTAAAAAGGTTTATGCCGCCACCGAAGACACTGACATTCATCAACTTACTCATACCATGTTTGATCATCACATTGGCAGCATGCCTATTATAAATGACAAACAAGCATTAATTGGCCTCGTTACTCGCAGCGACATTCTCAAACTCATTAGTCGTTATGGGCCTATGGAATTTTGGGCCTAGCGACACTTAACCACATTGCTTTATTTAATATATTTTTTGGGAGGTAAATAAACGACACGAAGCGCCATCATTCTAGTTTTGGCATAAAACATGGTTAATTTAATCAAGCAGACTTATAACTTTTCTAAAGTTAAACCTGCGAAGTGCTAAACTTACTACGTTAAATAAGAATAAGGATAAGTTCTGTATGACAGTCGGTCTTGCCCGTATTACACCACGTAAAGCTTTACGTGTTTTATCTCGCCATGAAGTTAACCGTTTAAAAGATGCTAGCAGTGGTGGTCTACACGAAATTTTTAAACGCTGTGCGTACGCTGTATTAAATTGTGGAAATGAAGGAGATGATTGCCTTGCCGAACAAGAAGGCTACGTTGAATTTGATATTCAAGTTGTGCAACTCGATAGGGGCATCGTATTAGATCTCTTTAACTCTCCTGATGATGCCTTTGTTGATGGTGAAGTGATTTTTGGTATTCGTGAGCACTTATTTGCAGTATTAAGAGACATCATTTATACCCACGATGAAATTCTAAACAACCCAAGGTTCGAGCCTCTTGAAGGTGAACAAATCACCAATATGGTTTTTCATATTTTACGAAATGCCAACATGCTCAAATATGGTTTACCCACAGGGTTAGTAGTGTGTTGGGGTGGCCACAGCATTGGCCATGATGAATATAGCTACAGTAAAAAAGTTGGCTATCAATTAGGTTTGAGAGGCTTAGACGTGGGAACCGGTTGTGGCCCAGGAGCCATGAAAGGCCCCATGAAAGGTGCCACCATTGGCCATGCCAAACAACACAATAGAAGTGGCCGCTATGTAGGCATCACTGAACCGGGCATCATTGCTGCAGAAGCACCCAACCCTATTGTTAACGAGTTGGTTATTCTGCCTGATATAGAAAAACGTCTTGAAGCCTTTGTAAGAAGCACACATGGCATTATTGTTTTTCCCGGTGGCGCAGGCACCGCCGAAGAAATTTTATATATGCTAGGAATACTGCTGCACCCTAGTAACCAAAAAATTCCTTTTCCACTTATTTTTACAGGTCCCGCTTCAGCTAAAGAATACTTTGAACAAATTGATGCCTTTATTGGTGCTTCTTTAGGTAAAGAAGCACAGAAAAAATACAAAATAATTATTGATGACCCAAGTGCTGTGGCCACTCACATGAAAAAAGGCATTGATAAGGTCACCAAGTTTCGTAAGAAAAATAATGATGCATTCTTTTTTAATTGGATGCTTACCATAGACCCAGACTTTCAGACTCCTTTCATTCCTAACCATGAAAATATGGCCAACTTAAATTTACACAAACAACAGGATTCCCATAAATTAGCCGCCAATTTGCGACGGGCTTTTAGCGGCATCGTGGCGGGCAATGTAAAAGAGGAAGGCATAATAGAAGTGAGGAAAAATGGACCGTTTGAATTACATGGCGATGATCACATCATCAAACCCATGGAGGTTTTATTGGCCAGCATGGTACAACAACAAAGAATGAAGTTGCCCGGTAAGCAATACATTCCCTGTTACAAGATTATTAATAATTAGACAGGTGAATAATGGGGCATTCATTCGAGCATGTTTTAAAGCATGCTCAATTTTTTTAACTGGGCCTATACTTCTTTAAGCCTAAGCTCTTTAGGAAGGTGAAACACAATATTTTCTTCGCGGCCATCAAGCTCAACAGGAATATTTCCTCCTAGCTCTTGAACACGGGCCACCACTTGCTTAACTAACACTTCTGGGGCCGAAGCGCCTGCGGTAATGCCTACTTTTTTAATACCATCAAACCAGCTGGCTTCAATTTCATCGCGATTATCAATCAAATAAGCTTTACTGCCCATGCGCTCACCTAATTCTCGTAATCGATTTGAATTAGAGCTGTTTGGTGAACCCACCACTAATATTAAATCGGTGGTTTGCGCTAAATCCTTAACTGCATCTTGACGATTTTGTGTGGCGTAACAAATATCATTGGTCTTAGGGCCATGAATACTTGGAAATTTTTCTCGCAAGGCATTTATCACTTTAGCCGTGTCATCCATGGAAAGTGTCGTTTGGCTAACATAAGAGAGTATTGCAGGGTTATTTGGCGTTAATGCCGCCACATCGGCTTCATCTTCCACCAAATAAATTTTACCACCTGCACTATCATCATACTGCCCCATAGTGCCTTCTACTTCAGGATGCCCCTTATGACCGATTAAAATCACTTCGTTGCCCTTTGTAGAGTAACGCATAACTTCCATATGTACTTTCGTCACCAACGGACAAGTGGCATCAAACACTTTCAAGCCGCGCAGCTTAGCTTCATCCTGCACAGCTTTAGAAACACCATGGGCACTAAATATTACAATTTTATCATCAGGTACTTCAGTAAGCTCATCAACAAAAATAGCACCACGATCACGTAAATTATCCACAACAAATTTGTTATGCACCACTTCATGACGCACATAAATAGGCGCTTCGAATAAATCCAAAGCCCGATTTACAATATCAATTGCACGATCAACCCCGGCACAAAAACCCCGTGGGTTTGCTAGCGTGATATCCATTAATAACCTGCGTCTGTCTATACTATGTGGTTTATCGGGTGATGTTATGAAAATAAAAGCGCCTTAAGGCGCTTCATTTACTTCCAGTATTTCCACCTGAAATTTAAGTTCTTTTCCTGCCAACGGATGATTAAAGTCCACTTGCACAAGATTATCTTCTACAGTTTTAATCACACCAGGCAGTTCCGCTTGATTCGCATCAGCAAATGACACCACCATACCCACTTCAAGCTCCATATCGGCTGCAAATTCGCTGCGCTTCATAGTTTGAATATTATTAGGATTAGGCTGTGCAAAAGCATTTTCAGGGGGAATTAAAAATGTATCTTTAGCGCCCGCTTCAAGCCCAATCAAAAGAGTCTCAAAGCCTTCAGGTAAATTGCCATCACCCACAATTAATGTGGCAGGCTTTTTATCAAAAGTGCTATCGATTACCTGATCATCCATTAAGGATAAGGCGAAATTCAATACTACTTGGGAGCCTTTTTGAATTTGCATCAATTTCATTCCGCTTCTGTTTTTTTACGAGAAAAAATTAAACTATCAAGAATTAGCATGCCAGCACCAAGCGTAATGGCGCTGTCAGCTATATTAAACGCAGGGAAATAATGTTCATCCCAGTGAACATGAATAAAGTCCACCACATGCCCATAAGCGATACGATCATAAAGATTACCAATGGCACCGCCGATCACCAAAGCAATAGCCGCTGCCAGCCATTTTTCATCAGGTTTTAATTTCATTAACCAAACCGTCATCACGCCGCTAACCGATATAGCAATCGCCGTAAAAAACCAACGTTGCCACCCTGATTCACTGGCAAGAAAGCTAAAAGCAGCGCCCTTGTTATAAAGCAAGGTTAAATCAAATACCGGCAACACATAAACCGGCTGAGCGAACTGTAAAAAGTGCTGAGCCATTTGTTTGGTGGCAAAATCTAGCGCAATGGCCAATGCACTTAACCACAGCCATTTAAGGCGTGTAGTTTGAGTGCCTTCAAAGGCTTGCTGCCATAGGTTTTTAAACATTAGGCAAATGCCCTTTTTTCGCCAGCGCCTTCTACGTTTTCAACACAACGGCCACACAAACTCTCGTGCTCGCTATGCTTACCAACGTCTTCACTGTGATGCCAGCAACGATCACACTTCTCTTCTGCGCTTGCTGTAATGGAAACACGCAAACCTTCTAAATCAGTTTGCTCACCTAGTGATGCATCAAACGCAACCACTTTTGCAGATGAAGTAATGGTCACAAAACGTAATTCATTCCCTAGGCTTGCTAAGTCACTTGCTAACTCGCCATCCACCGACAAGATAACGTCTGCACTTAAACTTGCGCCAACGGTTTTTTCATTACGGGCTTTTTCAAGTAATTTATTCACTTCGGTTTTCACCGTCATGATGCGACGCCAAAAGGCATCATCAAATTCTTGATTGTTTGATGCAAATAAACCTTCATACCAAAGCGATAGCAATACCGACTCTTCACGCTCACCGCTAACAGGCGCTGGCATTTGATCCCAAGCTTCTTCAGCGGTAAAGCTAAGAATAGGTGCCACCCAACGCAACATAGCCTCGGCCACATGGTAAAGCGCGGTTTGCGCACTGCGCCGTGCAGTACTGTTTTCTTTGGTGGTGTACTGGCGATCTTTAATTACGTCTAAATAAAAGCCGCCCAATTCATTCACACAGAAATGGTGCAACTTTTGATAAATATTCATGGTTTGATATTCATCATAGCTGAGACGAATTTCTGTTTGCAGTTTATGAGCCTGGTCCACAATCCACGCATCTAGCGGCAATAATTCTTCAGGCTTTAACATATCTGTTTTAGGATTAAAGCCATTAATGTTCGCCAATAAGAAACGTAAAGTATTACGGATACGACGATACGAATCTGCAGTGCGATTTAGAATTTGATCGCTTACCGTCATTTCAGATGTGTAATCGGTAGACGCTACCCACAAACGTAAAATATCTGCACCCAATTTATTCACCACATCTTGTGGTGACATAACATTACCCAATGACTTTGACATTTTTTTGCCGTCGCCATCGACTGTAAAGCCATGTGTTAATACTGTTTTATAAGGCGCCTTACCACGAGCTGCCACACTGGTTAACAATGAAGACTGGAACCAGCCTCGATGCTGATCACTGCCTTCTAAATATAAATCGGCTGGCACATGAAGTTCAGGGTGTTCCTCTAATACAGCCGCATGGGTCACACCAGAATCAAACCATACGTCTAAGGTGTCGGTAATTTTCTGGTACTGATCACTTTCATCCCCTAGCAATTCTTTAGGGTCTAAATCAAACCAAGCATCTATGCCTTCTTGCTCAACTTTTTTCGCAATCGTTTCAATTAAGCTTTGAGTATCCGGGTGCAAATCACCTGTTACCTTATGAACAAACAGTGCAATGGGCACACCCCAAGTACGTTGGCGAGAAATACACCAATCTGGGCGCGTACCCATCATGGCTTCAATGCGCGCCTTACCCCAACTTGGACGCCAATCAACTGTATTTTCTACTTCGTGCATGGCTTGCTCTAACAACCCGCCTTTCTGCATCGAAATGAACCACTGAGGTGTTGCACGGAAAATTATAGGGCTCTTATGACGCCAACAATGGGGATAGCTGTGTTTTAAATTTACTTTTTTCAACAGCGCTTGGTCTATTCCTTTCTCTTTGTCTCCCGCCAATAAACGTAGTACACGGAAATTACCTTTGTCTGCCACGCTCAATCCAACTAATTCGAGGGCTTGAGTTGCAGGGCAATCAATGAACAAACCGTCATCGCTTACTAGCATTAACTTAGAACCAATTAGATATTTATTCGATATAGTATAATCATCGGCACCGTGTGAAGGAGCTGTATGCACTGAGCCTGTACCTGAGTCAGCAGTTACATGATCTCCTGTTATTACAAAAACTTCCTTCAAGCCATGTTTATTTTCAGGGCTTCTGTTGGACGATTCTAAAGGCATAAATGGGTGCATAACCTTTGTCTTGGAGCCTTCACCAGCGACCCAACCGAAATCAGCACCCTTTGCAAATGCTACAGATTTATATTCACTTTTTTCATAACCATAACGTTCCATGGCTGAATCAACTAAATCAGAAGCTAAAACTAACAGCTCATCTTTTTCATTTTCTTTGCTATAAAAAGAAACCAATGCATATTCTAATTTAGGATGAACAGAAACTGCTTCGTTTGCAGGTAATGTCCAAGGAGTCGTGGTCCAGATAACAATACTTGTTTTTCGGCCAATAAAATCATCTTGTTTAAATTCATTGAAAGTAAAGCTATTTAATATTTCCTGTTTATTTGCAAATTCAAAAGCTACATCGACAGCGAGAGATTTTTTATCTTGGTATTCCACCTCTGCCTCTGCCAAAGCCGAACCACAATCCATGCACCAGTTAACCGGCTTAGCACCTTTCTCCATATGGCCATTGCCAGCAATACGTCCAAGAGTACGAATAATGTTGGCTTCAAATTTGAAATCCATGGTGAGATAAGGTTTTTCCCAATCACCCAAAACCATTAAGCGCTTGAAGTCGTTACGCTGACCGTCAACTTGAGTTTGCGCGTATTCACGGCACTTCTGACGAAACTCTTTGGCGTTTACTTTATCGCCTGCTTTGCCCACTTGTTTTTCAACATTAAGCTCGATAGGCAAACCATGACAATCCCAGCCCGGTACGTAGGGTGCATCCATATTGGATAACGTACGAGACTTAATAATGATGTCTTTTAATATCTTATTCACACTGTGGCCAATGTGAATGTCGCCGTTGGCGTATGGAGGGCCATCGTGCAAAATAAATTTTTCACAACCAGCACGGGCCGTACGAATGGCCTTATATAAATCCATTTCAGCCCAACGAGCTAGGGTTTCTGGCTCACGCTTGGCCAAGTTACCGCGCATAGGGAAATCGGTTTCAGGTAAATTCAGAGTGTGCTTATAGTCGGTCATTTCGCTTCTTTATCTGTTTGTTCAAAATAGGCCTTGGCCAATTGAATATCTTGGTGAATCGCTGCTTTAAGTTCATCTAAACCATTAAAGCGTTTTTCATCCCGTATTTTTTCATTAAAGGTCACACATATACGCTGGCCATATAAGTCACCAGCAAAATCAAACAAGTGAGGCTCAAGTATAGGCAATACTCCCCCCACCGTCGGGCGCATGCCAATATTGGCAACGCCGTTATACTCTCCAAGAGAGGTTGACACCGTCACAGCAAACACTCCCACTAGGGGGGTTTTGTCACGCTTCAATAATACATTAGCAGTGGGTACACCCAGTGTGCGCCCCAATTTTTGGCCATGAGCCACACGCCCTGAAATACTGTATGGGCGCCCTAACAGCCGCTGCGCCTCTAACAAGTTAGCATCATGAAGCTGCTCACGAATCAGCGTACTGCTAATACGTTGGCCACTGTCTTGAACGGTGTGAGTGTCCTCAACCACAAAGCCAAACTTATTACCCTGCTCTTTTAAAAAAGCAAAGTCGCCGCTTCGGTCACAGCCAAAACGAAAATCATCACCAACAATTAAGGCCTTAATATTCAGCCCCTTCACCAATACTTGCTCTACAAATTGCAAAGCACTTAATTTGCGAAACCGAGCGTTAAATGCCATGCAAGCTAAACCGTCAAGGTTCTCTTTTGCAAATAATTGAACCTTTTCACCCAGATTACAAAGTCGTGCCGGGGCTTGGGCTGCATCAAATAATTCTCTGGGTTGCGGCTCAAATACCATGGCCACACAAGGCATGCCTAACGCTTCGCCACGCTGCTTTAGCTTTTGCAGTATTTGCTTATGACCCAGGTGCACGCCATCAAAGTTACCTATGGTAAGCACACAGCCCTGTTCAAAAGCTCGAGTATTGTGAAGTCCGCGAAAAAATTGCATACATCAATATTAAAAATAAAAGCACGCATTATAGAGGAGCAAAGGGCCACTGGATAGCCAAGCAGGCGACTATTTAAGGCAAGCTGACACAAACCAAAATGTCATGTCCGCTTAAAAAAAGCCCATTAAGATTTAGCCACCACAAGATGTGAAGGGCGAACCCCTAAAACCACAAGGCTTAACCCATAGCAAGCCACCCCAGCAGCCACCAGCAACCCGGTCCACCCCATGCGCTGCCATTCACTAAAGGCAAACCAAGCCTCTTCATTAGGGTTTAGGGCCCAAATCACCATTACCATGAGCAAGCTTGAGAAGATTATCCGCAATATCCAAGCCCACCAGCCTGCTTGCACCACGTAAACACCCAGTTTACGAAGCCCCAAGAACAACAACACTGCATTCAAATACGCTGATATGGTCGTGGCCAAAGCCAAGCCCACATGGGCTAATGTCAGCACTAACGGAATGTTTAACGCCATATTCGCCACCATGGCTTTAATGCCAATTTTAACCGGCGTTTTGGTATCTTGGCGGGCAAAGTACCCAGGGGCCAGCACCTTAATAAGCATGAAAGCCAATAAGCCAGCACTATAGGCTTGCAGGCTCATGGACATTTTTTCAATATCGTAAGGGGTAATTTCTCCCCGATAAAAAATGGTCATCATCAGCGGCTGCGCCAACACAATAAGCGCCAATGCCGACGGCAAGCCGATCAACAATACCATGCGCACCCCCCAATCCAGGGTGATCGCAAATTGGCTTTGATCTTGTTCGGCGTGTTTTTTCGAAAGGCTCGGCAATATCACCACCGCTAAGGCAATGGCAAATATACCAAGGGGCAACTGAGTAAGACGGTCAGAATAATACAGCCAACTCACGCTGCCGCTTTCTAAAAATGAGGCCAATAAAATATCAAGTAACAGGTTAATTTGACTCACCGATACCCCAAATAAAGCGGGCACCATTAACTTAAGAATACGACGCACCCCCACGTCTGCAAAGGCAGGCTTTGGCAGGGCCAACAAACCAAGCTTCATTACAAACGGCAACTGAAAAGCCAGCTGAGTCACACCTGCCAGCAACACTCCCCATGCAAGGGCCATAAGTGGCTCATCAAACCACGGGGTGAAGTATAGGGTTGCCACTATCAAACACACGTTAAGCAATACCGGTGTCACGGCGGGAATTGCAAATTGGCCGTAGGTATTAAGCACACTGCCGTAAAATGCGGTAAGGCTAATAAGCAGTAAATAAGGGAAGGTGATGCGTAAAAGGTCGCTGGTTAAGGCGAATTTATTGGCATCGCTGGCAAAGCCTGGTGCAAAGATCCAGGTTAAAATTGGCGCCGCTGCCACTGCCAATATGGTAAAGGGCCCAAGAATGGCCAACAAGGTACCGGAAACCGATTTTACCAAAGAACGAATGTCTTTTTCTTGTACCTTATATTCACTCAGCACCGGCACAAAGGCTACGCTAAAGGCCCCTTCAGCAAACAAGCGGCGAAAGAAATTGGGGATTTTAAAGGCCACAAAAAAGGCATCAGCACGGGCGCCAAAATAGGAAGCCACAAACACATCACGCGCCAAGCCAAGCACCCGAGATAACAAGGTCATGGCGCTCACTATGGACGACGATCTTAACAACCCTGAAGATTTAGGGGTTTGAGTAGTTTTTTGCTTAGATTCAGCCATAAATAAATGACTCAAGCCTTAGATTTTATTAATTAAAGTGGCGCGCATTGTAATCAAGCCAACCAGTATAAACGAGTAAAACCTAAGGCTTGAGCGCCTTTGAGCACACATACCTCATTTTAAATGCCAAGAAGGGCTCTATACACGTAAAAGCGATTGACAAAAAGAGTGTGGCTCAGGATAATCACGCGCCTCAATTTCATGTTAATCAAATTTTTGAAGGAGCCTGATAGTGGCAAATTCCGCTGGATCTCGTAAACGCGCTCGTCAGGCAATTGGCCGTCGTACTCACAATGCAAGCCTACGTTCAATGGTTCGTACTTATATCAAAAAAGTACGTGCAGCCATCGACGCCAAAAGCTATGACGATGCTCAAGCCGCTCTTGTAGTAGCCGCTCCTTACGTTGACAAGATGGTATCTAAAGGCATCATCAACAAGAACAAAGCAGCTCGTATCAAGAGCCGTCTAAACGCTTCTGTTAAAGCCCTTAAAGGCTAATTCAGACGTTTAAAAGTGAGCAATCACTATGAAAAAAGGCCAGCTTGCTGGCCTTTTTTGTGCCTACAGGAAGTAGGTACTGAGCTTGCGTCGGGAACATGCAAGCGGTGCCTATAGGAAGTAGGTACTAAGCTTGCGTCGGGAACATGCAAGCGGTGCCTATAGGAAATAGGTACTGAGCTTGCGTCGGGAACATGCAAGCGGTGCCTACAGGAAGTAGGTACTGAACCTGCGTCGGGAACATGCAAGCGTTGCCTACAGGAAGTAGCTTATCTAAAAGACAGGGAGCTTGCGTCGGGAACATGCAAGCGGTGCCTATAGGAAATAGGTACTAAGCTTGCGTCGGGAACATGCAAGCGGTGCCTACAGGAGGTAGCTTATCTAAAGGCAGGGAGCTTGCGTCGGGAACATGCAAGCGGTGCCTAAAGGAAGCAGTCACTCTAAAACAACAGGGAGCATGCAAGCGATTCATGTAGGATGTAACATCCTCAATTCAAACAAGCACAACCACCGCCCTCTCATAAGCAGCCCCACTAAACACACCAGCCCAGTCAGCCCAACACCCCACCAAGCTTACACATACCCCCAAACACCAAAGTAAATACCCACCAACCAGCAAACACCTAACGCACCATTAAAAAAACCCATTCACACACTTCAAGCATAACCCAACGGAATTTAACCGCCCGTTATTAGCCTTATTTTCCACATACCCTCAAATCCCCCAACAAAGCCCCCGCCTTAAGCTAATGTTAAATGTGAAGCCAATTTAATAGCAAAGGATCCTCCTATGAAGAGCCTGATTAGCGGCACGCTCATTCTACTAGCCCTATATGCCCAAGCCAGCTGTGCTCAAGACACCTCTACTCGATTAGTTGTGCTTAATAGCCATCAACAACTCCTTACTGAGCAAATTACCACCTTACAGCCCACTCTGTTCATTGCCTTGCAACAACCTAATTACAGTCTCATGGTTTATTCACAAACCAATCACCATCAAAGCCAGAGCCTTTTAGGGTTGCAGCACAACTATAGAAATGAAAGCACTGGGCTTGGCATACATCATCAAGTAAATAATTGGATGCATACTCAAGTGGTGGTAAAGACACAGCAATACCAATACAGAAGCAGCCAACTTGAATCCATGCTAAGTGTCGCGGTTCATTTTTAGATTTCTAACTAATAATGGCACAAACAAAAAAGCCCCCTTTAGAAAAATATAAAGGGGGCTTTTTAATCGATTACAATTAAAGTTTACTGATCAAACTTTTTAATCATCTCAAGCAACTCTTTGGTTTTTTCTTCCATTAAAGGAATGTCTGCTTTTGATTCAACGTTTAAACGCACCACAGGCTCAGTGTTAGAAGAGCGTAAGTTAAAGCGCCATTTATCATAACAAATGCTAATGCCATCAGTATGATCCACACTTAAAGCGGCAGCGCTATAATGTTTTTCAATGTTTTCCAGCACAGCCTTAGGGTTTGTAAGTCGCTTATTAATTTCACCACTGCATGGAAACGCTTTTACGCGCTCAGCCACTAGTTGCGACATACTTTTACCAGACTTACAAATAAGCTCGGCCACTAGCAACCACGGGATCATACCGCTATCGCAATAGGCAAAATCACGGAAGTAATGGTGAGCACTCATTTCACCGCCGTATACTGCATCTTCTTTGCGCATACGCTCTTTAATAAACGCGTGGCCGGTTTTACTTTGAACTGCTTGACCACCTAAGGTTTCAGCTATATCAATGGTATTCCAAATCAAACGCGGATCATGAACCACTTTATTGTTAGGGTCTTTTTGTAAAAAAGCATCGGCCAATAAGCCTACAATGTAATACCCTTCAATGAATTCACCGCTTTCATCAAAGAAAAAACAGCGATCAAAATCACCGTCCCAAGCAATACCTAAATCGGCACCACTATCTTTAATAGCTTTTATAGTAGGTGCACGATTTTCTTCCAGCAATGGATTTGGCACACCATTAGGAAAGTTACCATCTGCATCGTGATGCACTTTCACCCACTCAAAAGGAAGCTCCCCTTCAATGGCATCAATAACAGCACCAGCGCCGCCGTTACCTGCGGTACAAACAATTTTTAACGGCTTTAGGTTTTCTTTTTTAACATAGGTTAAAAGGTGCTCAATATAGTCTGGGCCGATATTTTGCTCAGTTAACACCCCCTTACTAATCACATCGGAGAAATTATTTTCTTCAGCCAATCGCTGAATATCTTTCAAACCTGTATCACCACTAATAGGCTTTGAACCCTCGCGCACAAACTTCATACCGTTGTAATCTTTTGGGTTATGACTGGCGGTAACGCAAATACCACCATCAACCCCCAAGTGGGCCGTGGCAAAATAAATTTCTTCGGTGCCCGATTGGCCAATATCAATCACATCGCTACCCGCATCAGTAAGACCCTGAATTACACTGCGGCTCATTTCAAAACTGGTTAAACGAATGTCATAACCCACCACCACTGACTTTGGCTTTAAAAATTCGGCATAAGCACGACCAATGCGATAAGCAATATCAACATTTAATTCATCTGGAATACGACCACGTACGTCGTAGGCTTTAAAACAAGTAAGTGTGCTCATTTTTATTTTCCTTAGCCTATCTTTATTTCATTTAGGCTATTGATCATAACCACACTGTAAAGTGTGGTTTAAATTATGAATAATTGGTTAATTTTTTATTCGTCTAACTAAGGCTACAACAACAAGATTACAGTTTATCCTGCATAGATCGGAATGCTTTAATTAAGCCACTGGTGGACACATCAAAGCCCATATCTTCCCCTATGCACTCTTCTGCCAATAAGCATTCATGAACCTTATCACCCAACTGCTTACCCAATTCAACTCCCCACTGATCAAAGCTGTTTACCCCCCATATTTGGCCTTGCACAAACACCTTGTGTTCATACAAAGCAATTAAGGCACCTACCGCCTTAGGGGTGGATTTATCAAAATACAAGGTATTACTAGGGCGGTTTCCTGGGATAACTTTTTGAGGGGCAATGACTTTTATTTCATCATCACTTTTACCCACAGCCTTTAACTCTGCCTGGGCTTGCTGCAAGTTTTTACCCTGCATCAATGCTTGGCTTTGACTAAAACAATTAGAAGCCAGCAAAGCATGAAAGTTATCCACCGGGTTGTGAGTGGTTAAAGGTAATATGAAATCACACGGGGCAAACTGAGTACCTTGATGTAATAACTGGTGATAAGCATGCTGGCCATTACTGCCCACGCCACCCCAAATAATGGGGCCAGCCTGGTAGTTTAGTGCTCGCCCATAGGTGTCTACCGATTTACCATTACTCTCCATATCTAACTGCTGAATATGAGAGGGTAAGTTTCGTAAATAATGATCATAAGGTAAAACAGCATGGGACTGAGCATCAAAAAAGTTAACATACCAAACCCCCAACAACCCCATAATAACCGGCATATTTTGCTCTAAAGGAGCCTCTTTAAAATGGCAGTCCATTTCATAAGCCCCTAACAGCATTTCACGAAAGTGCTCGTAACCTATGGTAAGCATTAAAGGCAAGCCTATAGCAGACCATAATGAGTAACGCCCACCGACCCAGTCCCACATGGGGAATATGTTTTGCGGCGCAATACCAAATTCAATGGCGGTGGGCACATTGGCGGTTACCGCACTAAAGTGACGTGCCAAATACTCTTTAGTGCCGCCATTATTTAAAAACCACTCGCGACACGCCAATGCATTCTTTAACGTTTCTTGAGTATTAAAAGATTTAGACTGTACAATAAAAAGCGTAGTTTCGGGGTTTAGACCCTGTAGAACTTCGGTTAAATCAGAGCCATCAATATTCGCTAAATAATGACAATTAATTTGCTTACCCCAATAAGGTTTTAGCGCCTCTGATGCCAGTTTTGGCCCTAAAAACGAGCCACCAATACCAATACTCACAACATCGGTAAAAGGTTTATTACTAAAGCCGCGCCATTGCTGGCTACGAATAGACCAGCAAAACTCTTTCATTCTTGTGAGGGTTTTTTGTACTTCTGGCATGACATTTTTGCCATCAACCAATACCGCTTCACTAGAAAAGTTTCGCAGGGCAGTATGAAGGGCCGGACGATTTTCACTTTGATTAATCAACTCACCACTAAACATAGCCTGAATTGATTGAGGTAAATCACAAGCCTTGGCTAATTGCGTTAATAACTGAATAGTTTCAGAAGTAATGCGGTTTTTAGAGTAATCAAGGTTTAAGCCCGCGGCTTGCAAGCCAAATTGATTAAAGCGATCTTCATCTTTATTAGACTGCTCACTGAATTGGTCACACATTTTTAAAGGCTGAATGTCGTTAAAATGATCAGTTAGCGCTTTAAATTCAGAGGTAAACTCTAGCTGAAGAGGGAGTGATGTTGACTTTTCCATTAGTCTTTTACCATAATATTAATCAATTTTAAACGGCAAGGACTTTAGCATTTTCTGGGGGAAATAGCAGTATAGGGAAGCCTGCGCTAACAGATAAAATTTCCATTAACGCTCACATCCATCACAGACTTGTCAATCAGGCACCACTCCTCAGCTGCCGTTAATCCGCTGCCCTTAGTCAGTTTCAAAATAGCCAGCTTTTAATTAATCAATGAGGACTTTTTCAAAAGATTTCACTAAATCATCCACAGCTTTCATTTGCGCAAGATAAGGCTCTAGTTTATCCAAAGGCAGTGCACAAGGGCCATCGCATTTGGCTTCACTTGGGTTTGGATGAGCCTCCAGAAATAAACCCGCTATTCCCAGCGCCATACCCGAGCGAGCCAATTGAAAGGCTTGGGCACGGCGCCCACCAGCACTGTCGGTACGGCCACCAGGGCGTTGCAATGCATGCGTGGCATCAAAAATAACTGGCGCCATGGGTTTCATATCATCCATACCCAACATATCCACTACTAGGTTGTTGTAACCAAAGCTCGAGCCACGCTCGCATAGCATAATGCGCTCATTACCTGCTTCTTTAAACTTAGTAATAATATGGCGCATTTCATGGGGTGCTAAAAATTGAGGCTTTTTAATATTAATAACCGCGCCAGTTGCTGCCATGGCCACTACTAAATCAGTTTGGCGTGCTAAAAAGGCCGGAAGCTGAATAACATCTACCACCTCAGCGACCAGTGCCGCCTGAAAAGGCTCGTGAACATCGGTAATAATCGGCACACCAAAAGTGGCTTTAATTTCTTGAAAAATCTTAAGGCCTTCTTCTAAACCAGGGCCACGATAAGAGTTAACTGAAGAGCGATTCGCTTTATCAAAAGATGCTTTAAACACATAGGGAATACCCAGCTTTTGTGTCACCTCAACATAGGTTTCACAGGTTTTCATAGCCAGATCTCGGCTTTCTAAAACATTGATACCACCAAAAAGCGTAAATGGTTCATCATTGCCTATATTTAGGCTTGCCACATCAACCCTGTCTCTTATACACATCTGACGCTGCCGACGATCTACTCTGT
>OLII01000350.1_pt1 | contig 17933 bp, 23 predicted proteins | sample 1609481 | NCBI WGS metagenome assembly OLII01 (sample SAMN05416859, study PRJEB24817) | seawater metagenome | isolation source: Sea water | place: Canada:Atlantic | collected 2013-11 | reverse complement strand
AGTAGATCGTCGGCAGCGTCAGATGTGTATAAGAGACAGCTCTGGAGTTACTTGTGTAGTTTTAATAAACTCAATAGTATCTGTAAAAGATGTATTGAAAGTTCTCCACTTAATCCATGATTCTGCAGTTGAGGTTATCCATTCTTCATCAAACTTATTTAAGTCTACATCAAATATAATATTGAGTATATTTTCACTAACTCGCTCTTTAGATTTAGGATGGTTTTTTACAAGAAGTTCTAATTGCTCTTTAGACGGAGTCTCATTAAATTTACTGTAAAACTTATTAGCTAAAAAGCTTAATGCATCAATTTCTTCTGATGTATAAAAGCCTGATTTAATTGCCTGTAAATATTTTACTTTCTCTAATGAAAGTCTAAAGAATATCTTTTCAAAATCTTGTCCGAACTGCATATTGTTTTTATTGTTCTATGGTTAAGATGCCTTTTTGTTTAGAATAAGGCTCTTTTTCCCATAAGTTAATTGCGATTGCATGTCTAATGCCCTCTGTAACGGTTGTAACAGCATGTGAGTGTTGTCCAGCCTGAAATATAATAAATCTATTAGGTTTTGCTTTAACTATCTCTGGTGTTGAGTCAGTGCCATCTGTGTATATCATAAGATCTCCACCTTTAAAGTCTTGTCCTGGAGGGTAATAAATGCTTCCTATCACTGGAGTAATTATTTCTCCGGTTTTTTCAAACCATGCTTCATCTTTATCAAAATGTAAAGGTAGGTCATCTGCCCAGATTTCATCTTGTGTTTTAGCACTTTGAATACCAGTCCAATATTCAAATCCATGGATTTCAAATAATCTAGAGATTGGACATGCATCTCCCCAACAATATTCTATTATTTTCTTAGCAGTAGTATTCTCAGGTGATTTCCACCAGCCTTCATAATATTTATAGACACCTGGGTCTTTAAATATTAATTCTTTATTTTGCTCTATTTCTGCTAATAGTTTTTCGTCTTGTATAAAATTATCAAATACTGTTATCATTCAAATGGGTTTTTTATTATTTTAAAGGCCTCTTTACCGGGCTCTTCGTTGGTTTGTTCACATAAACCCATTGTAACTAATTCCTTTGCAGATTCTAGTATTTTACTATGATCTGATTCTGGGAATCTATAAGTTTTCAGTGCATGAAATGTGAAAGAGCCCTTGTATCTTTCTGGGTTTCTATTACATAATTTTACTTCAGCTTGTAAAACATCTAATGCGGTTGGATAATCTGGTAAATCTTTTTCTATCCCTAGGATATACTTGATCGGCAGGTTATCTTTATTAATCTTCATCTTCTATTTCTAGTAGCTCATCTACGTTGACCTCTCTATGTTCTGTGCTGTAGTTGAATATAGGTGTAATCTTCTTTTCTATCTTTTGTAGAACTTCCGGTGTAAAAACTTTTTCAGTAAAGAAATCTGTGTTAGATACTGTTTCATCAAGGTGTTTACAAATCCAACCTCTTGCCGTAGCCTTAGGAGTTTTAACTCCCTTTTCAATAGTACCTTTTGCAATACCGATTTCATCCCAATCAATATATTGTTCTAGTCCAACAAATCTATTCATACCTTCTGTAAAGTGTAAATGAAATTTAATTGGATGTGGTTTTGCAAATCTATTTTTATTTGGTTTAGCTGTTACAATAATACCAGTCTTTTCACCACCTTCTTTAAGTTGTGCTTTACCTAAGAATAAAACTATTGAAGCTGCATATTCTGGTCCAGTACCACCACCTGCTACTGCCTGTGAAATAAATGATTGTGTTTGGTATGTGTGATTTGTAAATATAAATGGAATCTTTAAATCAGCTAAAGGCGTCATAATAATTCTAAAGATAGACTTTAAGATCTTAGCCCTAGTCATATCTGATTTTTCAGAACCTGTTTTAGCATCATCAATTTCTTTATTAGTTGCTAAGTTACCTGCAGAATCTAAGATAATCATTACTTTAGGTGTTTGACCACCTGCTCTTTTTACCTCTTGCATTTTAGCAGTAATTGTAGTTACAGATTGACGAAAGTCTTGTACTGTATTAACCGGTTGGTAATTTACTTTAGTAGTATCAATACCAAACTTCTTCATTAACTCTCTATCAACTGCTGCTTCTGAATCATAAAAGATAACACTATAACCCATGTCTATAGCACGGACAATAGAGTTTAATATTAAGTATGTCTTTCCTGTTCCTGATGGTCCTGCGATCGAACAAGATCTATTGTTTGGCCAACCATTGAATAATGATCCGCTTACACATGCGTTAAGGTGATAATTACCAGTGTCAATCCACTCTGTAACTTCACTAAAACTAGAATGTTCCATAACAGATCCCAGTGGATTCATCTCCGCTAGTTCTTTATTAATGTCATCGAAACTAAATTCTTTCTTTTTTGCCATTGTATTGTTTTTAATTCGTTATATGTTATATGTGTAGTTAACTTATAGTTTCCTATACTTTATCTAGCACGTTGTCGTCTCCAAACTCTGCTTTTTCTTTTGCCCTAAGTTCGTTAAGATCTTTAGTAAGCTCTTTAGCTTTATCGGAAAGATTTTCTATACCTAATTGAACATCTGCTAAACCATGTAAGATTCTTTGATATTCTCTAACGTAAATCTGTTGTTTTACTGGAAGATCTTCTAAATTAATTGAATTTTCCATTAGTCGTATCCTAATATAGCATCATCTCTTTTTTCGTCTTCAGATTCAAAAAGGTCTAATTGTGCTGCATTTTTAGTTTCTTCTTTTCTAGCTTTCCAATAAGCAGTTCTAACAGCTTCGCCTAATTGCATGTTGTTTGGAAACTTTTCTACTAGATCGTTAATTTCTTGTATATTCATAATTTTAAAATAATGCCGAAGCGTAAATTAAGTTAGTATCTAATGTTTGAAGGCCGATTGCTTTCAATACTCTATTAAGTGGATCTATCATACACTTTTCAAATTGTGTATCATAGTCTACTTTAGGTGCTATCTCATAAGGATGGTCTCCTGGAAGATATGCATAGACTTCAGAGATTGGTGTTTTACAGTTATAGATTTTAAGCTTCTCACCGTTACCAATCAATTTATATTTGTTTTTAAATTTAGCATTGTTATTTAATATGTAATTGTAATAACCTGCTGCTTTTACATTAGCTGGACATTTAAGACCTACTTGAAATTCAATATTATCATCAACAATATATTTTTCAATATTATTAGTTCTACGATTGAATGCAATATCATCAATATCTGCTAGTGCAAATTCTTTTTTAGACTCTTTCATGAAACCTACTAGCTGTTGCAGCTCTTCTGCTCCAGGGGTTTTTTGAGATCTAAATAAAATTCTAAGTGCTTCTACTAGTTTCTCTCTAGCAAACTTTGGAGTAGAGGATTGAATAGTATCGAAGCCGATTGTTTTTACTTTCTTAAGAGATGGGTGTCTATCAGTAGTTTCAAGTTTATCATCCCAAGCAATATTTTGAATATACTTTTTCTTGGACATCCAAATACCATTATAGGCAAGTGACTCTAGTTCAAAGAATAAGAAGTTATCAGTATTGGTTGCTTGTGCATATTTTGCCATAGTGGCAGTAATATAGTCTTGAAGTCTAAATGCGTAGAACGCTAAGATAAATTCATCAATAGGTAGTGCCTTTTCTTCGTCTGGCCAAATAATAGATTCATAAAGATCTTGGAACTGTACGTAACAAGAATCTGTATCAATATAAATTACTGCTGGCTTTTCAATCTTACCCTTTACTTTAATACCGAATTGCTCGTGTACTTTAGTATCTTTATGCCAAAACTCATTAACATATTTGTTAAGAATAGTTTCAGAATAAAGAATAGCATCTTTACCTTGTTTAGTAATGGACTCTGCAATATCAATATTGAAGAAGTGAAACCACTTGTTACCGAATGCTCCATAGATCGAGTTAAGTGTTAACTTAACCGCTTGTTCATAAGCAGTATATTTAGCAGAAAGCTGCTTGTAGTGTTTTACAAGCAGCTCCGCCTCTTCTTTACTTAGTTGATCGGTTGGTTTATTTTCTAATGCAGTGACATCCATTTATGCAGTTTGACAAGTTGAAACGGTTAGTAATGTTGCTGATTCTGTAGATTCGAATACGATCTTAGAGTCTGAAATATGTACTGTTTGTTCTTCTTTGTCTAACAGGTTTAAATACTTCTTGTAAACCGTTACTGCTCCAGAGCCATTTGATTCTGGGTTAATAGCTGCACTAAATGATTTTCCGCTAACTGAAACTCCAGTTCCATTTGCTTTTACGCTGAAAGTCTCATCTTTATCAAGTCCAAATAAGTTTTTTACTTTATTGATTGTATGCGTATCCATTGTAAAACTAAACTTCGTGTCGTTAGTTGCAAAAATTGCTGCTTGTTGATCTTCTGTTAGATCTTTAAATCCTAGAGAAGGTTCTGAACAAGAAAGTGTAATTTCTAATTCGTCGTTAAAGATTCTAAGTGTAGATGCAACAAATTCAGTGTCGTTCTCTAAGAACTCAATTTCACCTTTGATAGCGTCATGGTCAAAGTGCTTAATAGCCTCAATAACTTTAGAGCCTTCAAAGAATGCTATTTTCATTTCTTTATCAGTGTCTGGAAATTCACTAACTTGAAATATTTTATCACATGGTATATTATGTGATTTTACTGCGTCTCTCTGCGGTAGGTATACTGCTGAGTTGATTTGCCCATTGCTAATTTTCATATAGACAAATGAGTCGATAAGCTTTACGCGATTAATAAATGCGGTAAGCTCGTGTTGGTCAATTCGATCAATTTTTAATTTCATCTAAGTATATTTTTGTTTGATTGTTATATAGTAAATAGCTAGTTAGTTTCAATAAAAAAGCCCAGGATCCTAGAAACCTGGGCAATTTAAACCAAATTAGATTTAGCTTAGAATTTTAAGCCGAATCCAATTTGAAGGTTAGTTGTTTCAGCTCCTAAATCGTAAACGATTTTTGGATCTACAAACATTGCTCCTTTATGAAACTCAAACATTCTTCCTACACCTATTGATGCTTGATCAAAATCAAAATCATTAAGTGCTAAATAACCGAAGAATCCTCTGTGGAAATATCTTCCTTCTAGTCCTAAGACCATATCTTCAGTTGAATCTGCTTGAGATACATTCATTCCAACCATGTAGTTGTCAGCGAATGCATAGCCGATCATTGGTTGGATTGATAAATCAGTCCAAGCCGTGTTAGTAATATCACCAGTACCTACGTACCAGTCGCCTTTTGCGTTTTGCGCCATTGCGCCAGTCATTGTTAGCACTACTAGTGCTATTGATAAAATAATATTTTTCATAATAAATTAATTTGGTTTGTAAAATCTTCTGCTTAATCTGCTCTTTGCAGTAATCTAGGATGATTAAAGTCAGAAGTAACTGCTACTTTTGTTTGAGCAGTATGGGTTAGTATTTTAGTTATTAACGATGTTTCGTTCATTTCTTTTACTTTGTGCATGTTTATACAGGTGTTTTGTGCTTTGTTCCAAATAAGATTAATAAACTTGTAAAAAGATGAAGCCAGGTAGTAGCGAACTCCTGGCTTCGTTCCGAGAACTATCTCGGTCCTAAGAAGTGGACTTAACCACAACTAATGTTATCCGTCACATGCAACACAATCTGGATCGGTGGCTGCTTTCGCAATATCACCTCTTAATACAGATTCTGTTCTCATATAATAGAGTGTTTTAACTCCCTCTTTAAAAGCTTCTAGGTGTACTTTATTAATAAATTTAGTATCTGCTTCTGTTGGGAATGCTAGGTTTAAACTTACAGCCTGATCAACATATTGTTGTCTAACACCTGCTTGTTTAACTAGGTCTAATTGATTTATTTCCTTAAAAGTTTTAAATATATCTTTTACTGGGATCCATTTATCTTGTTCTAATTCTGCTAAAGCGTCAAATTTCTTTTTGCTAATTAGATTTTCTTTTACTGTAATATTAGTAGCCACTTGCACATAATGGTCATCTAAGAAATCTAAACCTTGAACTGAACCGCCATCTTCTAGAATTTTATTCCATGTTGGTTTTGTATCTCTATTGATTGCATCTAAGAAACCTTCTAATACTGGATTCTTTCTAATAAATGTACCCTTTGCTGTTTGTTCTGTGAACACGTTAGCAGCCCAAGGCTCAATACCTGCAGATACATTGCCTGCTAGTTTTGAGTTGCTTACAGTCGGTGCTATAGCTCTCAGGTGAGTGTTTCTCATACCTGTACCTCTACACCATAGAGGTTCGCCATATTCTAATGCCATATCTCTTGAAGCCTTTTCACTTTCCATCTTTAACTGCGAAAAAATCTTACGAGTCTCAAATTGAGCTGGTAAACCTTCAAATGGAATACCTCTTTCTTGTAAATAAGTATGCCATCCAAGAACTCCAAGTCCTAAAGCTCTACCTTTTTCTGCAGATCTTACTGAATTCTCAAAGCCTCTCATAAATTTAGCCTTTTGGATAAATTCATCTAAGACTCCATCAAGAAACCAAGTTGCAGTATAAACTAGATCTGTATTCTTCCACTCATCATATTTTGCTAAATTCACAGAAGATAGGCAACAAACAAAAGAGTGAGACTCATCTGTATGGAGGGTTATCTCAGAGCAAATATTCGTCATATAAACTTTAAGGCCATTTTGCTTATACGCTTCTGGATTTGCTCTATTGATATTACCCTTAAACATTATGTAGGGCTCACCAGTTGCTTTTCTCTTTCTTAGTACACCAATCCATCTCTTACGCGCTTCAGGGTCTCCCATTTGCACTTTCTGCATAAAACCATCTGGTACTACAACACATTGATGCATGTTAAGAGATTGTCTGTTAACATCTCCTTTAGGTTCTCTAATTTCCAGCCATTCCCAGAAGTCACCATGTTCAATGTCAATATTAACACTTGCTGCTCCTCTACGAACAGAGCCTTGATTGGTTGCCAATATTGTACTGTCGTATATTTTACAAAACGGTACAACACCATCACTTGTTCCATTACCTGCTATATTACTTCCAGCGGGTCTGATTTGATTTACTCCAATGCCTACTCCACCGCCATGTTTTGCGAGTAACATCATCTCCAGGTTTTTAGCACCAATGTCGTGGATAGAATCCGCAACATCAATACCAAAACAAGAAATAGGTAGTCCTCTTTCTAATCCTGTATTAGATAAAACTGGAGAGGCTAGGTTTAACCAACCCTTCCAGATATAATCAAAAAATTTGCTTGCCATTTCAGGTTTACCTAAACGTCTTGCCACTGTAGTAGAAACTCTCCAGTATGCATCTTTTGGCTTTTCGCCATCAAATAAGTAACCTGCTGATATTGTTTTAATATAAACCTCTGTGTTTGCCCATTCTGGGAAATCAACTCCTAATTTCCAGCCTAAGTATTCTGCGTGGTTTACTGTTTTATTGTCTTTCATATTAATATTTAATCGAATAAGTCTTCTTCGTCCCAGTTTTCACCCTCTCCAGCTTTTGCGTAGTCAGTTGGTCTAACTGCGAAAAAATCTGTGTGAGTATGTCCACCTGTTAAATGATAGAACCAGTCTAATTGTCCTGCTGATTCTTCATCAAACTCAAATTCGGATTCGTATCCTAATTCAACTAACTTTTCGTTAGTTCTCTTGTTAATAAATTCTTTTAAATCTTTAGCTTTTAGATTATCTAAATCGCCTTGCTCAAAGATTTTATCGATAAACTTATGCTCCATTTTGCGCATTAAGTCTGCTGCTTGTAATACGTCAGCATAAACCTCTTGTTTCAATTCAGGATATTCCTGGCACATGTGCTTAAATAATTGACATCCCATTCTAGAATGTAAAGATTCATCTCTTACTGACCATTTCATTTGTTGACCAATTCCTTTTAATAAGTTTCTCATTTGGAATGAGTATAAAACTGCAAAAGAACTGTAGAGGCTTACTCCTTCTGCAAAAGCAGAAAAAATTGCTAAAGATCTTGCAACCTCTTTTCTTGCATTAGCATCTTTAGCTAAGTCAACATGTGTATATTCCGCAGTAGTTGAAGTTAATAAGTCAAATTTATCAGCCATAGAAGGTTCATGTAAAAATGCTTCAAAGTCTTCTAGACCTAAAGTTTCATTTAAGTATGAATATGCTGTTGCGTGAATAGTTTCTTGTGAACCAAACATCATCGCCATTTGTTTAATTTCATGTTTAGGAAACCACTTAGTAACCATAGTAGTCCAATAATCGGATACTGCACACTCTGTTTGTGCAAATCCTAAAAGGATATTTCCAACTAAATGTTTTTCGTGTGGTAAAAGATTTTCATTCCAATCCTTTACGTCACCTTGCATTGAAATTTCTGTATGTAGCCAGAAGGCTTGAGCTTGTTTTAACCAACCTTCTGTGTAGTATTCTGGGTATTCAAAAGGCTTAAATGGAATTCTTTCTGTAAATAGTGATGACATATTGCTAATAAGTTGTTTTTAGTTAGTTTAAGTTTTTAAAAATAGTATAGGCCAAAAAAGGTCTTTATGAGACCTCCTTCAATCTAATCTTTAATCTGAATTATTAGCAGCGCTGCTAGTGATTTATATATCCCGACGCTGCCCATAAACTTCTGATTTATAGACTAAATTTTTTTTGTAATTCATCAGCTTTAGTATAATATCCATAAGAAGTTTTCTTGTAATCTTTTCTTTGAGCATATAAGTCTCCTAAGATCTTTTTAAGAACGCTTTCTTCTTTTGAGTAAACAACACCATTCTGACAAACTATAACATCTTGGTCTTTTCTACGTTCCTTAACTTCCGCTTCAGGAACAATTTCGATGAATGAATCCGGAGAGATATTAAATTGCATCATAACAGATGGATATAGCGACGCAAAGTCAAATGCGCTTACTCCGCTATAATATCCGGATAATGGTTCTTTAACAAAGGCTCCAGCGTACTTTGCATCTTTTTTACCGTCTTCTCTGTCCCACTCGGTTCCGATACGCTTATCTTGTTCGGCTAGTTTACGAGCGATTAAAGATTCAGTAATAGCCACAGGTGAGGCTGCTTTGTATAATGGTAGTTTAGTAATAGTTGCTAAAGTTAAAAGAACTTCCATAGATCTTAATTTTTGATCTATATAGTAAACTAGTACCGAGTCAATTACGTTATAGAAAACATACTTCTTAAAATCGTTTTCATAAAGATCTTGTAACGAACCACTATAATTAATCTTACTTATACCATCTAAGACTGCTCCAGATACAAATGCTAATGCGTTTGATTCTTTTACGTGTCCAGATCTATCGTATTTATCGTACAATTGCATGTAGTCTAAAATACCCATGTGTAAAGGTCTAGAATCTTTTTTATCGAGCGCCCCTGTGATAGCAACATCGGTTAAATCGATTTGTAGTCTTTTACATCTGTTGACAATATATTGCCAGTCATAGTTGATAAAGTTCCAACCAGTCATCATAGGAAACTTAGGTAAAAACTTGTGCAAGAATGTGTACAACATATTGTACTCATCTTTGAACTTGTAATAACTAAATTCCCAGTCCTGGTCATAATCACCATTTTTAAAATGAGCGTTAGTATCTTCTTCAATCTTTTTGATCTGTTCTGCAGAAAGATCTTCAAGACCAAGAACAATAGCTTTACGTTCTGGGGTGATAATTGAAAAAGTTAATATACGAGACTTAGCTTCTTCAGGTTTTGGAAAACCATCTACAATCTCAGTCTCAATATCAACAAAATAGGTGCGAGGCATATTGAACTCATAGATCTCATCTCGATCTTCTTGAGAAAGAGAATCCATAAAATAAAGTAATGAAAACTTATTAAAGGTCCTGGATCTGGACTTTTTTAAAGTTCTGCCGTCCCAGTTTTTCATGTTCGGGTCTCTCCACTTGTCATCATCTTTTGTTACGACCCAATTTTGAAACTGATTTACAGGATAGCGTTTAAACGATACTGTACCTTCTTTGTTAAAATAAGATACAATTAACTCATTGTCTTTTTGTTCAATATCTAATAGCATTAATATCCTCGGTTTTGACGGTCATGGTTTTCTGCATTCTTTGCCATGTACAGGTTAACAATATCTTTACTTGTCATACCGATAGAAATTGCAAAGTTCATATAGAAATGCAAACCATCAATCCATTCATAGAATAATTCTAATTTATCAGCTTCAGAAAGATCTTCGATCTTCATTTCGGCTGCTTGAGCATTAGTACTCTTCCAGTATTTCCATGCACCTGAGGCAATACCGTCGTTAATACCTCCGAGGGCATCAAACATTTCATTTAATTCATCTGACATTGCGTGCTTATTTACACACCAGAAATCTGCAATTTGTTTTAAGTTCCAACCTGTAAAGTCGAAGCCTAAACGCTTTTGTAATTCTACTTGTTTGTTGTAAATAAGACCCAATGTGTCTTCTGTTTCTGAATGAAAGTCTTGGACTTCCAAATCTGCACATTTGTTATCTGCGTTTGCCATATATTTTTATTTAATTGTTATAGTTAGATTTACTTATCTGTTTCAAGTATTTCGCCCCAAGCTCTTTCGGACTTTGTTAACGATTTTGTGTTAATGTCTTTTGGTTTAGGATCTCCACCAACATTCCAGAACCAGGCTCCAGGAGTACCATTCTTTTTCATGAACTCCCAAGCCTTTGCATCGTAATTCATTGCCGATGGGAATGGTGGATTATATTTAGGATCTACATCTTGTGTAAATGCTTTTGGGTGAGACCATACTTCTGCAATACCTCTTTCACCCTTCTTAATATTTCTTGCTACTGCAACTCCATGGAATTTAGCATCAGGCCAAGCTATTTGTAGAGACCGCTGTAGAACACCAGTGGATATGGCTGACCATACTTCATCAGGGTACCCATGTGTTTCTGCAATAGTATGCGCGACCTTCACAGCGGCTGCCGTAACGAGCTCATGTTTAAGTCCTAGTGGAATAAAGAATGCATTGTTTGCTTCTGCCCATTTCTTTGCGTGAGCATTTAGGACTGGCATTGCTGCAATTCTTTTAAATTTCATTTCAGCTCCCATTTCAACACAAATTGCTTGGTGATCTGAAATCTCTTTTTGTGATGGACTAAATAATACAAGTTTCTTATTATACTTCTTTGCTAAATATGCTAAGGAAATACCTGCAAATCCATATCTAGGTTGAACATATACCAATGTATCTTTTGGACATGTTTGAACTAGAATATCTCCAAATCTACATTTGGATCCAAAACCCATTAGGTCTTCTCTTACCACTTTAAATCCTTCATGGTCTACTAACTGTGGAGCCTCGAAAGGATCTACCCAGTCACCTGCTAAATCTAACCATGCCTGTTTATTTGGCATCATCAAATTTAGATCTTGATTGTAAAGTGATGTTGTATGTTTATTGTGTGCCATATAATTTTGCTACTTTTTGTTTGTATTCTTCTACGCTTGTACTAGCTGCTTTTAGGACTTTATCATCTGATGGAAATGAAGTCATACCATTAAATGTTTCTAATAACCCTAAGTCTAACATAGCCTTTTGTCTTCCAAATGGATGATCTTTAATAGATGAAGAATTCCATAGAGTGTCCATATTAATATGCGAATAATCTGCACCTGGTCTTAGATAGTTTTCAATCCATCTAATAAAATCACAAGCTACATCCTCAGCATTATATGGAAGACTACCAGTGTCTTCATAAATCTTAGTCATAACTGCATCTAAAAATTCTTCAGACTTCTTACCTTTCTTTTCTACAGGATCTGCAAGATAACCGATACATTCTACTGCGTTAGTACCATAATAGAACATTGATTCTCTATTCATAAATTCTGGGTACCAATCACATACATCTGCAATAACTGCAGCATACTGGAATCTATAAGCTCTTAATCCGTTATCGGCATTCCACTTAAACATCCATTCTCCTAACTCTCTTAAATCCTTCTTACCACCCTCTCTTAAATAGTTTGCCATGTCTCTTGCAAGTCTTGGTGCAAATTCACATAGGAAATAATCACCACCTTTTTTGTAAACATATTCCGGTTCTTTAAAACTAGCCATACCAACGAAAGCGTCTTCACCTAAATCCGGTTTTGGTGGCTTAGGAAATGCTGGGAACTGATAACCGACTGAAGTATAAAATGAAGTTGGGTGGTGTTTTACCTTTTCGCACATATCTTCAATAGACTCACAATCATGTAGGTCAAATAAGATTGTATTATGATAACCAGATGGTTTAGTTGCGTAATTAATTGCAGAACCACAAACTCTGTGTAGAATAAAGATATACAAGTATTCTTCTAGTCCAAAAGTATCTCTCTTACCAGTCCAGTTCTTTGCAACCTCTTCTCTTTGGGGATAAATTTTACCAGCCTCCATGTGTTTCCAATAGGGATGCTCTGGAGTCCAACCATAAAATACATCGTTTATGATCTGGCTAAAACCTGCGTACTTACGTTCAACGACATCATATAGCTGAATCTGTTCCATTAGCGGATCGTTCATTCCACTATCGGCATGATCTACCATACCTAGATTTGAACGCTCTTGTTGCTTTAATGCCAGGTCATAATACCTGATAAACTCATCATAATATTTAGTTGTCTTAATTTGAACTTTGTTACTCATTCACTTCTTTGATTTTCCAATCGAAAGCATCTCGGTTTCTTTGGTATTGTTCCATCGACCACTCTATTCTATCAGATTCAATTACTAATATGTAGCTAGCGTCGTTGGCATTTAATGGTGTTATTATTATTTGGTATTCTTTCATATATTAAAATAATGCAAGGGTTGCTTTGGTTAGTTTTGAGTTAGGTTCGTTCTTAACTAGATCCCATCTATAATATTCTCGGGCAATATGAACTGACTTAGGCTTTTCCATTACATCAAATGTTAACTCTCCAAAAGAGTTTAGGTAAACCTCTGGATGTTGCCATGTTTTCCAGTCGTTTCTTTTACACATATCAGTTACTAATTGATTAAATTGTTTTACCAGTTCAGTTCTTTCAGCCCAACTACCAGCAAATGGAGCATCTTTGTAATACCCTGTTTTTGGTAGAGGTCTTGATTCATTCTCAATTGGTAAAGCTTGAACAACTTCAATATTATCAATTTCTAAATCGATTAATTGTTGTTCATACATAGTCACCATATCCTTTAGAGCTTTACTAGGGTTAGCCTGTCTCATTAAGTGGTGTCTAATATCTATATTCCCTAGGTAGATTCTAAGCTCTTCGATGTCTTCAGGTACATAAGTGCGGATGCCTCTTCGTAGTGTACCAAATAGGGTTAAGCCATCATTTCGATCGGTCATATACCCCGGAGTATATTGACTAAAAGAATGAGAGTCTCCAAAGCAAAGTTTATTTGTCTTTTGGATTCGGTCTATTCTGGGAATATTAGCGCAGATTTCCTTAGCATCTTCTATCCGAACCTCGAGGGTTTTAAAAAGATCTGAACCTGTCTTTAAACGTTTCTCAATTAGAGTACCTACACAAGGCATATCGTGATGTAATGAATACATTCTAATACCTTTTGAAAATAATCTAATTACTTGATTGTATAAATCATCATTAGCACCTCCGAATATATTGAAGTTGCCTTTAAATTCCATACCGTGTTCTAATAACATTACATGGAAATTCTCTTCCCAATGAGTTACAACATCTGTAACTACTGTAACATCTGTATATCCAGCGGCGGTTAGTTGATTTGCAAGTTTAAAAGCCCAACCAGATTTATGTGATTGTGGCTTAGGACTTAGTTTACCTACTAGAGCTGCAATACCTATCTTGGCATTTTTGTCTTTCTCTAAATCAGTAAAATATATTTGACTATTGGTTGTCATCGATTCCAGCATCTGCATCAGTTAAATTAATAGGCTTTTCAGTATCGCCATAGCCATACTTCTTAATATAATTATCTAGACCGCCAATATATGCGACTGCATCTAGAAGGTTATCCTCTTTATAGTTGTAAGAGTGTCTGCTTAATTTAAGTGCAACAAGTGCTGCATACATGTCGGCTCCAGTAAATTCTTTACCTGTCATGCCTGAACAAACCATGGCAGCTCTTCGCATGCCTTCTTCGAAAGGACCATATTGGCGTTCTTTCTCTTCTGATCTGTGGTTGATGATTTTGTCTGCTTCGTTTAATATGTTCATAGAACTAGATTTAATTAATTATTATAGTAAGAAAGCCGCGATTGTTTCACGGCTTTCGGTAGATTAATTAGAGTAAACGTTCGCGGTAGTGAACTCGTCGTCTTCGAGAATGAGGTACTCTCTTGGAAGAGTATCAATTACAAATACGTTATCACTGCCAGCAATTCTTTTTCCGTTGGAAAATGAGCTAATTGTTTCTCTTTGAGTATGTCCAACTATTTGAATCATATCCGGATCAACAAGATCTGATCTTAGAGCTTCTGGACGAATCCAAAACGGACCATCATAAGGTGAATTTCCGAATGAATTTCTCCCTGAATGGTTAAAATAATCTGGTCGCTCTGACCATAACAAGTTTAATGTATCTGCAATCTCAAACATATTACCTAGTTTCGTAACATGTTCATTATACCATGTACTACTTACACCAGCATGAGTTGCTAAAACATTATCTTGTTGCCAAGCAACTTGCAAATGATCTTTATTCTCTTTTAAAAGCTCTCCAATTTCAACAGCATGCCAAGCACTCCAACCGCCATATCTTCCTGTACAATATGGAGTATAATGATAATCGTGATTACCAATTAACAGAGTTACTTTATCTGGATTAGCCTCTTTAAATTCAATAATCTCTTTAAAGTTATGAATTTGTACTGCAGGTGTAATTACGAATGCATCAAAGTAGTCTCCCACAAATACAAAGTGGTCTGCATTACTATGGTCTGCAACAATCTGCTTCCATGTATCATGTCCATGAATATCTCCTATGAAAACTACTTTATTCATCATCTTTACCTTTATGCTTCTTCTTACGTCTATACTTCTTTTTGTTTCTTACTGGAGTAGGCATACGCAAAGCATCTAACCACTCTTGGAGTGTTAGGTTTACTTCTTTTAATTTTTTGCTCTTCTCGTCCATAATTACAGTACTAATATACGAAAAATAATTGACATAAAAAAATCTAGAGGCAACTATTTGTAAAGTTTTGCAAACTTTTCTGCTTCGATCTCTTTTATTTTATCTGCGATTGCAGGTCCTTTCACATCAAACTGCTTCATAACATCACCGCCATTAGTAGATGGCTTGTATTTAATAAATGCCTTTATCATTTTAATGTCTAGTCTATTTAGCTTTGCAAACTCTAAGATAATCTTTTTATCTAGCTTTACAATATCTCTCTTTTTACTTACATTAAATACAGTCTCTGGTTTTAGAGTCATTAATGATTTAAGAAATAAAATAGAATCTATTTCTTTACTTGAGAATGTTAGTTTATTTAATTGAGATTTAATCTGATCATTTTCATTAACACCAAATAGAGTTGCTATTTGAATTATCCAATCCCTAGTGTCTATAAATCTCTTATCAACATAAACAGTAGGAAACATTACTGGCCACATCTTAAAGTACTCTACCATCTCCAAGTATTTCTTTGGTGATTTAGCAGTAGTTACAGATTTCTTAAATTCATCTCTAATTCTTTCTGGACTAATATCTTCTAATGAGTTATCACTAATGATAGCTTCTGCCGTATTCTTTTCTAATTTACTTCCAGTTCTACCAGCAAATCTAAGTGCTCTTAATTTTCTTAGAGGATCTTCTTCAAATCTCTCTTGAGCTCTACCGACAGTTCTAATAGTATTACTTTGAATATCTGCAATACCACCAACTAGATCGACTACCTCTTGGGTTTCAATATTGTAAAATAGTGCATTAATTGTCAAGTCTCTTCTTAGAACATCTTGGTCTATTGTAGAGAATTTAACGGCATCAGGTCTACGACCCTTTCCAATATCTTCTCTAAATGTTGCAATTTCCATACCTTCAGCAAAGCTAGGCGTTTTAGCAATTACAACTCCAAACTGTTGTCCTACTTCTCCAATGGTTGGAACACCACCTGATTTTAAGATCTTAATTACTTCTTCTGGTTTTGCATCAGTAGCTAAATCAAAGTCTTTTGGTTTTTGCCCAAGCATGGCATCTCGTACTGCACCACCAACTACATAAAGTTCTCTTTTATTTTTCTTAAAGAGTTTATGTAAATCGATGACGTCTTTAGGTACATTCATCTTAAGTCTCTGTTGAGCCTCTAGTAATAACGTGTAATTTGAGTATGATTCTATCATGTTTTATATATTTCCCTTACAATATAAACAAAAAAACCCAAACAGAAAAATGTTTGGGTCTTTATTTTGTAAAAAGTTTGTTATTTTATAGTGGCCATATACATACAGTTCCTGCATCGTACCATTCACTATACCACCCTCTTTTGTTTAATTCTTTTTCCCATTTATTCCAAACGCCGAACTCTCTATTCTTATAGTCTTCAGAGTAGTAACTATAAATTATAGCTCCTTTATATTCATCATGAGCTTCTCCTGATACATGAATTCCTCCTTGGCTTCCATTAAAATCTTCTGAAGTTCCAACGAAATCCATAGATTTTTTAATCCATTTCATCATCTCATCTCTATCAACAGATTTAGCCTCGTTCAGTTTATACCATTCTGAGAAGTGGTCTTTAGTTACTGATTCAGAAAGACCTAATGATTTATTAACTAAATCTTCAATAACATTAGAATAATCATCTTTTAAAGCCCATTTAATTACTTGGCCTTCACTTCTTGCTTTTTTGTTAATCCATTTAAGGTGTGTTGCATCAGTAAGAAACTCAGAAGCTTCTTTTGCAATTCCTTTTGGATCCTTTTTCCATTCTTCAACAGTAGTACCAAAGTTATTACCTACTGTAGCACCATTAGTTCTTTTAAGGTTATTAATTCCACCAATCTTAATGTATATGTCATTATTAATAGGCATTGCCTCAAAGAAAACTACATCTCTTTCTTCTGGATTGTTTTCACCAGATACTTGATCGATAGCATACGTGCTATGAACTCTCCAAGTAGGTTCGCCTTTTACATTGTATGCTGCGGAGTGTGTATCTGCACCAAATTCAGAAGCCTTTAACTTATATGCTTTGGCTTCAGTAACTACTGATTCTGCAAATGCTTCAATATCCCATTGAATTCTTTGCATTGGATCTTCTCCTCTAAATTCTTTCTTAACCCAATCAATAAGCCCACGTTCATGTTTGGCATTTTGAGCCATATCGAATGCGTGTTCCCAACCACCATTAGAAGCTACATCCTCAAGCCATTGGTCATACATTTTTTGATTCCATCTTACTTTTTTAACAGCTTTCTTGTGTGGACCGTCTCCTAATGTAGAAACTGCAGCTGTATAAGTTCCTGGAACAAATACTCCTAGGTCTTTACCGTCTGCATATTTAATTTCTTTTCTAAATCTTCTTAATGAATACTCACCGCCTTTAATCTGTGTTCTAGGAACAACTTCACCCTGTCTTTTACCTAATTCAATCTTTTTCTCTTTGGCAATTTTAGGATCTGTTTCAAAATGTAAAGATTTAACTAGATCTGCAATGTCATCAAATGCTTCATTCATGAAATTTTCAAACTGTAAGTCTTTACCTTCCATGTTGAATTTATCTGCATGCTTAGCCCATTTATTTAGGTCTAACTTTTCTTCAGTTTTAAGGTTCATCCAATGCATTTTATCAACCTTTTCCCATATTTCATGGCCAGGGCTTCTTTTATCTCCAAGTCTTATTTTTCTGCCGATTGGTTCATCTTTTGCAGTTTTTAATAATACTTTAAAATTAGAAGATACTTCGTTTAATGATTCAGTAATAAAATCTGTCTCTTATACACATCTCCGAGCCCACGAGACCGTACTAGATCT
>OLII01000347.1_pt1 | contig 17999 bp, 13 predicted proteins | sample 1609481 | NCBI WGS metagenome assembly OLII01 (sample SAMN05416859, study PRJEB24817) | seawater metagenome | isolation source: Sea water | place: Canada:Atlantic | collected 2013-11 | reverse complement strand
TACGGTCTCGTGGGCTCGGAGATGTGTATAAGAGACAGGCGCACACCCTGTTCAGGGACGGCCAGGGGGCGATGCGTCCAACGCTCGACCACTTTTATCCCAAGGCGCTTTACCTGCACCTGGGCCTGACCCTCGCCAATCTCATCCCCAGTTGCTACGCGTGCAACTCGTCGCTCAAAGGCGAAGCGGACTTCTTCCTCCACAAGCACTTGCACCCTTATTTCGACCAGGAGTCCGTCAACTTCGAGTGCTACCACCCGGAACACGACTTTGTTTCGGTGCTCATGGCGTTTGATGCCATCCAGGGCTCGCTGTGCGTAGAACTGCAGCCCCGTGCCGATTGTGACCTGACCCGCAACAGCGTCTCGCTGTTTGCCCTGCGCCAGCGTTATGCCCGGTTCAGCAAGGAAGGCATCAATTTCATCGCCGCCCAATTCGCTATCGAGGCCCTGTTGAGCAACCTGAACACGGCCAGCCGCTGGGACCCGGGCGAATACCTGGACCTGGAGCAGGTAACGCTGCGTACCCGCCTGTTGCGTTTCGAGCGCTCGGAGTACAGGGAGTACCCCTTGGGCAAGATGTACGCCGATCTTTTCGACCAGTTTCATCGAGGCTGGGAGGACCTGAATGAAACCGCTTAGCGTCGGGCGACGGGTCTCTGTCATTTAGCCTGGCACTGAGCGAGAATCGACCCCCACCTTCCACACACCGGTTGCGAGGATGTCGCTGATGAAATCGATGGTATGGCTGCTGCTGGCGCCGTTGGCCTTTGCCGTGCACGCCGAGGAAAGTGACGCTCCCACCCCGTGCGACAACGTCGAGACGGCCCAGCAGAACTACGCCTGCGCCGCCTACAGCCGTACGGTTGCCGAACGCGAGCTGAACGCCGCCTTCGGCGATCTGCTCGAACGCATCAAGGAACAGTATGCCGGCCAGGGTGCGAAGATCACCGAACTGAGCAACCGCCTGAACGCCGCCCAGAACCTGTGGAAGCAAGTACGCGACGCCGACTGCAAGGTCGAGACCTTCGACAGCACACCGGGCAAGGAGTACGACGCCGCACTGAACACCTGCCTGGCGCAACGCAGCGACGACCGCTCCGAATACCTGCAGTCCCTTGGCCTGCAAAACTCCGATTGAGGCACCCCATGAAAATCTGCGGCATCGAAATCAAGGGCAGCGAAGCCCTGCTGGCAGTGGCCAGCCTGGACGCCGGCCAGCCCGTGCACGTTGGCGTGGCCACCAAGAAGATCGGCCTGGAGGATGACGAGGATGCCGCCCAGGTAAAGGCATTCGCCGCACAGGTCAGAGCCTTTGTCAGCGAGCATGGCATCGGGCAACTGGCGATCAAGAAGCGCAGCAAGAAAGGCGACTTTGCCGGCGGCCCGACCACCTTCAAGATCGAGGGCGTGCTGCAGTTGCTGGACAACTGCACGGTGGAGCTGGTGTCGCCGCAGACCGTCAGCGCCCAGGCCAAGAAGCACAATCTCGAGCTGCCGGGAACGCTGAACAAGTATCAGCATGAGGCCTACAAGAGCGCCTGTGCGGCGCTGCTCAAGCGCGGCTGAGGGCGCCTGCGCACGTCACTGATCTAGCCAAAAACGACCTGTTCATAGGTATGCCGGCCATGCCCCTTGTCGCCACCGCGCAGCGCTCCCAGAATCGGGGTACCCTTCGCCTCGAACAAGGACAACCGCCATGATGCACGCCGATTTGATCGATCAGGACGACCTGCTGGGCCAACTGCGCGCCCTGGGCTTCGAGATGCCTGCCGGCGCCAGCGCCGAGCAGGCCTGCGAATGTGCGGTACGCGGCTTGAGCGCAGAACGCGCCCGGGCCCTGCGCGGCCTGGTGGAGCAGTTGTACACCGGCAGCGCGACGATCCTGCCGGCGGTGCGCCAGGCGATCGACAAGCAGTTGCTGCCGGCGCTGGCGAACCACAAAAGCCTTCACGGTTGACCCCATCGCGGGCCAAGCCCGCTCCCACCGGCGCTTCACTGCCCTTCAGAGCAGCGATGTACCGGTGGGAGCGGGCTTGACCTGCGATGCGGTCGGCCTGGTCTACAGCCTCACACTGGCAAACGTCGACTCATTGCGCGCCTGACTCAGCGCCGACATCGGCCCGGCCAGCGGCGACAGCACCAGCGCCTGCGGCAGCGGCATCATCGCCACCTGCTGGGCCGTGTTCGAGCCTACCCGCTCATCACGCGGCGGTATCCCGAAGTATTCCCGGTAGCACTTGGAAAAGTGCGGCGTGGACACGAACCCGCACACCGACGCCACCTCGATGATCGACATCGGCGTCTGCTTGAGCAGCTGCCGCGCACGAATCAGCCGCAGCTTCAGGTAATAGCGCGACGGCGAACAATGCAGGTACTTCTGGAACAACCGCTCCAGCTGACGCCGCGACACCGCCACGTACACCGCCAGTTCGTCCAGGTCGATCGGCTCTTCGAGGTTGGCCTCCATCAGCGCCACGATTTCCTGCAGCTTGGGCTGGTTGGTACCGAGCATGTGCTTGAGCGGCACGCGCTGGTGGTCCTGCTCGTTGCGGATACGCTCGTACACGAACATCTCCGAGATCGCCGCCGACAGCTCGCGGCCATGATCGCGGCTGATCAGGTGCAGCATCATGTCCAGCGGCGCGGTGCCGCCCGAGCTGGTGAAGCGGTTGCGGTCCAGGGTAAACAGGCGCGTGCTCATGCTCACCCGCGGGAAGGCCTCCTGCATCGCGGCCAGGCACTCCCAGTGCACGCTGCAATCGAAGCCATCGAGCAGCCCCGCACAGGCCAGCGCCCAGCTGCCGGTACACACCGCCCCCAGCCGACGCGACTGGCGGGCCTGGCTCTGCAGCCAGGTCACATGTTCACGGGTCACGGTGCGCTGGATGCCGATGCCGCCACACACTATCACGGTGTCCATCGCCGGCGCCGCATGCATCGCCGAATCGGGAGTGATCTGCAGGCCGTCGCTGGCCCACACCTGACCGCCATCCACGCTCAGTGTGCTCCAGCGATACAGCTCGCGGCCCGACAACTGGTTGGCCATGCGCAGCGGCTCGACCGCGGAGGCCAGGGAGATCAGCGTGAAGTTGTCCAGCAGCAGGAAACCGATGGATTGGGGGGTGCGGTTCTGGTTTGGGGTTGCGGAGTTGTACGACGTCATCGCGATCTCTCCTCACACAATGCAGGGTGTGCCTCAGGCTCGGGCTTTTTGTCATGGCCCCGGTTCGATTGCAGGGGCTTTGCCAAACCCAACGCAAATGCCATGCCCAAACTTGAATACGCATTCAACAACACCTGAAAACGACATCGCGATGTGTCTAGTTCGCCCACGCCCGCAGGGTCGCTTTTAAACGCAAAAGGCCGGGCCAAAGCCTGTCTGTAGTCCCGTTGTGAAATTGGGTAGCACTTGTGGGAAGGATGCCCAGAAACGACAACGCGCGGTGTCACCGCGCGTGCTGGAAGGGGTGGTTTGGCCAGTGAATCGCCATCGGCCGGGGCGCGCCAAAACGCAGCGCTCGCTCAAAGCGATGGGCCAAAACGGCGCAGCCACGCCTCAGCATTCGATGGCGTTCACCGCCAGCCCGCCGCGAGAGGTTTCCTTGTACTTGTCGTGCATGTCGGCGCCGGTGTCGCGCATGGTGCGGATCACCCGGTCGAGGGAGATGAAGTGCTCGCCGTCACCGCGCAAGGCCATCTGGGCGGCGTTGATCGCCTTGACTGCGGCAATCGCGTTGCGCTCGATGCACGGCACCTGCACCAGCCCGCCGACCGGATCGCAGGTCAGCCCCAGGTTGTGTTCCAGGCCGATCTCGGCGGCGTTCTCCAGTTGCGCCGGGGTGGCCCCGAGCACTTCGGCCAGGCCCGCCGCCGCCATTGCGCAGGCCGAGCCGACCTCGCCCTGGCAGCCGACTTCGGCGCCGGAGATCGACGCGTTCTTCTTGCACAGGATGCCCACCGCCGCCGCGCCCAGAAAGAAGTCCACCACGCTGGCTTCGCTGACCTCGTCGCTGAAGCGCATGTAGTAGTGCAGCACCGCCGGGATGATGCCTGCCGCGCCGTTGGTGGGGGCGGTGACCATGCGCCCGCCTGCGGCGTTTTCCTCGTTGACCGCCAGCGCATACAGGTTGACCCACTCCATGGCACTGAGGGTGGAGCCGATCACGTTGGGCTTGCTCAGTTCCTGCAGACTGCGGTGCAGGCGTGCCGCGCGACGGCGCACATTGAGCCCGCCCGGCAGGATGCCCTCGTGGCGCAGGCCGTTTTCGACACAGGCCTGCATGGCCCGCCACAGGGTCATGAGCCCGGCACGGATTTCAGCCTCGCTGCGCCACACCTTTTCGTTCTCCAGCATCAGTTGCGACACGCGCAGGTCGTGCTGCCGGCACAAATCCAGCAGTTCCACGGCACTGTTGAAGTCGTAGGGCAGCACGGTGGTGTCGGCGTCCAGCACACCGCTGGCCGCCTGCGCCGCGTCCACCACGAAGCCGCCGCCCACCGAGTAGTAGGTATCGCGGTGCAGCTCGCCCTGCTCGCCCTCGGCGATCAGGGTCAGGGCGTTGGGGTGGTACGGCAGGTTCTCGTCCAGCAGGCGCATGTCGCGGGCCCAGACGAAGCCGACCGGCCAGCGTCCGTCCAGCAGCAGGCTGTCGGTTTCGCGCAGCGTGGCGATGCGCGGGGCGATCTGCGCCGGGTCGATGGCGTCCGGCCATTCGCCCATCAGGCCCATGATCACCGCGTTGTCACTGCCGTGACCGATGCCGGTGGCCGACAGCGAGCCGTACAGGCGCACCTCGATACGCCGCACCCGGGCCAGCAGGTTGCGCTCGCGCAGCCCCTGCACGAACAGCGCTGCGGCGCGCATCGGGCCGACGGTGTGCGAGCTTGAAGGGCCGACACCGATCTTGAACAGGTCGAACACACTGATGGCCATGCCGCGTACCTCTGGCTGCTACGCTGAAAAGGCGGCAATCCGCCGGTTTCGCGCATCATCAGGCTTTTGTCAGCGACCACGACGTCTGCAACCGACGCGCTCTTGTCCAGCAGCGCCGCCCGTTGCCAGGGCAGGACCTGCGCCGTTTTTTTGCGGTGCACATGCGTCAGAACCGCGTTTTTCGAGGCCGACGACACTGTAAGCGACCTCATTGGCACTGGATGCGACCCTGCCTGTACTGGATACGACGCACCCGGTAGGCGTTTGATTTTCGCTGTTAGATGATCGGTACCGACTCGATTGCACGGCCCCTGTCCCGTGGGACATCCGAAAAAAACCAGGAGTCCACCATGAAAGGTTCACCCCCGCTGTTGCTGGCCGCGCTGCTGAGCCTGCCGGCGCTGGCCCAGGCCGTGGAGCCCGAGCAGTGCCACACCGTCAACTTCTCCGACGTCGGCTGGACCGACATCACCGTGACCACTGCAGTCACCAGTGCGGTGCTCCAAGCGCTCGGCTACAAGACCCGCACCACCATGATCTCGGTACCGGTGACCTACAAGTCGCTGGCCGACGGCAAGAACATGGACGTGTTCCTCGGCAACTGGATGCCGACCATGGAAAACGACATCAAGCCGTACCGCGATGCCGGCACCGTCGAGACCGTGCGTGCCAACCTGGAGAATGCCAAGTACACCCTGGCCGTGCCCCAGGTGCTGTATGACAAGGGCCTGAAGAACTTCGCCGACATCGCGAAATTCAAGAAGGAGCTGGACGGCAAGATCTACGGCATCGAGCCGGGCAACGACGGCAACCGCACCATCCAGAGCATGATCGACAAGAATGCCTTCGGCTTGAAGGACGCCGGCTTCAAGGTGGTGGAGTCGAGCGAGGCCGGCATGCTCGCGCAAGTCGACCGTGCCCAGCGCCGTGGCACCGACGTGGTGTTCCTCGGCTGGGAACCGCACCCGATGAACACGCGCTTCAAGATGAAATACCTCGAAGGCGGCGACGACTTCTTCGGCCCCGACTACGGCAAGGCCACCGTGCTCACCAACACGCGCAAGGGCTACAGCCAGGAGTGCAGCAACGTCGGCCAGTTGCTCAAGAACCTCTCCTTCACCCTGGACATGGAAAGCACCCTGATGGGCAAGGTGCTCGACGACAAGGTCAAGCCCGACGCCGCCGCCAAGGCCTGGCTCAAGCAGAACCCGCAGGTGCTCGACACCTGGCTGGCCGGCGTGACCACCGTGGATGGCAAACCGGGCCTGGAGGCGGCCAAGGCCAAGCTGACGCAGTAAGCACGCCCCGCGCCGGGGGGCGATTGCCCGGCGCGGGTTGTTTCCAATCCCTTGCAGATGGACGCTCGCTATCATGCTGATCGATCAAAAAATACCCCTGGGCCAGCACATCGCGGCCTTCGTCGAGTGGTTGACGCAACACGGCGCCAACTACTTCGACGCCTTCGCCGAGGCGCTGGAGTTCATGATTCACGGGGTGACCGGGGCGCTGACCTGGTTCAACCCATTCGTCCTGATTGCCCTGGTGGCCCTGATCGCTCACCTGATCCAGCGCAAATGGGCGCTCACCGTATTCTGCGCGCTGTCGTTCCTGCTGATTCTCAACCTCGGCTACTGGCAGGAAACCATGGAAACCCTGGCCCAGGTGCTGTTCGCCACCTTCGTGTGCGTGGCCATCGGCGTGCCGCTGGGCATCCTGGCGGCGCACAAGCCGATGTTCTACACCGCCATGCGCCCGGTACTCGACCTGATGCAGACGGTGCCCACGTTCGTGTACCTGATCCCGACCCTGACCCTGTTCGGCCTGGGCGTGGTGCCGGGGCTGATCTCGACGGTGGTGTTCGCGATTGCCGCGCCCATCCGCCTGACCTACCTGGGCATCCGCGACGTGCCGCAGGAACTGCTGGATGCCGGCAAGGCGTTCGGCTGCTCGCGGCGCCAGCTGCTCTCGCGCATCGAACTGCCGCATGCCATGCCCAGCATCGCGGCGGGGGTCACCCAGTGCATCATGCTGTCGCTGTCGATGGTGGTGATCGCCGCGCTGGTGGGCGCCGATGGTCTGGGCAAACCGGTGGTCAACGCACTCAACACCGCCGATATCGCGCTGGGCTTCGAGGCGGGGCTGGCGATCGTGCTGCTGGCGATCATGCTCGACCGTATCTGCAAGCAACCGGACGCACCGGCAAGGAGTGAAGCATGAGCATCATTCGCTTCGAAGAGGTCGACGTGATCTTCTCGCGCCACCCGCGTGAGGCGCTCAGCCTGCTGGACCAGGGCCTCACGCGTGAACAGATCCTGAAGAAGACCGGCCTGGTGGTCGGCGTCGAGAAAGCCAGCCTGGACATCAACAAGGGCGAGATCTGCGTGCTGATGGGCCTGTCGGGTTCAGGCAAGTCGAGCCTGCTGCGCTGCATCAACGGCCTGAACACGGTGAGCCGCGGCAAGCTGTTCGTCGAGCATGAAGGCGCACAGATCGACATTGCCCACTGCACCCCGGCCGAGCTGAAGATGATGCGCACCCAGCGTATCGCCATGGTGTTCCAGAAGTTCGCCCTGATGCCCTGGCTGACGGTACGCGAGAACATCAGTTTCGGCCTGGAGATGCAGGGCCGGCCCGAGAAGGAGCGGCGCAAGCTGGTGGACGAGAAGCTCGAGCTGGTGGGCCTGACCCAGTGGCGCAACAAGAAGCCCGACGAGCTGTCGGGCGGCATGCAGCAGCGCGTGGGCCTGGCCCGAGCGCTGGCGATGGACGCCGACATCCTGCTGATGGACGAACCGTTCTCGGCGCTCGACCCGCTGATCCGCCAGGGCCTGCAGGACGAGCTGCTTGAGCTGCAACGCAAGCTGGCCAAGACCATCGTGTTCGTCAGCCATGACCTGGACGAGGCCCTAAAGCTCGGCAGCCGCATCGCGATCATGAAGGACGGGCGCATCATCCAGTACAGCAAGCCCGAGGAGATCGTGCTCAACCCGGCGGACGAGTATGTGCGTACCTTTGTCGCGCATACCAACCCGCTCAACGTGCTGTGCGGGCGCAGCCTGATGCGCACGCTGGACAAGTGCAAGCGCATCAATGGTTCGGTATGCCTGGACCCGGGTGGTGATTCTTGGCTGGACCTGGCCGAGGGCAACACCATCAGGGGCGCGCGCCAGGGCGTCAACGGCATGGCCTTGCAGAACTGGGCGCCCGGCGAGGCGGTGGAGGGGCTGGAGCGCAAGCCAACGCTGGTGAATGCCAATATCGGCATGCGCGAGGCGTTGCAGATTCGGTATCAGACGGGGAACAAGCTGGTGCTGCAGGAGGGGAATCAGGTGGTGGGGATATTGGGCGACAGCGAGCTGTATCACGCGTTGTTGGGCAAGAATCTGGGGTGAAGCCACGCTCGTCGTTTTCGTAAGGGGGACTGGCATACTCGCGCAACAGGTTGTCCAGCAACTTGTTGCGCCGAGGCGCATAAACGGAGCATCTTAGGAAAGCCAGCCCACCAAAAACAGCAGCAACTAAACAAATTCATTATTTCTTTGCACAAGAAAAGCCACCGTAGATAAGCACCAGAAATTTTCTTTGCCCGATCCACCCTGACTAAAACTCCAAATTACTTAACGACTTTTTAAACTTACGACAACCTCAGCACGCCTTCAACAATGTCGTCAAACTGACTATCGGCTCTACATCCAGTCCGTTTCCAACGGGTTCATTCTTAAAAATACAGCTTGACCTTTCCATTCTAATACGGGACAGGCAGGACGAATATGAACTGGCCGGTGATAATATAGATTATTATATGTATGACAAAGAGCAGCTCACGGTCTAGTTTCAAAATCAAATCAGTACCCACACCCTTGAATTCTCCCACTACAGAAATATATTCTAGCCCCTCAAAAAAACGCCTATCATCGCCATTGGAAAAAATTCGGGAATTTCAATTTTAATTTTCATATAGTTCGGGGACTTTACTTGTGTAAATATAAACTTCACCCCGGCCCATGCCCACGCTTGATACTTCCAGGAAGAGTTGGTACGAGGCCATGATCAGGAGGGTGCATCTAGGTCATTCTGCCTATGAAATCAAGAGAAGCGTAGAAAGTCAACCAACTTACAAAGTGCACCTATCCGAGCCACTTTTGAGATTGAATGCAGTTCCTCAGCAGAATAAAAATTCATTGTAGCCCGCACCATTCCCGTCGATACATCAGAGAAGCGATCAGCCGAACAAAAATCGCTTTCGAGGGCGCCAACTCTGTACCCACCCCGTTTACTCTTCCGACTAAATCTCAGTACTTTGCCACCCTTTAAAATAACAGCTCCATCCTTTAGGTCCTTATCAAAGAAATAGATCTCAAAATCATTACCCCACCTTAACCTCCTATAATACTTGAGTAGCGGCACCAGCCTTATACCAACAGCTTCGAATCCAACACCTAGCCTTTCATCGCAAAAAAAATAATTTTTTACATTAACATCAACCCATTTATTACCATAATTTACAGAATACCACCTTTCATAAAAATGAAAGTCTGAAACAGACCCTACCAGATCATAGTCGCCCATCACAACATCACTCACCCCCCATCCTTTGAGCCCAAAAACTTCGGGAGAATCATCCACCGCGTGGTTTAAAAACAAATCAAACAACTTAATCAAATTAATCTTCAACATAATAAATTCACCTTACCTAACCACCGGATTGGTACCTTGTTTATGATGTCTAGTCAAAATATCTCTAACCTGCACAAACTCGGGCGACTCGCATTCCCATGGGACGCAATGATACTAGGCCTCGACATATGACAGAGGAGGCATCTATGATGGTGATCATAAAAGGCTATACTACGTCCATCCTGAGGGCGTGGTCTGCCGCCAAAGAACATTAAATATGTATTGCTGCCCGCCTCAATACATGGCGGGCCACGTTAGAAGCGGCAATCCTTCGCCTACTTCTTACTACATATAAAATCAACAAATCTTAAAAAAGCCACAGGAGCACCTTTAACGTTTTCTCGCCGCCCATCACAGTCAACCCTGTATAAACTCATACTTCTTTTAACTGTATCAACCACGAACCCTGGAAGTTTACCCGATTCATCAAGCCCGCTTTCGATTGCGCTAACAACATATGCGCCTTTTTTTCTCCAGCTTCCAAAAAAAACAACTATCTTATCCTCAATTATTACTGCACCATCTTCATAACCTTCCCAAAAATAGAACGCTAACGGTCCTGACTCACCTCTTGGCAAAGCACGGTAAGACCAGTACGCCTTTAAAAGCGTAGCCAATCGTACTTTAGGGCCTACTCCTATACCACTACCTACTTTCTCATCTGCAAAAAAATACAGCTTATGCAGCAAGCCCACACTACGCTTTTGGTATGGGACAAAAATTTCTTTTTCATAAGCATGAAACTCCAACTTATCACCTGACACTTCATACCCAGCGTCTTCCAAAACTTCAACGCGAAGAGCAGGTAAATGTAGCGACTCTACCCCATCAAAATTCAGCCTATCCAAAAACGTATAAAATATCTCAAAAAAAGAAGTATTAATCATGTTTTTCATTTGACCTTACCTACTACAGGATTGGTACCTGAAATTTGGTGGTTTTTCAGGATGGCCTCAACTTTTTCAAACTCTGGCACTCGATTTGATTTTGGATTTGCATCAATCCCTGCTCGTGCAGATTTACTTAACCTAGCAAGATTTTTCGAGTCATCGAGATAATCAATAACGCACTCGCAAACCTTTTTCCATTGAGAAGCGCTTAATTTGCGCATGGCGGGATCAGCAGGTTCTAAAACTATTTTAGTCCCAGTGGTATCTGGCTTTAATGCGACATGTCCATGAGAACCAGGCCTTTCGACATTTACATGAACTCCTCGATTCATGACATCAGGTCCGACTGTGCTTCCTTTAACCGGATACCCAGCCAGCCCCAGCGGATCCACCCACCCAACCGGATTCGGCGCATACACATACAGATTCAACCCACCCGCATAACTGATCGGGTCTTTACTGACAAACCGCCCCACCCCGGGATCATAGTAGCGATGCCGGTTGTAGTGCAGGCCCGTCTCATGGTCGTGGTACTGCCCCTGGAAGCGAATCGGGTTCTTCACCCCTTGCTGCTGCGCCCATTCCGAACGCTGCTCCTTCACTTCTCCCCAGTCCTTGTACTGCGCCGACCACGCCACCTGGCCGAAGTGATCGGTCAGTTCCTGAGGGGTACCCAGGTGATCACACTGGTACCACGCCAGCGCAGCGAAGGGCTTGGCCAGCGGCACAAAGGTCCAGACCGGATCGTCATCGATGTTGTACGGCTGACTAGAGGTCGGCTGGGCAATCAACCGAATCCCTTCATGCCGAACCGCCTGCGCCACCGGCACAAAGCTGCCCGGCTCGAACAGGTAGTGCACCGTACGCCCGGTGTCGCCCTCGTACTGCGCCGGGCTGCTCTCCCATGCCAACTGGTCACCATCCCAGCCGTACAGCGTGAAGCCACACCCCAGCTCGCGCTGCTTGCGCTCATGCTCGTTGCGGTTCCACTGCGAGCCGGCTTCGCGGCGCGCTTTGTAGTGCGCGCTGGAGTGCTTGAACAGGCGCCGGCCCAGTGCATCGTAGGCAAACTCCACCGCCAGTCGCGCATCCTCGAAGTGCACCAGGCGATCGAACAGGTCCCAGCGCAGGCGACTGTGGCGGCCGTTGTGCCAGGGTTGCCACGCTCGTCGTATTCGTAGTGGGCGCCGGCATACTCACGCAATAGGTTTTCCAGCAGCTTGTTGCGTGTCGGGTCGAACGCGAAGAGGCGACTTATAGCTTGCAACAGCCGAAGGTCCGCTAAGATAAAAACACTCAGGCATCAGTTGGATTCAGGAAAATAGAAATTGCCTTATCTACATCCGCAAGAAGTCTTTCCTCACCCACAAGCTCATCAACTTCTTTACGCTTACAATTACCAAATCAAAACAACTTCCAGCACCATCAACTACTGCCCTGGCTATACCGTCTTAACTTACGCCCTTCCATTGACTTTCCAGCATCACAAAATCAACGAAGATACTCTGGTCTTTTTCTTGTATTTCAGCACTCCTGGGCCTTCTGGGGTAAAATACCAGATCTTTCCAGCAACCCGGAAAAATATCGCAATTTTAGATATCGACTTAAAATACTTCCCCGCGACACAAGCACTGAGCGCGCCGCTCATTTTCTTCTGTAATGGCTAGACTGATTTTCGAGAGTTTGGTTCACCATGCCGCCCACTTGTCTCAATAGCTGTCATATTTTAATGAAAGACCTCCGAACTCCAACTCAGCCTTTAAATAAACTCAATTAACCCAACACATCAATTCGAGCAATGACCTTCTTTAAACACTTCAAGCGCTTCATTTATCGCCGAATTCAATTTATCTTCCTCAACGAGTTCATTGAGCGCCTTCGACTTCTCAACCATCATAGACAAGCACTTTGAAACCCCGTCATAAACTGTTTCAGCTAAAGTCGACGACTCGACGCCTTGCCACATATCAACAGAAAACACCAAATCCATTGTTATAGCGTTTTCTTTTTTTACGTACTTCAGCCTCTCCGGCCCTTTCGAGCCGAAGTCTCTAACCTTGCCTGACACTCTAAAAACTATCCCCAGCAACACTATACTTCTAAAATACCCCCCATCAATCTTAGCTTCAAAGATGTCATTTAATTTTTTTTTCAACGGAGAGAAAAATCTATCTGCTTTTGGATCACCATAGTGCCCACTTATCTGTACTTTCATATATCACCTTTTGGGCCGCCTGGCACCTGCCCATGGCTCGTTATTTTTCGGTCCGGGAAATCTCTCAACCAGCCTTCGTTCCCTGTCCAGAATTTCAGTTCTAGGCCCAACTCGATATTCCTTCAGATCACCACCATTTAGTTCGGCGGATGTGTATCTCTTACTAGGATCTTGACTCACGCCCCACTTCAAGAAATTTTCATCTGCATCAAATTTCCCATATAGGGTTGTCGGAGCCTCACTGGTTCGGCTGTTCCCGTGCATCGGATTACTAGGACGGGATTTGCCCCCCCATCATACGCAAAAGTACCGTCTGGATTTCTTAACCTACCATCCGTCGACCGTTTAAGAATGTCGCATACACAGGTATCTGTTGGGCTTTTGGCCTCAAGCCCCAGCGGATCCACCCACCCAACCGGATTCGGCGCATACACATACAGATTCAACCCACCCGCATAACTGATCGGGTCTTTACTGACAAACCGCCCCACCCCGGGATCATAGTAGCGATGCCGGTTGTAGTGCAGGCCCGTCTCATGGTCGTGGTACTGCCCCTGGAAGCGAATCGGGTTCTTCACCCCTTGCTGCTGCGCCCATTCCGAACGCTGCTCCTTCACTTCTCCCCAGTCCTTGTACTGCGCCGACCACGCCACCTGGCCGAAGTGATCGGTCAGTTCCTGAGGGGTACCCAGGTGATCACACTGGTACCACGCCAGCGCAGCGAAGGGCTTGGCCAGCGGCACAAAGGTCCAGACCGGATCGTCATCGATGTTGTACGGCTGACTAGAGGTCGGCTGGGCAATCAACCGAATCCCTTCATGCCGAACCGCCTGCGCCACCGGCACAAAGCTGCCCGGCTCGAACAGGTAGTGCACCGTACGCCCGGTGTCGCCCTCGTACTGCGCCGGGCTGCTCTCCCATGCCAACTGGTCACCATCCCAGCCGTACAGCGTGAAGCCACACCCCAGCTCGCGCTGCTTGCGCTCATGCTCGTTGCGGTTCCACTGCGAGCCGGCTTCGCGGCGCGCTTTGTAGTGCGCGCTGGAGTGCTTGAACAGGCGCCGGCCCAGTGCATCGTAGGCAAACTCCACCGCCAGTCGCGCATCCTCGAAGTGCACCAGGCGATCGAACAGGTCCCAGCGCAGGCGACTGTGGCGGCCGTTATGCCAGCGCTGAATCTGGTTGCCACGCTCGTCGTACGCGTAATGCGTACCGGCGTACTCACGCAGCAGGTTGTCCAGCAACTTGCTGCGTTTGGGGTCCTGGTCCAGCGGGCGGTGCGCCTGCTGCACGCTGTCGTCGCGCAGGTTGCCTGCGGGGTCGAATGCAAAGGTCTCCACACCGAGGCGGCTGGCAGCCTGCAACAGCCGCCCCACCGGATCGTAACGATAGGCCAGCGGCCCGCGCCGGGTATCGTCGATGTCGGTCAGTTGCCCGGCCGCGTCATACACATACGCACGCTTGAGCAGCGTGCTGTTGTCATCGCTACGGCCCAGCAATTGCTCCTGCAGACGCCCCACCGGATTCCAGCGCTGGGTCTGCAGCAAGTGATTGCCTTGATGACGCGCCACCTCACGGTGCAGGTCGTCACGTTCATAACTCAACAGGTCATGGTCATCCAGGCGCAAGCCGAGCAAATGACCACTGCCGTAGGTCAGCCAGCTGACGCGGTGCCCGTCCGGGCGCAACGTCGCCACACGCTGGTTGAGCACGTCGTACTCGTGCTTCCACACTGCAACCACCGGGCCCTGCAACCCGAGGTAATGCTGGTGCTCGCGCACCAGGTTGCCGGCCGGATCATGGAACCACTGCACACGGCTCTGATCGTTGCTGGCCATGATCAGCTGGCCGTTACCGTCGTAGGCGAACGTCTCTCGCTGGCTCAGGTTGCCCTGGCTGCTGAGGCTGGCGCTGCGCTCGGTAAGCCGGCCCATCGCATCGAAACGCAGGCTGATGCTGCGCTCGCCATCAAGGGTGCTGTGCAAGCGGCCGGTAGACGCCTCGTAGGTGTAGCGCGTGGCGCGCCCGTCAAACCCTCGCTCTTCCAGCAACCGGCCCATGGGGTCGTAGTGAAAGTGCGCGCGGCGTTCGTTTTCGTTCTCCAGGGCCACCAGCCGCCCCACCGGATCCCAACGGTAGTGCAGGGTCTGTTGCGCTGCATCGACCCGCTCGCTGATCAGGCCGGCGGCGTTGTAGCGCCAGGTGGTACACCGGTCCAGGGCGTCGAGGTGAGCGAGCAGACGCCCCTCGGCATCGCGCTCGAAGCGCTCCTCGGTGTTGTCCGGGTGCGTGACCAGCGACAGCTGTCCCGCCTTGTAGGCGTACTGGGTCGTGTGCCCGGCCGCGTCGGTGAACTGCACCAGGTTGCCATAGTCGTCGTACGCCCATGCACTGAGCTTGCCCGAGCAGTCGGTGTACTTCAGCAACTGGCCGGCGGCGTTGTACTCCATGGCCTTTTCATTGCCGTTGGCATCCTTGATCGCGCTTACCAGACCGCTTGGGGTGTAGGCGTACTCGGTCTTGTTGCCCAGCGGATCGGTCGCTTCGAGCAGGTGGCCGCGCTCGTTGTAGTCGCGCAGCCACAGGCCGCCTTCGGCATCGCGGATCTTGATCAGCTGGCTCTGGTCGTCATAGGCGTAATGCACTGTCGTGTGGTCGGCACGAATGTGCTGCAGCAGGTCGCCACAGTCGCTATAGGTGTAGCGATCCTGACTGCCATCGGTGTGCACGTGCCGGATGACGTTCTTGGCCTGGTCGCGAAAGAACCATTCGCTACGATCATCCGGATGGCGGATGCGGTAGGTGTAGCCCAGCAGGTCGTAGTAGTGCCAGGTCTCATGCCCCAGCGCATCGGTGACATAGGTGAGCCGGATGTTCTCATCCCACTCCAGCCGCGTGTCGGAGCTGCCGTCGTCTGCCCATTCACGTACTGCCCTGGCATCCGCGCCACTGCCTTGCCATTGCAGGTTCATGCCGCGCCCGGTGCGGTCGGTGTAGCGCGTTATCAGGTGATGCTGGTACTGGTAGTTCCAGGCCGCGCCATGTTCGTCCTGCGCATGGCACAGGTCGCCGGCCGCATCGTAGTGGTAGGCGCACAGCTGTCGCAGCACCTGCCCGTCGCGGATCTCCCACAAGCCGGTCAAACGGCCGTGCTCGTCGATCAGGGTGCCCAGGTGCAGGTGGACGTCGGTCAGTTCGTCCTGGTAGGTGATCACATCCGACAGCACCGGCAGGTCGTTGTGGCGGTGCTCATGGTGCAGCATGACGCCCGCGCCGTTGCGCAGCACCACCTGCTTGAGCACAAAGCGCTGACCGTGGCGCACATACGTTTCCTTGCGGTCGTAGCCCCGGCACAACAACAGCTGATGCTCGCCAGTACGAATCAGCGTGAAATTCTCGACCGAGTCGTAATGAAAACCACTGACCGTGGGTATCGGGTAGGCGTGGCTGCGCCCATCCGCGTCATGAAACACCAGACCGTCATCGACACAATCGAACCGCGAGGTGAACTCGGTGATCCAGCGCGCGCCCATCACATCTTCGTCATAGGCTTCCAGTGCCGAGCAGTAGGTACGGGTCCACTCCAACGCAAACGGCCCTGGTAGGCTGAAGTCGGTGTGCTGCAGCGACTCCGCGCCCGTGGCAAAGCTGATGCTCTTGCAAGTGCCGGGACAGCTGCCGTTTTTCTGCGGCTTGGGCCGACGCCGGCCGCGCATCTGGCGGCGTACCACCTCCAGTGCGCCCATCCCAGCTATCAACGTCACGGTACTGACCGCCTCGGGTTTGACGTTGCCACCACACTGTTGTTGTGAACCCACCATTCATCCGCCGCATCCGCCATGGCCATGCGCAGGGATTCGAGGGAGTTGGGGTCGTTCGGGTCGGCAAGTTTCTTCAGTTGCTGGCGCACCCGGGGGCCCATGTCCCGTAGCGTTCCGATGTACGGCGCTACCAGTGCCTTGGCCTTGTCGGGCACAAACTGCTTGGCGACCGCATTGGCCAGGCCTTTGGCCCCGGCCTTGTAGCTGCTCGCCACTGCGCTGAGGAAGTTGGCGGCGGTGGACTCGGGGTCGTGCCACCACGTGCTCAACTCCAACTCGGCGCTGTCCAACTCACCCTGGGCATCGAACGTGCCATTGACCATTGCGTCGAGGCCGCTGGCCAGGTCGTTGAGCATCCCTTCGCAGAACGTGCCGCAATCCTCCAACAGCGTGGGCAGCATACCCTCGGTCTGGTCGAGGAAATTGTCGATGGTGCCGACGATCGAGGCGTTCAAATGCCCGACAGCCACTGCGATCAGTGCGTCGCCCAGTGTCTTCTTGCCGTGCTGACGCGCCAGCGCCAGCATCGGGCGCAGGGTCATGCGTGCGGCTGCCATGTTGGGTGGGGCGGGAATCACGCCGATAAGGTTGATCCCAAGGCTGACCCAGACCAGCGGGTCCACCTCGACGCTTTCGCTCAAGGTGACGATGTCACTGAGCGTATCGACCAGCGCCATGATGTTGCCGATCACCGGCACACAACCGGCAAAATGCTGCAGCCGCTCAAGGGTGATCATGTCGTCGCTGATTGCGCGCAGCCAATCATCGATATGCGCCGCCGCCAGGCCCATGTCTTCAAGGGCCACCTGGTCCAGTGGGACGATGGCTACCTGAGGTTCACGATGGTTTGCAGCCGTACTTTCAGTGGTCATGACAGCATCTCGCCCATCAGCAACGCCGGGGTTTCAAAAGAAGAGGTAGAGGACAACGTCGCGGGCAGACCTGGCAGGTCACTCGCCCTTTTCGCGGTACCCAACAGCTCGACGGCAGAGGGTGCGGCCGCCATCAGCAACTGCGGCACGCCTTTGCTCGCGGCCTGTACGGTGGTCTGCACCTGTTGCACGGCCTGCACGCCGCCTTTCACGGCATGCATCGCCCCCATTGCAGCACTCGCCAGCGTCTTGGCTTGCGCCGCGACATTTTCGCCACGCGGCACAATGGGCTTGGCCGGTGTGGCGAAGTAGCTGCCAACACTCCAGGTGTCCGCAGGGTCACGGCCGAATCGCACACTGACGGGCCCCGACGCAGCGCCGGCCACACTCATGAAGCCCTTGGCGTCAAGTGCACCCGGGAGGCGGGTGCCCATCGCGTCGACTACCTCGAAGTCGCCTTCCTTGACGCCTTCAAGGGTGGCGTACTTATTGAACAGCTCCAGGCTGCCCTTGCCCAGCTTGGGCGGCTCGGGAAAGGTCCCGGCCAGGCTCTTGGGCCCCACATGGGCGAAGTTCGCCGCGTGCGCGG
>OLII01000346.1_pt1 | contig 18041 bp, 13 predicted proteins | sample 1609481 | NCBI WGS metagenome assembly OLII01 (sample SAMN05416859, study PRJEB24817) | seawater metagenome | isolation source: Sea water | place: Canada:Atlantic | collected 2013-11 | reverse complement strand
CGTCGGCAGCGTCAGATGTGTATAAGAGACAGATCCAATATACTCTACATCACCAGGTTTCAATGGCTGGCCATCAAAATAAATTGAACCGCTATCAGGCAATGTAATTTGATTGACGATACGAATTAACGAAGTTTTCCCTGCGCCATTCGGACCTAAAAGTCCGAAAACACTTCCTCTAGGCACATCTAAAGAAACTTTATTTAAAGCTGTAAAATCTCCATAACGCTTCACAACATTGGAAATTTCTAATAAGGTATCCATTTTATTCTACTATTTTATGCGTTTCTAACCGCAGTTTGATCAATCACAAACTTAAGTATTATTCTTCGCAACAACTGTAATTAATTATCAACAACTTGTTTTTTTCCGGTCCATTTAGAAGCTAATTATGAGCGATGTGGCAATTATTTTACTATGCGTGCATAATTTTTTTTAAATTTACTATGCGTGCATAATATTTTTTTTATAACTTTGAGGACATGAATAAAAGTCTTTCAATAGATCACCAACTAAGAGCTACATGGCAAGCTGTAGCAAAATTGTACAATGAAGAAGCAGCGAAACACAATAGTACTATGGCAACTGCCTTTGTTTTATTGAACATAGATTACGAAAATGGCACTCCTTCTACTGCGCTAGGTCCTTCGATGGGAATGGAGCCAACAAGTCTCTCCAGAATCTTAAAAACAATGGAAGACAAAGGAGCTATTAAAAGATGTAAAAACCCAAATGATGGAAGAGGTGTACTCATTAAATTAACAGATTATGGAAAAGAGATGCGAGAAATCTCCAAAGAATCTGTGATTCAATTCAATGCCATTATTCGAGAAAACATTACGGTAGAAGAATTAGAAGGTTTCTTTAAGGTAACCACAACAATAAATAAATTAATAGCAGACAAACAGATTTACATGTAAATCTAGAGTTCGCTCAATAACTAAAACCAATGACAAGAAGAATTAAAAAAATCGCAATAATCGGTTCTGGAATTATGGGAAGCGGAATTGCTTGTCACTTTGCCAATATTGGTGTCGAGGTATTATTATTGGATATTGTTCCAAGAGAATTAAACGACAAAGAGAAGGCCAAAGGATTAACTTTAGAGGATAAAGTTGTACGTACAAGACTTGTAAACGATGCACTGAAGGCATCTTTAAAATCAAAACCATCACCTATCTATTCTCAAAAATTTGCGGATAGAATTACAACGGGTACCATTGAAGATGATTTGCACTTGGTAAAAGATGTAGATTGGATCATGGAAGTGGTGGTAGAGCGTTTGGATATCAAACAGCAAGTTTTTGAGAAAATTGAAAAGTATAGAACTCCTGGAACTATCATTTCTTCTAACACTTCTGGAATTCCAATTCAGTTTATGAATGAAGGAAGAAGTGATGATTTCCAAAAGCACTTTGCAGTAACACACTTTTTCAATCCCCCAAGATACCTAAAGTTATTTGAGGTAGTGCCAGGACCAAACTGTCAACAATCGGTGACAGACTTCCTACTAGATTACGGATCTAAATTCTTAGGAAAAACATCTGTTTTAGCAAAAGACACACCTGCTTTTATTGGAAATAGAATTGGAATATTTGGTATTCAATCGTTGTTTCACCAAGTAAAAGAATTAGGTCTAACCGTTGAAGAAGTAGACAAATTAACAGGTCCTGTTATTGGACGTCCTAAATCGGCAACCTTTCGAACTGTTGATGTTGTAGGATTAGACACCTTGGTGCACGTAGCCAATGGAATTTATGACAACTGTCCGGACGATGAAGCTCATGACTTGTTTAAACTCCCAACGTTCATCAATACCATGATGGAGAATAAATGGTTAGGGAGCAAGACAAAACAAGGATTCTACAAAAAATCTGTGAATGCAGAGGGAAGAAAAGAAATCCTAACCTTAGACTTAGATACCTTAGAGTATCGTTCTAAGAAAAGAGCCAAGTTTGCCACCCTAGAGTTGACAAAAAACATAGACAAACCTATTGATCGTTTTAAAATCTTAGTTGATGGAAAAGACAAAGCGGGTGAATTCTACAGAAAGAATTTTGCAGCTATGTTTGCTTATGTATCCAATCGTATTCCAGAAATATCTGACGAAGTATACCGAATTGATGATGCCATGAAAGCAGGATTTGGATGGGAAAATGGACCTTTCGAAATTTGGGATGCTATTGGAGTAGAAAAAGGAATAGCGATTATGAAAGCAGAAGGAAAAGAACCTGCTGCTTGGGTTACAGAGATGTTGGCCAACGGATCAAGCTCTTTCTACTCTGTAAAAAATGGTGCTACCTATTATTATGGAATCCCAGAAAAAGCGCAAACGAAGAAACCAGGTCAGGATGCCTTTATCATTTTAGATAACATTCGCAAGTCCAAAGAAGTTTGGAAAAACAGTGGAGTCGTTATTGAGGATTTAGGTAACGGAATCATCAATTGTGAATTCCAATCTAAAATGAATACCATTGGAGGTGATGTACTTGCAGGATTGAACAAAGCTGTTGATCTGGCAGAAAGAGATTTCCAAGGATTGGTCATCGGTAACCAAGCGCCCAACTTTTCTGTTGGAGCCAATATCGGAATGATCTTTATGATGGCTGTTGAGCAAGAATATGACGAATTGAACATGGCTATCAAATATTTCCAAGATACCATGATGCGCATGCGTTATTCATCGATTCCAACCATTGCCGCACCACACGGAATGGCGCTCGGAGGAGGATGCGAATTATCGTTGCATGCTGACAAAGTTGTAGCGGCCGCAGAAACCTACATCGGATTGGTAGAATTTGGAGTTGGTGTAATCCCTGGTGGAGGTGGATCTAAAGAAATGGCACTCAGAGCCTCAGACCTATTTCACAAAGGTGATGTACAATTGAATGTATTACAAGAGCACTTCTTAACTATTGGAATGGCCAAAGTAGCTACTTCTGCCTATGAAGCGTTCGATTTAGGACTCTTGCAAAAAGGAAAAGACGTTGTTGTTGTCAATAAAGACCGTCAAATTGCAGAAGCGAAAAAGCATGCACTCTTGCTAGCAGAAGCGGGGTATACACAACCTGTAAAACGCAAAGATGTATTGGTACTTGGAAAACAGGCACTTGGAATGTTCTTGGTAGGAACGGACTCTATGGAGGCCAGTAACTATATCTCAGAACACGATCAGAAAATTGCCAACAAACTAGCCTATGTAATGGCTGGTGGAGATCTTTCTGAACCAACAAAAGTATCAGAACAATATTTACTAGACATTGAACGGGAAGCTTTCTTGAGTCTTTGTACTGAGAGAAAAACACTCGAACGTATTCAACACATGTTAAAAACTGGTAAACCATTAAGAAACTAACAAGATGAAAACAGCATATATAGTAAAAGCATATAGAACCGCAGTTGGAAAAGCTCCCAAAGGAGTATTCCGTTTCAAAAGAACAGATGAATTGGCTGCTGAAACCATCAAGTATATGATGGATGAATTACCAAACTTTGACAAAACTCGTATTGATGATGTGATTGTTGGTAATGCAATGCCAGAGGGGTCACAAGGACTAAATATGGGGCGTTTAATTTCTCTTATGGGGTTAGACATTGTAGATGTTCCTGGGGTTACCGTAAATCGTTTTTGTTCATCTGGATTAGAAACTATTGGAATGGCAGCAGCAAAAATTCAAGCTGGAATGGCAGACTGTATCATCGCTGGTGGTGCAGAAAGCATGAGCTCGGTGCCAATGACAGGATTTAAACCAGAACTGAATTATGACGTCGTCAATGCCGGACATGAGGAGTATTACTGGGGAATGGGAAATACTGCAGAGGCCGTAGCGAACCAATTCAACGTATCTAGAGAAGATCAAGACGCATTTGCTTACAATTCACACATGAAAGCTTTGAAAGCACAAGCAGAGAATCGTTTTCAAGATCAAATTGTACCGATCAATGTGAATCAAACCTACCTCGATGCAAATGGTAAAAAGGCAACCAAATCATATACAGTAACAAAAGATGAAGGTCCACGAGCTGCTACAACAAAAGAGGCGCTTGCAAAACTAAGAGCCGTATTTGCGCAAGGAGGAAGTGTGACTGCAGGAAACTCCTCTCAAATGAGTGATGGCGCTGCTTTTGTTTTAGTGATGAGTGAAGCCATGGTGAAAGAATTAAACCTTGAACCCATAGCAAGAATGGTTAACTATGCCGCAGCAGGTGTAGAACCAAGAATTATGGGAATTGGACCTGTTGCTGCAATTCCAAAAGTATTGAAACAAGCAGGATTGCAACAAAAGGATATAGAATTAATAGAACTAAATGAGGCTTTTGCATCACAATCTCTGGCAGTAATGCGTGAGTTAAATTTAAATCAAGACATCGTAAATGTAAATGGTGGTGCAATCGCTTTAGGTCATCCTTTAGGCTGTACAGGTGCAAAATTATCAGTGCAATTATTTGATGAGATGCGCAAAAGAGACATGACTGGGAAGTACGGAATGGTGACCATGTGTGTGGGAACTGGACAAGGTGCTGCAGGTGTGTATGAATTTTTAAAATAAAAAGAACGGAGTTATGCTGCAAGCTGCGGCATTTCACTCAACATAGTAAACAACAATGATTTCAAGATATCGATCAAAACTATTGAAAACAATTCGTTTTGATTCTTGTTTCTTGATTCTTAAATCAATAAAATTATGACTACAGAAACAAAAGAATTACTAAGAGGAGGCCAATTTCTTGTAAAGGAAACCAAATGTGAAGATGTGTTTACTCCCGAAGATTTTACGGAAGAGCAAACCATGATGAAAGAGGCGGTAATGGAATTTAATGATCGTGAGATTGTTCCTTACAAAGCGAGATTTGAGGCCAAAGATTATGCATTGACAGAAGAAGTAATGCGCAAAGCTGGTGAGTTAGGATTTTTAGGTGTTGCAGTTCCTGAGGCCTATGGAGGAATGGGAATGGGCTTTGTTTCTACCATGCTCACCTGTGACTATATTTCTAGTGGAACCGGTTCTTTTAGTACTGCTTTTGGTGCACATACAGGAATTGGTACCATGCCAATTACCTTGTATGGAACAGAGGAACAAAAACAAAAATATGTACCAAAACTTGCCTCAGGAGAATGGTTTGGATCGTATTGTTTAACAGAACCAGGTGCTGGTTCTGACGCCAACTCAGGAAAAACAACAGCTACACTCTCTGAAGATGGGAAAAGCTACGCCATTAACGGACAAAAAATGTGGATTTCCAATGCAGGTTTCTGTAATGTCATGATTGTTTTTGCTCGTATTGAAAATGATAAAAATATCACCGGATTTATTGTGGAGTATGACGCTGCAAATGCCAATGGTATTACCTTGGGTGAAGAAGAGCACAAACTAGGAATTAGAGCCTCTTCTACCCGTCAGGTATTTTTCAATGATACTGTTGTTCCTGTAGAAAACATGTTAGCAGGACGTGGTGAAGGATTTAAAATTGCAATGAATGCCTTGAATGTAGGACGTATTAAATTGGCAGCAGCTTGTTTAGATTCTCAAAGAAGAGTAACTACATCGGCTGTGAATTACGCCAATGAGCGCAAGCAGTTTAAAACACCTATTGCAGAATTTGGAGCTATCAAGTCTAAAATCGCAGAAATGGCAACCAACACCTATGTTGGTGAATCTGCATCTTACAGAGCTGCTAAAAATATTGAAGATCGAATTGCCATGCGCGAAGCCGCTGGAAACTCTCACCAAGAAGCAGAATTGAAAGGTGTTGAAGAATATGCAATTGAATGTTCTATTTTAAAAGTAGCTGTTTCTGAAGACGTACAAAATTGTGCTGATGAAGGTTTGCAAATATTTGGTGGTATGGGATTCTCTGAAGAAACTCCTATGGAGTCTGCTTGGAGAGATGCTCGTATTGCTCGTATTTACGAAGGAACCAACGAAATCAACAGAATGTTATCTGTGGGAATGCTCGTGAAAAAAGCAATGAAAGGTCATGTAGACTTATTAAACCCTGCAATGGCTGTTGGAGAGGAATTGCTTGGCATCCCTTCTTTTGACACTCCTGATTATTCTGAAATGTTTGCAGAAGAAAAAGAAATGTTGGTCAAACTGAAAAAAGTATTCTTAATGGTAGCAGGTTCTGCAATTCAGAAATTTGGACCAGAGTTAGAGAAACACCAACAATTGTTAACGGCGGCATCCAATATTTTGATTGAAATATATATGGCAGAGTCTGGAATCTTAAGAACTGAAAAAAATGTAAAACGCTTTGGTGAGGCTGCTCAAAAAGAGCAAATCGCAATGGCACAGTTGTACTTATACAATGCTGTTGAAATCATTACCAAAAGCGCAAGAGAAGGAATCATTTCGTTTGCAGAAGGTGATGAGCAACGCATGATGCTCATGGGCTTAAAGCGTTTCACAAAATATGCCAATTACCCAAATGTAGTTGCCTTGAGAAATACCATCGCAGAGAAAGTAAAAGCAGAAAATAAATACTGCTTCTAAAAAATAAGGTCAACGACCTTTAAAATTTTCTTGAACTTTGTTTGTAAGTTTTAGAATTTAGTTGTTTGTTAAAGACCGTTATCAATGCATTTGATAACGGTCTTTTTAATACACTACACTTCGGAGTGCATGACATCACTTTGATTATTAACAAAAAAAAAGAGTCCCTTTCTATGGACCCTTTTTTTATACATCTGTATCGTTTTTATTGCAATGCTCCGATATAACGCTCAGCATCTAAGGCTGCCATACAGCCTGTTCCTGCTGCCGTAACGGCTTGCCTATATTCTTTATCTTGTACATCTCCTGCCGCAAAAACACCTGGTAAATTGGTCTTGGTAGACTTTCCTTCAGTAATCAAATATCCGGTATCATCCATTTCCAAAATTCCCTTAAAAATAGTGGTATTCGGCGTATGTCCAATAGCTACAAAAACACCAGTAACAGGAATCTCTGTTTTTGCTCCTGTCTGGTTGTCGAAAACGCGCACTCCCTCTACCACAGAATCTCCAAGAACTTCCGCTACTTCTGTGTGATACAACACTTCTATATTTTCAGCCTTTTCTACCCTATGCTGCATTGCTTTTGATGCTCGCATATATCCTTTTCGCACCAATACGGTGACTTTACTACAAATATTTGCTAAATATGTTGCTTCTTCAGCAGCCGTATCTCCTGCTCCAATTACCACAACATCTTGTCCTTTGTAAAAGAATCCATCACAAGTAGCACAGGCAGAGACACCACCTCCAATAAGGCGTTGCTCACTTTCTAAACCTAAATATTTTGCTGTTGCTCCTGTAGAAATAATAACCGTTTCGGCCTCAATTTCTAAAGACTCATCTACTAACACTTTATGAATACCACCTTCTTCTTTACTAAAATCTACTTTTGTTACCATTCCAAAACGCACCTCAGTTCCAAAACGTTCAGCTTGTTTCTGCAAATCATTCATCATCGCAGTGCCATCTGTTCCTGAAGGGTACCCGGGAAAGTTATCTACTTCTGTTGTGGTTGTGAGCTGTCCTCCCATTTGCATACCTGTATACATCACAGGTTTCATATCTGCTCTTGCCGCATAAATAGCTGCTGTATATCCTGCTGGACCAGAACCAATAATCAAACATTTAATTTTTTCTGCCATCCTTATTTTAAGTTTATGATTGCAAATGTATTTTTTTAAATTTATTTTTCCTCTATTTTCTCATGATAAATTCCACTAACTGTATAAATAAAAGCAATTGAATCAGCATAGTATGAACATCATAACCACGCAGCTAATTGATGCGTCAAACTGCCACAGCACAACTACAGTGCACTCAGCGTACACAAGAATCTTAAAACCTACACATTGACAACTCAACCGAAAAGCTAAGCGTTGCAGCGATATCACAATGCAAAACACAGGCAATTAACGCTACATATCACGCCAAAAACACGGCCTAAACACAGACAAGACCCCCACAAGCGATCGTTTATGTTGCACGTAATTTTTTTCTGTATTTTTTAAATTTTAAAGCAAATTGGTTTTACAGTAGAGAAATATAGTGGTATATTTGCCGTCCGAAATAATTAGAATGCGATCTTCTAAAGAAGTTGCAGGAACTTATTGAGAATATTTCGGGGTGTAGCGTAGCCCGGTCATCGCGCCTCGTTTGGGACGAGGAGGTCGCAGGTTCGAATCCTGCCACCCCGACCAAAACAAATCACAAAACCTTAAGGAACAACACCTTAAGGTTTTTTTTTGAATGCTATTTTAAATGTACTCTCCAATAACTACCAAAAAGTGGTTTACGCTACTGAACTAAGAGAGAATGAAAACCACATTAATATTGTGAACTCATGTAAAAAACAACACAGTAGAATCTCCATAAAGTAATAGAGTTCGCCGTAAAAATTCTCAAGGAAAATTTGTTAAAAGTACCGTGCATACAGATTTAAACATAAATGCAAAACACTTTGATCGTAGGATATTGAAAATAAGCACTCCAAATTATACTGATAAACAAAGAATATTCAAGAAAAGAAATTACGGAAAGTAAAATCCATTGGGAGACTAAAACATGTGAACATATGATAGAAAAATGTTATTGATTATCTGTAATAAAAATCGATATTATCTTTTCTCTAAATAGATATAAGGAACTAGGGTCTTATTATACAGACTGCGAGAATTGAAATCTGGATTTACATGGTCTCCTATAATGAGAATTCTATCAAATAGGTCTTGATCTTGATTTATTCTTTGAAAAACATGATCAATGATTGAATAAATTCTATAAAATTGATCGAACGCCTGCTCGTTTTGATCGAAAATATGTAAAAGATCCTTTTTATATGTAGTGTAGGTTTCTAAGTTTTTTATGTTGTTTTTGTTTAACACAAAAGGGGTATGAGTATTAATTGTCAAAGCATATGCAAAAACTTTGTGATATAACTTACTTTCGATAAGTATACTATCAATTAAACTTTCATCATGTACTGCAATGTAATTGTTCTCATCATTAGTCTCATAAGAACCTTTTAGATCTTCATAATAGATTTTACTATCGAAATTAAGTGCATTTCTAAAACCTTCTGCATTGCTGTAATTACTTCCATATTTTTTAGATGCGCTAAACCCAGCTATTGTGTGATAACCATGATCTATTTTACTTTCAACAATATTATATTCTGGACTTATACCTCTGTTTAAAAAAGCCCGATATGATTCTTCATTATTCATGTTTAAGAGTTCCCTTCCTTCAGCGGAACTTGTGTTTCCGTGAAAACAAGTATTACCCGTAATGAACTTAAATGAAGATGAAAGGTTTTTATAAGTAAAAAATGAACTTTCAATACGCTTCATTAATTTAATTTGATCTTCTGAATTTTTCATTTCTCCCCAACTCTCCATAAGAACTAAAAAATCTTTGTTCTCATTATTGTTGTTCATATATGAAATTGTGGGTGAAAGATCATTTTTAACTCCATCTAATGATTCTTCACATCTGTAATTTTCAATTTCCCTACCCCCTTTTTGATATTTTATATAGTCATATTTTATAGCTGTTATAAAATTACCACCCACATAACTCAATGTAAATCTGTTTTTTTTTATTTGAATTGGAGAGAACGTCAATTCAAAAAGAATTAACATCAACACAAAAATTGGCAAAAAGTAGAATTTTCGACTTATTTGCTTTAACAGTTTATGTTGAATCCAAAAAAACATCCATAGAAATAAAACACCTACGAGAGAAAATACAATTGGTATCAAGAATTTTTCTGGACTAATGAAGAGGTAGTTTATTCTCTTTACAAAGCTAAAAATATTAAAATAATAATAATGGGGTACTATTAATGTTATGTACAGTATCACAGAAATAAACTGAAATAGATAGAAAGGAATCTTTTTTCTGATGAAGAAAAATAAAGTAATGTTAAATAAAAATACAACACTCCAATTGACATCAATCAATACTGAACCTGACACCTGGCGAATAGATTGCTCAAAATATCGAATAGATTGTTCAAATAAAAGTTGAAGGAAGAGTACTAAAAAAAAAGAGAAAAACTGAGGGTATCGTTTCATAGGATCAAAGGACTCAAAACTACTAAAATTTTATTACACTAAACTTTGATATTCCCTAAAATATCATTTCATCCCATTTTTCTCTGATTACGATACTCAATAAATCAGAGAATTACATTGTACTTCCCTATATATTTCTGATATTAATCAGAGAAAGGATAACAGTACAAACCTCGTCTAGGTGCATATTGACATGGTATTGATCGTTTAAGACCATATAAAAAAAGAAGTAACATGAAATAGATCGCTTTATTCCTTAAAAGTTGGTCCGTAAAATGCTGCATTCATGCCTATTTGCTCAGTACATTGGCGCAAAAGCTAATTAACACCCTTATTTTAAGCAACTCAAATAAAATAATTCAAATCCTGCCACTCCGACAAAACCTTGCAATGTTTTGCAGGGTTTTGTTATTGTAGGACAAGATTATGACGTTCCATGTAAAAAACTAGCTGTTCCTTCCCCTCATCAAATCAATTAAAAATTAACATTTTATTATCTATAATAAAAGTCTTTTTTAGACAAATGCATATGAATATTTTTATTAATATTGTTCTTCAATTTTTCTTTTGAAAACCTACAAGTCATATATCGCAATTGCATGCCTATTTTTATTCTTGAATACAAAATTTGCTGCATTACATGCACTCACACATTCCGAAGATGAGTTCGAAGCTGCCTTGACTGAGCGCTGTGATTTTTGTGAATGTACAATCTCACTAGACGAGACCTCTTTTGCAAGGGAAGCATCTATTGCAATCGGGCAGGTATTGCATATTTTGTGCACAGAAGCAGCACGAAACAGCTATGCCTATCAATTTTCTCGTGAACCTATGGCTAGTGCACTTTTCTGCAGACCTCCGACAGGGGTCTAAATTTGTATTCAATTTCTTCTTTGTCTCTTATTTTGAGAGCTTCATTGAAGTATCCTTTACAACACCTTATCAAAAATAAATTTTACAACACTCATAAAACAGTGCATGACATTTGTTGCATTCTGAAGTTCTCTTCTCGCACAAATGAAGCATCAAAAAAATACGTTATTCTATGATCACTACACAAAACATTAGTAAAAAATATGGTGACTTCACCGCAGTAAGCCAACTTTCTCTTGAGGTAAAACCGGGGGAAATCTTATGTCTACTTGGCGCAAATGGCGCAGGAAAATCGACAACAATAAATATGTTATTGCACTTTATTGAACCCACTTCAGGAACTGCGAGTATCAATGGCTTAGAGGTAGCCAAACACCCTTTACAAACAAAGCAATTTTTGACATATATTCCTGAGAATCTAATGCTCTACCCAACACTGAGTGCTGTTGAAAACCTCGATTACTTCACAAAATTATCTGGTAAAACATTCGATACATCCCAATTAAAACAACATTTATCTGCTGCTGGTTTAGAGGAAAATGCACATGACAACCGTGTACAAACCTTTTCGAAAGGAATGCGACAAAAAGTAGGAATTGCACTCGCTATTGCAAAAGAGTCAAAGGTACTATTGCTGGACGAACCTACCTCTGGCTTAGACCCTAAATCAAGTAATGAGTTTATGGAGCTCTTATTAAAAATGAAGAACAATGGTGTTGCAATTTTAATGGCTACGCATGACTTGTTTAGAGCTAAAGAAGTAAGTACACATATCGGAATTATGCGTTCTGGGACACTAGAAAACTACTCGAAATCTGCAGACTTATCTCTAAAAGAGCTTGAGGGGATCTATCTCGATATTATGAACTTTAAAAATGTTGATTAAAATGAAAAATATCCTCTTTAAAGAACTCAAAGAACTCGCAAGAGAAGGGCGTTTTAGAATCGCACTCATCATTGTACTCGTTCTTGTGCTGATAGCCACTAGTACGGGTATCAATCAATACAAAAAGAACAACCAACAATATCTAGAATCTGTAGGGAAAGAACGAACTATTTGGGAAACACAAGGTGAAAAAAACCCGCATTCGGCGGCACATTATGGAACCTATGCTTTTAAACCAAAGTTTGCCCTATCTCTTTTTGATTACGGCGTTGCGAAGTATACAGGAAATTCTGTGTTTTTAGAGGCACACAATAGAAATGAAGCCTCTTTTAGCGAAGCAAGTGATCAAACCAGTTTGGCTCGATTTGGAACCCTTTCCATCAATTTTATTTGTATTTATTTATTTCCGTTGCTCATCATCCTAATAGGTTACAATTCTTATACAAAAGAGAGCGAAAATCAGACCCTCACCTTGTTAAAAAGTCAAGGAGTACATCCTATGAAATTGGCATTAGGAAAATGGCTTGCTACCTATCTTCCAGTTTTTATTGTATCGGCCATCATCTTTGCTGTGATTGGTGTTATTTTAGCAAATCTCGATGGGGTTGTTTACTTTAGTTGGTCAAATTTGCTGTTCCTTTTCTTATCGTACAATCTCTATTATGGCATTATCACAACACTCACAGTGCTGCTATCGATTTGGAGTACTTCTTCCGGAATTTCATTGGTAAAAAATCTTGTCCTATGGATTTTCATTAGTTTTATTACACCGAAGATTGCAACAAATTTCGCCAATGCAAACCACCCATATCCGTCCAAGTCTGAATTCAATGCAGCCATCACGGAAGATAAAAAAAATGGATTGGACGGACACAATCCTTGGAATAAGGCAGCCAAGGAATTAGAGCGAGAAACGCTAAAAAAGTATGGTGTTGATTCGCTGAGCAAACTACCCTTCAACTATGCCGGTTACCGCATGCAAAAAGGAGAAGAACACGAAGCTAAAATCTATGAAAAACATTACAATAACCTAGAAAAAATAGCTACCAAACAAAACAACAACTATAAACAATTGTCGTTTATTTCTCCATTCATGCCTGTTCGTTTTTTATCTATGGACCTTTCGCACACCAGTGCAGATCTGCACTGGAAATTCACATCAGCAGCTGAAAAATATCGTATTGAAAAACAACAATTTCTAAACTACGACATCAAAGACAACGCTAAAGTTGGAGAACGTGGCTATAAAATGACTCGTGAGAAGTTTAAGAAACTTCCCACCTTTCAATTTCAACCTCCTAGTCTTTCAGAAATTATAACAAGCAATGGTACAAACCTGCTGTTTTTACTTTTGTGGCTAGTGATTTCATCCATCGGTTTCATCATCTCTTCAAAAAAAATATAAGACATGTTTACAAATAATTTAAGATACGAATTCAAATTATTACTGAGAAGCAATTGGCTTATGGTCATTTTAATCAGTATCCTACTCCTCGTTGGATTTGCGGCTTTCAATGGTCACAAAAACGTATCAAAAAGGCATAACGACATTGCAAAAATGCAAGAGCAACAGCATAAAAAAGACAGTGCTATGTTGGAGATACTCACCAAAGTTGAACGCGGAGAAAAAGTAGGCATCTCTTCAAGGAGTCTGCCAACATCTCCAATGACTATTGGCTACAGACATCCTCGATTGGCCATAATGCACCCCGAGCCACTGTCATTTATTTCAACAGGACAAAGTGATATGTACACACACTTTAAAAGTCCAACAGTTTATGGAAACAATTTTGCTTTGGACTATGCTGAAATGATCAATCCCGTGCAACTTTTATTTGGAAATTTTGACCTCACCTTTGTTTTTATATTCATCATTCCACTGTTGATTATTGCATTTACATTCAATGTATTATCAAAAGAGAAAGAATTAGGAACGCTAAGGTTGCTCGGAGCACAGCCTATATCCCTTACAAGGTGGTTATTTCAAAAAATAAGTATCCGCTATGGGATCTTTACAATCATCACACTCATTGCGCTATTCTCAGCCATCGCAATCACCTCATTTGATGCACTCAGCGATACGGCAAACATCGCTGGCTTGGTTTTCATGATTGCCGGATACAACCTGTTTTGGTTTGCACTGGCCTTTTTAATCAATCTTAAAATAAATGATTCTTCTAAGAATGCATTTACCCTTGTTGGAATTTGGCTCTTCATCGTACTTATTCTTCCCGCAACGATCAATCAGATTGGAGATACCCTATACCCTACCCCTTCGCGTTTAAAAATGATCAATGAAATTCGCTTGATTAAGAAGGAAAACGAAGAAAAACAGAACGAAATCATGAGTGATTACCTACGAACACATCCAGAACTCTCGGCGGGAAATACCGGTCAGAATTTTGGCTTTTGGCACAACTATTTTGCTTCTGAAAAAGTAATGGAAGACAAAACCAAACCTATATTAGCTGCCTACGAGACGCAATTAGAAAAGCAACAGCAACTCATAGGTGTTTTCAAATACCTCTCTCCTGCTATTCTCATGCAACAGTCGCTAAACTCAATTTCAGGAACCTCAGAAAATCATTACAACGATTATAAAAAACAGGTCTTCGACTTTTCTAATGAGTGGCGGAATTATTTGGTTCCGATGCTTTTCAAAAACGAGAAATTCAGCCTGAAGAAATATGAAAGCCTTCCTAAATTTATCTATAAAAATAGGATAGCAAATAATCTAGGGTATCATGTATTTGCCCTATTTATACTCTCTGGTTTGCTCTTGCTGGTTTCAGTAAATACGTCTTTGAAAGATGCATAAACAACTTGAATCTATAGCAGTGCTATTGAAGTACACCCTTTGTTAAGAATGCACTCAGAAGGCATGACAACCAAAATGCAAAAAAAACCTTGCACAGTAGTGCAAGGTTTTTTTGCAATTCAAAAACGCTAACCCCTTGATTTTATTTGTTCTAAAAATAAAACAACATGCAAGGCACTTTGTTTTGCAAAAAAACATTCAAAAAAATTTGTCACTTTCAGAAATCACATTATATTTGCCACGCTTAAAAATAAGCAAAAGCCGATGTAGCTCAGCTGGCTAGAGCAGCTGATTTGTAATCAGCAGGTCGGGGGTTCGAGTCCCTTCATCGGCTCTTTAAAGTCCTTTCAAAAGAAAGGACTTTTTTTATATTCAACATTGGCTGAAATTTCATTAAATTTGTTGTCAGTTATTCTTTACATCTAACTCAAACAGTATGCTAATTATTGGAATTGCCGGAGGAACTGGAAGCGGAAAAACAACCGTTGTTAATAAAATCGTGAAAGAGCTTCCCACCGATGAGGTCTGTGTTATTTCACAAGATTCCTACTACAATGCTACCGACAACCTGAGTTATGATGAGCGAACGAAAATTAATTTTGACCACCCCCGTGCCATTGATTTTGATTTGATTATTCGACATTTAAAAGATTTGAAAAAAGGAAAAACAATTGATCAACCGGTGTATTCCTTTGTTTCGCACAACAGAACTACAGATGTGATCAAAACACACCCTAGAAAGGTGGTGGTTATTGAAGGTATTCTTATTTTTAATAATGAAGAACTCAGAGACCTTTTTGATATTAAAATCTTTGTACATGCAGATACTGATGAGCGTTTGATACGAAGAGTGCGCAGAGATATCAATGAAAGAGGTCGAGATGTAAATGAAGTATTGAGCAGATATCAAGACACCTTAAAACCAATGCACCAGCAGTTTATAGAACCTACAAAAAACTATGCAGATCTCATTATTCCTAATGATAGGCACAATGATGTGGCCATCGATATCGTGAGAACTGTGATCACAAATAGGCTGTAAATGACCTTTCAACAGTTTCGACAAAAAAAAATTGTCAAATTTAGCACCAATAGATATGTGCTCATCCTTATTGCTTTTTGTGTTTGGATGTTCTTTTTTGACGAAAATTCTTATCTTGTACACAGAGAGTTCAATGCTGAAATTGAAGAACTAGAAACCGCCATTGAATTTTATAAAAAAAGAATACAAGAAGACAAAGCAACCATAGAAGAGCTTCAAGACTCGTTGCAGATAGAACGGTTTGCAAGAGAAAAATACTTGATGAAAAAAGAGAACGAAGATATTTACATTATTGAATTTGATACCCTAAAGTAATGAGCACTGATCTATTTAATCTTTTTAATGGAACCACTCCTGCTGCTTGGAAGCAAAAAATTCAAGTAGACCTCAAAGGAGCTGACTATAATGACACCTTATTGTGGAGAACAGACGAAGGCATTGTTGTGAAACCTTTTTACACCAAAGAAGATCGTACAAACCGGGCGAACAGCACCACGGAATTTTCCTTCAACATTTCTCAATCAATTTATGTAGATGATGAGAAAACGGCCAATTATATAGCTAAAAATGCGCTAGATAAAGGAGCAAACGCATTGGAATTTATCTGTGTTCAACCTTTTGACTACCATGTATTATTCGCTCATATCGATGTAAAAAAAACTACAGTATACCTTCGATTTCATTTCTCAGACTCTGAATTTATCAACAAGGTTGCAGCGTATATCGATTCTGATTGTTGCTACCTGCAAATAGACATTATCAACAATTTAGCTCAAAACGGCAATTGGTTTAAAAATCTAAAAGAAGATCATGCCGCTCTTGACGCTATTTTACAACATACAAACAATGCCATTGGTGTGGATGTGACGCTCTATCAAAATGCAGGAGCAAGCAGCATACAACAGCTTGCATACGCCCTTGCACACGCCAATGAATACCTGCATTATTTCGGTATTGAACATGCTTCTAATTTTCATTTTAACTTTGCTATCGGCGGGGATTACTTTTTCGAAATAGCAAAACTAAGAGCGTTTAGACTTTTATGGAATGCACTGTTAAAAGAATATGGAAAGACGGCACAAGAAGTACACCTCTTTGCCCAACCTAGCACGCGCAACAAAACCTTGTACGACTACAATGTGAATATGTTGAGAACTACTTCAGAATGCATGAGTGCCATTTTGGGAGGTGCAACTACGGTGAACAACCTTGCCTATGATGCCATATATCACAAAAAAAATGAGTTTGGAGAACGCATTGCGAGAAATCAATTGCTCATTTTACAGCAAGAGAGTTATCTAAAAAGTGCCAATTCAATAGCCAATGGTTCTTATTATATTGAAAGTATTACACAGCAACTCGCAGAGAAGGCACTGCTTATTTTTAAGGATATTGAAAAAGCTGGTGGTTTTTTAAAGCAATTAAAGGAAGGCGTTATACAACGAAAAATTACAGAAAGTGCTCAAAAGGAAGCACATAAATTCAAAAGCAACGAACGCATACTATTGGGAAGCAATAAGCTTCCAAATACAGACGATCGCATGAAGAACGAACTTGAGTTTTATCCCTTTTTAAAAACAAGACCTGTAAAAACCCTCATCACCCCTATTCTAAAAAAACGACTCGCTGAAGGGTATGAGAAAGAGCGACTTGCAGTGGAAGCAAGCAATGAATAAAGAATAGATATTATTGATGTATTGAACTTTGAAAATACAAAACCAATAGCTCGATAGTAATTTCAGCAATAAACACAGCTTTAATAGCGAAGACCATGAGTAGAAAAAACATACAGAACATCTCTTTAGAAGCAGCAGCAGACTCCCCTATAAAACACTTTTCACACGAAGATTTTATTGCCGGAGTTTCACCCTACCTGCGTGGTCCTTATGCTACTATGTATGTAAGAAGGCCATGGACCATACGCCAATACGCAGGTTTCTCTACCGCAGAAGAAAGCAATGCTTTTTACCGAAGAAATTTAGCTGCAGGACAAAAAGGACTTTCTGTTGCTTTTGATTTGGCCACCCATAGAGGCTATGACTCAGATCACGAGCGTGTGCAAGGAGATGTTGGTAAAGCTGGAGTAGCCATTGACTCTGTTGCCGATATGAAAATCTTATTTGATCAGATTCCATTAGACAAAATGTCGGTATCTATGACCATGAATGGGGCGGTTTTACCCATTCTCGCTTTTTACATCGTAGCTGCAGAAGAACAAGGAGTTTCGCCGGAACAGCTCTCTGGGACCATTCAAAACGACATTCTGAAAGAATTTATGGTACGGAACACGTACATCTACCCTCCGAGCCCACGAGACCGTACTAGATCTCGTATGCCGTCTTCTGCTTGAAAAA
>OLII01000344.1_pt1 | contig 18139 bp, 16 predicted proteins | sample 1609481 | NCBI WGS metagenome assembly OLII01 (sample SAMN05416859, study PRJEB24817) | seawater metagenome | isolation source: Sea water | place: Canada:Atlantic | collected 2013-11 | reverse complement strand
CCCGTGGTGTAACCTGCATTTTGAAAAAAGTGCCCCATGGTTTGAATATCATCTTTAATTCCCCCTCCCCAAGGCAAAGGAGTATTTTCCCAAAGACCCGTAAATTGGCCATGTTGGCCTGTATAAAGATTGCCCCGTGACATGGAGCATAATGGGCTCACCACATGGGCCTGAGTAAAGTTAGTGGCTTTATCTGCCAATTTATTGCGCGCCGGCAATATAAGCTGCGACGGCAGATGTGACCAAGCTTGCTCTTGATCGGTCACCACCACCAGTACATTAGGTTTACGATTTCGTTTAATCACACCAGGGGCTTGTTGGCCCAGTAAAATACCAGGCATGCCTAGCAAGGTGGCGGCGGTAGTGGCGGCACTGGCCTTTAGAAAGTTACGGCGCTGATTGCTCATAAAACCCCTTTGGCGAGGCCAATACCCCCGCGAACTATACAAAGCACCATGCTAGCCAGTATTAGAACCTAAGGTTATGTCTTAAGGTGTCGTCACTTATCAATTGGTGACAATATTGCCTTTTTATAAAAGCGCCATTGCTGAATATTCACCTTGAATAAGATAGCCTTAAGGGGCGTTACTCTTCATAGTCAGGCTTGCGTTATTCATGAGAATTTACCCCATATACCCCATGGCTGTGGCCCAAAGGATGATAGAGGCCAACGGCGGCACCACTGATGAGCTGTTTGAGCGCTGCAAAATTACCCCTGAAGAGTTTTCTAATCCCAGCACCTTGCTCACCGCCCAGCAAACTAATGAATCCATTAATATTTGCCGAGATTATTCAGATAAGTCGAGGCTTATATCCGTACAGTTTTTAAAACACATGCACTTTAGTGATCTTGGGGCGTTAGGCATGGCCATGATGAACAGCGAAAACATGCGCCAAGTTTTTGATACTCTCTTAAAGTTTCAAGCCATTTATGCCCCTACCTTTTACATTGTTGAAACTAAAAATAAGGCTAGCTCTACGTTTGTTATTCAAAACGATGTGAGTATTGGCAGCAATAACCATACGGTTTTAGAAATAGTGGTAGGAATTTTTAGTTTAATAAATGAGTTAGTTCAGTTTAATGGCTTGCCATTAAAAGCGTGTTTACAACATGTAAAACCTGTCGAGGTTCATAAGAATGACTTCTCTGGATTGGACATTGCTTGGCAAGAAAAGAATAATCAGGTCACTATTAATCACGAATTAATGAACAAAAAAGTGGTGGGCCGCAACCCCGCCAATTACACATTATTTGAAAATATATTAACTCAGCAACTCAAAGAAATAAGCGATCAATCCCCTTATACACGAGGCGTAGAATCCTGTATTCAAGCACTTATAAATGCAGGGTTACCGGTTTCTCTTGAGGAGGTCTCTAATAGTGTGAATATTTCAAGCCGCACTTTAAATAGGCGTTTAGCCCATGAACACACCACCTTTCAAGAACTCTATACGCAAAAGCGTTTAAATCACGCAGCTCAGCTATTAAAAACCACTCAAATGCCCATTAAAAAAGTCGCCAGTGCCGCCGGCTACACGGCTTTATCCAGTTTTTATAAGGCCTTTAAAGGCTTTTTTAATACCTCACCGGACCAATATAGAAACCAGTCTTAAGCCGCGATTGGCGAGTAATGCAATAAGCTTGTCGTGATATGCAAAGCCCACTTCTTTAATATATTTCCCTAGGTAAACAAAGTCGTTTACGCCGAAAAATATGATTGTGTTTACACTGACTGGGAATGTTTATGTTAAGTAGCTTTTTAACGCTGGCTTTATCTTTAAGTTTAGTAGCATTTGTCATCTGGTTCATTTGGGAAAAAAAACAAAGAGTATCCCATGCTGTAAAAGGCGGCATAGACACCCGTGTCACTTTACCTCATGAAGAGGAGTTTGAGCTTTATCATAATGCCCTTTCATTATGTTCAAAAAAAGCCCGTATTTGCCTAGATGAACTGGGCATACCTTATAAAAGCCATCACATACATTTAATAGAAACCGGCTACTACGAAACCCTAAGTCGGCACTTTTTAAAGATAAACCCAGCTGGGGTATTACCTGCCCTGGTGCACAAGGGTCATCCTGTGTACGAGTCCCACGACATCATTGAATACGCAGCTAAGCAATCCAGTAACCCAGAATTATTGATTCCAAAAGATAAAAATAAATTGACTCTTATGCAGTATTGGTCAGACAAAGCAGGCGTATTTGGGGAAGATACCCGACCTGGTATGAAGCAATATGCAGGTAATTGCATTACCGTTTTAACCCTGCCCCTATTCGCCTCAGGCATGACAGCCACGCCATTTAGATACGCGGTAATGGGATTATTATTTCATCGTTTAAAGATTCGCGCGGTGATGTTCAGCCTGTTTAAAATTATTGGTTTGTCGGGCATGGTTAAAATTCCAGTCATGATGAAAGAACTTGAGAAGGCTCGTTATTATATGCACATCCATTTGGATGAGTTAGAAAAACATCTTGGCAATAGCGGCCCATGGCTAACCGGAGAGCAATTTACCTTAGCAGATGTGAGCTGGGTGCCCATGTTTGAGCGCTTTAAAGAAGCGGATTGGTTGAATTATTTTTTACAAGACCGTCCAGCCATGGCTGCCTATTGGCAACGCTTGCAAGCACGAGACAGTTATAAAAGTGCAATATTAGAGTGTGGCCACCCTACTATTGATATAGCAACAGGATGGCTGAAACTGAAGAAGTTAAATAACCCTAAAATTAAAGCACTATTAGAAGCTCCCCGTACTGCCATATTATAAGTGAAATGAAAACTACAATCTGCTTACAGCACTAAAACCGGTGAGCAGATTGTGTTTTGGACTAACATTTTTTTAGCTTAACTGTTCTGCTTCCAGGTTTAGCTTCCAACGGCCGAAAACTCAAAACGCACACACAAGCCACCCAGCTCAGAATCCACCAGCTGCCAATGGGCATTATGTAAGTCTGCGATTGTATCGACGATAGACAGTCCTAAACCTGAACCTTGCTGGCCAGACCCTGTCACTCGGTAAAAGCGCTCTGTGACCCGCGCTCTTAATTCTGCGGGAATGCCCGGTCCTGAATCACTTATTTGAATCACTACCTTGTGGTTCTCTTTTAAGCATTCAATTTTTATTTCCCCACTCATGGGAGAATAACGAATGGCATTATCAATAATGTTGCGTAATAAACTTTGCAATAAGGCACCATTACCCTCTATAAAACAGGTTTTCGGCGCTAACGTTAAAGTAAATGCTTGCTGCTTTTGTTGGGCTTTTTCTTGCAGCATTTGAAAGGTGATTTCACACAATTCTTTTGCGTCCAGTGTTGTGAATTGTTCGTTGCTTAATGCCCCTTCGCTGCGACTTAATGACAACAACTGCCCCACTAAATGTGAAAGCCTAGAAATCCCCTGTTTCATATTAATGAGGCTTTCTTCTTGATCTAAATTATCGTTTTCATCAATGGCATTTTCGGTATGAATTAATAACGATGCCAAGGGTGTTCGCAATTCATGGGCCGCATCACCAATGAAACGTCGTTCACGCTCGTGGGCTTCGTTTAAGCGCCCAAACAAGTGGTTAATTTCAATTAACAAGTCGTTCACTTCAAGAGGTGCTTGCTGATCTTCGACGGTTTCTAAGTTTCGGTAATGGCGCTGTCTCACGGTCTTGCCAATGCGATATAAAGGGGCCAATCCTTTCTTAGTAATAAACCACACCAGTAGCGTTAATATAGGAATGAAAATAAAAATGGGCAGTATATGGTTATTGGAAATATCATTGGTGAGCTCGCCACGAATATCGGTGCGCTCTGCCAGTATTAGCCACCATTTATCATGTACAGAATACAATGAAAATGCGCGCCACTGATTGCCATCAATATCAATAGAGGCAAAACCCGGTTGCAGTTTAGACAAAGGGCTGGATGGCGCAAAAGGAGATTTAATAACCAATGTCTCTCCATCCCACACTTGAAAAGCCAATTTACGTTCATAATCGTGTGCGTAATCGTCTTCAAGACTGTCTTTTAAATGCAGTGAATCCAATATCTCTTGTTTGTGTTCGATACTTTCACGGTTAATGATGCCGTGTAGCACTCGGGTAGATTGGGCAAGGTTAGCATCGAATATTTCTTCCACTTCATGGGCAGCATCAAAGTACACCAAGATGCCGGGCAATACGGTCATCACCAAAGCCCAACTGATTAAATTAAAAGTTAGGTAGCGACGTATGGAGTATTGTTTTTTATTAGCTGTGGCCGTGCTTGCTTCAGTCATGTTGGTTTTTCTGCTTTGTAACCCATGCCACGCACGGTTTTAATAAATTCAGGATAGAGCTTTTTACGAAGGTGATGAATGTGCACCTCAATGCTATTACTTTCTACATCACCATCCCAGCCGTACACGACGTCTTCTAATTTCACTCTAGAAAGTATTTGCCCCGGGTGATTAATAAATTCCATTAACAAGGTAAATTCTCTTCGTCCTAGCTCTACCAATTCGCCATCCAGTTTTACTTCCATACTGGCGGGATTAACGTGAATTCGACCATATTCAATGGTGGGCTCACTGTGACCATGCTGGCGACGACTTAGGGCTCGCATACGAGCCTTAAGCTCTGCCATTTCAAAAGGTTTCACAAGGTAGTCATCGGCGCCGCTGTCTAGACCTTCTATTTTGTCATCTAGGGTGTCTCGAGCGGTTAAAATTAATACAGGGGTTGAATTGTGTTGTTTGCGAATAGCGCTTAACAGCTCTAGTCCCCCCATGCCGGGCAAGCCTAGATCCAGTAATAATAAATCAAATGTGTCGCTTTTAAGGGCGGCTAAACCTTGCTTGCCATCCATTAGCCAATCCACTTGGTATCCTTCGCGGGTTAAGGATTTTTTAATGCCATTACCCAGCAGGTCATCGTCTTCAACCAGTAATATTCTCATGAGCGCCATCGTTTACAATTATTGTTATTACTAACACGATCATTAGTAAGCGTGCTTTTTCAATGAAAAAAGCCCTATGGATGACGCGTCATCTGATGAATTTTCGCCTATCCAGTGTTCACTCTATTGTGCCAGCTAATTGACCTAGTGAGTAATGTCTTTTATTTTTGATTCTTTATTAAACGCTAACATCTTTGAATCATCATCGATTAGAAATGCACCATAGTACTTGTCTATATCCACACCGCTTGGGTTGTAGGCCAAGGCCATTTGCAAAGCACTGTGTGCGCTCATGCCATTATCTAAATAGGTACTCACTAGAATATCTGCTTGTTGCTGTTGGGCTTGTTCTAACATGCGTTTGGCAAATATAGCCACATGCTCACCGCGCCCCTCTATGCTGGCTCCGGCAAACGCACTGAGCATTACTCCACTCCACACTTGAAGCCTAGCATCGCTTGGGTCTTGTAAGCTTAATTTGAACATTTTTTTAGCCACCGATTGCAATTCGTAAAAGCGCTCCTTGGGTTCAGCATTAGATTGCAAAGCCTGCTGCCATTGCTGCTGAATTTCTGAGAGGTGCATTTCAATGCTTGAGCCTTTTAGGAGCTTAGGTTCAACTAGGGTATTGGCCGATACTTTCGACAGGCTCACCACATAAACCAGACACATAAACGTAAAAGCAAGGGTTTTCATGAACAATGTATTTTTCATTTTTTCACCTAATGATTTTTAAATAACTTAATAAATTTTCGGCGCTTATCCTTGTTGTGCATAGCGGCGAATAATGGGCAGCTGGTTAGTGATGGATTTACCCACTACATTGGGCAGCAACTGATTTAACTTGCTGAAGAATTTTTCAGGCCAACCAATAAATAACTCATGGCGCTGACCGTTTAATAAATTCATCAGTTGTTTGGCCACCACATGGGTGGAGTCCATGGCCACATTGAGTTCTTTGTTCATGGCCAATACATTTGCGCTATTTAAACTGGTGTTGGTGGCTCGTGGAGAGAGGTATTTCACAGCGATGGGGCCGTCAGATAGTTCGCGCCCTAGCGCTTCTGAAAAACCTCTTAATGCGTATTTACTGGCGCAATAGGCGCTGTAACCTGGGTAACCTATGCTGCCAAATGTAGAGCCTATGTTGACAATTTGCGCACTGCCCTGCTCACTTAAGTGAGGAATCAAAGCACGACTTAATAACATGGGCGTTAAGGTATTAAGGCGAATAATTTTTTCAATGCGTGACTCTGATAAATTTTCAAACAAAGAAAATTCATTATCCCCGGCGTTATTGATTAAAGTATTTACTGGCCATTGAAATTGCTTTATGTAATCCAAAAGTCCTTGGCGATCTTCGCTTTTTAATAAGTCACAGCTAAAAAAATGCACTTGATTGGGCTTGACCACCATTTGCGTTAACAACTCATTTTGCAGCTCTTTAAGGGCAATGGTGTCACGGGCCACCATGATGATTCGCGCCCCTGATTGCACTAAGTGCTGACAGAAACTGCGGCCAATTCCGCCGGTGGCACCTGTAATAACCGCGCTAATTTGCTGGGTTTTCATATTCTGCTTCCTTAAAAAGGTTGTGGCTAAGTAATGACGCCAGTATTGCTATTGAGTCTTAACTGAATCTTAAAATACGCTGTAAGATTCTTAACTAGCCTTACTTATTTTCTGACTAACTGGCCTTAATGACTGCCCATGGCGATAACCAGTTGGCGATCATTAGGGTCCCCTTGAATGGCACGTCGGCCATGCATAACGCGGGTGTTATCGATAAGCACCATGTCACCGTCTTGCCAAGCCAGCTCTAGAGTGCATTGTTCAGCAAGGTCAGCGATTTCTGCTTTAGTTTGCCCATCTAATGCTTGGCCGCCTTCAAACTCGTACGTGGGGGCTTGGTAATTAAAAGAAGGGCCTAAAATAGCGTTGGCAAAGGCACGCTGACCGCTTTGGGTATTAACCAAAATAGGCGAGAAACATAACCGATAATAAAGCTCTCCTTGGTCATTAACCGTACCGGTTTGCCCTGGCAACATATTCATCAGTTCTTGTAAGCGCTGCTGGGTGACTTGCTCTGGGTTATCGATAAGTGGGTGCTCGTTAGCCACATAACGTTTCCATAAGGCTTCAGGTAATGTGCGTGACACCACCATATTTTTTTCAAATAATGACTGTAAATGAGTAGGCATAGCATTAAATATTTTCTGCCCATCACACAGAGTGGTTTGTGAGCCCACTGAAGCACTTTTACGACTGTAAAACGCCACTACATCTGGTGGAAAAGGGGTATTACCATTTTCAATGTGCAAGCCAATGGCTTGGGTACCCGCATCTACTTTTTGAGCGGTGTCGTTAGTAAATTCTCGGGCAGGATCAAAGGTAAGCTTGCTACAAAAATGGCTCACTAAGGCACTAAACGCTTCAAGATCATGGTTAAACCCCCTTAACAATACCCAGCCACTTTTCTGTAATTGTTGTTTGGCTTTGGTAATGGTGTCTTGGTCAACCCGTTGGTTTTCTTGGCGGGCAATAAGCGTATTTTGTAAAAGCCTCTCTAAGTGTTCTGTGGCTGAATCAATGACTTTTTTTTCTTTAGAGTACGTGCTGTGCATGGTACCGCCTTGTATTGAGTTAATGGGCTAAATTGATGAGCCATTTTGATGCGCTATGTGAGTGACTGTCTTGACAGGTATATTGCCCACGGTTTCTTAAGGGCAGCTTAAGCATTGCCCTAAGAATGGTTTGTAATTTGTACCCCGAACCACATGACGAATTTGATTTTAAACACCAGCATAAAGGGCATTTAACTGGGGTTCATAGGCTTGATAAATAATTTCTCGGCGCAGGCGGCCGTTATCAGTTAGTTGCTTATTTTTAGCATTAAACGGCTGGCTGCCCTTAAGCCAGGTTTTGATTTGCGCGTAATCTGGTAGGCCTTCGTTACAGCGTTTAATGACGTTATCTATCTCTGAAAATGTACTGTTAATTCCCGGCGTCACCACCGCACTTAACCAGGGTTTGGCATCTCCAAAAATAGCCACCTGGGCAATTTGTGGGGCAAGCTGTAATTCCGATTCCACCCATTCAGGGGATATATTGCGGCCAAAGCTACTGACAATTAGGTTTTTCTTGCGCCCCGAAATATACAAGTAGCCGTCATTATCTATATGACCCAAGTCACCTGTGTGCACTTCTTCATTAGCATGACTCAAGTTCAAATCATCCAGCCCTAGATAACCCAGCATGGCTTGACCAGTGACGATGATTTCCCCTTCCTCGCTGATGCGCACATTGGTATGGGGCAACACTTTACCCACGCTACCTGCTTTATGGTGGGCAGGGTTATTTAGACTCACCACAGAGGCACACTCTGATAACCCGTAACCTTCATACACTGGTAAACCCAATTCTTGCGCTTTTTCTATTGCTGCTTTAGCACTTTTCCCGCCCCCCACTGCTGCAAATTTTAAACTCTTAAAACAGCGCGGAAATTGCTCTTTTAAGTCGATGAGACTGGTTAATAATTGGGGTAATAAAATTACACTGCCTGGCTGGCTGAGCTCCACACAACGCATAAATTGCACACTGTTAAAGCCCGAGCTATTGGTAAACCCTAGTTTTGATAATGGCTCCACTTGAATACTGCTGTTCATTAATAAAGGCACATACACACCGGCAATGTTTTCCAATAAGGTAGCCAATGGCATGACACATAAGTGGTGACGAATACCCAAACCTTCTATAGAAGTGGCCAAGGCTTTGGTAACCTCATCAAGATTTTCATTTGATAAACAAACCCCCTTTGGATTACCGGTGGAGCCTGATGTATAGGTTATTTTGGCCACTTTTTCTAACTGAGAAAAATTAGGCTGCTGGGCATTATTAAGTAATAACAACTGCATGCTGGGTAAATTAACTTGTTGAAGATAATCAAAATTTTGTGTCAATTCAGCTTGGGTGATGACACCTTGAATACCAGCATCGTTTACTAAATGTTTAATTTGCAGCTCGCTAAAAAATAGCGGAATAGGAATAAGCGTCAGCCCCAGTTTCATGGCAGCAAGGTCTGCTACTATCCATTCAATACTGTTGTCCATATACAAGCCCATACAAGACAACTTGGTTTGCTTAAGCTGGGTGGCAAGGCGATTAATTTGACGTAATAAATCAATATTGCTAACAAGTCTTTCCTCTGATACTAAAGCCGTGCCTTCAGGATTTTTTTGAGCGCGTACTTCAAGCTGATTAAACAAGGTATTCATAAACCAATCCGTTTTAATTTTGTAATATCAATTAGTGCGTGATGTTTTTTTGTTCTGTAGCTTTTTTAACATTTTTAAAATGCTGGTTAGTTTCCTGTACATTAATCAGCATCACTTGCGGGTCATTTTGGTAATAATTACCCCAAGAATACTGCTCATCACCCAAGCGGTTTTGGTCTGCTTCATGAATGGGCAACCTAAACGCTTAAACACCACTCGCAATGTGGCGGTGCCAGTACAGGTAATCCAATTAACATTCTGCTCTTGTAGGTGCTGGGTAATGTGAGCGAATAATGCTTTGCAGCTGGCTGAATTTTGAGATGCTAAATTGCCTATTTCCACCACTTCACTGCGCTTAACGGTTTCGCCTAATGTGTTGCCAACTAATTTTTCAATGGGCTCATCTAGATAATGCTCAAGATACAAACTACCTTGTGACGCCCCTTTAATGCCTAATGCAGTTTGTGTTTGGCCTGTTTCATTAAAAACTGCAAATAGATTAGGTAAAAAACTCGTAACCTGCGCCTGATGATGATATTTAAAAATGCCTTTAATAAAGCCTTCTACTTCAGCGCGTTGTGGGTGTAGTTTAGGCAGCATTAGAATGGTTGGCTGTGCAGCCACTCTTGAGACCAGTGCCAACGGCGCTTTTGCTTTCACTAACGGTTGGGCAATGGGCCGATCATTAAGGGATGAAGCGGTGGATAAATGAACAGTTTGGCCTTGGTTATTGTGGTTTCTCATCTTTAACGGCTCGTAATGTGTGTGCTAAACAGATTGCGCCGCGAAACTTAACTGAATCTTAAGGGTAAATTTAAGCCTTCAAGGAACGCAATTAAGCTGAATGCCTGTATACATTGACCCCTAAGGCCCGACTTTTCGCTCATCAGCACCTGTGTTAAAGTTGGCCAATTAAAGATTCAACGCCTAAATGCGCACACATACTGTTTGGAGAGATAGGCATGGAAGAAATAAAGAAAGCGGTGTTAATTAGCGCCATTGTTTCGGTTTTAGGCGGTTTAGTGATTTTCATTGGCTGGGATGTGGCCATTGATAAATATTTAATCCCAAGGGTTGAAGCCAAATTACTAGCGAAAAATTATTTAAGAGACGACATTAAAAAAGGCATGTATGTGAGTACCAATCAAGAGTCCTTTAATAGCAATCACGTCATTGATGCAGAGCAATTACTTAACCTAAAAAACAATAAGGTAGCCAACCTTGAATCTTTAAACACCATTGAAGAAAAAATAAAGCAGCTAAAAACCCAATTTACGCAATTGGAAACCACCAAGATAAGCAGCATTGACCAGTCTATTGATGATGTTCTGGCTGATTTATCTATTTTAAAAGCCAAAGATGACGGCAAGATAAAACTTAGAGTGTATTTTCACAAAGACAAAAGCCAACAAGGCACCCTCATTTTAAATGGTAACAATCCGGCGGTTTCATCACTTATTCGCAATAACGATACCTATAAAGTCACCAGCTTTAATGACAATAAAGAAAAATACAAAATACGTATTCAAGATTTAACCGTAGATGGAAAGCTGGCAAGTGAAGCCATCGCCAGCTTGTATATAAAGGATCATGATGAATTGTTTGATTCATCAAAGAGTTCAGGCATAGGCACGGCGTTTATCGCCCTTAACTAAAAGCCCACAGACAAGGAATTAACATGCCTGAATCAATGTTATTTGAAGAAATTGTCTTGGCTCAAATATTGATTATTGCAGGGGCCAGTATTGTTGGCGCTCTAGGTTGGGTGCATTTATTGCTAATATTTTTTAGTCAAAAGTTTCATGCCCATAACCCTGATGTCACTGAAGCTATGAAAAACACCTCACCGATAATCAGTAAACAAACCAGTATGTGGCATGCTTGGGTAGGATTTAACGCAAGCCATGGTATAGGAGCGCTACTATTGGCAGCTGTTTATATTCCCCTTACCATCTATCATTTTCCAATCATTAATCACAGTTTATGGTTTTCATTACTGCCCTGCCTCATTAGCCTAAGCTATTTAATATTGGCCAAGAAATACTGGTTTAACGTGCCATTTTCAGGCCTGTTAATTTCTAGCATTTGCTTTATGACAGCTTTTATAATCATTTAATTTTTAGTGATAAAAATAGCTTAAATGACTTAACTAACAATCTTCAAAATTAACCACCTAAGGAAAGGTAGACATGAATATATTTAAACGAGTTATCTTAACCCTGCTTTGTTTTTTTATGGCGGTTGGTTGCTATGTATTTGGCATACCTGCTGGGGGCGCCGTATTTTTTATATTAGGAATTGTATTTGAAGGATTATTTTGGTTTGGGGTATTTGGAAAAAAGTCCTCCCATAAAAATTCATAGCCAATTTTAATGGGAGTGAACCTTGCCATCAAGGCTCATAAAAACCAATCACTCTGAATCATTTATAATGCAATAAGGGTCGCCTTGACCCTTAACGGCATTTAATTGCTGCTGGCTTAAAACATTTTTATATTGTGCATCCATTTCCATTATGGCTGCTAACCCATGGGCCCAAGTGCATTGATTAGCGAATAGCATGCCTTGGCTATCTAGAGTACCGCCACGATTTATATAACCCAGAGCACGGGTATTTTGGGGGCCCAAATCCAGTGGGCGCAATACCCCTAAAAAGCTTTCGGGTCGACCATGGCACAAAAACAAACGGCGTTTGGCTTGACCAAATAATGCATTAATAGATTGGGATGAATGGGTGAACTCATGCTCCCATTTGTCTCTTGCTTGGCGGAAACGTCCAGGCTCACTCATATAAATTAAGCTGCAGGCATGCTTATGCTGGTTTAATACCGACACTATTTTTTGAGCCTGTATTAATTGGTAGCTGCCTATGGCGATGATTTGCAATTCTTCTTCTAAGTCAGAAGGCAACTCACCATTAAGCTGTGATTCTGGTTTTGCTGGTAACTTAATGGCCCCCTGTTCACAAAGCTGTGATGCTTGCTGGTAAGTAAATTGATTGGGCACGCAGCCCTTAGGGATGACCATACTAAAAATTTGGCCATGGCTTTCATAGCACTGTGCTAAGTAGTGCACAGCACTGGCACTGTCGGCCGGAAAGATAACTCTTGATACATCTGACATTTCTCCCATCATGGCTTCGCAAAAAATGGGGTCTTGGTGGCTTTGCTCGTTTTTACCATTTTCCCAAACATGGGATGTGGCAACTACCGGAATAGACAACCAAGGGATTTTAACACCCGCTTCTTTTTTATGTCGAGAGAAAATTATTTTCTGACGCAGTGCCCCCAACATTTTGGCAGCAAACGCTTCATAGCTGATAGCAATATTAATACCCGAACGATTGGCCAATGCCGAGCATATAACTGCTTCTTCATTTAGTGCAGTGATAACAGCGCCATCGATGGCCTCATCTTGGGTATTTTCTACAGAGGTCACTCTGTGTTTCAGAAAATCTAAGCTTAAGTTGAATCGGTTAGAGCGCAGTTCATCTGGGTTAGCAATGCGTGGCCGCAAATTAGGATTGTTTTTTACAATATCTAAAAAAGCTTCATCAAGGCTGGCCATGGGAGAACTGGTGCCTTGTGTATCAGGGGTGATGAAAGGCACTAAATTAGCTTTTACCAAGTCTTGCTGCAAAGCTATGTCACGCTCTTTTAAACGTTGATTTTTCCCATGATTATTTAACGTATCAGCTGCTTGGCGCCATGTATTTTCAGGTACAAATAAATGCTGGCAAGATGTTTGAAACAGTAAGCGTGATTCGTCATGATGTTTAGGGTTATTAGGTAAAGGGGTTCCATGGGCGGCATTGGTGCCTGCCCCATAAAAACCATAGCCTTTTTCAGTGTCGGCAATGCCATAAGGCAATTTAACTGGGTAAGACTGTTTATCCTCTTTAATTAATGCGCTGGCAATTTGTAGCAGGCGTTCTTGCTTTAATATTTGCACAGCAAAGGCACTGGGGTCGCGACCGTCAAAAATATCAGGGGCAAAGTTATGAAGGCTTAGATGGCGGGCAAAATAATCCGCCCCACCTAATTGTTCCGCTGTGGTCCGTTGATCAATACGCCGGCCATTAGCGATCATAATAGGGCTAACCAACCCGCAATCTTCTGCCCGCCACCAGCGTGGTGCCCAATCACTGCCCCGCTGCTCTTCAAAGGCACCATCACTTAAAAAAGCCACCAATTTTTCACCCGGTACACTTTGATGAACATAATGCAAACCGGCGAAGCCTAAGTAGCCTCCTTCCAAACTGGCGCCTGCAGTATTTACGTTAACATGGCTGCCCACAGGGGAAGCAGGAGAGCCTTTTTCATCAATGGCATAACTATAAAAATCACTTACATATCGGCTAAGACCCAAATCAGTTAAAGGGTAACATTGCTGATGAAGAGGCAAGGCGTTATCCATAAGTAAATTCACTGAATCAATAGCCGCTACACAATGGCCTTGTCCCATGACCCACTCTCGGCTGTCTTGGCTTAAGGCATTGGCGGTTAAGTACCCCACATAAGCGGGTACCATATTTAACGAGCCACCGGTATGTCCTTGGGGGTCACTTTTAAAATCTTCGCTTTCTAAGGCATCACCATTTAATTTAACTTGCTTGGCATATGTCATGTGCACCACCAGCCACATGGCTTGGTTGCAAATGCGATCAGCAGCTTCCAATAAAGGTAGGGCCGTTTCAAGAGAAATATTAGCTTCTTTAATTTCGTTAAAAACCGTCACTTGTGTTTGGGCAGTATGCTGAACCACACCAAAACCTTGTGCCCATTTTTCAAATTGAGAATATTGTTCACGCAATGCTTTTGCTTGATTGTCTATGGAACTCATTTGAACTTATCCTTAATACCCTAACGCCATTTTATATTTATTCTCTTGTAATGTTTTACATTACTTATTTTCTAAACCTTTGACACCTTCACATAACAACTGGCTTAAATCTATTTGATTGCTTTCATGCTCAATGCTATTGCAGGTGACCACTTGTAAACCTTGATCAATCATTTCTTGCAATGACCCTGCGGCAAAAACCCCGTGCACCGCCACGCAAGTGGGAATGGGTAGCCCTGCATCAGTTAAATGCTGTGCCGCCAGTATCATGGTTTTTCCAGTACTAATAATGTCATCGACCAGCACAGGGGTGTGGCCCAAGTAATTTTCAACATGGGGAATGGAAATGCGTATGTCTCTGTCACCATAGCGATGTTTACTAAGTACCTCAAACGGGCAACCCACCTCATTGGCCACTTTTTCGGCCCACTGTTTACTTTCGCCATCTGGGCCAATAATTACTGGATTGTGGATATTTTTTTTAATGTAGTCTGCAATATTTTTAACGCAGGTAAGCGACTGGCTTTTAATGGAATATATTTCATCCAAATTTTTATAGCGATGCAAGTGAGGGTCAACGGTTATTAGCCAATCCACATGGGCACTTAACAGTTTGGCAAAATAACGGGAAGTAATCCCCTCCCCTTCGTGAAAACGCACATCTTGGCGCATATAAGATAAGTAAGGGGCAATTAAACCCACACTGTTAGCCCCTAAATCTTTCAAAGTACTGGCCAGCAATAATAAAGGTAGAATTTTTTCATTGGGCTGATGCAGGTGTGAAAATATATATATGTCACGCCCTTTTACATCATCTAAACAGCGAATATAACTTTCGCCATCGGGAAATAAACGCATTTCATATTGCGCGGCTTGTGCGTTTAAGCCGATGCATAATTTTTGTGCCAGTTCAGTGTGTTGGTTTAAATCAAATAATAAGGGTTTCATATTTATTCCGTTACCGTCGAAGACATGTAAACCACCATTACAAGGCTGAGTCTTCACAAATTAAAATGGCGTCATCGTGTTCATGTAAGAAAGCCATGGCGTATTCTAGCTCCCCTTGGGCCTGAGCATGTACCGTCATTAAAGGTGCGCCTTTTTGAACTTTCTCACCGCATTTAACATGTAAATCAAGGCCCGCTTCCATGGCGTTAGGGGCACCAGCTAAACTGGCTAATCTTGAAATAATACGGTTATTAAACGAAGTAATCACTCCGCCCTTATTAGCCGTTACCACGTGTTGAAAAGGCGCAAGGGTTAATTCTTTTAAGCCCCCTTGAGCTTGGCAAATGGCTAGGAATTTAGTGAGCGCTTGGCCACTGTTAAGTGTTTTTTCTGCAAGGGCTAAACCTTCACGGGGGCCACAAACCCCTCCCATTTCTAATAATGCAGCACTTAAAGTAAGTGCACGTTGACGTAAATCAGCCGGGGCTTGGGCTTCATTTTTCAAAACCTGCAATACATCACGAGCTTCAAGTGCTGGGCCAATGCCATTGCCCACAGGCTGACTGCCATCACTAATAATGGTTTTAACCACTAAACCTAATTTTTCGCCTGTACAAGTGAGTAATTGTGCCAAACGTTTCGCCATGAGTAAGCTGCGTACTTTGGCAGTGGGACCCACAGGAATGTCAATGAGAACATGGCTGGAGCCAGCGGCTATTTTTTTAGAAATAACCGATGCCACCATTTGCCCTTCACTGTCTAAATCTAGGGCGCGCTCTACCCTTATAATAATATCGTCGGTGGGGCTTAAAGAAACTGAGCCCCCCCACGCGAGGCAGGCCCCCTGACTTTTAACTACCTGTTTCATATGCTCAAACGATAGGGTCACTTGTGTTAGACATTCCATGGTGTCGGCGGTGCCGGCGGGAGACGTAATGGCACGGCTTGATGTCTTAGGCATAACCAAGTTGTTTGCCGCCACGATGGCCACCACAATAGGGGTGGTACGGTTACCTGGTAGGCCGCCTACACAATGTTTGTCTAGTACTCGCTCTTGGGGCCAATTAAAACGCTGACCACTGTCTACCATGGCGCGGGTAATATAAATGGTTTCTTCAATGCTTAACCGCTGCCCTGAACAAGCCGTAATATAGGCGGCCAATTGAATATCGCTGTAACGCCCTTGGTTAATGTCATTTATTATGGCAGTGGCAGATTCTTGGGTCAGTGCTTGGTCGTACAATTTTCCTCGTACTGCACTCATGGAGTCTACTGGGCGAGGGTGCGAAAAAGTGGCTTTATCCCCTTCTTTGGCATTTAACAGTAACCATGCCACCTCACTTAAGCCCGCTTCCTTATGGCTAAGCCAATCTCCAGTGACGACGCTTAAAGTGGCAATAATATGATGCTTACCTAATATTATTTTTACTCGGCTTTGGGCGCTAAAACCTTCCGCTTGGCAGATATGGCAATCTTTTCGCATGTACACCACAGGTTCTTGGTGGGTATCTATACCAATGCGCTTCAATTGTAAAAACTTAAAATTCATATTGTGTAATTCTGTCTTCTTTATTGAAGTTTAGACTAATAATATCAGTATTTACTTGATCTAGATTGGGGTATTGGGACGCTTGTTGTGCAAATATTCAAGTAAGGTTTTGAGTTAACATAGGCATTATAATGAAGCTGACTTTTTTAGGGGCCACCGATACCGTAACCGGCTCAAAATATTTGGTACAAGCAAAAGGTTTACGCATATTAGTAGACTGTGGCTTGTATCAAGGGGTTAAAGCATTACGTGATCGTAACTGGAAACCGTTAGAGGTAGACGCTAAAAATTTAGATGCGGTCATCCTCACCCATGCCCATATTGATCACAGTGGCTATTTACCAGCACTTATGAAGCAGGGTTTTAAAGGCCCCATTTATTGCAGCGCTGGTACCAAAGAGCTATGTAATATTCTATTGCCCGACGCAGGTTTTTTACAAGAAGAAGACGCTAACTTTGCCAACAAACACAAGTTCAGTAAGCATGCCGTTGCCAAACCCTTATATACCGAAAAAGACGCTCGCCAAGTATTAACCCAAATTAAAAAAGTATCGATTAATCATTTTGAAGCATTAGGAAAAAACAAGAAAAAACCGGTAACCTTTATGCTCACCGAAGTGGGCCACATTCTGGGGGCTTGTGCCGTTCATATTGATGATGGTGAACGCCGCTTAGTATTTAGCGGTGACATTGGGCGCTATCGAGACATCATGCTACACGACCCTAAACCCATTAAGCGCGCCGATGTGATGGTGGTAGAATCCACCTATGGAGACCGCTTACACAAAATAGAAAATACCGAACAAGTATTAGAAGAAATCATAAAAGAAACCGCCGCTCGGGGTGGCACTGTGTTAATTCCTGCTTTCGCAGTGGGCCGCGCCCAGTTAATTTTATATCACATTTCAAGGCTAAAACTGGCTGGGCGTATTCCCAGTGTGCCGGTTTACTTAAATAGCCCCATGGCCATTAGTGCAACTGAAGTTTATAAACGTTTTAATCAAGGTCATAAATTAAGCGCCCAAGACTGTGAACAAATAGATGACATGACCCATTATGTACGCACCGCGCAAGAATCCATTGCCTTAAATGAAAAAACATTTCCAGCGGTAATTATTAGTGCCTCGGGCATGGCCAGTGGCGGACGAGTGCTACATCATATGAAAGGCTTATTGGGTAATTATAGAAATAGCTTAGTATTTGTGGGTTATCAAGCAGCCGGTACTCGCGGTCAAGCCATAGTGAACGGCGCCCAAGAAGTAAAAATTCACGGGCAGTACTACCCAGTAAAAGCACAAGTACATAATTTAAGTGGATTATCCGCCCATGGGGATTATCAAGAAATATTAAATTGGCTGAACCATATCGAGCAAGCACCAGATCAAGTTTACGTGACCCATGGCGAGCGTTGTGCGGCAGACTGCATGCGCATGCACATTAAAGATAAATTAAAGTGGCCGGTGCGGGTGCCTGAATTAGGTGAAGAAGTTGAGATTTAAGACAATCAAGCATCACTTTAGAATTAAATTAATGTATAAAATCGATAAATTATAGAAATAAGGGAGTATTTCATGAATGCGGTTTCACCCGTAGAGCCC
>OLII01000343.1_pt1 | contig 18143 bp, 16 predicted proteins | sample 1609481 | NCBI WGS metagenome assembly OLII01 (sample SAMN05416859, study PRJEB24817) | seawater metagenome | isolation source: Sea water | place: Canada:Atlantic | collected 2013-11 | reverse complement strand
TCTACACAGAGTAGATCGTCGGCAGCGTCAGATGTGTATAAGAGACAGCTACAACGTCGGCCCGGCCATCAGCCTGCCGGTGTTCGACGGTGGCCGCCTGCGCTCGCAACTGGGCGTGGCCTCGGCCGGCTACGACATCGCCGTGGCGCGCTACAACCAGACCGTGGTCGAGGCCCTCAAGGGGGTGTCCGACCAGTTGATCCGCCGCCACTCGATGGACGAGCAGCAGCACTTTGCCGCCGAGTCGGTGGCCTCGGCGCAGAAGACCTACGACATCGCCATGATCGCGTTCCAGCGCGGCCTCACCGACTACCTCAACGTGCTCAATGCGCAGACCCTGCTGTTTCGCCAGCAGCAGATCCAGCAGCAGGTGCAGGCCGCGCGCCTGACCGCGCATGCCGAACTGGTCACCGCCCTGGGCGGTGGGCTGGGCGCCGGCAACGATGTGCCGACGCCGGATAAGCAGGACGCACCGGCCACCCCGCGCACCCTGGCGGTGTTCGACAAATGAGCGCCATGACCCTGCCGTTTCGCTGGCTGGCATCACTTGAATGGCGCCGCGGCTTCTTCGAATGGGCGCGCAGCGACGGCGTCACCTGGGTGTACATCTTCAAGGTGCTGAGCGCGGCGTTTCTCACCCTGTGGCTGGCCATGCGCCTGGAGCTGCCGCAGCCGCGCACCGCGATGATCACCGTGTTCATCGTGATGCAGCTGCAGAGCGGCCACGTGTTCGCCAAGAGCTTCTACCGCCTGCTCGGCACCCTGGCCGGTTCGTCGGTGATGGTCGCACTGATCGCGATCTTCCCGCAGAACACCGAGCTGTTCCTGCCCAGCCTGGCGATCTGGGTGGGCATCTGCTCGGCGGGGGCGATGCGCTACCGCAACTTTCGCGCCTATGGCTTCGTGCTGGCCGGCTACACCGCGGCCATGGTCGGCCTGCCGGCCCTGCAGCACCCCGACGGTGCATTCATGGCGGCAGTGTGGCGGGTGCTGGAGATCTCCCTGGGCATCCTGGTGTCGACCCTGGTCAGCGCCGCGATCCTGCCGCAGTCGGCCAGTGCCTCGATGCGCAACGCCCTGTACCAGCGCTTTGGCGTGTTCGCCGGCTTCGTGGCCGAAGGCCTGCGCGGCGACAGCCAGCGCGACCGTTTCGAAAGCAGCAACGTGCGCTTCATCGCCGAGGCGGTGGGCCTGGAAAGCCTGCGCAGCGTGACCGCCTTCGAAGACCCGCACATGCGCCGGCGCAACGGCCGCCTGGGCCGCATGAACAGCGAGTTCATGGCCATCACCACGCGCTTCAACGCCCTGCACCAACTGCTCGAGCGCCTGCGCCAGCGCGGCCCGCTGCAGATCGTCACGGCCATCGAGCCCGGCCTCGATGCCCTGGCCAACCTGCTCGACGGCTATGCCGGGCGCTCGCTGACCCACGCCGATGCTGCGCGCCTGGCCGAGCAACTGGCCGCCTACAAGGACGACCTGCCCGAGCGGGTACGCAGCCTGCGCGCCGCCTACCTCGACACCGCGCCCAGCGACGCCGACCTGCTCGACTTTCACACCGCCTACGAACTGCTGTACCGCTTCGTCGACGACCTGCACAGCTATGCCCAGACCCACGCCTCGCTGGCCGAGCACAGCCACGCCCGTGAGCAATGGGACGAACCCTACGTGGCCCAGACCAACTGGCTGGTGTCGCTGGCCGCCGGCGTGCGGGCCGCGTTCATCCTGCTGGTGCTGGGCAGCTTCTGGCTGGCCACGGCGTGGCCCAGCGGGGCCATGATGACCCTGATCGCGGCGGCCACCGTGGGCCTGTCGGCGGCCACCCCCAACCCCAAGCGCATGTCGTTCCAGATGGCCTGCGGCACCCTGTTCGGCGCGCTGGTGGGGTTCTTCGAAACCTTCTTCGTGTTCCCCTGGATCGACGGCTTCCCGCTGCTGTGCATGGTGCTGGCGCCGGTGTTCGTGGTGGGCGCGTTCCTGGCCTCGCGCCCGGCCTACGCCGGTTATGGCCTGGGCCTGCTGATCTTCTTCTCGACCGGCTCGGTGCCCGACAACCTCACCGTGTACAACCCCTACACCTTCGTCAACGACTACATCGCCATGGTCATCGGCATGCTGGTGTGCGCGGCGGCCGGGGCGATCATCCTGCCGCCCAACAGCCGCTGGCTGTGGAGTCGCCTGGAGCAGGACCTGCGCGGCCAGGTGCTGTTCGCCATCAGCGGGCGCCTGCGCGGGCTGGGCTCGGCGTTCGAGAGCCGCACCCGTGACCTGCTGCACCAGGCCTATGGCCTGGCCGTGGGCCAGCCCCAGGTGCAGAGCAAGCTGCTGCGCTGGATGTTCGTGGTGCTGGAGGTGGGCCACGCGATCATCGAGCTGCGCAAGGAACAGGCGATACTCCCGGTGCACCCGTGCTATGCCGAGTCCCAGCCCTGGCGCCAGGCCATCCGCGTGATGGGCCGGGCGCTGGCGCGGCTGTTCCTGCAGCCCACCGCCAGCAACCACGAGCGTGCGCTGGTGGCAGTGGACCATGCGATCAGCCGCGTGCAGGCCACCGACGAACCTTTTGCCCGGCACTTCGACACCTCGGCCCTGCGCCGGGTGCAGAGCTACCTGCACTTCATCCGTACCTCGCTGCTCGACCCACAATCGCCGCTGGCCCACCTGCCCGCGACGCAAGGACTGCCCGATGCCCCGTGAAATCGCCTTCCACGGCCTGTACATGCCGACCATGACCTTGATGTTCCTGTTCGCCGCAGGGCTTGCCTGGGGGCTGGACCGGTTCATTGCCGGGCATGACGGCTACCGTTTTTTCTGGCACCCGGCGCTGCTGCGCCTGTGCCTGTTCATTTGCCTCTTTGGCGCCATGGCGCTGACCGTCTACCGTTGAGACCCTAGTCGATGAAAAAGTTTTTCAGCCTGATCGCCACCTTGCTGGTACTGGCAGCTGCCGTGGCGATCGGCCGGCAATTGTGGGTGCAGTACATGAACACGCCCTGGACCCGCGACGGGCGGGTGCGCGCCGACATCATCAACGTGGCCGCCGACGTGCCCGGCTATGTGGTGGACGTGCCGGTGCGCGACAACCAGCTGGTGAAGAAGGGCGACCTGCTGATCCAGATCGACCCCGAGCACTACGAGGTGGCGGTCAGGCAGGCGCAGGCGCTGGTAGCCTCGCGCAAGGCCACCTGGGAGATGCGCAAGGTCAATGCGCACCGGCGTGCCGACATGGATAACCTGGTGATCTCGCGGGAGAACCGCGACGACGCCAGCAACATCGCCAACTCGGCCCTGGCTGACTACCAGCAGGCCCAGGCGCAGCTGGCGGCGGCAGAGCTGGACCTCAAGCGCACGCGCATCCTGGCCACGGTGGACGGCTACGTGACCAACCTCAACGTGCACCGCGGCGACTATGCGCGCACCGGTGAGCCGAAGATGGCGGTGGTCGACAAGGACTCGTTCTGGGTCTACGGCTTCTTCGAGGAGACCAAGCTGCCGCACGTGAAGGTGGGCGATCAGGCCGACCTGCAGATGATGAGCGGCGAGGTGCTAAAGGGTCATGTGGAGAGCATCTCGCGCGGCATCTATGACCGCGACAACCCTGAAAGCCGCGAGCTGATCGCCGATGTAAACCCCACCTTCAACTGGGTGCGCCTGGCCCAGCGGGTACCGGTGCGCATCCACATCGACGAGGTGCCCGAAGGCTTCCTGCTGGCAGCGGGCACCACCTGCACGGTGGTGGTCAAGCCGCGCGATTGAGCGCGTGCCGCTGCCATGGCGAACGTTCAGCGGTGCATGAACTGCGGCTCGCGCTTCTCGGCGAACGCGGCCATGCCTTCCTTCTGGTCTTCGATGGCGAAGGTGGAATGAAACAGCCGGCGCTCCTGGCGTACGCCTTCGCTCAAGGTGGTTTCGAAGGCGCCGTTCACCGCCTCCTTGGCCATCATCGCTACCGGCCCGGAGTAGCCGGCGATCCGCGCCGCGACACGCAAGGCTTCGTTGAGCAGCGCCGCGTCGCTCACCACCCGGCTCACCAGGCCGCAGCGCTCGGCTTCGTGGGCGTCCAGGGTGCGCCCGGTGAGCACCATGTCCATGGCCTTGGCCTTGCCGATGAAGTGCGCCAGGCGCTGGCTGCCGCCGGCACCGGGGATGGTCCCCAGCTTGATTTCCGGCTGGCCGAAGCGCGCGCTCTCGGCGGCGATGATGAAGTCGCACATCAGCGCCATCTCGCAGCCACCGCCCAGTGCGTAGCCGGCCACCGCGGCGATCACCGGTTTGCGAAAGCTGGCCAGGCGCTCCCAGTCCACGGTCACGAAGTCGCTGGTGTACACGTCGATGTAGTTGCGGTTGCGCATGGCCATGATGTCGGCCCCGGCGGCGAACACCGTGTCGGTGCCGGTCAGCACCACGGCGCGCACGCTGCGGTCCTGTTCCAGGCGGTCGAGCACGCCGGCCAGCTCCGCCGCCAGTTCGGCGCACAGGGCATTGAGCGACAGCGGCCGGTTGAGGCGAATCAGCGCCACCGCGTCAATCTGTTCCAGCAGCAGGTAATCGAGTTTCATCCGTGTAGTCTCGTTCAAGGGGTGAGTGCAAGGGGGCGTCAGAGATGACGCGCATCGACCAGTACCGGGCAACCGGCCTTGTCGATGACTTTGCTGCTGATCGAGGGGTCGAACATGCGGTCCAGCCGCGACAGGTGGCGGTGGCCCATCACGATCAGGTCGCTGCCCAGGCGCTTGGCCTCGGCGACGATGCTCGACACCGGGTCGCCATTGACCAGGTTGCCTTCGGTCTGGAAGCCGCGTTCGCGCAGGTGGGTCACCGCCTGCAGCATGCTCATGTCGGCCACCTGCTGTTCATGGCTGGCCGCCGGGTATTCGGTTTCGTCCTGCGGGCTGATGTGGCCGTCCTGTTCGGGCAGCGCGTAGGCACGGTCGACCGCCAGCAGCACATGCAGGCGATGACGGGTCTGCTCGCAGAACGTGCTGACGGTTTCCAGGATGCCGTGGCTGCGTGGCGAGCCATCGATGGCGATCAAAACGACGCTGTACATGGGGCAGGGTCCACTCACTGTGCAAAGAGCAGCATTCTTGAAAAAAGCATGCGGCGCGGTAAATGGTGCAGCGTGCAATGACTAGTTGCGCCACATGCAGGGGCTGTGAGCGCGGCGGAAACTGTTAAGCTTTGCCCCGGACTCAACGAAGCAATGAATGGATGCTTGCCATGCACTTTCCAGATATGAATTTGCTGGTCGCGCTGGATGCGCTGCTCGATGAAGGCAGTGTGGTCGGCGCGGCGCGGCGGATGAACCTGAGCCCCGCGGCCATGAGCCGTACCCTGACGCGCATTCGCCATGCGGTGGGTGACCCGATTCTGGTGCGCGCCGGCCGCGGCCTGGTGCCCACGCCCAAGGCCATGGCCCTGCGCAGTCAGGTGCGCAGCGTGGTGGAGCAGGCCAACCAGGTGTTCAGTTCCAGTGACGAGGTCGACCTGCAGAGCCTGGAACGGGCCTTCAACCTGCGCGCCAACGATGTATTCATCGCGCCCTTTGCCGCGCCCCTGCTGGAAACCATGCGCGAACAGGCGCCGCACACGGTGCTGCGCTTCGTGCCCGAAGGCGAGGGCGGCGACGAGGACGCCGCACTGCGCGACGGGCGCCTGGACCTGTACATCAGTGCCACGCGCAACCTCGGCCCCGAGATCAAGGTGCAGAGCCTGTTCTCCACCACCTTCGTCGGCCTGGCGCGGGTCGATCACCCGATCTTCGATGACGAGATCACCCCCGAGCGCTTCGCCGGCTACGAGCAGATCAGCGTGTCGCGCCGTGGCCGCGCCGCCGGCCCGATCGATGCGGCGCTGGCCGGCATGGGCCTGCAGCGGCGCGTGGCGCTGATCACCCCGAGCTTTCATTCGGCGATGTTCTCGCTGCCCGACTCCGAGTTGCTGCTGGCGCTACCCGAGCACGTGCTGATGAGCGTGGCCCGGCTCGGCCTGCCGCTGCGCTCGTTCCGCATCCCGATGGCGCTGGAGGCGGTGACCATCATGCAGGCCTGGCACCCGCGCTTCGACAACGACCCCGCCCACCGCTGGTTGCGCCAGACCCTCAAGGAATGCTGCTCCAGGCACTACGCCTGAGCCCGGGGCAGGCACGCGTTATCGACGGCTTTTGTGGATTGCGTTTGACGCAGCAATAAACTGCGAATATGTCAGTTTTCGTCATCTATTGGCCTCCATAGACTTGCCGGGTACTTAACTACCCGGAGTCCTCCTGCCATGTGTGTGCCTTTTTTCTGCCGTGCTTCAGCGCCTGTGGGCGGGGGCCGGCCATGACGTCGCTGGCGGCCCAGGCGCCCTTGGGGGCCACCCCGGCGCCCGCCGCGGCGCCTGCCAAACCGGCCGCCCCGGCTGCCTTCGGCCTGCGTATCGTGGTGGGCCTGGTCGGCGTGCTGCTGGCGGTGCTGTGCGCCGGCCTCAACGAGATGGTCACCAAGATGGCCTTGGCCGACATCCGTGGCGGGATGCACATCGGCGCCGACGAAGGGGCCTGGCTGGTGGCGCTGTACTCGGCCACCTCGGTGTCGGCCATGGCCTTTGCGCCCTGGTGCTCGGTGACCTTCTCGCTGCGCCGCTTCACCCTGTGTGCCATCGGCGCCTTTGCCGTACTGGGGCTGCTCTGCCCGTTTGCACCCAACCTCGAAAGCCTGATGCTGCTGCGCACCCTGCAAGGCCTTGCCGGGGGCGCGCTGCCGCCGATGCTGATGAGCGTGGCGCTGCGCTTTCTGCCCCCCGGCATCAAGCTCTACGGTCTGGCCGGCTACGCCCTGACCGCAACCTTCGGGCCGAGCCTGGGCCTGCCGCTGGCGGGCATGTGGACCGAGTATGTCGGCTGGCAGTGGGCGTTCTGGCAGATCATCCTGCCCTCGCTGGTGGCCATGGGCTGCGTGGCCTGGGGCCTGCCCCAGGACCCGTTGCGCCTGGAGCGCTTCAAGCAGTTCGACTGGCGCGGCCTGTTGCTGGGGCTGCCGGCCATCTGCTCGATCGTGATCGGCCTGTCCCAGGGCGACCGCATGGGCTGGTTCAACTCGCCGCTGATCTGCTGGCTGCTGGGCGGCGGGGTGGTGCTGCTGGTGCTGTTCATGATCAACGAATGGTCGCACCCGCTGCCGTTCTTCAAGCTGCAGATGCTGCGCAACCGCAACCTGACCCACGCCCTGATCACCCTGGGCGGGGTGCTGGTGGTGCTGTCGGCCGTGATCATCATTCCCACCAACTACCTGGCCCAGGTCCAGGGCTATCGGCCCGTGCACAGCGGCCCGGTGATGCTGCTGGTGGCGCTGCCGCAACTGCTGGCGCTGCCGCTGACCGCGGCGCTGTGCAACATCCGCGCGGTGGACTGCCGCTGGGTGCTGGCCATCGGCCTGGGCATGCTCGCCATGTCATGCCTGGGCGGCACGCAGATCACCTCGCAGTGGGTGCGCGAAAACTTCTATGTGCTGCAACTGTTCCAGATCTTCGGCCAGCCGATGGCGGTGATCCCGCTGCTGATGCTCGCCACCGGCGGCATGACCCCGCAGGACGGCCCGTTCGCTTCGGCCTGGTTCAACACCATCAAGGGCCTGGCTTCGGTGGTGGCTGCCGGGGTGCTGGAGGCCCTGACCACGGTGCGCCGGCATTTCCACTCCAACATGCTGGTGGACAACCTGGGCAACTCGCCGCTGGCCGCCAGCGATGCGCCGGGGCTGGCCAGGCGCATCCATGAGCAGGCCGTGGTGCTGACCTCGGCCGACCTTTACCTGTGCATGGCGCTGCTGGCACTGGCGCTGATCGTGCTGATTCCCTTTGTGCCTACCCGGATCTACCCGCCGCGTGCAGTGGCCTAGTCCCGTCGAGAGAGAAAGACATGACCTCAAGTAAAACTTCCAGACTCACCCTGATCGCCGTGGCGGTGATCGTCGTCGCCGGCCTGGCCTATGTGGCGCTGCCCGCGCTGTTCGGCAGCGGCGGCACGCAGTCCACCAACGATGCGTACGTCACGGCCGACTACACCGTGGTGGCGCCCAAGGTGTCGGGCTTCATCAAGGCGGTCCACGTCGAGGACAACCAGCAGGTCAAGGCCGGCCAGGTGCTGGCGCAGATCGACGACCGCGACTTCCAGGCGGCGCTGGCTGCCGCCGACGCGCAGTTGCTGATGTCCCGCGCGCAGTACCAGAACGCCCGCGCCACCCTCGAACGCCAGGCTTCGCTGATTGCCCAGGCCCAGGCCACGGTGGCTGCCGACGAGGCGGCGCTGGCGTTCGCCAACCATGAACTGACCCGTCACACCCGCCTGGCCGAGCAGGGCGCCGGCACCGTGCAGAACGCCCAGCAGGCGCGCAGCCGGGTCGATCAGGCCCAGGCACGCCTGGCCAACACCCGTGCGGCGCTGGCCGCGGCACGCAAGCAGGTGGACATTCTCACCGCGCAGGTGGAGGCAGCCCAGGGCGGCCTCAAGCATGCCGAGGCCGCGCTGGACCGTGCCCGCCTGGACCTGTCCTACACGCAGATCGTCGCACCCATCGACGGCATGGTCGGCGAGCGCGCCGTGCGCGTGGGCGCCTACGTCAACCCGGGCGCACGGCTGCTCTCGGTGGTGCCGCTGGCACAGGCCTACGTGGTCGGCAACTTCCAGGAAACCCAGCTGACCCACGTGCAGCCAGGCCAGGCAGTGCTGGTGAGCGTGGATACCTTTGCCGGTGAACAGCTGCGCGGCCATGTGCAGAGCGTGGCCCCGGCCACCGGCCTGACCTTTGCCGCAGTCAAGCCGGACAACGCCACCGGCAACTTCACCAAGGTGGTGCAGCGCATCCCGGTGAAGATCGTGTTCGACGCCGACCAGCCATTGCTCAGCCGCCTGCGCGTGGGCATGTCGGTGATCGCCAGAATCGATACCCAGAGCCCGGCCAGGGCCCAGGCCGGCAACGAGGTCAGCGCTCGATGAACTTCGCACAGGCTACTTCGCCCTTGCTGCTGGGCGCCACGCTGACCCTCGGCGCCTGCAGCCTGGGCCCCGATTTCGAAGCGCCGCGCTCCACCGCGCCGTCGGCCTGGCCGACCCTGCAGGAGAAGGCCGGCCCCAGCCAGCCCGAGGCGACACCGCTGCAGGCGCGCTGGTGGGAGCAGTTCAACGATGCGCAGCTGTCGTCACTGGTACAGCGCGCGGTCGAACGCAACCTGGACCTGCAGGTGGCCACCGCCCGGCTGATGCAGAGCCGCGCGGTGCGCAGCAGCATTGCCTCCGAGCAGTACCCGTCGGTCGACCTGAACGGCAACTACAGCCGCGCCCGCAACAGCGAGGACGGCCTCAACGACCCGTCCGGCAAGAACGGCAAGTCGGCCTTCAACCTGTGGCAGGGCGACTTCACCGCTGCCTGGGAACTGGACCTGTGGGGCCGGGTGCGGCGTGAGGTGGAGGCCGCCGACGCCAGCGTCGAGGTGGCCGAAAACGACCGCCAGGGCGTGCTGCTGTCGTTGCTGGCCGAGACCGCCCACGACTATATCCAGCTGCGTGCGGTGCAGAGCACCCTGGCGGTGATCCGCGAGAACCTCGACGTGTCGCGCCACAGCCTGCGCCTGTCGCAGATGCGCCTGAACGATGGCGTGGCGACCAACCTCGACGTGGCCCAGGCCAAGGCGCAGGTGGCGTCCATCGAGGCGCGCCTGCCCACCCTGGAAGACCGCCAGGCGCAACTGATCAACGCCCTGAGCCTGCTGCTGGCCGAACCGCCACGCAGCCTGCAGAACGAACTGCTGCAACCGGCACCGATGCCGCAGACCGCGCAGCGCTTTGCCATGGGCCTGCCCTCGGAACTGGCCGAGCGGCGCCCCGACATCCGCCAGGCGCAGGCGCAACTGCACGCCGCCACGGCCAGCATCGGGGTGGCCAAGGCCAACTTCTATCCGAGCATCCGCCTGTCGGGCAGCGCGGGGTTCCAGTCGCTGCAACTGTCGGACTTCGGCAACTGGAGTTCGCGCCGGTTTGCCATCGGCCCGCAGTTGAGCCTGCCGATCTTCGAGGGCGGGCGCCTGACCGGCGTGCTCAAGCTGCGCGAGGCGCAGCAGCAGGAAGCGGCTGTGCAGTACCAGCAGGTGGTGCTGCGCGCCTGGCACGAGATCGACGATGTGCTGCGCCTGTACAACGCCAGCCAGCTGCGCCGCGACCTGCTCGACGAAGCGGTGCGCCAGAGCCGGGTGGCGCTGGACACCGCGCGCAACCAGTACGTGGAGGGCGCGGTCGATTTCCTCAACGTGCTGACCGTGCAGAGCGCCTTGCTGGCCAACCAGGAGCAGTGGGTCGAAAGCTCGGCGGCGGTGTCGCTGGCCATGGTCGGCCTGTACAAATCCCTGGGTGGGGGCTGGCAGTCATTTGCCCCACCGGCCCAGGCCAGCGCTGAACTCGATCGAGGGCAGCGGTCAAAGCACCCATGAGGCCTGCGCCGGCCGTGCCCCGGCACGGCCGGCGCCGCGCCGGGGTTCACATTTCATCCAGAAAAGGACGCAGGTATGAATATTTCCTTGCACGGCAAGCGTGCGATCGTCAGCGGCTCCACCGCCGGTATCGGCTTTGCCATTGCCCACGGGCTGGCCGAGGCCGGTGCCGAGGTGGTGGTCAACGGGCGCACCAAGGCCCGTGTCACGCGCGCCGTCGAACAGATCCAGCGCAAGTTGCCGGGGGCCAAGGTCAAGGGCATCGCGGCCGACCTGGGCACGGCCGAGGGGGCGGACATCCTGTTTGCCAAGGAGCCGGAAACCGACATCCTGGTCAACAACCTGGGCATCTTCGAGCCCAAGGGCTTCTTCGAGATCAGCGACGAGGACTGGCAGCGCTTCTTCGAGGTCAACGTGATGAGCGCGGTGCGCCTGTCGCGCCATTACGCCAAGGGCATGGCCACGCGCGAGTGGGGCCGGGTGCTGTTCCTGTCGAGTGAATCGGCGCTGCAGATCCCGACCGAGATGGTGCACTACGGCACCACCAAGACCGCCCTGCTGGCGATTTCCCGCGGGCTGGCCGAGACCCTGGCCGGTACCGGCGTGACCGTCAATGCGGTGCTGCCGGGCCCGACCCGCTCCGAAGGCGTGGGCGGCTACTTCAGCCAGATGGCCAGGGAGCAGGGGGTGGACAGCGAGACGCTGGAGGCCCGGTTCATTGCCGAGCACCGCCCCAGCTCGGTCATCAAGCGCCTGGCCACGGTCGAGGAGGTCGCCAACATGGTGGTCTACCTGGCCTCGCGCCAGGCCAGCGCCACCACCGGCGCAGCCCTGCGCGTGGATGGCGGCGTGGTTCGTTCCATCGCCTGATGCACCCTGCCGCGCCCGGGCGAGCGACTCGCCCGGGCGCGGCCTTCAGCCGGCAATCGCCGGCAGGCTGGCCGGTTGCAGCCCGTAGTCGAACTCGGCGAACAGCCGGGCAAAGCGCTTGAGCGATTCGGGCGCGTCCATGCGTTCCATCACCACTTCGATGAACACCAGCGTGTCGGCCTGTGCGGCCTGGGCCAGCGCATCTTCGAGCTGGTCCTCGGTGTGCACGGTGAAGCTGCGCGAGCGCTCGCGGGTGTCCAGCACGCTGGCCAGTTGCGCATAGCGCCAGGGGTTCACGTCGTTGTAGCTGGCATGCTCGCCCAGGATCAGCCGTTCGATGGTGTAGCCATCGTTGTTGATCAGGAAGATCACCGGCTTGAGGTTGTGCGCCAGAATCGTCGACAGCTCCTGCACGGTCATCTGCAACGAGCCGTCGCCGATGAACAGCAGTTGGCGGCGTGTCGGTGCGGCCAGCAGGCTGCCCAGCAGCGCGGGCAGGGTGTAGCCGATCGAGCCCCAGATCGGCTGGGTGATGCAGGTTGCCCCGGTCGGCAGGCGCAGGCCGCTGATGCCCGCCGACGAGGTACCGCTTTCGGCGATGACCAGGTCGTCGGCTTCGATCAGGTGGCCGATGCGCTGCCAGAAGCGCAGCTGGCTCAGCGGCTTGCCCGACAGCGCGGCGAACGCCGGGCTGGCACTGAACGGCGGGATGCGCTGGGCGCGGCGCTCGCGTGCCAGCGCCTGTTGGCCCAGCGCCTGGAGCACCTGGCCCAGGCTCACGGCGGTGTAGTGCTGCCTGGCGATCGAGGCCGCGTAGGCGTGCAGCTGGATCAGCGCGCCGTCCATGAAGCTGTGGGAGAACAGCGCGGTGCTGGTGTCGGTGAAGCGTGCGCCAAGGCTGATCACGCAGTCGGATTGCTCCAGTGCCGCACGCACGCCGGGCGCGGAGCCGGCACCGGCGTAGGTGCCGAGGAACAGCGGGTGCGACTCGGGCAGCATGGCCTTGGCCGGCGGCAGGCAGGCGAAGGGCAGGTCGAAGCGCTCGATCAGCTCGAGCACCTGGGGCACCAGGCCAAAGCGCGCCACGTCCATGTCCACCAGCAGCACCGGCGAGCTGGCGGCATCCAGGCGTGCCACCAGCGCCCGTACCACCGCCTGCAGTTGCCCCGGCTCGCTGCGCGGCTCGCTCAGTTGCAGCGGCGTGTCGGGCACCTCGATCGGCAGGGTGGCCAGGTCGCTGGGCAGTTGCAGGTACACCGGGCGGCGTTCGCGGTAGCAGGTCTGCAATACGCGGTCGATTTCCATGGCGGCGTTTTCCACGGTGATGCGCGCCTGGGCCACGGTGAACTGGCGCAGGGTCACCATGATGTTGTCGTAGTTGCCGTCGCCCAGGGTGTGGTGCATCAGGGCCCGGTCGATGATCGCGTGCAGCGGCGGCATGCCCGACACCATGATCACCGGCACCCGCTCGGCATAGGCGCCGGCGATGCCGTTGAGTGCACTGAGGTCGCCCACCCCGTAGGTGGTCAGCACCGCGCCGAAGCCCTGGGTGCGGGCGTAGCCGTCGGCCGCGTAGGCCGCGTTGAGTTCGTTGCAGTTGCCGATGAAGTCGAGCGTGGGCAGCGCCTCGACCTGTTCGAGCAGGGTCAGGTTGTAGTCGCCGGGCACGCCGAACAGGTGGCGGATGCCGAATTCCTGAAGGCGGCGCAGCAGAAAATCGCCAATGGTCATGTCCATGAGTAGGGGAGCCTCGTGATCCTTGAGAGAGGGTGCGCCGCTAGGGCTGGCGGCGCAGGTCGATGACGTTGCCGGCCTTGCCTTCGGAACGCTTGAGGGTGTGGCACGGGTGCAGCTGGATGTGGGTGCTGATGCCCACGTGCACCTTGATCTGGTGGCTCAGCTGCTGGCAGGCGGCCTGTTGCTGCTGGGCGCTCAGGCCGCTGTGTTCCGGGCGCAGCTCGACGTGTACGGCCAGCACGTCGAGGTTGCCCTGGCGGCTGACATGCAGCTGGTACACCGGGCTGAACATCAGCAGCTTGAGCAGTTGCTCCTCGATCTGGCTGGGGAACACGTTGACCCCGCGGATGATCAGCATGTCGTCGCTGCGCCCGGTGATGCGGTCGATGCGGCGCATGGCGCGACCGTTGCCGGGCAACAGGCGGGTGAGGTCGCGGGTGCGGTAGCGCACCATCGGCAGCGCTTCCTTGCTCAGGGTGGTCAGCACCAGTTCGCCGAACTGCCCGTCGGGCAGCACCGCGCCGGTGACCGGGTCGATGATCTCGGGGTAGAAGTGGTCTTCCCAGAGTGTCGGGCCGTCCTGGGTGTCGAGGTGCTCCATGGCCACCCCCGGGCCCATCACTTCCGACAGGCCGTAGATGTCCAGGGCCTTGATGCCCAGGCGCTGTTCCAGCTCGCCGCGCATCTGTCCGCCCCACGGCTCGGCGCCGAAGATCCCGGCGCGCAGCGACAGCGACTGCGGGTCGATGCCCTGGCGTTCGATCTCTTCGGCGATGTTGAGCATGTAGGACGGCGTCACCATGATGATGTCCGGCTGGAAGTCCTTGAGCAGCTGCACCTGGCGTGCGGTCTGCCCGCCCGACATCGGGATCACCGTGCAGCCCAGTTTCTCGGCGCCGTAGTGTGCGCCCAGGCCGCCGGTGAACAGGCCGTAGCCATAGGCGATATGGATGCGGTCGCCGCGCCGCCCGCCCGCAGCGCGGATCGAGCGCGCCACCAGCGAGGCCCACACGTCGATATCGTTGCGCGTGTAGCCGACCACGGTGGGCTGACCGGTGGTGCCGCTGGAGGCATGCAGGCGCAGCACCTGGTCCATCGGCACGGCAAACAGGCCGAAGGGGTAGTGGTCGCGCAACTGTGCCTTGCTGGTCAGCGGGAAGTGCGCCAGGTCGTCGAGGTGCTTGAGGTCGTAGGGGTGCACGTCCAGTGCATGGAACTGCTCGCGGTACCAGGCCACATGGGTATAGGCATGCAGCAGGGTCTGGCGCAGGCGCAGCAATTGGTGCTGGCGCAACTCGTCGAGGCCGGCCTGTTCCAGGTGGTCATCGAACGGTTGGGCGAAGGGCACCGGGGCCAGGGCGGCGACAGGGCTTGCGTGCAGTAAAGTCGATTCGATCGGCATCGGGTCTGTTCTCTACCAGGAAGGGGAGTGGTCAAGGGCGCCCACGCTCGCGCTGCCATGCCCGCGCGCCGGGTGGGGCCGGGCGCGCAGGTGGCAGGGGCGGGCGCTGCGGGGTCAGCCGGCCTGGGTCAGGCGCAGCAGCTGGTTGAAGATGTTCTTCTGGTGCATCTCTTCGGTGCCGCCCACGCTGGCAAAGCCCAGCGCGTCCTTGACCAGGGTGGCGATGTCGCCTTCGTGGTAGCCCAGGCTGCCGTACAGCTTGAGCAGGCTGATGGCGCTGTGGATGAAGTCCTGTGCGGCGCCGAGCTTGGCGATCGAGCAGCTCATCAGCGCCTGGGGGTCGTTGCCCAGCAGCTGGTCGAGCGCGGCGTACACCATCCAGCGGTTGCGCTCCATGCCCATGGCGATGTCCACCAGGCGCTTCTGCACGTACTGGTGGGTGTCGATGGCGCTGTTGAAGCTCTGGCGGTTGGCCGCGTAGTGCATGGCCTCGGCCAGGAACGGCGTGGGCAGGTTGGCCGCTACCAGGCCGTAGTACGCACGCCCCAGCGAGATGATCCTGATCAGTTGCTGCAGGCCGCGGCCCGGCTCGCCCAGTACCTGTTCGGCCGGCACCGGCAGGTTGTCGAAGTGCAGCGGGCCGGTGGGCAGGTGCTTGTTGCCCAGCTTGTCGTCCGGCTCGCCACGGGTCAGGCCGGGGGTGTCCTTGTCGATGATCACCAGGGCGATGTTGTGCTTGGAGTCGGTGGCCAGGCGGGTCACGATCAGCAGGAAGTCGGCCACCGGTGCATGGGCGATGTTGAACTTGCTGCCGGTCAGCCGGTAGCCGTCCGCGCACGGGGTCAGCAGGCTGTGGATACTGCGCACGTCGGTGCCGGTGCCCGGTTCGGCGATGCCGGTGGCGCTCAGCGCGCCGGCCAGGATCGCGCTCAGGTAGCGGTCCTTCTGGGCGTCGCTGCCGTAGAGCATCAGGGCACGGACCATGCCGGCCTGGGCAATCACCGACAGCAGCAGCTCGGGCGTGCGGATCGACGAGGCCAGGCCTTCCAGCGCGGCACTGAAGCCCCACCAGTCTTCACCCAGGCCGCCGTATTCGAGCGGGATGACCAGCTTCCACAGGCCCGCGTCGCACAGGCGTTGCCAGCCGTAGTGATCGAAACCGGGTGCGGCGCTGCGCCGCGCCTCGGCCAGTTCCACGCCGATGGCGCGGTAGGTCGACAGCAGCGCGAGCTGCTGTGGAGTCCAGGAGAGTTTCATTGAGCGTACCTTTGCAGTCGGTTCGCCGGGGCGCCTGAGCGTCGGCGAACGGTTCGTCCCTGAGCGCCGGCTCAGCCTTCCTGGAAAGCCAGGACCTGATCCTTGAATGCCTGGGGCACAGGCACGGTGGCCTGTTTGTCGTAGTCGAACATCACGTGGTACGACTTGGCCCTGGCCACCACCTCGTGGGTATCGTCCTGGCGGCGCATGGTGTGCTCGATCTCGAAGCTCTTGGTGCCGAATTTCACCACGGCGCTGCTGACCACCAGGGTTTCGCCGTACATGGCCTGCTTGAGGTAGTCGCACTCGCTGCGCACCATGATGTGCGGCAGTTTTTCGCTCTTTGGCAGTTGCAGCAGGTGGTGCATGTAGCAGAGGTAGGCATGTTGCATGTAGTCATAATAGATGGGGCTGCTTACATGGCCCATCGAGTCGGTGTCGCGGTATTTGATTTCAATGACGGTCTCAAAGCCTTTCTGGCTCATGGTGCACTTCCTTTTGTTTGTTCTGTTTGAAGTTGGCGAAATGTTCTTGAAACTTCTCGGCAACTTGTTCGGTCCCTTGAAAGTGGGTTTCAAGTTGTTTCAAATGCTAGGCAAGTTGAACTTGCAAGGCTACTCGCGTTTGTTTGCAGGGAACTCGCTTTCGCGCTGCAGCGCTTGTCTGTCGTGGGGTTGCTGGCTGCTGGTTGTACGCCATGGTTCGTTTGTGGGGGCGGCCTTGAAGGTGGCGTTGAATTGCTCGCATTTCGCCGCCGACAACGAACTTTGGTCATGAATATTTAATATTCCTGGCAATGCGAGCAATCCACGGCGGGTACACGGGCACGGCTCTTGTGTGTGGGGTTTTTAATGCGAGTAGTTGTTCGGCAGGCATTCTTTTAGCATGGCCGCCACTCAGGCGCCGTTGTTGTAGCGGCCCTGTATCGCCATTCAGGGAGTGCAGTGTTCATGACCAATCAAGACAGGGTGGCGGTGGTCACCGGTGCGGCCAGCGGTATTGGCGCGGCGACCGCCCTGCAGCTGGCACGGGAGGGTTTTCAGGTGGCGTGCCTGGACCGTGACGAAGGCGGCCTGGATCGCACCCTGCATACGCTGGGCCCAGGCCATCGGCCGTTCGCCCTGGACCTGTGCGATGAACAGGCAGTGGCCGCGGTGTTCGCCGAAATCGCCCGGTGGCGCGGGCGCATCGATGGCCTGGCCACCTGCGCCGGGGTGGTCGACACCACGGCATTCGACGACCTGAGCGTGGCGCGCCTGCGCCAGTTGCTGGAGGTCAACCTGCTTGCCACCTTCAGCGTGGTGCAGCACAGCGTGCCCTTGATGCGCGCCGGCGGGCATATCTGCACCGTGGCCAGCGTCGCCGGCATTCGCGGCGGTGGCCTGGCCGGCACGCTCGGCTACGCCACCAGCAAGGGCGCGGTAATCACCCTGAGCAAGGGCCTGGCGCGCGAACTGGGCCCGCGCGGGCTGACCGTCAATTGCGTCGCCCCGGCGGTGATCCGCACGCCGATGCTCGATGACACCACGCGCGTCGCCGGCAAGCTCGAACAGCTGCACGGCATGACCGCCTTGCGCCGCGAGGGCCGTGCCGAGGAAGCCGCCGAGGTGATCGCCTGGCTGCTGTCGGGCAAGGCCTCGTTCGTCAGCGGCACCACCATCGCCGTGGACGGCGGCCTGGCGATGCTCTGAGGCGCTTTCTTTTCTTCCTTTTCTTCTCTGTACAGGACGTCAACCATGGCAGTTTCCAAGGACAACCCACTGGCGCTTTGCCGCACCTTTTTCTTCATTCCCGGCGCCGACGAGCGCGCGTTGCTGGCGGCACTCGACGGCGATGGCGACGTGCTGGTGCAGGAGCTGGAGGACTTCACCCCACCGGCGCGACGCCCCGAGGCGCGTGCACTGGCGGTGGATATCCTGCAGCGCTGGCGCGCCTGCGGGCGGGTCAGTGCGGTGCGCATCAACCCGTTTGAAACCTGTGGCCACGAGGACCTGGCGGCAGTGATGGCTGGCCGCCCGCAGGTGGTGATGATGTCCAAGGTCGAGCGCCGCGAACAGATGATCGAGCTGGACCAGTTGATCACCGAGCTTGAGGGGCGCCATGGCATCGCTGCCGGCAGCACGTTGATCGTGCCGAACATCGAGACCGCGCTGGGCGTGGTGCGCGCCATCGAGATCGCCGCCGCCAGCCCGCGTATCAAGGCGATGCTGGTGGCCACCGAGGACATGGTGGCCGACCTGGGCGCCGGGCGCAGCCGCGCCGGCACCGAGCTGTATTACCCGCGCTCGCGCTTTCTGCTCGAATGTGCGGCGGCGGGTGTGCTGGCCATCGACTCGCCCTACACCTTTGCCGACGCGCAGGGTGCCGACTGTCTCTTATACACATCTGACGCTGCCGACGATCTACTCTGTGTAGATCT
>OLII01000342.1_pt1 | contig 18147 bp, 13 predicted proteins | sample 1609481 | NCBI WGS metagenome assembly OLII01 (sample SAMN05416859, study PRJEB24817) | seawater metagenome | isolation source: Sea water | place: Canada:Atlantic | collected 2013-11 | reverse complement strand
TAGTACGGTCTCGTGGGCTCGGAGATGTGTATAAGAGACAGTCGCCGTACAGCTCCCACCAGGCCCCGCGCGCCAGGGCGTCGGACGGGTTGGCCTGGGTCCAGCCCTCGGCGTACTTGAACGCCACCGGCTCCGGCGCCTGCGGCCGGTGGTAGTCGGGGCTCAGGGTACAGGCGCTGAGCATCGCCAGGCACAGGGCCGAGGTCAGCAGGCGCGAACCACGGGCCGCCAGCACGCGCTGCAGGGAAGGTGGACAAACATCGGCAGGTCGGGTCATAGCGGGGTTTCCAAAGCAGCGTCGGTACGCACGCCACGCCAGTGATTGAAGCGATGGCGCAGGCGGTCCAGATAGAGGTAGACCACCGGAGTGGTGTAAAGCGTGAGGATCTGGCTGAACACCAGCCCGCCAATGATGGTCAGGCCCAGCGGCTGGCGCATCTCGGCGCCCTCGGCGGTGCTCAGCAGTAACGGCAAGGCGCCCAGGATCGCCGCCAGGGTGGTCATCAGGATCGGCCGCAGACGCAGCAGGCAGGCCCGACGAATCGACTCCTGCGGGCTCAGCCCTTCATGGCGCTCCAGCTGCAGGGCCAGGTCGATCATCAGAATCGCGTTCTTCTTCACCACCCCGATCAGCAGGAACAGCCCCAGCAGCGAGATCAGGCTGAATTCGCTGCCGACCACGTACAGCGTCAGCAGCGCCCCTACCCCGGCCGACGGCAGGGTCGAGAGGATGGTCAGCGGGTGAATGTAGCTTTCATACAGAATCCCCAGCACCAGGTACACCGCCAGCAAGGCGCCGAGGATCATCCAGGGCTGGCCCTCCTGGCTCTTGGTGAAGGCATCGCCGGTACCGCCAAGCTTGGCGATCACGTCCTCGGGCAGGCCGACCTTGGCCACCGCGCGCTCCACCGCGGCCAGCGCCACGTCCTGGCTGACGCCTTCTGCGAGGTCGAACGAGATGTCCTCGGAGGCGAACTGCCCCTCGTGGCTGACACGGTCCTCGGCCAGGCTGTTCTCGTAATGGGCAAAGGTCGACAGCGGCACGCGCGCGCCGTCGGCGGTGATCACCTGGACCTGCTCCAGGGTGCGCGGGTCCTGCGCATACTTGGGGTTGACCTCCATCACCACCTGGTACTGGTTGAGGCTGTCGTAGATGGTCGAGATCTGGCGCTGGCTGTAGGCGTTGTTGAGCACGGCGGTGACCATGTTCATGTCGATGCCCAGGCGCTTGGCCTGCTCGCGATCGACCACCAGGGTCACCTGCTGGGTGCCGCTGCCTTCGCGGGCGTCGATGGCCGTCAGCTCCGGCAGCGCCTTGAACGCCGCCACCACCTTCGGGTACCACTCGCGCAACGCCGTCAGCTCGCCACTTTGCAGGGTGTAGAGAAACTGCGAGCTGCTCTGCTCGCGGCCACCGCCAAACTGCAGGTCCTGGTCGGCCATCAGGAACAGCCGCCCGCCGGGTACCTTGGGCATCTCCTTGCGCAGGCGCTCGATGATCTTCTGCGCCGACTCCTTGCGCTCCTTGATCGGCTTGAGGCGCACCAGCACCATGGCGTTGTTGATGCCGCTGTTGCCGCCGATGAAACCGGCCACGCTCTGCACGGCCGGGTCCTTGAGCAAGGCGCGCCGGTAGATTTCCATCTTCGGCTGCATCACCGCGAACGACAGCCCGTCGTCACCCCGCACAAAGCCCATCAACTGGCCGGTGTCCTGCTGCGGCATCAGGGTCTTGGGCACCACCACGTACAGCGCCACGTTGACCACGATGGTCACCAGCAGGCTCAGCAGCGTCAGGCGGCGATGGCGCAGCGCCCAGCCCAGGCTGCGGTCGTAGCCGGCCATCATGCGCTGGTTGAGACGCTCGCTCCAGCGCTGCAGGCGGGTCTGCTCGCCGGGGGCGTGAGGTTTGAGCCAGCGCGCGCAGAGCATCGGCGTGAGCGTCAGCGACACCACCAGCGACACCAGGATGGCCGCCGCCAGGGTGATGGAGAACTCGCGGAACAACGACTCGACGATGCCACCCATGAACAGGATCGAGACGAACACCGCCACCAGCGAGGCGTTCATCGCCAGCAGCGTGAAGCCCACCTCCTTGGCGCCGAGGAAGGCCGCGGCCAGCGGCGCGACGCCTTCATCGATATGCCGCGAGATGTTCTCCAGCACCACGATGGCGTCGTCCACCACCAGCCCGGTGGCGAGAATCAGCGCCATCAGCGACAGGTTGTTGAGCGAGAACCCGCACAGATACATCACCGCGAAGGTGCCCACCAGCGACACCGGCACCGCCAGGGTCGGGATCAGCGAGGCGCGCAGGTTGCCCAGGAACAGGAACACCACCAGGATCACCAGCGCCACGGCGATCAGCAGCGTGTGTTCGGCTTCCTTGAGGGTGGCCTTGATCACCGGCGAGCGGTCCATGGCCACGTTCAGTTGCACGCTGGCCGGCATCAGGTCCTGCAACGCCGGCAACTGCTCCTTGATGCTCTCGATGGTCTTGATGATGTTGGCGCCGGTCTGGCGGTTGATCACCAGCAGCACCGCGTCCTTGTCGTTGAAGAAACCGCTGTTGTAGCGGTTCTCCACGCCATCGGTGACCTTGGCCACGTGGCTCAGGCGCAGCACCGAGCCGTCCTGGTAGCGAATCACCAGCGGGCCGTAGTCCTTGGCTTTCTCCAGTTGATCGTTGGCCTGTACCTGCCAGCTGCGCTGGGTGTCCTCGATGAAGCCCTTGGGCCGGCGCACGTTGGCGTTGGCGATGGTCTGGCGCACATCGTCCAGGCTCACGCCGTACTGGTTGAGCAGTTGCGGCTCCAGCTCGATACGCACCGCCGGCAGCGAACTGCCGCCGATCTGCACCTCGCCCACTCCCGGCACCTGGGACAGGCTCTGGGACAGGATGGTAGAGGCCAGGTCGTAGAGCTGGCCCTTCTGCAGCACATCGGAGGTCAGCGACAGCACCATGATCGGTGCCTGGGCCGGGTTGAACTTGTTGTAGGTGGGCATGCTCTTCATGCCGCTGGGCAGCAGGTTGCGCGTGGCATTGATGGCCGCCTGCACCTCGCGTGCGGCGCCATCGATGTCGCGCCCCATGTCGAAGCCCAGGATCACCCGCGTGGAGCCCTGGCTGGAACGGCTGGTCAGGGTGTTGACCCCGGCGATGCTGCCCAGCGAGCGTTCCAGCGGGGTTGCCACGGTGGAGGCCATCACCTCGGGGCTGGCCCCGGGCAGGCTGGCCGACACCACGATCACCGGGAAGTCCATCTGCGGCAGCGGCGCCACCGGCAGCAGGCCGAAGCTGACCCCGCCCAGCAGCATGATGGCCAGGCTCAGCAGCATGGTCGCCACCGGGCGACGGATAAACGGGCCGGAGAGGTTCATGCGTCGGCCTGTTGCGGGTCAGGCTGACGGCGCCAGCGACGCGCCAGGCGGTCGAAGTACAGGTAGATCACCGGCGTGGTGAACAGCGTCAGCACCTGGCTCACCAGCAGCCCGCCCACCATCACCAGGCCCAGCGGCTGGCGCAGCTCGGCGCCCGAGCCGGTGGCGAGCATCAGCGGGATGGCCCCGAACAGCGCCGCCAGGGTGGTCATCAGGATCGGCCGGAAGCGCAGCAGCGCCGCCTGGTAGATCGCCGTCTGCGGGTCCATGCCCTGGTTGCGTTCGGCCTCCAGGGCGAAGTCGATCATCATGATCGCGTTCTTCTTGACGATACCGATCAGCAGGATGATGCCGATGATCGCGATCATGCCCAGGTCGTTGCCACTGATCATCAAGGCCAGCAGCGCGCCCACTGCGGCCGAGGGCAGGGTCGAAAGGATGGTCACCGGGTGGATGTAGCTCTCGTAGAGCACACCGAGCACGATGTACATGGTCACCACCGCCGCCAGAATCAGCAGCAGGGTGCTCGACAGCGACGCCTGGAAGGCTTCGGCCGCGCCCTGGAAGCGGGTCTGCACGCCCAGCGGCATGCCGATCTGCTGCTGCACCTGTTCGATGACCTTGACGCCCTCGCCCAGCGACACGCCTTCGGCCAGGTTGAACGACATCATCACCGCCGGGAACTGGCCGATGTGGGCAATGGCCAGTTGCGCCTGGCGCTGCTCCACGTGGGCCAGGCTCGACAGGCGCACCTGCGCGCCATCGGTGGTCTTGACGTAGATCTGGTCGAGCACCCTGGGCCCAAGGTCGGCCGCCGCAGCGGCCTGCAGCACCACGCGGTACTGGCTGGCCTGGGTATAGATGGTGGAGATCTGGCGCTGGCCGAAGGCGTCGTACAGCGCGTTGGTGATTTCCGACACGTTGATGCCCAGACGGCTGGCGGCGTCGCGGTCGATCACCAGAAACACCTGCAGGCCCTTGTCCTGCAGGTCGCTGGCCACATCGGTCAGCTCGGGGCGATCATGCAACGCATCCACCAGCTTGCCGCTCCACTGCGCGAGCAGGTCGGCATCCGGCGACGACAGGCTGAACTGGTACTGGGTGCGGCTGACGCGGTCTTCGATGCTCAGGTCCTGCACCGGCTGCATGAACAGGCGAATGCCCACCAGCTTGTCCAGTTGCGGTTGCAAACGGGTGATGACCTGCGAGGCAGTGATGTCGCGCTCGCCGTGGGGCTTGAGGTTGATCAGCAACCGGCCGCTGTTGAGCGTGGCGTTGTCGCCGTCGACGCCGATGTACGACGACAGGCTCTGCACGGCCGGGTCCTGCAGGATCACCGCGCTCAGTTCCTGCTGGCGCTGGCTCATGGCGGCGAACGAGATCGATTGCGGGGCTTCGGAAATACCCTGGATCACCCCGGTGTCCTGCACCGGGAAAAAGCCCTTGGGCACCGCCAGGTACAGCAGCACGGTCAGGCCCAGGGTCGCCACCGCCACCAGCAGGGTCAGCGGCTGGTGGCGCAGCACCCACTGCAGGCCGCGACCATAGTGGGCGATCATCCAGTCGATCCAGGCACCGCTGGCGCGGTAGAAGCGCCCCTGTTCCTCTTCCCTGGGTTCGCGCTTGAGCAGGCGCGCGCACATCATCGGCGTGAGGGTCAGCGACACCACCAGCGAGATCAGGATCGCCACCGCCAGGGTGATGGCGAACTCGCGGAACAACCGCCCCACCACGTCGGCCATGAACAGCAGCGGGATCAGTACCGCGATCAGCGAGAAGGTCAGCGAGATCAGGGTGAAGCCGATCTGCCGGGCGCCCTTGAGCGCGGCCTGCATCGGCGTCTCGCCCTCCTCGATATGCCGCGAGATGTTCTCCAGCATCACGATGGCATCGTCCACCACGAAGCCGGTGGCAATGGTCAGGGCCATCAGCGTGAGGTTGTTGATCGAGAACCCGGCCAGGTACATCACGCCGAAGGTGCCGATCAGCGACAGTGGCACGGCGATCGACGGGATGAGGGTGGCGCTGGCCCGGCGCAGGAACAGGAAGGTCACCAGCACCACCAGCACGATGGCGATCAGCAGCTCGTGCTGCACATCCTTGACCGAAGCACGGATGGTCTGGGTGCGGTCGGTGAGCACCACCACGTCCAGCCCCGCCGGCAGGTTGTCGGTGATCGACGGCAGCAGCGCCTTGATCCGGTCGACCACCTCGATGACGTTGGCCCCAGGCTGGCGCTGGATGTTCAGCAGCACTGCCTGACTCTGGTTGGCCCAGGCCGCCAGGCGCTCGTTCTCGGCGCCGTCGACGATCTCGGCAACGTCCTTCAGGCGCAGCGGCGCACCGTTCTTGTAGGCCAGGATCAGGTTGGCGTATTCCTCGGGGGAGCGCAGCTGGTCGTTGGCGTCGAGCATCGAGACCCGCGTGGGGCCGTCGAAGTTGCCCTTGGGCTGGTTGACGTTGGAGGCGCCGATCAGGGTGCGCACGTCGGCCAGGTTCAGCCCGGCCGAGGCCAGCGCGTCAGGGTTGACCTTGATGCGTACCGCCTGGCGCTGGCCACCGGCGATGCTGACCATGCCCACACCGCTGATCTGTGCGATCTTCTGCGCCATGCGCGTGTCGACCAGGTCGTTGAGCTTGGGCAGCAGCATGGTCTTGCTGGTGATGGCCAGGGTCAGTACCGGGGTATCGGCCGGGTTGACCTTGTTGTACACCGGCGGCGCCGGCAGGTCGCTGGGCAACAGGTTGCTGGCCGCGTTGATCGCCGCCTGCACCTGCTGCTCGGCGACGTCCATGTTCATTTCGAGGCTGAAGCGCAGGGTCAGTACCGAGGCACCGCCCGAACTGGTCGAGGCCATCTGGGTAAGCCCGGGCATCTGCCCGAACTGGCGCTCCAGCGGCGCGGTGACGGCGCTGGTCATCACCTGCGGGCTGGCACCGGGGTACAGAGTGATGACCCGGATGGTCGGGTAATCGACCTGGGGCAAGGCCGCCACGGGCAGCAACGTGTAGGCGATCAGGCCGGCCAGCACGATGGCAAGCATGCTCAGCGTGGTGGCGACCGGGCGCAGGATGAACAGCCGCGAAAGGTTCATGCGCCAGCCTTGCCCTGCTCGCCCGGCGTGGCCGAGAGGTCTTTCTTGTCCTGGCCCTGCAGGTGCTGGCCTGGGGTGGCGGGCACGTCGCTGCTGTCGTTGACCACCTCCACCTCGCTGCCGTCACGCAGGCGGTCGGTACCTTCGAGCACCACGCGCTCGCCCTTGGCCAGGCCTTCCTTGACCACCGTGAGGTCGCCGTCGCTGGCGCCGAGCTTGAGGCTGCGGATGGTCACCTTGTTGTCGCCGTCCATCACGTAGGCGAAGGTGCCGTTGGTGCCGAACTGCATCGCGGCCGATGGCGCCAGCACCACGTCCTTCAAGGTGTCGGCCAGCAGGCGCACGTTGACGAACTGGTTGGGGAACAGCATTTCATCCTGGTTTTCGAACCCGGCCTTGAACTTCAGGGTGCCGGTGGTGGTGTCGATCTGGTTGTCCAGGCTGCTCAGCACGCCCACCGAGAGCTGCTGGGTGTCGCCGCGGTCCCACGCCTGCACCGGCAGCTGGGCCCCGCTGCGGTAGCGCGACAGCACGGTGCTCAGCTCGGTTTCCGGCAGGGTGAAGACCACGGTGATCGGCTGGGTCTGGGTGATCACCACCAGTGCCGTGGTGTCGTTGGCCGCCACCAGGTTGCCGACGTCCAGCTGGCGCAGGCCCAGGCGCCCGCTGATGGGGGCGCGAATCCTGGTGAAGTCGAGGTTGAGCCTGGCATCGCCCACCGCCGCCTGGTTGGTCTTGATGGTGCCCTGGTACTGGGCTACCAGCGCTGCCTGGGTATCGAGGGTCTGCTTGGCGATGCTGTCTTCGGCGAACAGGCCCTTGTAGCGCTCAAGGTCGATCTGGGCGTTTTTCAGCTGCGCCTGGTTCTGTGCCAGGGTGCCTTCGGCCTGCTGCAGGGCGATCTGGTAGCTGCGCGGGTCGATCTCTGCCAGCAGGTCGCCGGCCTTGACCCGCTGGCCTTCCTTGAAGTTGATCTTGACCAGCTCGCCGCCCACGCGGCTGCGCACGTTGACGGTGTTGGTCGCGGTCACGGTGCCCAGGGCCTTGTAGTACAGCGGGAAGTCGCCCACGGTGGCCGGCGCCACACGCACCGGTACCGGCCCGCCGAACGCGCCGAAACCTGGCCGCCCGCCCCCCGGCTTGTCTGCGCCCGGGGCCTTGGTCGCCGGCGATGAGGGCCAGAATACCCAGCACAGGCCGGCAATCAGCAGCAGGACCAGCAGGCTCAGCAGCCAGCGACGGGAGTGACGAGGACGGGCGGTTTGCATCGGTTGATCGGCCATTGTGCGGAAAGACTTCTCTTGAGGAGGCTGAACGATAAGCAGTAGAGCGGTTTTAGCAAAGCGCCTTTACCGGCTATTTACCTAGAGCTGACGTTGGCAAAGTGCTGAACTATAAATAAAAACGGCCTGGGCTAAGGCCAGGCCGTTACAACTTTTTTCAAATAACCTTTCTATTTCAGCACCGCCCCCCTGTGGGAGCTGGCTTGCCAGCGAAGGCATCCATGCGGTGCATGAAAACTCGCGGTGCCTGAATGCGTTACTTCAATACCGCCAGCGCCGCGTCGTAGTTCGGCTCTTCGGCGATTTCCTTGACCAGTTCGGCGTGCAGCACCTTGTCGTTTTCGTCCAGTACCACGACTGCACGGGCAGTCAGGCCCTTGAGCGGGCCGTCGGCGATGGCCACGCCGTAGTTCTGGATGAATTCGGCACCACGCAGGGTGGACAGGTTCTTGACGTTTTCCAGGCCTTCGGCGCCGCAGAAGCGTGCCTGGGCGAACGGCAGGTCGGCCGAGATGCACAGTACCACGGTGTTGGCCAGTTCGTTGGCCTTGGCGTTGAACTGGCGCACCGAGGTGGCGCAGGTCGGGGTGTCGACGCTCGGGAAGATGTTCAGCACTTTACGCTTGCCGGCGAAGGAAGCCAGGGTCACGTCGGACAGGTCGCCCGCCACCAGGGAAAACGCAGGTGCCTGGGCACCGACTTTCGGCAGTTCGCCGTTGACCTGAACCGGGTTGCCTTTGAGAGTCACTTGAGCCATGAAAGAAGTCCTTATGCGGGGGTGAGTAAAGGACCAGAGTTAAGCATGAAAGTGCCCCGACACCTATGGGGCAGCGATAAATTGTTGAATATCCAGAGAGTTTTTGTGGACAAAGAGCGAGCAAGGGTGTGCACCCCTGCCCGCCCCCGGCCTCAGCCGACCAGCGAGTAGACGATGGCGCTGATGGCCACCAGGCCCACCACGACCACGAACACGTTGGACAGCGCGCCACTGTACTTGCGCATCGCCGGCACGCGGCGGATGGCGTACATCGGCATCAGGAACAGGATCGCCGCGATCACCGGGCCGCCGAACGACTCGATCATGCTCAGGATGCTGGGGTTGAGCGTGGCCACCACCCAGCAGATCACCAGCATGAAGGCTGCGGTGAACCGGTCCAGGGCCTTGGCGCCCGGCCGCTTGCCCGTCTTGAGCACCAGGCCCTTGAGGCCTTCGCTGGCACCGATGTAATGGCCCAGGAACGACTTGGCGATGGCGATGAAGGCAATCAGCGGTGCAGCGAACTCGATGGTCGGGTTGCTGAAGTGGTTGGCCAGGTACGACAGGATCGACAGGTTCTGCGCCTTGGCCTCGGCCAGTTGCGCCGGGTTCAGGGTGAGCACGCAGCTGAACACGAAGAACATCACCATCGCCACCATCAGCAGGTGCGCGCGCCGCAGGATCTGCCCGCTGCGCTCGTCGGCGTGCTCGCCGTAGCGGCGTTTCTGGTCCACGGCAAAGGCCGAAATGATCGGCGAGTGGTTGAACGAGAACACCATCACCGGAATCGCCAGCCACAGGGTGTGCACGAATGCCGACCCCGATGGCAGCTCGGTGGCGGTCGTGAGGATGCCGCCGTTCCAGTGCGGTATCAGGAACACCGCCAGCAATGCCAGGGCCACGATGAAGGGGTACACCAGCAGGCTCATGACCTTGACGGTGGCCTGCTCGCCGCAGCGCACGATGACCAGCAGGCCCAGGATCAGCACGAACGACAGCAGCACCCGCGGCGGCGGCGCCATGTGCAGTTGATGCTCCATGAAGCTGCTGACCGTGTTGGTCAGGGCCACGCTGTAGATCAGCAGGATGGGGAAGATGGCCAGGAAGTACAGCAAGGTGATGCAGGCGCCGGCGCTGAGGCCGAAATGCTCCTCCACCACTTCGGTGATGTCGGCACCGTCACGCCCCGAGAGCACGAAGCGGGTCAGGCCGCGGTGTGCGTAGTAGGTCATCGGGAATGCCAGCAGCGCGAGGATCAGCAGCGGCCAGAAGCCGCCGAGGCCGGCGTTGATCGGCAGGAACAGCGTGCCGGCACCGATGGCGGTGCCGAACAGGCCCAGCATCCAGGTGGTGTCCTGCCGGGCCCAGCTACCTAGGGCGGCGGGGGTCGATTCGAAGCGTTGATCAACGCTCGGGGCCTGCTCATTCATCCGGGTGCAACTCCGCTCGCAAGACTGCAACATCGCTGGGAGTGGCCAAACAGACGCATCGGCGCACCCCAGCTGTAAAAGAGGGGCGCGATTGTGCGCGCTTTGGTTGCACTTGCAAAGCCCTTGCCGAGGAGTGGTTGCACCTGCCGGCAGCGCAGCGCCGGTCAAGCCCGCCCCCACAAGGCCATCACTGTACGTATGGGAGCGGGCTTGAGCCGCAACTGGCCGTTATGCGGTCTTGTGCACCGCCGCGAACGCCTCGGCCACCTGCTGCAGGTTGTCCGGGCGCACGCCCGACATGCACACCCGGCCGCTGTCGATCAGGTACACGCCGAACTCGTCACGCAGCCGGCGTACCTGCTCCACGCTGAAGCCGGTGTAGCTGAACATGCCGCGCTGGCTCAGGAAGAAGTCGAAGTTCTGACCCGGCAGCAGCACCGCCAGTGCATCCACCAGCGCCTGGCGCATGTCCAGGATACGCAGGCGCATCCCCTCCACTTCAGCCTGCCACTGGGCATTCAGGCCGGCATCGCCAAGCACCGTCGCAACCAGTTGCGCACCGAAGTTGGGCGGGCTGGAGTAGTTGCGGCGCACGGTCGCCTTGAGCTGGCCCAGCACGCTCTGCGCGGTGGCGCTGTCGTCACAGACCACCGACAGGCCGCCAACCCGCTCGCCATACAGCGAGAAGATCTTGGAGAACGAGTTGCTGACCAGGCACGGCACGCCGGCGCGGGCAAACTCGCGAATGGCGTAGGCGTCGGCGTCCAGGCCTTCACCGAAGCCCTGGTAGGCGATATCGAGGAACGGAATCAGCTCGCGCGCCTTGACCACCTCGATCACCTGCTGCCATTGCGCCTGGTTCAGGTCGACCCCGGTCGGGTTGTGGCAGCACGGGTGCAGCAGCACGATGCTGTTGGCCGGCAGGGTCTGCAGGGTGGCGAGCATGCCGTCGAAGTCCAGGCCACGGGTGGCCGGGTCGAAGTACGGGTAGGTGTTGACCTTGAACCCGGCGCCTTCGAAGATCGCGCGGTGGTTGTCCCAGGTCGGGTCGCTGACCCATACCTGCGAGTCGGCGAAATAGCGCTTGAGGAAGTCGGCACCGACCTTCAGCGCACCCGAGCCGCCCACGGTCTGCACGGTGGCCACACGTGCGCCACCCACGGCCGGGTGATCGGCGCCGAACAGCAGCGCCTGGATCGCCTGGCGGTAGCTGCCCAGGCCTTCCATCGGCAGGTACAGCGAGGCTTCATGGGGCTGGTCGGCCAGGCGTTTTTCCGCCTCGCCCACTGCCGCCAGCTGTGGCACCACACCGGCGGCGTCGTAATACAGGCCGATGCTCAGGTTGACCTTGTTGGCACGCGGATCGGCCTTGAAGGTCTCCATCAGGGAGAGAATCGGATCGCCGGCATAGGCATCGACATGTTTGAACACAGCGTGCAGCTCCTTGGGTCTGGGCAAATCGTGAAAGACGCTGCCGAGGATACCTGTAGCCGCCGATTTGTGACATGACCCTGGATGCAACTGATCAGTGCAGCTGCGCATGCATCCGCCGGCGAAAAGGCCGCGGGTCACCCCTTGGCCAACACCTGCAACTGCTCGAACTCCTGCGCCGTTACGCTCACCCCGTCCCGCGCCGACGCCTCGCGCTCACGCAAGCGCCGCTCGCCGGGCATGCGGGTCAGGCCTACCGCCTGCATCTGTTCCACCAGTTCACGGCTGCGCTCGGCAAAACGGCTGCCTTCGGCCTTGGTCGGGTCGATCACGATCACCAGTTGCCCGGTCCACGGGGTCTTGGCGCCCGGGTGCTGCGACCAGTCGAACTCGAACGAGAAGTTGCCGCCGGTCAGCGCCGCGGCCAGCAACTCGACCATCATCGACAGCGCCGAGCCCTTGTGTCCGCCAAAGGGCAGCAAGGCACCGCCGTCGAGAATCGCCTGCGGATCGCAGGTCGGCTGCCCGTCGCGGTCCACGCCCATGCCTTCGGGCAACCGCTCGCCCTTGCGCGCGGCAATCTGCACGTCACCATGGGCGATGGCGCTGGTGGCCATGTCGAACACGATCGGCGCATGCCCGGCACAGGGTGCGGCGAACGCGATGGGGTTGGTACCGAACAGTGGCTTGCGCGCGCCATGCGGCACCACGCAGGTCATGCTGTTGACCACGCTCAGGGCCACCAGGCCTTCTTCGGCAAAGGGCTCGACATCCGGCCACAGGGCCGCGAAGTGATGCGAGTTGTGTATCGCCAGCACCGCAATGCCGGCACTGCGGGCCTTTTCCACCAGCAGCGCCCGCGCCGCCTCGAGCGCCGGCTGGGCAAAACCGCCCCCGGCATCGACCCGTACGTAGCCGCTGGCCACGTCCTGCACCTGGGGCACCGCCGTGCCGTTGACCCAGCCACTGGCCAGGGTCGACACATAGGCGGGAATCCGGAATACCCCGTGGCTATGGGCGCCGTCGCGCTGGGCGCTGGCGCAGTTGGCGGCCAGCGTGCGGGCAACCGATTCGCTGGTGCCGTGGCGCACGAAAATCTGCTGCAACAGGCGCTCGAGATCGGCCTGGGGCAAGTGGTGAACAGCTGCGGACATCTGAAGCTCCCTTGTTGGAATTGGTATGGGCGACAGCAGTGAGCGATAGCGGACTTTCCTCCGATTGACAGCAAACTGTCAAATGTTGACTTGATGACAGAAAACATTCATTTTCTATTCCCAGCGCAACCGCCGTCGAGAATCGTCCGTGAGCCAACCGATCAAGCAACGCCTGGAAAACAGCCTGCAACATGCGGCGGCCTCGGGTCGCAAGATCGCCACGTACATGCTCGCCCATTTCACCGACCTGCCCTTCGAGACCTCGGCCAGCCTGGCGGCAAAAATCGGCGTCAGCGAATCGAGTGTCGGGCGTTTCTGCCGCTCGCTCGGCTACGAACACCTCAAGGCCCTCAAGCACGATCTCAAGGACGACCTGGGCGATGGCCCATGGCTGGTCGGTGATCGGTTGCAAGAATTTCGCCAACAACAGGGCAAGGACGACATCGACCGCGCGCGCAGCCTCGAGCTGGAGGTCGCCGCCCTGGTGCGGGTCTACGAGTACAGCCGCACCGAGGCCTGGCACACCGTGGCCCGGCGCCTGGCCGAACGGCGCCGGGTATTCATTGCCGGGTTCCAGACCGAGCGCGGTATCGCCCAGTGCATGAGCCACCTGCTGCAATACCTGCGCGATGGCGTGCAGGTGGTGGACGGCAGCGCCGGGCACTTCGGCGAAGTGCTGCTCAGCGCCTCGCACGACTGCGCGCTGGTGGTGTTCGAGGCGCGCCGCTACTCGCGCCACGCCCTGGTGCTGTGTCGCAAGGCGCGCGAAGCGGGCATCCCGGTAACACTGGTTACCGACACCTTCTGTGACTGGGCCGATGCCAACGCCGACGAGGTGTTTCGCATCCCCACCGAATTCAATCTGTTCTGGGAGTCCACCGCGACGATGCTGTCGTGGGTACACCTGATGGTCAACGAGGTCTGCAAGAAGCTCGGGCCGGATGTTGAAAAACGCTTGGAAGCAACTGCCGCTCTACACAACGAATTCGTTGGCTACACGTCAACGAGCAAACAATAGCAAGAGTGCAATCAACCACGAGGTGTTTCATGAAACCCGTCCTCCGCTTTGCAGGCGCATGCGCGCTGCTGTTCGCCGGCATCACCTCGGCCCAGGCCGAAACCCTGAAGATCGCCACCGAAGGCGCCTACCCGCCGTTCAACTACGTCGACTCCAAGAACCAGCTGCACGGCTTTGACGTGGACATCGCCAAGGCCCTGTGCGAACAGATGAAGGTTGAGTGCACCGTGGTGGCCCAGGACTGGGAAGGCATCATCCCGGCGCTGATGGCCAAGAAGTACGACGCCGTGGTGGCCTCGATGATCAACACCGAAGAACGCCGCAAGAAAATCGCCTTCACCAACCACTACTACAAGACGCCGCTGTCGGTCGCAGTGCCCAAGGACAGCGAGATCACCGACGCGCAGACCGACTTCAAGGGCTACACGGTGGGCGCGCAGTCCTCCTCCACCCAGGCGATCTACGCCGAAGACGTGTATGGCAAGGCCGGTGCCGACGTCAAGCTGTACCCGACCCTGGACGAAGCCAACGCGGACCTCGCCGCCGGGCGCCTGGACGGGGTGATTGCCGACAAGTTCCCGCTGCTCGAATGGCTGGGCAAGGCAGGCAAGGACTGCTGCAAGATCCTGGGTGACGTCAAGGGCACCACCGCCGATGCCTCGATCGCCGTGCGCAAGGAAGACGAGGCGCTGCGCGAGCGCCTGAACAAGGCCCTGGACGAGATCGTCGCCAACGGGACTTACCAGAAGATCTCCAGCAAATACTTCGACTTCGATATCTACCAGTAAGACCGCATTCGCTGGCAAGCCAGCTCCCACAGGGTTTTGCGTCAACCGCGACCCTGTGGGAGCCGGCTTGCCGGCGAAGAGGCCCTGTTGTCTTGCCGAGGGTTCGCGCATGATCGAACAACTGTCCCTGTTATCCTTCGCCAGCGGCGGCTGGGGCCAGGCCCTGCTGGCCGGCGCCCTGGTGACCATTTCCCTGGCCCTGGCCTGCCTGCCCATCGGCCTGCCGCTGGGCCTGGGCGTGGCGCTGGCCGCCCGCTCGAAAAAACGCTTTCCGCGCGCCTGGGCCACCGTGTTCTCCACGGTATTTCGCGGCCTGCCCGAACTGCTCACGCTGCTGATCATCTATTACGGCTGCCAGATCGCCGCGCAGAAGATCCTCACCGCCATGGGCTACGAGGGCGAGGTAATGATCAATACCTTCCTCGCCGCCATGATCGCCTTCAGCCTGGTGTTCGCCGCGTTTTCCAGTGAAATCTGGCTGGGCGCGTTCAAGACCATTCCCAAGGGCCAGTACGAGGCCTCGGCCGCGCTGGGCCTGAGCAAAACCACCACCTTCCGCAAGGTGGTGTTTCCGCAGCTGGTGCGCATCGCCCTGCCGGGCCTGTCGAACAACTGGCTGTCGCTGCTCAAGGACACCTCGCTGGTGTCGACCATCTCGCTGGTCGACCTGATGCGCCAGACCAACCTGGCCGTCAGCGTGACCAAGGAGCCGATGTTCTTCTACACCGTCGCCTGCCTGGGCTACCTGCTGTTCTCGGCGCTGTCGGGCCGGGTCTTCGCCTATATCGAACGCCACACCAGCCGTCACCTGCGGAGTGCACGCACATGAATCTCGATGCCCTGCTGGCGTTCTTCGTCGACCCCGACCTGCTCGAACGCTACGGCCCGCGCTTTATCGACGGGCTGCTGGTCACCGGCAAACTGGTGGCCATCTCCTTCACCCTGGGCGCCCTGCTGGGCCTGCTGCTGGCGCTGGCGCGGCTGTCGAACAACGTGCTGCTGCAACGCCTGAGCGCCGGCTACATCTACTTCTTCCGGGGCTCGCCGCTGCTGGCGCAGCTGTTTCTGCTGTACTACGGGCTGGGCTCGCTCAAGAGCTTCTGGCAGGACGTCGGCATGTGGTGGTTCTTCCGCGAAGCCTGGTACTGCACCCTGCTGGCCTTCACCCTGAACACCGCCGCCTACCAGGCCGAGATCTTTCGCGGCAGCCTGATGGCCGTGGCCCCCGGGCAATACGAGGCGGCCAGGGCACTGAGCCTGAAGCGCTCGACCACCTTCTTCAAGGTGATCCTGCCGCAGTCGCTGATCGTGGCCATCGGCCCGCTGGGCAACGAGCTGATTCTGATGATCAAGGCCAGTGCAATCGCCTCGCTGGTGACCATCTACGACCTGATGGGCGTGACCAAGCTGGCCTTCTCGCGCAGTTTCGACTTCCAGATCTACCTGTGGGCTGCGGTGCTCTACCTGCTGATCGTGGAGATCGTGCGCCGCAGCCTCAAACACATAGAAGCCCGACTGGGCCGCCACCTGCGCTGAACCGTAGCCGTAGAGGATTTTTTCATGCATTGCCAAACCATCGTTCTGGGCGCCGGTATCGTCGGTGTTTCCACGGCCCTGCACCTGCAAGCACGCGGGCGCAAGGTGATCCTGATCGACCGTGACGAACCGGGCAGCGGCACCAGCCACGGCAATGCCGGCCTGATCGAGCGCTCCAGCGTGATCCCCTATGCCTTCCCGCGCGAGCTGTCCAAGCTGCTGCGCTACGGCCTCAACCGCCAGCCCGACGTGCGCTACAGCTTCAGCTACCTGCCCAAGGCCGCGCCCTGGTTGCTGCAATACTGGAAGAATTCCGCCCCGGCGCCCCTGGCCGAGGCCACCCGCGCCATGCTGCCGCTGGTGCAGCGCTGCGTCGAGGAACACGACGCACTGATCGAGGCTGCCGAACTGGGCGCCATGGTGCAGGCCAAGGGCTGGATCGAGGTGTACCGCACCCAGCCTGCCCTGGCCCAGGCCGTGGCCGATGCCCAGGCGCTCAAGCCCTACGGCCTGCAGTTCGAGATTCTCGACAAGCAGCAGTTGCACGAGCGCGAACCGGACCTGAGCGCCAACGCCGTGGGCGGCATCCACTGGCTCGACCCCAAGACCGTGAGCAACCCCGGCGGCCTCACCCGCGGTTACGCGGCGCTGTTCGTCAAGCGCGGCGGGCAGTTCATCCAGGGCGATGCGCGCACCCTGCGCCAGGTGGCCAGCGAATGGCAGGTCGACACCCGCCAGGGCCCGGTCACTGCACCGGAGGCGGTGATCGCGCTGGGCCCGCAGGCCGGCGAGCTGTTCCGCCCGCTGGGCTACGATATCCCGTTGGAGGTCAAGCGCGGCTATCACGTACATTTCCATGCCAAGGCCGGTGCTGCACTCAAGCATTCACTGTGCGACGTGCAGGGCGGCTTCGTGCTGGCACCGATGGCCCAGGGCATTCGCCTGACCACCGGCATCGAGTTCGCCGCCAGCGACGATGCGGCCAACGAGGTCCAGTTGCAGCGCTGCGAAGCCATCGCCCGCCAGCTGTTCCCGCTGGGCGAGCGCACCCAGGACGCGCCGTGGCTGGGCCGACGCCCCTGCCTGCCGGACATGCGCCCGGTGATCGGCCCGGCGCCGCGGCACAAGGGCCTGTGGTTCAACTTCGGCCACGCCCACCACGGCCTCACCCTGGGCCCGGTATGCGGGCGCCTGCTGGCAGAAATGATCACCGGCGAAAACACCTTTACCGACCCGACGCCCTATGGCGCCGACCGCTTCGAACACTGAGATCGCGGAGAACAACAACATGACCGCACCACTGAGCCTTGCCGCTGCACGCCCCGACACGCACCCCGACCCGCGCAAGGTCGTGGTGAGCATCGACGGGCTGAACAAGTTCTATGGCGACTTTCACGTACTGCGCGACGTCGACCTCAAGGTGCGTGAAGGTGAGCGCATCGTGCTGTGCGGGCCGTCCGGCTCGGGCAAGTCGACGCTGATCCGCTGCATCAACCGCCTGGAGATCGCCGAAAAAGGCACCCTGCTGGTCAACGACACCGACCTGTCGCTGACCACGCGCCAGGCCGCCGAGGTGCGCAGCGAGATCGGCATGGTGTTCCAGCACTTCAACCTGTTCCCGCACATGAGCGTGCTCGACAATTGCACCCTGGCGCCGATGAGCGTGCGCGGCCTGTCGCGCAAGGAGGCCGAGGAGCGGGCACGGTTCTACCTGAACAAGGTGGGCATCGAGAGCCAGGCGGGCAAGTACCCCAGCCAGCTGTCGGGCGGGCAGCAGCAGCGCGTGGCAATCGCCCGGGCGCTGTGCATGAAGCCAAAGATCATGCTGTTCGACGAGCCGACCTCGGCACTGGACCCGGAGATGGTCGCCGAAGTGCTGGATGTGCTGGTCAAGCTTGCCGACACCGGCATGACCATGCTGTGCGTGACCCACGAAATGGGCTTTGCGCGACAGGTGGCCGAGCGCGTGCTGTTTCTGGACGGCGGGCAGATCATCGAGGATGCCCCGCCCGAGGCGTTCTTCAACAACCCGCAGAGTGATCGGGCCAAGGGCTTCCTGGCGCAGATTCTGCACTGAAGCCGCTGCCCTTTCGCGGGTCACGCCCGCTCCCACAGGGGCTCACGCCGGCCTTGTGGGAGCGGGTTTGCCCCGCGAAAGGCCCACCACGTACTACGCCTAGCGCGCCTGCATCTTCGACTTGATGAACCCGGCCACGAACGTCAGCACCTGTCTCTTATACACATCTGACGCTGCCGACGATCTACTCTGTGTAG
>OLII01000341.1_pt1 | contig 18161 bp, 13 predicted proteins | sample 1609481 | NCBI WGS metagenome assembly OLII01 (sample SAMN05416859, study PRJEB24817) | seawater metagenome | isolation source: Sea water | place: Canada:Atlantic | collected 2013-11 | reverse complement strand
GTCGAAGTCCATGATCACCAGGCCGGGCAGTTCCTCCTGCACCTGCTGCAGGGCCTCCTCGCCGCTGCCGGCCTCGCGAACTGGCAGGCCATTGAGCCCTTCGCCCAGAAAGTGGGCCAGGCCCAGGCGGATCATCGGGTGGTCGTCGACCAGCAAGATGCCCATCGCGCAGTACTCCTGTAGTGGCTATACCCCATGCTAGAGCCGCTGGCGAGCACGGCCGCTACTACTTTGGTACTGCCCGCGCTGTCGATGGTCGCATTCACAAAGCGCCAGTACTGGCCTGTAATACCAGGCATAACAAAAACGAGACTGCCGACCATGCTGCTGCGTGCCTTGTTCGCTTCTGCCTGCCTGACCCTGGCGGTGCCCGCCAGCGCCGACACGGCGCTGTTCACTGCCGACGGCTACCGCGCCACCCTGTACCGCAGCCCTACCCCCGATAAGGCGCCGCCGGCGCAGACCCTCGATACCGCGCAGCTGCAGGCTCTGCTGCAACAGCAGCCCCTGCCGTTGCTGATCGACGTGTACAAGCGCCCCTGGCTGCATGGCCGGTTCATCGACAGCGAGCCGCATGCCAACCTCCCCCACAGCCACTGGCTGGCCAACACCGGCGATGGCCAGCTGGACGACGCCTGGGCCCGCTATTTCAGCCGCCACCTGCAACGCCTGAGCCATGGCGACAAGCAGCGCGCCGTCGTCTTCTACTGTCGCTCCGATTGCTGGCTGAGCTGGAATGCGGTCAAGCGCGCCGATGCACTGGGCTACACGCGGCTGTACTGGTACCGTGATGGCCTGGATGCCTGGGAGAATGCCGGGCTGCCGGTACACCCCGCGACACCCGAAGCGTTCCCCTGACTACTGTCTGCCTAGCGGTCAACCACAACAATAAGGTGCAAAGCCATGTACAAGATTCTGATCGCCGACGACCACCCGCTGTTTCGCGAAGCGATCCACAACGTCATCACTGACGGCTTCCCTGGCAGCGAGGTCATGGAAACCGCCGACCTGGACAGCGCCCTGAGCCTGACCGGCCAGCATGACGACCTGGACCTGATCCTGCTGGACCTGAACATGCCCGGCATGCATGGCCTTGGCGGGCTGATCAACCTGCGCAACGAGGCGCCGACGATCCCGGTGGTGATCGTCTCGGCCGAGCAGGACAAACAGGTGGTGCTGCAGGCAATCACCTATGGCGCGGTGGGGTTCATCACCAAGTCGTCGCCGCGCTCGCAGATGACCGATGCCATCGAGCAGATCCTCAACGGCAACGTGTACCTGCCGCCCGACATCATCCGCACGCAAAAAAGCACCGGCCGGCGCAACCAGAGCGAGCATGCAGGCTTTGCCCCGGAGCTGCTGCAGGCGCTCACCCGCAAGCAGTTGCTGGTGCTCGAGCGCATGACCAAGGGGGAGTCGAACAAGCAGATCGCCTACAACCTGGATATCGCCGAGACCACGGTCAAGGCCCATGTCTCGGCGATTCTGCGCAAGCTCAACGTGCACAATCGGGTGCAGGCGATTCTCAGTGCCGGCGATATCGACTTTACCGCCTATCTGCGGCGCTGATCAGCCGGCGCCGGGCAGCGCGAGGGTCTTGCCGCTGCCCACCGGCCCCATCGTCAACAGGGTTTCGGCCAGGGTCATGGGAACGATCATGTCCTTGGCGTTCTGCGCCTTGTAGTTGATGTCGGCATCGATGTGCTGTTGCACCTGCGCCGCATAGTCGGCCGGATACTGAGCCTTCTCGATTGCCGGCAGGCTGTTGTAGTGGGCCTGCACTTGCTTGAAGAAGTCCGTCATGCGGCCGGTGGTGTTGTATTCCTGCTGTGCCTTGTCGCTGACCTCGCGACGCCACGCCTGCTCCTGGCGGGTGGTCTCCTCGAACGCGGCGCGCCGTTCGTTGACCGTGAAGGTGCCGCTGTCATCGTAGGTGATCAGCGCCAGCTGCTCGCGCGACAGGCCGGCGAACGGGTTTTCAACGGTCTTGCTGCCCACTGTCAGCGTCGCGTTCACGAACGCAGTGGCCTGTTCGGCCCGGGCCAGGAGCTCGGGGTCATCGGTGGCCGGTACTTCCTTGTCGTGGGCGGCCTTGTTGGCCGAATACGCAGCGCCGGTAATCTGGTCGAGCAGCGACCTGGCCAACGCACCGAGTGCCGAATGGCTCAGGCCGGTATCGCGCTCGCTGGCACGGGTGGCACTTGCGGCCAGTTGACGGGCCAGGTTGGAGACACTGCTGGTGTCCTGGCCGGCGTAGGCATTCAGGGCCCTGGCGCTGCTGCTGTTGCCATGGTTGATGCCAAGGCTGGTAGGGAGGGGGCTTGCACCGGTGGTGCGGGGGGTAATGGCCGATGTGTAGTCGTTCACATGCATCGGGAGACTCCATGTGGTGGTATGCACGTCTGTGCGGCGTGCGCTGACAACGCTCCGGTGCCAGCAATCGGACGCAAGCCTAACGCCATTTGCCAGTTGCATCCAGTTGCGCGCCTGAAGTAAGCTCGGGCAATCAACTGGAGCACAGCATGTCGTCTATTTCCCTCACTCAAGCACTGCACACAGGTCGCGTATCGCACCTGGCGGCTGTGCCTGCGTGCGCGGCACTGTCTGCCAGCGGCTTTTATTTTGGGTATTGGTTTAGCCACAGGCGCCGCTGATACCCACACCGGCGCCCACTCCCAGGGCCGCCGAACACGAGAATACTCAACCCCCGGTCGGCCCTGCCCACCGGGGGTTTTGTTTTGGGCGCCGTACACCACCGACATCGATGAGGATTGCACCATGAACCACAGCACCTATTACCGTTACCAAAGCCTTGCCTGGCGATTTAGCCACTGCCGTTCGGGCCAGCCAGCCGCCTCCGACCGGGCCAGTACAGGTGGCACGCAAACACCGACACGAAATCGAACATCTCGCTAGGGCCGAAGGCGCGGGACCGAACCCGCCTTCCGCCCAAGGAAACCCGACCATGCAAGCGTCCACCCAAGCCCTGAACCTGTCCCAACCCCAGGCTGTCGCAGCCAACAGTAGCCTCAACCTGCGCCTGCCCAGCCCGTTTCAGCTCAAGCAGCAACTGCCCTTGTCCAGCGCCCTTGGCGGCCAGGTCGAGCGCCACCGCCAGGCGGTGAAGGCGATTCTCGATGGCGAGGATGATCGCCTGCTGGTGATTGTCGGCCCCTGCTCGCTGCACGACCCCCACGCTGCCCTCGAATACGCCGAACGCCTGGCTGCCCTCTCCCGCCAGGTTGATGACCAGTTGTTGCTGGTGATGCGTGCCTATGTCGAAAAGCCCCGCACCACGGTGGGCTGGAAAGGCCTGGCATACGACCCGCACCTGGATGGCAGCGATGACATGCAGGGTGGCCTTGCACTGTCTCGCCAGCTGATGCTGGGCATGCTCGAACGGGGCCTGCCGGTGGCCACCGAACTGCTGCAGCCGATGGCAGCAGGCTACTTCGATGACCTGCTGAGCTGGGCGGCCATCGGGGCACGCACCACCGAATCGCAGATTCACCGCGAGATGGTCAGCGGCCTGGGGCTGCCGGTCGGATTCAAGAATGGCACCGACGGCGGCGTGGGCATCGCCTGCGACGCCATCCGCAGTGCCGCGCATGCCCACCGCCACTTCGGGCTGGATGCCCAGGGGCATCCGGCGATCGTCGAGACCCTCGGCAATCCTGATACCCACCTGGTGCTGCGCGGCGGCCACCAGGGCCCCAACTACGATGCCGCCAGCCTGGAGCAGGCACGCCAGGGCCTGCACAAGGCCGGCATCCGCCCACGTCTGATGGTGGACTGCAGCCATGCCAACAGCGGCAAGGACCCACTGCGTCAACCTCAAGTGTTCAATCAGGTGCTGCAGCAACGCTTGCAGGGTGACCGCTCGATCATCGGCATGATGCTCGAAAGCCATTTGTTCGAGGGTTGCCAGGCACTGGGCAAGGCCCCCCTGCGCTACGGTGTATCGATCACCGATGGCTGCCTGGGCTGGGGGGCCACAGAAGCCTTGTTGAGCGAAGCGGCCACTAGCCAACGCGGGTAGACACCTGCCGCCCCGACGAGGGCGCTTCGGCCCCCCTCACATAGGCAGAATGTTAAGGGGCAGGCAGGTCAGACGTTCTGGTCCTGCCGGCCCAGCTTGACCAGGGGCAGTGGGTTGGCCGCTGTCGCGTCGATTACCGAAGGGCCTGATCGTTCGGGTCGTAGATGAACAGGCGTCCATCTGTGGGCATCGGGCGCAACTGAAGCAACGGCAAGGTACGGCCCGTATCGGCGAAGTAGTCGGTCTGGAACCGCTTGCCACCTGCCAGGCCATTGCCCGTCACGTAAGAGACCGTGCTGTAGAGCAGCGCCTCAAGCGGCAATCCAAGCGGCGCACCGGCGGGCCAGGCCGCGACCATCAATTCATTCCAGCCATGAAATTCGGTGAGCTGTTGGCGGATCTCGTTGGCCACCCGAAATTCTTGCGCCGTCGGGGAGAACCAACAACTTGTGTACGGGCTGCCACGGTAGCGCGCCAACCATGCCGCTGCCGAATCGACCCCCACTGAGGCGCAGGAAGGCCGGAAGTTGCACATATCGGCCCGCCCGCTAGTGCCTCCATCGAAGGGGAACACGCACCGTAGAGACAAGGGTATGGTCGCTGGCGCCGCTTCTTCGCGTATCACCAGCCCCTGCGGCTTGTAGGTACGCAGCACCTTGCTGTCGGCGCGAAAATAACTGAAGGACACGCCATTGCCGCGTACCGAACCGGGGCTCGGATCCCACGCACGGAAGCTGCCGACATCGGTCGTGCGCAGCAGTACACCACGGCAGTAGAAGGCGCCCCGATTGCCCCGGCAGGTGTCGTCGCCATTGCCGGTGTCGAGGTAGCGTGTGTTGAGCCGTGCCGCCACCCGGTAGCCATTGTCCAGTTGGTCTTGCTGACTGAAGCCGAAGACCTGCCCCTGCGGTTCGCCAAGCTGCAAGCGCAGTAGCGGCAGCCATGTACCGGTGGCCTGGAAGTAATCGCGTTGGCTGCTCTGGGCGCGCAACAGACTGCCGGCTTGCCCGGGGTCATAGAACACGCCCTGGATCGCGAGTTGCCCCGGCGCCTGCGCATTCCAGCCGTTCACCACCACCTCGCCCAGGTTGGCCGCTGGCTGGGTGGCCTGGTACGGCTTGCCGTGGGCCAGCGCCGTAAAGCGATCAAACAGCAAGAACCCCGCGCCCGAGCCCAATGTCGTCGGCACATGGTCTTTGCGCACAAAGATGAAGCGCATGTCGGTGCCTTCGGCGGCGTCAGGCACCCAGAACTTCTCGGCCTGGTTGGGCATCAGCGTGCGCAGCACGATGCCGCTGCAGGCAAAGGCAGGTGCGCGCCCCACGCACTGGGACGCGGTACTGGCGTAGCGCGCATTCAGCAGCGCGGCGGTTTGTGCACCCCCAAGGGCATACGCTGCACTCTGTACAAGGCACAAGGTGCAGCCCAGGCACAGTGAACGCATCAGGTTCCTCATCGTCGACTCCTTGGCAGCGTGGCTGCGATCAGTGGATATCAGCTTGGATAGCCTGGTTCGTACTCGCCCGCCCGCCCCGAGAAGGCAGTGCCAGCAGAGGGTTTCAGGTACGATTGCTCACCTCACTCCGTAGCTCGCCGTGCTGCCACGCTTGTCGGTCGCAGTGAAGCCCCCTGGTTACCTCCATGCCCTATGCCTTGCGTTGTCACAGGTTCTGGTCCAGGGGGTCGAAGGTGAACACCTGGCCGTTGGCCGCCGTCAGATCGACCCGTAGCACAGGAATGACCTTGCCGGCCTGTTGGTAGTAATCGCGCTGGATGTACCGGGCACCGCTCAGCCCGCCACTGCCACGGATAAGGAATGCAGCCTCGAGTGCCAGTTGCGGGCCGATGTTCTGCGGCCAGGACGCGATGATGATTTCGTTCCAGGCGCCGCCATGGGCACGCACTTCGATGTTCAACTCGAAGGCCGCAGCACTGGGGTCGAAGGCGCAACTGCTGACGGGGCTGGCGCCATAGCGGCTGCGCCAGGCGCTGACACTGTTGATGTTCTGCGAGGCGCAGCTGGCCCGGCAGCTGTTGGGGATGGCGCTGCTACTGGCATTGGCCGGGTAGGCACAGCGCATTACCAGTGTCTGGCGTGCGGGTGCTGCAAGCTCGCGGTAGATGAGCCCTTCGGTACCGGCCAGGCGCTGCGTACCGACATCGGCACGTATGTAGGAGAACGACACGCCGTTGCGTGTCACGGAGTTGCTGCTGGGGTTCCATGCGTGAAAACCGGAGGCGCCATTCACTGCGCGGATCAGCACCCCGCGACAGTAGGCGGCTGCCTGCCCATCGCGGCATCCGCCCAATGCATCCCGATAGCGGCGCTCAAGGCGCTCGGCCACGCGCCTGCCATTGTAGAGCTGCTCTTGCTGCGCGAAGCCGAACACCTGTGCCTGCGGATCGCCAGGCGCAATCCGCAGGATTGGCAGCCAGAGGCCGGTGGCCTGGTAATAGGCCAACTGATTGCGCTGAGCGCAGCGCAGGCCCCCGGCCTGCGCGCTGTCATGGAACAGTGCCTGGATGGCAAGCTGCGCCGGCGCCTGTGCCTGCCAGCCAGACACCAGGACCGCCCCGGGCGATACCGGGTCTTGCACAGCCTGAAAAGCCTTGCCAAGCGCTGCTGCGCTCAGACCATCGAACAGCAGGTAGCCGCACCCGAGCGCCAGGCCCGCCATGCTGCGGTCGTTGCGCAGGAAGACAAAGCGCAGGTCGCTGCCGGCAACGTCCTTGAGCGTCCAGAAATCTGCGTTCGCACTCTGCGGTACGCTGCGCACCAGTACGCCGCTGCAGGCGAAGGCAGGACTTCTGCCCACGCACTGTTCCGGCGTGTTGGTGAAGCGTGCATTGAGCCACTGCGCCGTGCGGGTGCCTTCCTGCGCGTGCACCGGCGCAAGGCAGGCGCACAGCGCCAGCACACCGCACAGTCTCAAGATGCCCATGTGTGCGCGCCTCACTTGAGCTGCTGCACAGCGGGGTCATAGGTGAAGGGCTGCCGATTGGCGGCCTGCACGTCCAGTTTGACCAGCGGTAGCCAGCGGCTGGTCTCCTTGAAGTAGTCCTGCTGGAACGACTGCCCCCCGGCCAGGCCGTTGGTACCCCCCACCTGCCCCAGGTAATGCGCAGTGGCGCTGAAGAAGAACGCTTCGATCGGCAATTGCGCTGCAATGTCCTGCGGCCAGGTAGGGACCATGATTTCATTCCAACCGGTTAGCCCCGGGACTTTCTGGCGAATCTCGACCATCAGTTGCAAGGCCGTGGCGTCGGCGCGGAACGCGCAGCTTCTGTACCGATTGCCAGCAGTGGAGGCGGACCAGGTGGCGACGCTGTTCACGGGCGGTTGTTTTTCGTCGCACCAGCCACGAAAGGTGCAGGTGTTGGTTGACACCGCATCGTGCGTGGCGCCGTCGGCGACGTACAGGCATGCGGCAGGCAGGGTGTGTATTACAGGGGCGGCGGTTTCGCGAATCAGATAGCCTTGCGGCCACACCACCACCTTGATGGCCATGTCACTGCGCAGGTAGCTGAAAGACACGCCGCCGTTCTTCAGCGCACGGGGGGCCGGATTCCAGGCCTTGAAGTTGCCCGTGCCTGTCGAGCGCAACAGCACCCCGTTGCAATCGAACCCGGAGCGGCCGCTGATACAGGCAGGCCGGGTGTCGGCGTAACGCTGGTTGAGGCGCCGGGTGACCCTGTAGCCATTGTCCAGCTGATCCTGCTGGCTGAAACCGAACACCAGACCATTGCCATCGCCCAGGTGCAGGCGCACCACCGGCAACCACTGGGCCGTGGCGTCGAAGTAGGCGCGCTGGCTGCGTTGGGCTGCCGCCAGGGCCCCGGCCCGGGTGACGTCGTAGAAGATGGCCTGGATGGGCAATTGCGCGGGCACCTGGGCATTCCAGGTACTGACCACCACGACACCGGCACTGCTGCCGGCCTGATACGGCTTGCCCAGGCCCACGGCTGTCAGCCGGTCGAACAGCACGAACCCCGAAGGTGCTGCCAGCCCGTCGAGGGCGCGGTCCTTGCGCAGAAAAATCAGTTGCGCGGCATCGTCTTTCTCCCAGAACGTTTCGACATCGCTGGCTGGCACTGCGCGCAGCAACACGCCGCTGCAGGCAAACGCCGGCGCACGTCCTACGCACTGTGCCGGTGTGCTGCTGTAGCGCGCATTCAACTGCATCGCTACCTGCGGGCTCCCGACGGCATGGGCGCTGCCCAGCAAAACGCACAGTGCGATGCCACAAATCAGTTTGCTCGCAACGTTCATCCAGGTCGCCTCCCATGGCGCGCCGCCACTGTTCAACGAATGCCGGCCGGGTAGCCCAGCTCATACTCTGTCGTGACTTCGGAACTGACCAGGTTGTCGTAGAGGTCCAGGTACACGGCCGTCTGTGCGCCCAACCCTTTGCCCCACACCCGGTACGGAGCCAGGTTCAGTGCCTCGGCGAGGCTGTTGGCCGGCGATGGGTAGAGCCGTGCCAGCGCCTCGAAATCCTCGTCGCTCGGCAGGGTGTAGCCCTCGTCGCGGGCCTTGGCCTGCGCCTGTGCCCAGGTGGATCGATACGCCGAGCTGAGCAGGCGCAGCTCACGCACGCCGCGCACACTGAGCACGTAGCTGGAACTGGCCCCTGCCGCGTTCTGCGCAGTGACGGTGATGTCGCCATTGCCCCATACCGAGACCTGTCCATCGGGATCGACCCTGGCAATGCCCGTGTTGTCCACGCGATAGGCGGTGGCCCCTGGCTGTGCACGGGTGTAGCGGGCATAGTCGGGGATGGTCGGTGGCGTCCTGGCCAGGTTTTGCTCGTCGAAGAACACGACATAGCGTCGGCTGGCCAGGTTGAGTGCCTGTGCAGCAGTGAAGCCTTCCTTGATCAGCAGGGTGACCACACCCGATCTGCGCGGCGCCGAGCGCGGCGCCTGCGCGGTGTAGTAGACCTGCAGGGTCTTGCCGACATTGGCCTCGACATAGCGCTTTTCGATCGGCAAGGTGACAGGTTTGCCGGCATTGCGCGCCGAGATCGGCCAACTGATCGTGGTGATCGCCTGGCCTTGCGCATCGGCAAGGTAGATCGTCAAGGTGGTCTGGAACGCCAGTACTACCGCGTTATCGTTACCAACCCCCTGGACGGTGATGTTCAGCCCCGTGGCCGGTACCTTTTCAGGGTCCAGCTCGCCGCCTTGCAAGGCTGCCACTTCGGGCAGGCGAAGGGTGGGGTCCGAAGGTTGGGTAGTGTCTGCATGCGCATTGAACATGCTCGCGCAAACGCATAACAACAGTGCCGCATAGGTACGTCTGATTGCGTCCATCAACGGTTGCTCCTGCCATGGAGTCAGTCGGCCTGGCTGATGCCCACCGCGTAGCCTTTCTGGCTTGGGCTGGCACTGCTCACCTGCAGCGTTGCGAGGTCCAGGTAGGTGGGCGAGCCGCTCGTATCAGTAACAACACCTAGAAAGCCTTTTTCCGTCATGTCCGGCAGGCCCAGGTTCTGCGCCTTCAGATAGCCCGCGAGGTCGTCTTTTGCCGCCGCGTACACAGCGCTGAAGCGACTGAAGTCGTCGGCTGTCGGCACGTCCAGGCCATAGCTGGTGGCGGCTAGTGCGGCGCCTGGGGCCTGCAGCTCGTGGTCGTAGCTCAACAGGTACAACCCCCTGACCCCTCGGACCGTCAGTGTGTAGCTGCCGATCGAGGCACCGGCAGCGTCCAGTGCGGTAATGGTGACCGGCGGATCCTCTGCATTGCCCAGTAGGCTGACCTTGCCGCTGCTGTCGACACGGGCAACGTTGATGTCGCTGCTTTCGTAGTTGACGGCCTGTGCGTTGGTGCGGGTGAACTGTGCGTAGTCAGGCACTTCTGGCGGTGGGCTGGGCACCTCGGCGGCGGTGCGGAACACGATGTAGTTGCGGCCGCTGAGGTCGACTGTCAGAGGCGCAGCGAAGTTCGCCTTGATGGTGAATGTCAGTACCTGCGACTTCACCCCGTCGACCTCGTAATACACGCGCAGTTGTTGGCCCTCACGGCCAAGCAATATGCTTTTCGCAATATTTTCCCACACCGCCAGTCGGTCGTTGTTCGGGGTGGGCCTTACCTCGTCGTAGAGCACCTTGTTCTGCTCGTCAAGCACAAACAGCTTCAGCACTTTCTTGTACCAGCTGGCACTTCTTTGTACCTCTGCACGGGTGAATTCACCCACTGTACCGAGGTCGAGTGCCCCTTCGCTGACATCGTTCATCTTTGGCACGGTGTAGTCGGTCATGTCATCAAACTCCCGCAGGTGGGCAACCGGCGCCAGGTAGCGCCGATTGCAGGGTCATATCGCTCAAAAGCCTCAGGCGCGTGGCGCGCCAGCCCATTCGCCGTCGGCCTCGGCATTGACATCTACCCGGTGGCCGGTGGTCACCTTGTTGCGCAGCGCCGCCTGCACCACCGAACTGTCGCCACCGCCCTGCGGTTGGCCCCACGTCACCACGCGCCCGTCTGACGTCAATGCGGTGAAGCCGTTGGAGTTGGCGTACACCGCACGCACATGCTTCAGTTGGTCGGACACCCGGCTGATATCGCCGCCGGCTTCAGGACGCCCCCAGACCGCCACGGTGCCGTCGCTGCACAGGGCGGCGAACGCCCATGCGCTGCCGGTGACCTGAATGACATTGCGCAGGTCGGCCACAGCCTGTGGCATGTTGCCGCCGTTGTTCGCGTTGCCCCAGGCCACCACCGCACCGTTCCTGCGCCGGGCACAGAAGGCATGCCAGGTGCTGGTGACCTCCACGATGTCAGTCAGACCTGCAATTCCTTGCGGCACCGAGCCGCCATGGCTGGCAGCCCCCCAGGCCACCACCTGGCCGGTGGCACGCAAGGCGCTGAATGCCTGGGCCGTGGCCCCCTCCAGGGTGACGATATCGGTGTGATCGGCGATTGCAGCCGGTAACGTGCCGCCATATCCGGCATTGCCCCAGGCAACGACACTATTGTTGGTGCGCCGTGCGGCAAAGGCGGCAAAGTTGCCCTTGACGTAGTAGATGTCCTTGAGGTCGGCGATATTCTTGGGCAAGTTGCCGCCGTTGGCGGCACTGCCCCAGGCTACCAGCGAACCGTCGGCACGCTGCGCTGCAAAAGCGCTGCCGGCACCGTAGACAGCGGTGAAATCCGTCTGGATGAGGATCTGCGGCGGAATGGTCGCACCCTCGGGCCCCACACCCCAGCCAATGAGGCGACCGTCGGCTTTGCGTCCGACAAACGCCCTGGCATTGCTGCGCACTTCGACGAAGTTTCCGGTTTCACCTTTAGGCATGGTACCGCCCTCGCCCGCCTGGCCCCAGCACACCACAGTGCCATCGGTCGTGCGTGCGGCATACGCGCTGCGCGTGCAACTGACTTCAGCGATGTCGTCGCGGCCCACCAATGTCTGCGGAATAACTGCCCCGTAGGCAATACTGCCCCAGCCGACGATATCGCGATCCCCCCCTGAGCGTTCGTTGCGCAGGGCGACAAACGCTGCACTGCCATTGACCGAGGCGTCGATTCCGTTGCCGATGATGTTGGCCGGGTTGAGCTGCACTTCATCGGTTTGCGTGCGTACGCGCAGCGCCTTCCAGGGCTGCTTGTCCATCCAGGTAGTGCCTGCGGTCCAGGTGGTCTCGTCCAGGTAACGCCATTCGGCGAGGATCGGCTGCAGGCTTTGCGCATTGAATGCGCTCAGAACTCGCGAGGAACTGGAGGCGCGGTAGGTGCTCGCGCCGTAGCGGGCGCCGAAAATACGCAGGTTGCCGCTGCCTATCACACGGTTGACGAAATAGCTGTTGGACGGCGAACGTTCCTCCGGGCCGCCGCTGCTACGCTGCAGCGTGTACTCGAGCTTGATCGTGGTGCGATTGCTGGCGTTGATCGTGGCATAGGGTACCGACACGTCGAGGGCCTTGCCCTCGTCGCCCGCCGTTACCACGATCGTACGGTTGAAGTTGCCTGCCGGCAGCTCGCTGTACACCCGTACGGTCACCCTGTCACCGCGCAGCAATCTGGCCACGGTGTCGATCCGATACGTTGCACCATTGCGCACATCGTCCGGGTTCAGCTGGTTGTTGGCGGTCGCCTGCACGAATATCGGCAGCGGCAGCGCCGCACGCTGTACCCGCAGCGTGACGGTGCCGGACGTCTGCTCGCGGCCATCGAAGCGGTACACCACGTACTTGACCCGTACATTGGCATCGATGTTGGCCAGCACGAACCTTGCTTCGATAGGGGGCATCTGAAGTTTATCGTTTTGATCTGCCAGGATTTGCTTGGTGACCTTCGTCGAGCCTTGGGGGGCATCGCCATCCCAGAGCAGTTCCACTTCATCGCCAAGTTTGAGCTGGGCCTCGGCTGGGATCGTGACCACTGCATCGCCCACAGGGCGCAGCGTGCCATTGACCGCGCCCTCCACCACCGGGTCGGGCAGCAGTAACTGGCGCTCTTTGCGACGCAACGAAAGCATGGCAGACACGCGAGTCGGCTGGCGGTCTTCGATGACCTGGTAGTACACATCGGCTGCCACTGTCAGGTAGTTGCTCCATTTGGCGTGCACGAAGGTGAACTTCACTTGCTTGTCGAGATTGTTCTTGGTCACCGTCATCAGATCGTCGAAGAAGGTACCGCCCGCGTCGGACCACACCACCCTGATGATCTGGTCGAGTTTCATTCCGGTGTACGGCTCGATGATCACATCGACGCTGGCGGGGACATCAGGATCCAGTTCACCGTCTTGTGCCTGCGGGCAACTGGGTGCCGGCAGTTCCAACTGCGCCACGCCCACTTGCAGCGTGAGAGCCTGTGATTCCAGAGGGCGCCCCAGCCCCTGCCGGCTTACGGTGTAGCTGACTTCGAGCGAACCGCCGCTGAGCGGCTGAATGTTCTGCGGCCCGTTCACGGCAAACGAGATGTCTTTTCCTGCGCTGGCGCTGGTGACCGTTTTGGTGTCCTTGTAGAGCAACATGCTGCCATCGGAACCGGTGCCTCGCCAGGTGATCTCGATGAAGTCGTCCTTCTCCAGCTGGGCCGCTGCCGGTACCACCACGGTCGCCGTTGCCAGTGTGGCCTCCAGCACGCCGTCGACCGCTTCGGTCACTTGCGGGCTTGGCAACTTGACGGCAGCGCCGATAAAGCTTGTGCCCACCCGCCGGGAGGTCTGTACTACGTCGCTTTTATCAGGCTTTCTGGTGAACCAGGTCCTGCCAAAACCCCGCGCCAGCATCTGCACGTGGGCATAAGGAATCTTGAATACCAATATCCGGGGGCTGATCAACTTTTGCGGGTAATTCAGGGCAATGATCTGGCCTTGCGCCGTGGTGCCTACCCAGTACAGGGTAATCTCATCCTTTGCCTTGAAGCCGAACACCGACAGCGCCGCCACTTGTACTTCCAGGCCATCTTGCGCCACCAGCGCCACATCGATCGGGTCGCCCTCCACGGCTTGCGGGTCTGGGTTGACGATGATGGGCGGCAACAGTTTGTTGGGGTCGATCGATACCTCGATGTAACCGCGCAATGACCAGTCGCTTGCGGCATTGAACACTTCGTCCCAGATCCAGTACACAAGCACCAGCTTTTCGCTGTCGCCGGCCTCGTAGATGAGCTCGGCATCCACCTCGATGACGAGGTCGTTGCCCACCTCGTCAGGTTGCACGATGTACTCGACGATCGAGCCGCCCCAGCTCAGGCGAATGGTGTCGTACTGGCGCATGTTTGTGTACTTCGGTACGGTGACTTCCACGCCATACAGCTCGCCATCAAGGAGGTCCTTGATGTCTTCTTCACCCACCACGCCACCGATGGGAGGGCTGGTCAGAAACGGTGGCAGCAGGTTGTAGTGCCCGGGGTAATCGGGTTGAGGGTCGTTTCCGCCGGGGAACTTGAGGCGTACCAGCACCTTGAGCACCAGCGAGGACTCCTTGTTGGTGGAGCCTGCACGCGTGACCACATAGTAGAGGTCGTGCACGCCCTCCAGCACATTTTTGGCCGGGATGGTGGTTTTGATGTTCTTGCCGACGTCCCCCTCGCTGACATTGACCCTTACCGCCGCGATCTTGCTGGTGCCATAGAACACCTCGATCAGATCCCCCGCCAGCATGTTCTGATACGGCTGCACGTATGCCTGCATTCCGAGCACCGAATTGACGACCCCCTTGTTCACGCCAACCTGGGCGCCTTCGGTGTATACCGGGGTGATGTAACCTGGAATGTAGATGCGTCGCAGGGCCTGGGTGCCGGCTGCAAATCCTCCGAATGCCGGCGGCCCTCCCACTAGGGCATTGAACAGTTCGATGTCAGTTTGCAAGCCCGATGGGGTCCCGGGGGCACTCAAGTTGTTCGTCATGAAGTTTTCTCCAATCCAGGAAGCCCGAAAGGTATGAACGGGGGAATGGGCTGGAAATGATTCAAAGGCAAAATGTACGAGGCGCACAACTGACACAAATACCAGGGGCCCGGCCAACGCATGTGCGCACAGGGGGAGGAAATCGCGCGCCGATTGCGCTAGGCTGCACCTTTACTCACCAGGAGCATTCTCCATGGCAAAAGCCACCGCCCGTCACATCCTTGTCGCCAGCGAAGACAAGTGCAACGAACTCAAGGCACAGATCGAAGCCGGCGCCGACTTCGCCGAAATCGCCAAGGCCAACTCCACCTGCCCCTCCAGCCGCCAGGGCGGTGACCTGGGCTCGTTCGGCCCCGGCCAGATGGTCAAGGAGTTCGACACCGTGGTGTTCAGCGCACCGGTGAACACTGTTCAAGGCCCGGTGAAGACCCAGTTCGGCTATCACCTGCTGGAAGTGACCAGCCGCCAGGACTGATCGGCCTTGGCCGCATCTGCCGGCCGTGTCGAGGGTCGGCCCGCTCCTGTGAGAGCGGGCTTGACCCGCATTGTGCTGTTCGTCCTTGCCCCGCTGCTGTTTCTGCTGCCTCCCTGGCAAACCCTGATCGCCGCCCCCAGCCACGCCCTCACCGTCTATGGTGAAGCCCCCCGCTACCGCGCCTCGTTCAGCCATTTCGACTACGTCAACCCGCAAGCCCCGAAAGGTGGAAGCCTGCGTCGCTCGGCGCTGGAAATCGGCGGCTTCGACCATGTGCTGCCTTACATCGACAAGGGCACCGGGGTCAGCGAGGTGGACGGCTGGCTTTATTCACCGCTGGCCATTCGGTCACTGGACGAGCCCTATACCGTGTACGGCCTGATCGCGCAAAAGCTCGAGCGCAGCGCCGATGGGCTGTGGCTGCGCTTCTACATCGACCCGCGTGCGCGTTTTGCCGATGGCCGGCCAGTGCGTGCCGAGGATGTGCGCTTCACCTACCAACTGCTGCTGCGTGAAGGCAATCTCAAGTACCGCACGCAGTTTGCCGACGTGGCTGCTGTGGTGGTCGAGACGCCCCTGCAGGTACGCTTCGACTTCAAGAACAATCAGAACCGTACCCTGGCCCTGGACCTGGCGTCGCTGCCGGTATTGCCCGAGCACGCGCTCGACCAGGATGCATTCACCAACGGCGGCGGCTTCCAGGCGCTGGTGGGTAGCGGCCCGTACCGCATCGCACGGGTCGACAACGGGCGCAGCATCACCTTCGAGCGCAACCGCGACTGGTGGGCACGGGACCTGCCGGTCAATCGTGGGCGCTACAACTTCGACCAGCTGAAGATCGAGTATTTCGGCGACACCGACGTGGCACGCCAGGTGCTGCGCGGTGGCGGTTACGATTACAACCGCGAGTTCTCCGCCACCGGGTATTCGATCGGCTACAACGGCCCGGCCCTGGACGAAGGGCGCCTGCAACGTGCGCACCTGGCCCGAGGGGCGCCGCAGAACGCCCAGGGCTATGTGTTCAACCTGCAGCGCCCGATGTTCCAGGACCGGCGCGTGCGCCAGGCGCTGGGCCTGCTGTGGGATTTCGAATGGAGCAACCGGCAGATGATGCGCAACCTGTACATCCGCCAGCAGAGCTTTTTCGCCAACAGTGCGCTGGCCGCCCGCGCCCTGCCCGACCGCGCAGAACTCGCCCTGCTCGAACCCCTGCGTGCACAGGTGCCGCCCGAGGTATTCGACCGGGTGTTCGAGGCGCCGCGCACCGAAGGCTCGGGGCTGATCCGAGACAAGCAGCTGCAAGCCCTCGCTCTGCTGCAGCAGGCCGGCTGGCGCCCACAGGGCGATCAACTGGTCAATGCCCGGGGCGAGCCGCTGAGCTTTACCTTCCTCAATGGCCAGTCGGGCCTGGAGCGCCTGCTGCTGCCGTGGAAACGCAACCTGGCGCAGATCGGCATCACCCTGGACATACGCCGCATCGACGCGGCCCAGTACGTCAACCGGCTGATGGCCCGTGACTACGACATGATCGTCACTGGCTACCCGGTGTCGCCCTCGCCGGGGCTGGAGCTTTACAGCATGTCGGCCGGGCTCGCGGCCTTGACCAGGCCGTCGATCAGGCTGTCCACCGCCGGGTCCTGCAGGGCCATGTAGTTGTTCGAGCCAGGGTCGGTAGCCGCCGCCGAGCCGAAGTTGCTGCGCCATGCCCATGCGCTGGACCGGGTGCTGCAATGGAACTACTACTGGATCCCCAATTACTACCCGCCCGGCGCCTCCACGGTGTGGTGGAACCGCTTCGGCATCCCCAGGGTGCAAGCCAACAATGACCCGGCGCTGGACACCTGGTGGGAGGTCAGCCCCACCCCGCTGACCACGGCGCAGATGGCCGAGCGGCTGGAGGCTGCGCCATGACCGCGTACATCCTGCGCCGGCTGCTGCTGATACTGCCCACCCTGCTGATCATTCTGCTGGTGAACTTCGTGATCATCCAGGCGGCACCGGGCGGCCCGGTAGAACAGGCCGTGGCGCGCCTGCAGGGTATCGGCGGCGGTGCGCCGGGGGCCGGCAGCGACACGCTACACAGCGACTCGCGGGCCAGCCGCGGGCTGGACCCCAAACTGCTGGAGACCATCAGACGCCAGTACGGCTTCGACAAACCGGCCCACGAGCGGCTGTGGCTGATGCTCACTCGCTACGCCCAGCTGGATTTCGGCAGCAGCTTCTTTCGCGGTGCCAAGGTCACCGACCTGATCCTGGACAAGTTGCCGGTCACCCTCTCACTGGGCCTATGGGCCACCCTGATCACCTACCTGGTGTCGATCCCGCTGGGCATTCGCAAGGCCATACGCCACGGCAGCGCTTTCGATGCCTGGAGCAGTGCGCTGATCGTGATCGGCTACGCGCTGCCAGCGTTTCTGTTCGCACTGTTGCTGATCGTGCTGTTTGCCGGTGGGACCTCGCTCAACTGGTTTCCGGTGCGCGGGCTGGTGTCGGAAAACTTTGCCGAGCTGAGCCTGGCCGGCAAGCTGGCCGACTATTTCTGGCACCTGGTGCTGCCGGTGGGCTCGCTGGTGATCGGCGGTTTCGCCACCCTCACCCTGCTGACCAAGAACGCCTTCCTCAACGAGATCACCCGCCAGTACGTGGTCACCGCGCGGGCCAAGGGCCTGAGCGAGCGTCGGGTGCTGTACGGGCATGTGTTTCGAAACGCGATGCTGCTGGTGGTGGCGGGCATTCCCCAGGCGCTGATCACGGTGTTCTTCGCAGGCTCGCTGCTGATCGAGGTGATCTTCTCGCTCGACGGCCTGGGCCGCATGAGCTACGAGGCGGCGGTGTCGCGGGATTACCCGGTGGTGTTCGGTTCGCTGTTCATCTTCACCCTGTTCGGCCTGTTGATCCGCCTGCTGGGCGACCTGTGCTACACCCTGGTCGACCCGCGTATCGACTTTGCCACGAGGCAGCACTGATGCGGCGCCTGTCGCCGTTGTCCAGGCGCCGGCTGGCGAATTTTCGGCGCAATCGCCGCGGCTGGTTCTCGCTGTGGGCGTTCGGGCTGCTGTTGCTGCTCAGCCTGGGGGCGGAGCTGGTGGCCAACGACAAGCCGCTGCTGCTGGGCTACCAGGGCAGCCTGTACTTCCCCGTCTTCAAGCGTTACACCGAACAGCAGTTCGGCGGCCAGTTGCCGTTCCAGCCCGACTACCGCAGCCAGTACGTGCGCCAGCTGATCGAGGGCCAGGGTGGCTGGATGCTGTTTGCCCCGATCCCCTTCAGCGCCGACACCCCCAACTACGAC
>OLII01000340.1_pt1 | contig 18161 bp, 20 predicted proteins | sample 1609481 | NCBI WGS metagenome assembly OLII01 (sample SAMN05416859, study PRJEB24817) | seawater metagenome | isolation source: Sea water | place: Canada:Atlantic | collected 2013-11 | reverse complement strand
ATCTAGTACGGTCTCGTGGGCTCGGAGATGTGTATAAGAGACAGCCCTGAAAGTGGCGACGTATGGGTTCAAGTGAGCGGTTCGACCCGCGGGGACAGGCATTCGGTGCGTACCGGGTAATGCTGCCCCTGGCGGTCGAGATAGTAGCATTCTAGGGCACGACTCACGGTCCTGAAAGCCAGCTCGTCCCAGGGGATCTCGCTTTCCTCGAACAGGCGCACTTCCAGGCTCTCGACGCCCACCGCAAATGCCAGGTCGGCCAGCTCGGCGCGGTAGAACACGTGCACCTGGTTGATGTGCGGCAGGTCGAACAGCTGGTACAGGGCCATCGGCCCCAGGCGCGCGCAGGCTTCCTCGTCGGCCTCGCGGCGGGCGGCGTGCTCCATGGTCTCGCCGTTTTCCATGAAGCCGGCCGGCAGGGTCCAGTAGCCACGTCGCGGCTCGATGGCGCGTCGGCACAGCAGCACCTGGCTGCCATGGCTGGGCAGCACGCCGGCGACGATGTTGGGGTTCTGGTAATGGATGGTGTGGCAATGATCGCAGACATGACGCAGGCGGTTGTCGCCGTCGGGGATGCGATGAGTGACCGGTTTGCCGCACGCACTGCAGTAATTCATGCTTATCTTCCTGGTGGCTGCGCCTATCTTCGCGCCAGTGCGCGCAGGCCCGCAAGCGCGATTGTCGCGGGGGCTTGGGCGGGCTGCGCCTTTGGTGCATCATGCAGAGACCCGACAGAACGAGAGAGACCATGCTGGACGAGTTACTTCGCCGAATGAGCAATCACACGCCGGGCACCCTGGAGACCGATCGTCGGTTCCCCGAGGCTGCCGTGTTATTGCCCATCACCCGCAGCGAGTCGCCCGAACTGGTGCTGACCCTGCGCGCCAAGGGGCTCTCGACCCATGGCGGCGAAGTGGCCTTCCCCGGCGGGCGGCGAGACCCCGAAGACCCGGACCTGGTGTTCACCGCGCTGCGCGAGGCCGAGGAGGAAATCGGCCTGCCGCCCGGGCTGGTCGAAGTCATCGGCCCGCTGAGCCCGCTGGTTTCGTTGCACGGGCTGAAGGTCACGCCGTTTGTCGGGCTGATTCCCGACTATGTCGAGTACCGCGCCAACGATGCCGAGATTGCCGCGGTGTTCAGCGTGCCGCTGGAGTTCTTCCGCCAGGACCCGCGCGACCATACCCACCGCATCGACTACCAGGGCCGCAGCTGGTACGTGCCCAGCTACCGTTTCGGCGAGTACAAGATCTGGGGCCTGTCGGCGATCATGATCGTCGAGCTGGTCAACCTGCTTTACGATGCGCGCATCAGCCTGCACCATCCGCCTGAGCGCACCTCTACAAGATGAGCGGGCCCACCCGCCGCCTTCCCACCGTGAGGAACCACGCATGAAATACCGTCTGGGCGACCTGCGCGTCGAAACCCACCCACAGAGCTGGGTAGCGCCCACCGCCACGCTGATCGGCAAGGTACGCCTGCAGGCGGGGGCCAACGTCTGGTTCGGCGCGGTGCTGCGCGGCGACAACGAGCTGATCGACATCGGCGAGAACAGCAACGTGCAGGACGGTACGGTGATGCACACCGACATGGGCTGGCCACTGACCCTGGGCAAGGGCGTGACGGTCGGCCACAACGCCATGCTGCATGGCTGTACGGTCGGCGACTACAGCCTGGTGGGCATCGGCGCGGTGATCCTCAATGGTGCGCGCATCGGCAAGCACTGCATCATCGGCGCCAATGCGCTGGTGCCCGAGGGGCGCGAGATTCCCGATGGGTCGCTGGTGGTCGGCTCGCCGGGCAAGGTGGTGCGCGAACTGACCCCGGCGCAGCAGCAACTGCTCGAGGCCAGCGCTGCCCACTATGTGCACAACGCCCAGCGCTATGCCCGTGACCTTGTACCCCAGGAGGACTGATGAGCAGCCCTGAACGACCGGTGGCCTCGCCTTGCGTGCACATCTGCGCGCTGGACGAGCAGGATATCTGCACCGGCTGCCAACGCACCGCCAGCGAGATCACGCGCTGGGGCCGCATGGCCAACGACGAACGGCGCCAGGTGCTGGTGCTGTGCCATGAGCGCGCCGTGGCGGCGGGGCTGGTGATGACGGTGGGCAAGGCCGCCGGCTGATCCCGGGCTTGGCCGTGCGGGGGCACTCAAGTACCCTGTACGGCTTGCCAACCGGTGTTTCTATGTTCTTTCTGATTGCTTACATCGCCAGCGTGGTGCTGATCAACTACGCGTTCTCCAGTGCCCCGCACCTGGACGTCATCTGGTCCGCCTGGGGCGGGCTGGTGTTCATCCTGCGCGACATGGTGCAGACCCGCTTCGGCCACGGCGCCCTGCTGGCCATGCTTGGCGCCCTGGTGCTGTCCTATATCACCTCCGAGCCTGCCATCGCCCTGGCCAGCGCCACCGCGTTCGCGGTATCGGAGCTGATCGACTGGCTGGTGTTCAGCATCACCAAGCGCCCGTTGCATGACCGCCTGTGGCTGAGCTCGGCGCTGAGCATCCCGCTGGATACCTTCATCTTCTTCGGCATGATCGGCGCACTGACCCCGGCCGTGGTCGGTACCGCGCTGGGCTCCAAGTTCGCCGGGGTGACGGTGGTGTGGCTGGCGATGGCCTGGCGCGCACGCAAGAACGCCTGCGCCATGTAAAATGGCGCTTCTTTTCACCGGGTTGCACCGTGCTGGGGCGGCCCTGGATTCCTTCCCTCTGAGGACCTGAGATGACCCGTATCGGAACCCCCTTGTCGCCGACCGCGACCCGAGTACTGCTGTGTGGCTGTGGCGAACTGGGCAAGGAAGTGGTGATCGAGCTGCAACGCCTGGGCGTTGAAGTGATTGCCGTGGACCGTTACGCCGATGCCCCGGCCATGCAGGTGGCGCACCGCAGCCACGTGATCAACATGCTCGATGGCGCCGCCCTGCGCGCGGTGATCGAGGCCGAGCAGCCGCACTACATCGTGCCGGAAATCGAAGCCATCGCCACCGCCACCCTGGTTGAGCTGGAAGCCGAAGGCTTTACCGTGGTGCCGACCGCACGCGCCGCGCAGCTGACCATGAACCGCGAGGGCATCCGCCGCCTGGCCGCCGAGGAGCTGGACCTGCCAACCTCGCCGTACCACTTTGCCGACACCTTCGAAGACTACCGCAAGGCCGTCGAAGACCTCGGCTTCCCGTGTGTGGTCAAGCCGGTGATGAGCTCGTCGGGCAAGGGCCAGAGCCTGCTCAAGGGCGTCGATGACGTGCAGGCTGCGTGGGACTATGCCCAGGAGGGCGGGCGTGCCGGCAAGGGCCGGGTCATCATCGAGGGCTTCATCGACTTCGAGTACGAGATCACCCTGCTCACCGTGCGCCATGTGGGCGGCACCACCTTCTGCGCGCCGGTCGGGCATCGCCAGGAGAAGGGCGATTATCAGGAGTCGTGGCAGCCGCAGGCGATGAGCCCCAAGGCGCTGGCCGAGTCCGAGCGCGTGGCGCGTGCGGTGACCGAGGCCCTGGGTGGTCGCGGCATGTTCGGCGTGGAGCTGTTCGTCAAGGGCGACCAGGTGTGGTTCAGCGAAGTCTCGCCGCGCCCGCACGACACTGGCCTGGTGACCCTGATCTCCCAGGACCTGTCGCAGTTCGCGCTGCATGCGCGGGCGATCCTGGGCCTGCCGATTCCGCTGATTCGCCAGTTCGGGCCGTCGGCTTCGGCGGTGATTCTGGTGGAAGGCACTTCGCAGCAGACCGCCTTCGCCAACCTCGGCGCGGCGCTGAGCGAGCCGGACACCGCGCTGCGCCTGTTTGGCAAGCCAGAGGTGAATGGCCAGCGGCGCATGGGCGTGTGCCTGGCGCGTGACGAGTCGATCGAAGCCGCGCGGGCCAAGGCGACCCGGGCTTCGCAGGCAGTCAACGTAGAGCTGTAAGGCTTCGATACTTCATCGCGGGTCAGGCCCGCTCCCACAGGGACAGTGATGATGCCTGTGGGAGCGGGCCTGACCCGCGATAGCTGCGCAGCAGCCTGTCTTCAGAGTTCCGTATGCCGGGTCTCTTTCAGGCACAGCACTGCAATCAGGCTCAGTACTGCTGCCGCCGACACATACCCGCCCACCCAGCTCAGGCCGCCCATGGCCACCAGCTTCTGTGCAAAGAACGGCGCCGCCGAGGCCCCGACGATCCCGCCCAGGTTGTACGCCGCCGAGGCCCCGGTATAGCGTACGTGCGTGGGGAACAGCTCAGGCAGCAGCGCCCCCATCGGCGCGAACGTCACCCCCATCAGAAACAGTTCGATGGCCAGAAACAGCGCCACGCCCGCGGTCGACCCCGACGTCAGCAGCGGCTCCATGGTGAACCCCGACAGGATGGCCAGCACCCCACCCACGATCAGCACCGGCTTGCGTCCGTATCGGTCGCTCAGCCAGGCCGACAGCGGCGTGGCCAGGGCCATGAACACCACCGCAAAGCACAGCAGTGCCAGAAAGGTCTCGCGGCTGTAGCCAAGGGTCGATACCCCGTAGCTCAGCGAGAACACCGTCGAGATGTAGAACAGCGCGTAGCACACCACCATCGCCGCCGCGCCCAGCAGGGTCGGCGCCCAGTACTGTGCGAACAGCTCGACCACCGGCATCTTCACCCGCTCGTGGCGCGCCACGGCCTTGGCGAACACCGGCGACTCCTCGAGCTTGAGCCGCACATACAATCCCACGATCACCAGCGCGGCGCTGAGCAGGAACGGAATGCGCCAGCCCCAGCTGCGGAACTGCTCGTCGGAAAGGGTCATGGCCAGGGTCAGGAACAGGCCGTTGGCCGCCAGAAAGCCGATCGAAGGGCCCAGCTGCGGGAACATGCCGAACCACGCCCGCTTGCCCTTGGGCGCGTTCTCGGTGGCCAGCAGCGCTGCACCGCCCCATTCGCCGCCCAGCCCCAGGCCCTGGCCGAAGCGCAGCAGGCACAGCAGGATCGGTGCCCAGGCGCCAATGCTGTCGTAACCCGGCAGCACGCCGATCAGCGTGGTGCAGATGCCCATCAGCAGCAGCGAGGCCACCAGCGTCGACTTGCGGCCGATGCGGTCGCCAAAATGGCCGAACAGCGCCGAACCCAGCGGGCGCGCCAGAAACGCGATGCCGAAGGTGAGGAAGGCCGAGAGCATCTGCGCGGTGCCCGAGGTCTGCGGGAAGAACACCGGGCCGATCACCAGGGCCGCTGCCGTGGCGTATACGTAGAAGTCGTAGAACTCGATGGCGGTGCCGATGAAGCTGGCCGTGGCTACCCGGGCGGGCGAGTTGACTGGGGGCGCTGCGGTTTCATCGTTGTTGTTATAGGTGCTGCTGGTCGTCATGAACGTTTCCCTGTCGAGTGCTGCGAAGGCTCCGGCACCTGCCGCGGGCAAGCGCCGGCGGGCTCGAGTATAGCTAGCGGGAAACGGTCCAGACCAGTATGCGGCTGGCGCAATTGTCCTCGGTTTCGAGGATTTCCATGCGATAACGGCCCATTTTCAGGCACACCGCGCTGGCAGGAATGCTTTCCAGCGCCTCGGTCACCAGGCCGTTCAGGGTTTTCGGGCCGTCGCTGGGCAGGTGCCAGCCCAGGCTGCGGTTGAGCTCGCGGATCGAAATGTTGCCCTCGATCACGTAGCGCCCATCGGGCTGCGGGTGAATGTGCGGGTTGTCCAGGCTGTGCTCTTCCTCGAACTCGCCCACGATCTCTTCAAGAATGTCTTCCAGGGTGACGATGCCCTGCACTTCGCCATATTCGTCCACCACCACGCCCAGGCGCCGCTGCTGCTTGTGAAAGCTCAGCAGCTGCAGCTGCAGCGGGGTGCTTTCGGGCACGAAGTATGGCTCGTAGCACGCCGCCAGCAGGTTGGCCAGGGTCAGCTCGGCCTTGGGCAGCAGGTGGCTGATCTGACGCGTGTTGAGGATCGCCTCGACCTGGTTGATATCACTGTGGAACACCGGCAGGCGGGTGTGACGGCTTACGATCAGTTGCTCGATGATCTTTTCGATCGGCTCGTCGAGGTTGATCCCGTCGACATCGTTGCGCGGCACCAGGATGTCGTTGACCGTCACCTTGTCCAGCGCCTGAAGGCTGCCGAGCAGGTCGCTCCTGTGCTGGGCATGTTCCTCGTCCGGCGCACCGGGGGCACCGGGGGTGTCGTGGCGATTGTCATGCTGGGTGACGGCCGTGACCTTGCCCGCGAAGGGGCGCAGCAACAGGCGTGCAACGCCATCGAGCAGCCAGGCCAGTGGCTGCAGCAGCATGAGCGGCACCTTGAGCAGGCTCTCGCCCAGGCCCAGCAGGGCGTCGGGGTAGCGTCGGGCCAGCTGGCGGGGGAGGTAGTCGGTGAGCACCAGCACGGCCAGTGCCGCTGCCGCGCAGGCCAGCCAGAAGCCGCGCTCGCCGGCATGGGCAAAGCCCAGCAGCGAGGCCAGGGCGAACACCAGCAGCTTGCCCAGGGTGGCGCCCAGCATCAGTGCACGTTCGCTTCTGGGGCCATTGCGGCGGGTGCCGCCCTGTTGCTGCTGGGCGGCATCCACTGCGCTGAACAGCGCCGCCCACACCAGGGTCAGTGCCAGTACCGCGACCTGTGGGCCTAACGGCAGAGTGTTCATAGGTCGCCTGTCAGATATGCAGAATGAATTCGCGTACCAGCTTGCTGCCGAAATACGCCAGCATCAGCAGGCAGAAACCGGCCAGGGTCCAGCGGATCGCCTTGTGACCGCGCCAGCCCAGGCGGGTGCGGCCCCACAGCAGGACGCCGAAGACGATCCAGGCCACGCAGGCGAGCAGGGTCTTGTGCACCAGGTGCTGGGCGAACAGGTTGTCCAGGAACAGCCAGCCGGAGATCAGCGACAGCGACAACAGCGCCCAGCCGGCCCACAGGAAGCCGAACAGCAGGCTCTCCATGGTCTGCAGCGGCGGGAAGTTGCGGATCAGGCCCGAGGGGTGCTTGTGCTTGAGCTGGTAATCCTGCACCAGCAGCAGCAAGGCCTGGAACACCGCGATGGTGAACAGCCCGTAGGCCAGGATCGACAGCAGGATATGCGCCAGGATGCCGGGCTCCTCGTTGACCAGCGGCACCGTGCCCGAGGGCGCGAACTGCGCCATCAGCGCGGTCAGCAGGCCCAGCGGGAACAGCAGCAGCAACAGGTTCTCCACCGGGATGCGCAGGGTGGCGACCAGGGTCAGGGCAATCACTGCGGTGGCGATCAGGCTGGCGGCGCTGAAGAAGTCCAGGCTCAGGCCCAGCGGCGTGAGCAGCTGCCAGCACAGCGCGGTGCCCTGAGCGACCACGGCGAAGGCGCCGAGCATTCCGAGCAGCCGCTTGTCGGCCTTGGTGCCTCGGGCCAGGCGGGTGCCTTGATAGAAAATCGCGGCGGCGTACAGGCAGGCGGCGATCAGATTGGGTAGCAAGCTGGGTGACAAGGGGAGCATAAGTCCTGTTAGGCAAGCCCGAAAGGCCCTGAGTTTGGCATACAACGCGCCTGCCAAGGAAGACTGGTGGCCGACGCCATGGTGTGCGCGTGCGCGAGTCTTCGCTATAATCGCCGGCCTGCCCTTGCCCAAGGCTGGCCGAATGCGCCAGGGGCAGCTGATAAACCTCGGTTCTACAGAGCCTGAAAGGATCCCCATGTTTGAAAACCTGACCGACCGTCTGTCACAGACGCTGCGCCATGTCACCGGTAAAGCCAAGCTCACCGAGGACAATATTAAAGACACCCTGCGCGAAGTGCGCATGGCGTTGCTCGAGGCCGACGTCGCCCTGCCGGTGGTCAAGGATTTCGTCAACAAGGTCAAGGAACGCGCGGTCGGCACCGAGGTGTCGCGCAGCCTGACGCCTGGCCAGGCGTTCGTGAAGATCGTCCAGGCCGAACTCGAAGAGCTGATGGGCGCGGCCAACGAAGACCTCGCGCTCAACAGCGCGCCGCCTGCCGTTGTGCTGATGGCCGGCCTGCAGGGTGCGGGCAAGACCACCACCGCCGGCAAGCTGGCGCGCTTTCTCAAGGAGCGCAAGAAGAAGAGCGTGATGGTGGTGTCGGCCGACGTGTACCGTCCGGCGGCCATCAAGCAGCTCGAAACCCTGGCCAACGACATCGGCGTGACCTTCTTCCCGTCGGACATCACGCAGAAACCGGTGGCCATCGCCGAGGCGGCGATTCGCGAAGCCAAGCTCAAGTTCATCGACGTGGTCATCGTCGACACCGCCGGGCGTCTGCACATCGATGCCGAGATGATGGGCGAGATCAAGCAGCTGCACGCTGCGGTCAAGCCGATCGAGACCCTGTTCGTGGTCGATGCCATGACCGGCCAGGACGCCGCCAACACTGCCAAGGCGTTTGGCGAGGCGCTGCCGCTGACCGGCGTGATCCTGACCAAGGTCGACGGTGATGCCCGTGGCGGCGCCGCGCTGTCGGTACGCGCGATCACCGGCAAGCCGATCAAGTTCATCGGCATGGGCGAGAAGAGCGAAGCGCTCGAACCGTTCCACCCGGACCGCATTGCCTCGCGGATCCTGGGCATGGGCGACGTGCTCAGCCTGATCGAGCAGGCCGAGCAGACCCTGGACAAGGAAAAGGCCGACAAGCTGGCCAAGAAGCTGAAGAAGGGCAAGGGCTTCGATCTCGAGGACTTCCGCGACCAGCTGCAGCAGATGAAGAACATGGGCGGCCTGAGCGGCCTGATGGACAAGATGCCGAGCATCGGCGGCGTCAACCTGTCGCAGATGGGCAATGCCCAGGGCGCGGCAGAGAAGCAGTTCAAGCAGATGGAGGCGATCATCAACTCCATGACCCCGGCCGAGCGCCGCGACCCCGAGCTGATCAGCGGTTCGCGCAAGCGCCGCATCGCCATGGGCTCGGGCACCCAGGTGCAGGACATCGGCCGCTTGATCAAGCAGCACAAGCAGATGCAGAAGATGATGAAGAAGTTTTCCACCAAGGGCGGCATGTCGAAGATGATGCGCGGCCTTGGCGGCATGTTGCCTGGCGGCGGCATGCCCAAGCTGTAACCACATTCAGGCCGGTGCCTCCCGTGGGGCACCGACCGGAACCCCGCCGCTGGCGGGACCCGTGCCGCCTTCTATATACAGAAGCGGCTCATTCGCAGATCAGCACGGCGGCTTGTCGCTCGCCGTTAAAAGGCATTTGCAAAAGTCCGTGTATTCCTTGAGAATATGCGGCCTTTCGGGCACCCGTGTGCCCGCTGTGCATTATGATTTGCAGCACCGACTACAGGAACGATGTTCTATGCTAACCATCCGTCTTGCCCGTGGCGGCTCCAAAAAGCGCCCATTCTACACCCTGACCGTGACCGACTCGCGTAACCCGGTTACCGGTTCGCACATCGAGCAGGTTGGTTTCTTCAACCCTATCGCTCGTGGCCAGGAAGTTCGCCTGTCCGTTAAGCAGGATCGCGTTGCTCACTGGCTGAGCGTTGGCGCACAGCCATCCGAGCGCGTTGCAAAACTGCTGAAAGATGCTGCTAAGGCTGCTGCCTGAATAGTATGAGCGCGACGCCAGAAAAAGCTGACGACCTGATCGTTGTTGGCAAGATTTTTTCGGTTCACGGCGTTCGCGGCGAGGTGAAGGTCTTTTCCTTTACCGATCCGATTGAAAACCTGTTGGATTACCGCAACTGGACGCTCCGGCGCGAAGGTGTGGTCAAGCAGGTCGAGCTGGTCAGCGGCCGATCCACTCAAAAGGATCTGGTTGCCAAGCTCAAAGGCCTCGACGATCGCGATGAAGCCCGTCTTCTGAGCGGTTACGAGATTTGCATCTCGCGTAGCCTTTTGCCCGACCTGACCGAAGACGAGTACTACTGGTACCAGTTGGTAGGTCTGAAAGTCATCAACCAGGACGAACAGCTGTTCGGCACGGTTGATCACCTGTTGGAGACCGGCGCGAACGATGTAATGGTGGTCAAGCCCTGCGTGGGCAGCCTGGATGATCGTGAACGCCTGTTGCCCTATACCGGGCAGTGCGTGTTGAAGGTCGACCTGGCTGCAGGCGAAATGAGGGTGGAATGGGACGCGGACTTCTAGACGATGGCGAGCCTTCGTGTCGAAGTCATTACGTTGTTCCCCGAGATGTTCTCGGCCATCAGTGAGTACGGCATTACCAGCCGCGCGGTGAAGCAGGGGTTGTTGCAACTGACCTGCCACAATCCGCGGGACTACACCACAGATCGCCACCACACCGTGGATGATCGGCCGTTTGGCGGTGGTCCGGGCATGGTGATGAAGATCAAGCCCCTGGAAGATGCGCTGGTTCAGGCCAGGCAGCAGGCAGGGGAAGCGGCGAAGGTGATCTACCTGTCGCCACAAGGCCGTCAGCTGAATCAGTCGGCGGTACGCGAACTGGCGAATGCAGAGTCGTTGATTCTCATCGCAGGTCGTTATGAAGGCATTGACGAGCGGTTCATTCAGGCTCATGTCGATGAAGAGTGGTCGATTGGCGACTATGTACTGTCTGGCGGCGAGCTGCCGGCGATGGTCCTGATCGATGCGGTTACGCGGCTGCTGCCCGGAGCTTTAGGGCATGCGGACTCGGCGGAGGAAGACTCCTTCACCGATGGTCTGCTCGATTGCCCGCACTACACCCGACCGGAGGTGTATGCGGATCAGCGTGTTCCCGACGTGTTGCTCAGTGGCAACCATGCACACATCCGGCGCTGGCGTTTACAGCAGTCCCTTGGGCGGACCTATGAACGACGCGTCGATCTTCTGGAAAGTCGCTCACTTTCTGGAGAAGAGAAGAAGCTGCTCGAGGAGTATCTCCGAGAGCGGGACGATAGTTAACGTATCGATGGTGGGTCTGACGACCTATCTTAGGAGCACAGCATGACCAACAAAATCATTCTGCAACTCGAAGCCGAGCAGATGACCAAAGAGATCCCGACCTTTGCCCCAGGCGACACTGTTGTCGTTCAGGTGAAAGTGAAGGAAGGCGACCGTTCGCGTCTGCAGGCGTTCGAAGGTGTTGTTATCGCCAAGCGTAACCGTGGTGTGAACAGTGCTTTCACTGTTCGTAAAATCTCCAACGGTGTTGGCGTAGAGCGTACTTTCCAGACCTACAGCCCGCAGATCGACAGCCTGGCCGTGAAACGTCGTGGTGACGTGCGTAAAGCCAAGCTGTACTACCTGCGCGACCTGTCCGGCAAAGCCGCTCGCATCAAGGAAAAACTGGCCTGAGGCTAGTTTGACCGGCGGGCACGGGACCGCCATGCGAAAAGAAAGCAGCCTTCGGGCTGCTTTTTTGTTGTCCGTCATTCGTGTTTCAGAGATGTCATGAACAGTAGAGAGCAAGAGATCCAGCGCCGTACCCAGTTGTCGGTGACCCGCGTGACCAAGGCGGTGTTCCCCTCGACCACCAACCATCACAACACCCTGTTCGGCGGCACCGCGCTGGCGTGGATGGACGAGGTGTCGTTCATTGCCGCCACGCGCTTCTGCCGCTTGCCGCTGGTGACGGTGTCGACCGACCGCATCGACTTCAAGCACCCGATTGCCGCCGGCTCGATCGTGGAACTGGTGGGGACGGTGGTGAAGGTGGGTACCACCAGCCTGAAGGTCGAGGTGGAGGTGTTTGTCGAAAGCATGAGCTGCGACAGTCGCGAGAAGGCGATTCACGGGTTGTTCAGCTTCGTCGCCATCGACGAAGACAAGCGGCCGGTGCCGGTGTTGCCCGGCTTCTGAACGGCCAACAAGCCCGCGCGATCAACCTGCCTGCGGCTGGACCAGCGCCACCAGCGTCCACCCAGGCCCCGGCTTCAGCGCCGTATCCGGTCCTACCACATACACCCAGCCACTGGCATCGCGGGCAAACAGCAAGGTCGCGCGATCGCCATGCAACGCCTGGTAGTCCGCCCAGCCAAACGCCTCGGTCAGGTGCGTGGTGTACAGCTCGGCGCCCTGGTTGAACAGGTTGGCCAGTTGCACATAGGTCAACGCCTGGCTGCCAAACAGGCGCCCGCGATGTTCGTCACTGGCGCGGTGCTTGTCGCTGCGCTGGCGCTCCAGCCCGCTGGCCAGCACGAACAGACGCTGATGCCCGAAATCATGTCGAAAGCGCGTGCATGCCAGGGTGTTGAGCTCGCCCGCCGGCGACAGCCCCAGCAGGTGCCCCAGGCCTACAAGGTCCAGGTGCGCATCTGCATGCTGCGAGGCCGGGTGACCGAAATAGGTCGGCAACCCCTCCATGCGCGCCGCGCGAATGTTCTCCCAGCTCGAATCGGCCAGCAGCACCCGGCTGCCCAGTTGTTGCAAGGCCGTGCCCAGGGCCCTGGCCGGCGCGTTGGCGCCCACGATCAGAAACCCGCTGGGGGCAGGCTCGGCCACCTTGAGCAGGCGCGCCAGCGGCCGCGCCGTGGCGCTTTGCAGCACCACCGTACCGATGATCACCGCGAACGTCAGCGGCACCAGCAGCAAGGCCCCCGCGTGCCCGGCCTCGTCCAGGCGTATCGCGAAAATCGCCGACACTGCCGCGGCCACGATGCCGCGCGGGGCGATCCAGGCCAGCAGCGCACGCTCGCGCCAGTTGAGCTGCGAGCCCCAGGTCGACAGCGCCACGTTCAGCGGCCGCGCAATCAGCTGAATCACCAGCAGCAGGGCCAGCACCGCAGGGCCCAGGCCGAGCAGGGCATTCAGGTCCAGGCGCGCCGCCAGCAGAATGAACAGGCCGGAGATCAGCAGCACGCTGAGGTTCTCCTTGAAGTGCAGGATCTGGCGCACATCCACGCCCTTCATGTTGGCCAGCCACATGCCCATCAGGGTCACCGCCAGCAGCCCCGACTCGTGCATCACCTGGTTGGAGGCGATGAAGATCCCCAGCACCGCTGCCAGCGAGGCCAGGTTGTGCAGGTACTCGGGCAGCCATTGATGGCGGATCACCTGGCCCAGCAGCCAGCCACCGGCCACGCCGAAGGCGCTGCCGCACAGGATCACCCCGGCGAACGTCAGCAGGCTCTGGCTCAGGCCGTCGCCAGCGGCGCTGGCAATGATGAAGCTGTACACCACCACCGCCAGCAGGGCGCCGATCGGGTCGATGACGATGCCTTCCCAGCGCAGGATGTTGGCCACCGCCGCCTTGGGCCGTACCACCCGCAGCATCGGCACGATCACGGTCGGCCCGGTGACCAGGGTCAGGGTGCCGAACAGGATCGCCAGCAGCCAGTCGAACCCCAGCAGCCAGTGGGTGGCCGCGCTGATCACCACCCAGGTGGACAGCGCGCCGAGGGTCACCATGCGCCGCACCACCGTGCCGATCTCGCGCCATTGCGACAGGTGCAGGGTCAGGCTGCCCTCGAACAGGATCAGCGCCACCGCCAGCGACACCAGCGGCATCAGCAGCGGGCCGAACATTTCCTGCGGGTCGAGCCAACCCAGGATCGGCCCGGCCATTATGCCGCTGAGCAGCAGGAACAGGATCGCCGGCAGCTTCAGCCGCCAGGCCAGCCACTGGCAGCCCAGGGCCGCGACACCGATCCCGCCGAATGCCAGCAATATCTCTTGTTCGTTCATTCGGGCTCCCTATGCCGGCGGTGTTATGGAAGACTAGCGGTATTTTTACGGCCTACCACCGAGTCTTCATGCCCGCCATCGACCACCCGCTGATCGACCAGTTCCTCGACGCCCTGTGGCTGGAGAAGGGGCTTTCCGACAACACCCGAGCGTCCTACCGCAGCGACCTGGCCCTGTTCAACGGCTGGCTTCAGGAACGTGGCATGGTGTTGCCCGATGCTGGTCGCGAGCTGATCCTGGACCACTTGGCATGGCGCCTCGACCAGGGCTACAAGCCCCGTTCCACGGCGCGGTTCCTGTCGGGCGCGCGTGGCTTCTATCGCTACCTGCTGCGCGAGAAGCTGATCGCCCTCGACCCGACCCTGCAGGTCGACATGCCGCAACTGGGCAAGCCGTTGCCCAAGTCGCTGTCCGAGGCCGATGTGGAGGCCCTGTTGAAGGCTCCCGACCTTGGCGAGGCCATCGGCCAGCGTGACCGCGCCATGCTCGAGGTGCTGTATGCCTGCGGGCTGCGCGTCACCGAGCTGGTGAGCCTGACTCTCGATCAGGTCAACCTGCGCCAGGGCGTGCTGCGGGTGATGGGCAAGGGCAGCAAGGAGCGCCTGGTGCCGATGGGGGAGGAGGCGGTGGTGTGGGTAGAACGTTACCTGCGCGACGGCCGCGTCGAACTGCTCAACGGCCGCCCCAGCGATGTCCTGTTCCCCAGCCAGCGTGGCGAGCAGATGACCCGCCAGACCTTCTGGCACCGCATCAAGCACCAGGCCCAGGTGGCCGGGATCGGCAAGGCGCTGTCGCCGCACACCCTGCGCCATGCCTTCGCCACCCACCTGCTCAACCACGGCGCCGACCTGCGCGTGGTGCAGATGCTGCTGGGCCACAGCGACCTGTCGACCACCCAGATCTACACCCATGTGGCCCGCGCCCGCCTGCAGGAACTGCATGCCCGTCATCACCCGCGCGGCTGAGCGCTGATCGCACATTGCATGCGTCGCCAGCAGTCAATGCAGGGCGGCGAATGTGGTACGCTTTCGCGGTTTACACCCGGGCCCTGGATCGCGGCCGTTTTTCGGTACGCCTGTTCCGCTTTCGGCCCCCTGTCCGCCTTCAGGAGTTTTCATGCGCGTGACCCAGATTTTAGCCGCCGCCGCCCTGGCGCTGGCCAGTTCCTTCGCCGTGGCTGCGGCCAACGATGCCGAGCAGGCGATTCGCAAGTCGCTGCAGTCGCTGGAGTCGGAAATACCGGTCGACAGCATCGCTGCCAGCCCGGTCAACGGCCTGTACGAGGTCAAGCTCAAGGGCGGCCGTGTGCTGTACGCCAGCGCCGACGGCCAGTTCCTGGTACAGGGCTATCTGTTCCAGATCCAGGACGGCAAGCCGGTCAACCTGACCGAAAAGGCCGAGCGCGTGGCCATCGCCAAGACCATCAATGCGATTCCGGCTTCCGAAATGGTTGTTTACCCTGCCAAGGGCGAAACCAAGTCGCACATCACCGTGTTCACCGACACCACCTGCCCGTACTGCCACAAGCTGCATGCCGAAGTGCCCGAGCTGAACAAGCGCGGCATCGAGGTGCGCTACGTGGCCTTCCCGCGTCAGGGCCTGGGCTCGTCGGGTGACCAGCAGCTGCAGGCGGTATGGTGTTCCACCGACCGCAAGGCGGCCATGGACAAGATGGTCGACGGCAAGGAAATCAAGGCCGCCAAGTGCGAGAACCCGGTCAGCAAGCAGTTCCAGATGGGGCAGTCGATCGGCGTCAACGGCACACCGGCCATCGTGCTCGAGGACGGTCAGGTGATCCCGGGTTATCAGCCGGCGCCGCAAGTGGCCAAGCTGGCATTGACCGCAAGCAAGTAATTCAATCAGTGAGCCGTCACCATGGGGAGACGGCTGTTTTTTCGACCGGCGCATGGCCGGTCGTTCAATGGGGAGTTCACAGTGAAACCGGTCAAAGTAGGCATCTGTGGGTTGGGGACCGTCGGTGGCGGTACCTTCAATGTACTTCAGCGTAACGCCGAGGAGATTGCCCGCCGCGCCGGGCGTGGAATCGAAGTGGCACAAATCGCCATGCGTACGCCAAACCCGAACTGCCAGATTACCGGTACCCCCATTACCGCTGATGTGTTCGAGGTCGCGAGCAACCCCGAGATCGATATCGTCATTGAACTGATTGGCGGCTACACCATTGCCCGCGAGCTGGTGCTCAAGGCCATCGAGAACGGCAAGCACGTGGTCACCGCCAACAAGGCGCTGATTGCCGTGCACGGCAACGAAATCTTCGCCAGGGCGCGCGAGAAGGGCGTCATCGTCGCCTTCGAAGCGGCCGTGGCCGGCGGCATCCCGGTGATCAAGGCGATCCGCGAAGGCCTGTCGGCCAACCGCATCAACTGGGTGGCCGGTATCATCAATGGCACCGGCAACTTCATCCTCACCGAAATGCGCGAGAAGGGCCGCACCTTCCCCGACGTGCTGGCCGAAGCCCAGGCGCTGGGCTATGCCGAGGCCGACCCGACGTTCGACGTCGAGGGCATCGACGCCGCGCACAAGCTCACCATCCTGGCGTCCATCGCTTTCGGTATCCCGCTGCAGTTCGACAAGGCCTACACCGAAGGCATCACCCAGCTGACCACGGCCGACGTGAACTACGCCGAAGCGCTGGGCTACCGCATCAAGCACCTGGGCGTGGCCCGCAGCACGGCCAATGGCATCGAACTGCGCGTGCACCCGACGCTGATTCCGGCCGACCGCCTGATCGCCAATGTCAACGGCGTGATGAACGCGGTGATGGTCAACGGTGACGCCGCAGGCTCCACCCTGTTCTACGGCGCCGGCGCCGGCATGGAACCGACCGCCTCGTCGGTGATCGCCGACCTGGTCGACGTGGTCCGTGCCATGACCAGCGACCCGGAAAACCGCGTGCCGCACCTGGCTTTCCAGCCCGACTCGCTGTCGGCTCACCCGATCCTGCCGATCGAAGCCTGCGAGAGCGCCTACTACCTGCGCATCCAGGCCAAGGATCGTCCGGGCGTGCTGGCCCAGGTGGCGAGCATCCTGTCCGAGCGCGGCATCAATATCGAGTCGATCATGCAGAAGGAAGTCGAGGAGCACGATGGCCTGGTGCCGATGATCCTGCTCACCCACAGCGTGCTCGAGCAGCGCATGGACGACGCGATCACCGCCCTGGAAGCCCTGCAGGATGTGGTTGGCAGCGTTGTGCGCATCCGCGTCGAACAACTGAACTGAGCCGTCTTTGAGTTAGAGGAATAGGTCATGCGTTACATCAGTACCCGCGGCAAGGCACCGGCCCTGAATTTTGAAGATGTCCTGCTGGCCGGCCTGGCCAGCGATGGCGGCCTGTACGTGCCGGAAAACCTGCCGCGCTTCACCCAGGAAGAAATCGCCTCGTGGGCCGGCCTGCCGTACCACGAGCTGGCCTTCCGGGTGATGCGCCCGTTCGTCACCGGCTCCATTGCCGATGCCGACTTCAAGAAGATCCTCGAAGAAACCTACGGCGAGTTCGCTCACGCCGCGGTTGCCCCGCTGCGTCAGCTGAACAGCAACGAGTGGGTGCTGGAGCTGTTCCACGGCCCGACCCTGGCGTTCAAGGACTTCGCCCTGCAACTGCTCGGCCGCCTGCTCGATCACGTGCTGGCCAAGCGCGGCGAGCGCGTGGTGATCATCGGTGCCACCAGCGGTGACACCGGTTCGGCTGCCATCGAAGGCTGTCGGCGTTGCGACAACGTCGACATCTTCATTCTGCACCCGCACCAGCGTGTGTCGGAAGTTCAGCGTCGCCAGATGACCACCATCTTCGGCGAGAACATCCACAACATCGCCATCGAAGGCAACTTCGACGACTGCCAGGAGATGGTCAAGGCCAGCTTCGCCGACCAGGGCTTCCTCAAGGGCACCCGCCTGGTGGCCGTGAACTCGATCAACTGGGCGCGGATCATGGCCCAGATCGTGTACTACTTCCACGCCGCCCTGCAGTTGGGTGGCCCGGCGCGTTCGGTGGCGTTCTCGGTGCCTACCGGCAACTTCGGCGACATCTTCGCCGGCTACCTGGCGCGCAACATGGGCCTGCCGATCAGCCAGCTGATCGTGGCAACCAACCGCAACGACATCCTGCACCGCTTCATGAGCGGCAACCAGTACGTCAAGGAAACCCTGCACGCCACCCTGTCGCCGTCGATGGACATCATGGTGTCGTCGAACTTCGAGCGCCTGCTGTTCGACCTGCACGGTCGCAACGGCGCCGAGATTGCCGGCCTGATGGACACCTTCAAGCAGGGTGGCGGCTTCAGCGTCGAGCAAGACCGCTGGACCGAGGCGCGCAAGCTGTTCGATTCGCTGGCGGTGGATGATGCGCAAACCTGCGAGACCATCGCCGACGTGTTCGCGCAAACCGGCGAAGTGCTCGACCCGCACACCGCGATTGGCGTCAAGGCCGGCCGCGAGTGCCGTCGCAGCCTGGACACGCCGATGGTGGTGCTGGGTACCGCGCACCCGGTCAAGTTCCCCGAGGCGGTGGAGAAGGCGGGCGTGGGCAAGGCCCTGGAGCTGCCGGCGCACCTGACCGACCTGTTCTCCCGCGAGGAGAAATGCACGGTACTGCCCCTGTCTCTTATACACATCTCCGAGCCCACGAGACCGTACTAGATCTCGT